>Ga0228617_1000043_pt1 | contig 57125 bp, 53 predicted proteins | sample 18DmetaG_FD_190061 | JGI IMG/M metagenome (GOLD analysis project Ga0228617, IMG submission 190061) | Seawater microbial communities from Monterey Bay, California, United States - 18D | ecosystem: Environmental > Aquatic > Marine > Coastal | place: USA: California | collected 2016-10-20
GGCATTTCAACAAAATTTTATACGGCCTCTCTTGCCATTATGTACAGAGGATATGATGACGCGGGTGATCTGCAAGGTGGGCCTATGTATGTAATTCGAGAAGGTCTTGGCAGAAAATGGATGCCTTTGGCGTGGCTTTTTTGCGTTGCAGGTATGATGGGAACGCTGCCGGTTTTTCAAGTGAATCAACTCGTTCAAGTTTTGCGCGATACATTAGCAATTCCAAACGGACTCGCTACAGCCTGCTCCCATTTTGTGTTTGATTTTTCGGTCGGGGCTTTGCTTGCTTTGATTGTATTCTCGGTTGCCATTGGAAAAATTGAAAGGGTGTCTGGTGTAGCTGCTCGACTGGTGCCTTTAATCATGGTTTCGTATGTAGCCGTAACCGCGTTAATTTTAATTTCACATTGGTCAGAAATTCCCTCGACCCTTTGGTTTATTGTTACAGACGCATTGTCTGGAGAAGCTGTAGCAGGAGGTGTTGTTGGGACAGTGATTTTAATCGGTGTTCAGCGAGGTGCTTTTTCAAATGAAGCTGGAATTGGAACAGAGTCGCTTGCGCATGGTGCCGCGAAGACAAATGAACCGGCCAGAGAAGGGTTAGTCGCGATGCTTGGTCCAATTGCGGATACCTTGATAGTCTGTACTTGTACCGCACTCACACTTCTTGTAACAGGCGTTTGGAATAGTGGAGCGGTTGGTGTGACGATGGCAGCTATCGCCTATGAGCGCACTTTACCCGGTTACGGTGGGTATCTTTTATTAGTGATGGTTTTTGTGTTGAGTATGACGACCGTCATGACTTATTGGTATTACGGAAGCAAGTGTATGAGCTTTTTGTTTGGAACTAAAAATGAAAAGTATTACATGTTTTTTTACATGAGTCTGATTTTGGTTGGGGCCTTAGTTTCCTTAGATGTGGTAATAAATTTGCTTGACGGAAGCTATGCGATGATGGCAATTCCTACAATGATATCAACTTTACTTTTAGCAGGAAGGGTAAAAGAAAGCGCAAATAAATATTTTGAAAAATTAGATACTGACACGCTCTAAATTAGAAGCCTGCCCTCAAAACACATATTTTTTTATTTGCCGTTTGGACTTATTCAGATTGAGGAGTTTCAATTATAGTTATTTTTTGAAAGCTTCGGCTCATCCCATAGGCACTTAAGGTAGCAATAAAGGCAAAACTTGCTAGGATAAGAAAAACTTGCGACCACCCAAGTTGATCCGAGAGGGCTCCTGCCGCAAATGCCGCTATTGCACCACCAATGTACCCCATTCCGTCAATTATTCCTGTGCAAGATCCGGCTCCCTGCGCACCAGCTATATCTAAGGTAAGGGCGCCAGAACTCATTGAGTAGGGGCCCAGGAGGAAAAAACCGCTCCCGCCGAGCGCAAGTAAAATAAGGTTATAGTTAGGTCGGTCGGCGTCGGCAAGCGAAGAAATACATAAGAGGCATACGACAAGCAAAGCTAGCATCATCCACATCATTCTTGCGCGATCGCCGTTGCGTGCAAAGTGATCGGTATACCAACCTATGAAAAATGTGCCTAATATCCCTAAAAATGGAAGAATAGCTGAACGGATTATTGCGTTACTGGCTCCTAAGCCAATATCAAAAAGAAACTTGGGAGTCCAAAAGAGGAAAACTGATCGGAGCAAGGTTGTAAGAAAGCTGAAGACAAGTAACTGCCTGTAAACTGGCATTTTAAAAAGTGTTTGAATGATTGTTGAGATTGGTGGGTCATCGTTACCATAATCAGCGAGCTGCTTTTTGCCCATTTTCCCTTCAGCCACCACCGCACCCGGCACAATGTCACTTGGTTTATTCCGCGATGCCAAGCTCGCCCACAGAAAAATTACTAATAAAACAAGCGCTGGATAGACAAAAACTCCTTGCCAACCGACTCCTTTTGCGACAAGGAAACCTGCAAAAAGTGTCGCAATCGCCCCCCCAAATTGGAACGATATGCTTATCAAACCCATTACTCTTCCGTTACGATCGCTTGAGTACCAGTTTCCAATTGTTTTCGCGAGCCCTCCCCAACCCATTGACAGAAAATATCGGCAACAGCACCAAGTAAAAATGAATGAGCTGAGACTGCCGGAGATTGAGAAGACTAAATTCCAAAATATTGCGCCTGCCATGCCGATTAAGAAAATACGGCGACCACCAAGTCGGTCAGCCAATGGCCCATTAATGAATTTTCCGATGGCATACGCGATTTCAGACAATGAGGCAATAAGACCAAGTTGTGTATTGGAATAGTTGAATTCTTGTTCAAGAAGTGGAAATGCAGCAGATAGGTTGGCTCGACAGAGATAATAGCCAATATATCCAATCATCATTACCCAAAAGGTCGATTTGCGCCATCGAAGGAGTGTTTTTGATTCCTCTGCGGATGTGGGTTCTTTGTGACTGTCTTTGAGAATATAGAACATAGTCGACTCCGCAATTCTGTTTACGCAGAGTAATTAATGCAGCGTTTGGCTCGACTTTCGTTCACTGTCCTTCTTAATTTGGTTGGCTTTGGCCCGACGTAAATCACTATCTTCCTGAGTGACGTAACTGCGGGTAGTAACTTCACGTTCAAGTAATGAGCCAAGTTTAGACAAGAATTTTTCCATATGTTGAGATTGGTAGTGATCTTGGAGGCATTCAGCGTCTTTCCATTCTTGAAGCAGAACGACTTGATTCGTTTCCGTGAGACCTTCGAAGTACTCGTAACTTTGGCATCCGCGCTCAGCACGGGAGTGCTTGACCATTTCTTTCATTAAGTCCACAGCTTCGCTTTTTGTTTCGTGAATTAAGAAAAAAGTTGATTGCACAGTTATCATCTTTTGCGAGCTCCTCAATGCATTGTTTCTCAAGATAGATTTATCTCCAATCAACAAGAGAATGACATGTTGTTAATTTGGGCGCAACTTTTGAAAATTCAAGCTATTTTTCTAACTGTTTTCTGATCAGGATATTGAGCTTCGATTCACCACCATGGATAAAAAGGAGGCATTTCGTTTGAGGCCTGTTCTTGAAAGTTTGGTGCGCGTTTTTCAAGAAATGCAGCGACCCCCTCTTTTCCGCTTGTTTGACTGGTATAAAAAATGGCGAGTGAGTCTATCTTATGCGCATCTACCGGGTGCTCCTTAGAGGCGTTGCGGTACATCATTTGTCGCGTTAATGCGACAGCAACTGGGCTATGACGCGAAATACGCGAAGCGAGGGCTTTTGCTGTGTCGAGGAGCTCCTCAGGGTTTTCGACGCTTCGCACAAAGCCTTTCTTTTCTAGTTCGCTTGAATCCACTAAGTCCCCGGTGTACGCCCACTCGAGAGCCGTTCCTATATTGACTATTTTAGGTAAAAACCACGAGGAGCATGCCTCCGGTGTAATCCCGATCTTGTTGAAAACAAAACCGACACGGGCTTCTTTGGATATCAAACGGATGTCCATCGCACACGTCAACGTAGCGCCAATACCGACAGCGGAGCCGTTGATGGCTGCAATCACTGGTTTTTTGCAGTCGTAAATTGCTAGCGCTACTTGGCCACCTGTATCTCTTACTCCGGACTTTAATTTTTCGCTCTCAAATTGAGCGTTCATTTCCTCGAGTGTTGGTTGAAGTTTCTCGTTGAGCCCGAACACATTTTTTTCTCTGGATAATTCCATTCCAGCGCAAAAAGCTTTCCCAGCACCCGTAACTATAATGGCACGAATTGAGTCGTCATCATTTGCGCGATTAAAAACGTCTATCAGCTCCTCGGCCATTTCAAGTGTAAATGCGTTCATGCGATCCGGGCGATTCAGGGTTATAGTTAAAATTTGGTCGTGTAGTTCACAAATAAGGGTTTTATGATGACTATGAAGTTGCAAAATTTTATCCTTTAAAATTAAATAATCTGATTTTCTTTGAGGTTTGCTATCTCTAATGCTGTAAAACCCCAGTTCTGGAGAATTTCTTCACTGTGCTCACCGCAAGTTGCAGGTGCTGATTGGATTTTTCCTTGAGTTCGACTAAACCGGGGAGCTGGAGCTGGTTGTGTAATCCCTTCTTTTTCAATGTATGTCTTTCGATCTATGTTATGGGGATGTTTGGGAGCTTCCTCTAAATCCAAAACGGGAGCAAAGCAGACATCAGTCCCCTCAAGTAAGTTACACCAATATGCGCGGGGCTTTGTAATAAACAGTGCTTCTAATTTTTCTCTTAAAAGCGGCCATCTAACTTGGTCTTGCTGTTCATCAAAAACCTTGTCAGTAATACCACAACGCTCTAACAATAGGGCATAAAATTGGGGTTCTATTGAGCCGATCGAAATATGTTTGTTATCTGAGCATTCATAGCTTCCGTAATAGTGCGCGCCGCCATCGAGTTTGTTACTCATTCGATCTTTTTTCCATAAACCCATGGCCATTAGTCCGAAGAAGGGGGCTAACAGCGCCGCTGTCCCATCTGTCATTGCTGCATCAACTATTTGTCCTTTTCCCGATGAGGAGCGCTCGATCAAGGCAGCCAGCAAACCTGTGAGAAGGAACATAGCGCCACCACCAAAGTCTCCGATTAGATTGAGAGGAGGGGCTGGAGGTCGGTCATCATACCCCATTGCGCCGAGTGCGCCGGCGATAGAAATATAGTTAATATCATGGCCCGCTGCAGTTGAGAGCGGTCCTGACTGTCCCCACCCTGTCATTCGACCGTATATGAGTTGCGGATTGCGATCTTTGCAAATTTCAGGCCCCAAACCTAGTCGCTCCATAACGCCTGGTCGAAATCCCTCGATCAAACAGTCAGCATTTCCTATAAGCTTTAACAGTGTGTCGACGCCGTCGGGCGTTTTCAGGTCGATTGCTATTGATCTTCGGCCACGATGCAAAACGTTCGCGCGGTGCCCTGTTCCTTTTTGGGAGAGTCTGTCTACACGAATTACTTCAGCGCCAAGGTCAGACAGCATCATAGCGCAAAAAGGCCCGGGACCTATCGCCCCCATCTCGATCACTTTTATTCCGCTTAAGGGGCCCATAATTAATCTCCATTAAATTTTTATATCTTAGCCTTGGATCATAGGGGATCCATTTAATTGAGGAAAGAGGAAGACTAGGTTTTCGTTAACACACGGTATTTACTTTTCGGTAAGATACATTATGCTGATTGAGAACTATTTTAAAATGCTAATCAAAAAATCGCAGATTGCATTAACGCAGAGAACTTAACATGGAAATTCGAAATAAGACCGCTTTTATCACGGGTGGGGCATCGGGCCTTGGGTTTGCCACGGCTAAAAATTTTGTTGCGGCCGGTGGAAATGTCATGTTGTATGACTTAAACGCGGATGCTCTTCAGACAGCCGCCGATGAGCTCGGAGAAGCGGCAATTTGGCATGTTGGCGACGTTGCTGACGAGGTTGACGTAAAATCTGCGATTACCTCCACCGTAGAGACTTTCGGTGCACTGCATATAAATGTAAATTCTGCTGGGATCGGAGGAGCTGCACGAACGGTGGGAAAAAATGGGCCGATGCCACTAGAGAAATTCGAACATATTGTTCGGGTAAATTTGGTGGGTACATTTAACGTTCTGCGGCTTTGTGCTGAAGTCATGCAAATTAATAAACCCGCATCTGAGGATGGTGAGCGAGGGGTGATTATCAATGTCGCCTCCGTCGCAGCTTTTGATGGACAAACGGGGCAGGCGGGTTACGCAGCTTCGAAGGGTGGTATTGTTGCCATGACATTGCCTATCGCGCGGGACCTTGGTAAGCGTGGTGTGCGGGTCATGACTGTTGCGCCTGGCGTATTCGAAACGCCGCTTCTTGCGCGCGCGCCCGATGAAGTTCGCGATCCGTTGATAGCTATCACACAGTTTCCGAAACGATTAGGTCACCCGGACGAATTCGCTTGTCAGGTGGCACATATTGTTAATTGTAGCTATCTTAATGGGGAAACTATAAGGCTCGATGCGGGTATAAGAATGCCTGCCATCGGTTAATTATATTAATTAGAATATACATTATTCAGAAGAGGGGATAAAGATGTCCGAAGCCTATATCGTGGAAGCGGTGAGAACAGCGACTGGTAAAAAAAAGGGGCGTTTGAGTAACGTGCATCCGGTTGATCTCGGTGCTGTTGTTGTTGACGAACTTATTGATCGAACGGGCATAGCTACCGACGCGGTTGATGACGTTATATTTGGTGTTGTAAATCAAATAGGTGCGCAGGCGAGTAATTTAGGCAGGGGGGTGTCTATGTCTTCAAAACTGGATCTCAGTGTCCCGGGAACCTCCGTAGATCGACAATGTGGTTCTTCTTTACAAGCGATTCAATTCGGGGCGCAGGCGGTTATGTCGGGGACCCAAGACGTTATAATATCCGGCGGCGTAGAGGCCATGAGTACAGTTGAAATTGGCTCTAATGTCAGAGATGGATTAGCAAACGGACGAGGAACACCAAAAGGCGAAAGGCTTGAAGCTCAGTATCCTGGAATACAATTCAGTCAGTTTGATGGAGCAGAATTGCTTGCGGAAAAATATGATATCGGTCGATCAGAACTTGATTCTTTTGCGTTAACTAGCCACGAGCGCGCGACTAACGCAACGCAAAACGGTTTCTTTGAAAAAGAGGTGGTACCCGTAAACATTCGGCTTGAGGACGGGAGCATCGATGTTCATAGCATCGATGAGGGGATTCGGATGGATGCCTCTCTTGAGGGACTTGAGGGACTAAATGCTCTCCGAGAGGGTGGAGTTATTACCGCGGGAAGTGCCAGCCAAATAAGCGATGGCGCTGCTGCTGTTTTAATAGCGAACGAAGAGGGAGTAAAGCAGCACGGGCTTAAGGCGCGGGCACGAATTCATTCGCTCGCAGTAGTCGGGTCTGATCCGGTTATTATGCTCGAGGGACCCATTCCCGCGACTCAAAAAGTATTACAAAAGGCTGGTTTGAAAATAGAAGATATCGATCTTTACGAGGTTAACGAAGCGTTTGGGTCTGTTCCGTTAGCATGGGCAAAAGCGACGGGAGCAGACCCATCAAAACTTAATGTCAACGGGGGGGCACAAGCGCTCGGGCATCCGCTTGGCGCCACGGGAGCGAAGCTCATGACAACATTGCTCCATGAGCTTGAGCGTCGAGGTGGCCGATATGGCTTGTTGGCTATTTGCGAGGGCGGCGGTACAGCAAATGCAATGATAATTGAACGTTTGGTCTCAGGGAACGGATAAATCATTTTTTTTAAAAGCACAGGAATAAGCCATGTTTGATAACTATGTGTCTCCCTGGATGGACGAAGAATTGAGCTTGATGCGCGACGCAGTTGGTAAGTTTTTTCAGCGAGAATTTTTACCGAAAACAGAGCAGTGGGAGAAGCAAGGGTTCGTAGACCGAGAAGCTTGGTATAAAGCCGGACAGGCCGGAATATTATGTGCCTCTATTCCGGAACAGTACGGCGGGGGAGGCGGCACTTTTAAGCATGAAATGGTTCTCGTTGAGGAGATGAGCTACAACAATATCTCTGGGTTTGGAAATAGCGTTCACTCTGGCATCGTTGCTCACTATGTCCTTGGTTACGGAACTGAAGAGCAACGCGAGCGTTGGCTTCCTAAAATGGCGAGCGGAGAGATAGTCGCGGCGATTGCCATGACTGAGCCGGGGACAGGTTCGGATCTTCAGTCCATTCAAACTTCAGCTATAAAAGAGGGTAATCATTACCGTCTTACTGGCAATAAAACTTTTATTACTAATGGCGGTTCCGCCAATTTGATTTGTGTCGTTGCAAAGACGGACCCATCTGGGGGTGGTAAAGGTATTTCTCTTATCATGGTTGAAACCGAAACGTGTGAGGGTAGCGGAGGGTTCACTCGTGGAAAAAACTTGAACAAGCTGGGTCTCAAATCCCAAGATACAGCAGAGCTTTTTTTTGACGATGTTATTGTCCCATCCGAGAATTTACTCGGTGCCAACGAAGGTAGAGGGTTCGTGCAGCTCATGGAGCAACTTCCTCAGGAACGGATTATCATAGCTGCAGGAGCCTGTGCTGCAATGGAGAAAGCGCTTCGTTTAACTAGTGAATATGTTAAGGAGAGAAAGGCTTTTGGGAAAAAGATCTTAGATTTTCAGAACACACAATTTAAATTAGCGGAGCGTTATACCGAGGCGAGAGTAGCAAGAATTTTCGTGGATGACTGTGCTGTAAAATTGTCTGAAGGTAAATTGGATGATACTTCTGCATCAATGGCTAAGTGGTGGACCACTCAGAAACAGTGTGAAATTATAGATGAGTGTCTGCAATTTTTCGGGGGTTATGGTTACATGATGGAGTACCCAATTGCAAAAATGTATGCGGACAGCCGGATACAAAAGATCTACGGTGGAAGCAACGAGATTATGAAGATGTTGATAGCGAGGGCGATCTAATGCCCAAAAACTCATCAAGATTTGTAAGAAGCTATGCTATGGTAGCTGTTTGGCTTATTTCTTTAGAGCAACTCGCTTCGGTTCACGCAATGGAAGACCTTGGTACTGGGTCCTCAGGAAGGCGTTCCGTCCCTGACCTGCAAGGAATATGGTCTATTGCGACTCAGACTAATTTAGAGCGAGCTGATCGCTTTCAAGGAAAACTTGTTTTAACAGAGCAGGAGGCAAATAGTATTAACGAGGCTTATAAAGTCGTTATTGATGCAACTAATGACCCCAGTGACCCAAATCGAGATGCTCCGGATAGCGGGGTTAATGTCGGTGGTTACAATACTTTTTGGATGGATCCAGGTGAGCGATTAGCTGTTATTGATGGTGAGATTAGAACGTCGATTATTGTAGATCCCCCCAATGGAAAACTGCCCTATAGCAAACAAGGCCGAGAAAACTATGAGCGTGAATTGGAACGGCGTCGGAATTATGACGGTCCCGAGGTAAGGCCCCTCGGGGAGCGCTGCGTTGTGGGATTCGGTTCAACAGGAGGCCCGCCGAAGTTGCCGGTACTTTATAATAATAATACGCAAATTGTGCAAACTTCAGAGTACGTGATTCTGTTGGCAGAAATGAACCATGATGTGAGGATAATTCGCTTGAATGCGGCTCACGCTGCGCCATCGATGGATTATTGGATGGGTGATTCAGTGGGGCATTACGAGGATGAAACGCTGGTCGTTGTCACAACCAATTTTCATTTGCAGCAGAACCTTCGATCGTCTTTGGATCATCGTTTCTACGCATCCCCCTCAGCTGTAGTAACTGAGTATTTTACACGCTCAAGCCCGACAACAATTCGATATGAGTTCTCGGTGGAAGACCCGGCCAACTATACCCAAGTTTGGCGTGGTCAATTGCCTATGAATAAAACAGATGAAGGCCTTTTTGAGTACGCGTGCCATGAAGGGAATTATGCTTTGCCAGGAATTCTCGCCGGTGCACGTAGGGCTGAAGCTGACGGAGCCGAGTATGCGCCGACGTACTCGCGGTAGTGTTCAAGAATCAACGAAGATCTGGAAGCACATAATTTTCACTCTCCAGTTTGCTTCTGATTACCTTTTTGTCAATTTTCCCGGTAGATGTTAACGGGATAGTATCCGTGATGATCACTTCATCTGGTAGCTGCCATTTTGCAAAGATCTCAGCGCAGTGATCAAGTACCTTTTGTGGGTCAACCTCAGCGCCCTCTGCCGGAATAACCAATGCGACCGGTCGCTCGTCCCATTTTGGGTGTGGTTGAGCCACAACAGCAGCCTGTGCTATGTTTCCCAATCCCACTATATGATTTTCTAAGTCAACAGATGAAATCCATTCTCCACCTGATTTGATAAGATCCTTTGATCGGTCGGCAATTATTAAATACTGTTGGTCATCAATTTTTGCGACATCGCCTGTAACCAACCAGCCATCATGAAATTTTTCAGGTTGCGGATCGTTAAAGTATTCCGATGCGATCCAAGGTCCCCGAATGCATAATTCTCCGACCGCCTCTCCATCGTGCGGAAGGGCATTCCAATTCTCATCAAAAATTTCCATCTCAAGACCCGGCATTATTAAGCCTGCCTTCGCAATATTTTCGAATTGCTTGTCCTCTGACAAGCCTAATTGCGTTCGTTTAGAAATTTTTCGTGAAAGGGTGCCGAGTGGATTAGTCTCTGTCATCCCCCAGCCCTGAATCATCTCCACTCTATATTTATCCCAATACCATCGCATCATAGAGACAGGCGGTGCGGATCCTCCGCAAGTCATTCTTGCTAAGTGACTGATATCGTACTTTTGTGGCTCTGCTTCAAGCAACGCTTTAACTCCCTGCCAAATAGTTGGTACTCCTGCCGAGACAGTGACTTTTTCGCTGACCATTAAATCGAGGAATGTGTTTGGCGTCATGAATCGGTGGGGCATAACTTGCTTACAGCCGAGCATTGAGGCGGCGAAGGGTAACCCCCAACCCATAGCATGAAACATAGGCACTATTCCTAATAGTGAGTCTACTGCGGTCAGTCCCATGGAGTCTGTAAGGGACTCAGTTAGCGTATGGAGATAGGTAGATCGATTCGTGTACATGACTCCTTTAGGTTTACCCGTTGTGCCAGATGTGTAACAAAGACCCATTGGAGAATTTTCGTCGATGTCTGGCCAATTGAACACGCTAGGTCTTTCGTTTATAAAATCTTCATAGTCAATCTGATTCGGGAATGAGCTTTCTCCGCCCTCACCATGTCGACAAATAACCAGTAGTTCAACCGATGGGATTTTATCGACTAAAGGCTCTAATAGTGGCAACAAGTCTTCATCAACAAATATTATACGGTCCCCAGCATGATTGATAATGTATTCAAGGTCATTCGGAGATAATCTTATGTTCAGTGTGTGCAGGACAGCGCCCATTGACGGAACACCTTGATACAGCTCTAAATGGCGATAGTTATTCCACATGAAGCTTCCAATGCGGTCACCAATTTTAATCCCTTTCTCGTTTAACGCGTGCGCTAGCTGATTGGCTCGATGCCAGGTTTTTTGGAGCGTCTGACGATGTATGCCATCGACTTGCTGTGTTACGACCTCTACTTCCGGATCAAGGCTAGCTCCCCTGCCAAGGATACGAGACATCAGGAGCGGTGTTTGTTGCATCGTCATGTTGATTTCTCCAAAAATAAAACTTGTGATAACTGAGCATAAGGCGCTGAATAGGGAGAATATCCGATAATTGGTCTTATATACAATTCCGTATTTAATTTTGAGTATACAAATTGAAGCTTTTTTTAAAAAAATGTATTCTCAAAAAATAAACTGCTCAGAGGATCTGAAATGATTGGTAAACTTGAATATCCAAAAAGATTTATTGATGTTGAGGGGAAAAAGATTGCTTACGTTGAGATGGGTGAGGGGAGCCCAATAGTATTTCAGCACGGAAACCCAACTTCGAGCTACTTGTGGCGGAATATCATGCCGCACTTGGCGGACCAAGGACGATGTATCGCTATTGACCTCATCGGTATGGGCGACTCAGACAAACTAGATGATGCAGGGCCGGATCGCTACACATTCGTCGAGCATAGGAAATATTTTGATGCAGCTCTTGCTGCTTTAGGTGTCGCTGAGGATGTGACTTTGGTGATCCATGATTGGGGCTCGGCTTTGGGATTTGACTGGGCAAATCGATATCCAGACCGGGTGAAAGGTATCGCTTACATGGAAGGGATTGTTAAACCGATGACATGGGATGAGTGGCCGGACGCTGCCACCGCGATTTTTCAAGGGTTTCGATCTGAGGCTGGTGAAGAAATGATTTTAGAAAAAAACACTTTCGTTGAACGTGTCTTGCCCGGCTCTGTGTTGCGTGAGATGAGTGAGGAAGAAATGGCTGTTTATAGAAAACCTTTTATTGGAAAGGGAGAAAGTCGCCGGCCAACTTTGACATGGCCAAGGCAAATCCCGCTCGATGGTAGTCCCGCAGATGTGGTTGAAATTGTACAAAGTTATGCCGACTGGATGTCGCAAACCGAAATTCCTAAGTTATTTATAAATGCAGATCCGGGCGCGATCCTTGTTGGAGCTCAACGAGAATTTTGCCGTAGCTGGCCAAACCAAATTGAGGTAACTATTAAAGGGAATCACTTCCTGCAAGAGGATTCTCCTCACGAAATTGGTGAAGCGATAGCGGAATGGTATGCAAAAATTTAGGGTATTAGTCAAATTACAAATGATAAAAAAGCCTGTCTCTTTCGAATTAGTCACAACACTTCGACTTATAAAATTACTTTTTCTCTTAGGTTTTTTGGCTATAAGTAATCAAGCTCTCTCGGCCACTTCTGACTTCATTGGTGAGTGGATTATTGATGACAGCTTGAGCGACAACACAGATGATCGTGTCGAGGCGGCCATAAAGGCTGGAGGTGGTAAAGTTGCTCGGCGGTTCTTTAGGCGCAGGCCGGAGGATTTTTATAGGGGAGGGCCACCCGAGCAGGAACTTTATGATCACATCTCGTATGATGATTTCTTGAGAATCGAAGTCAGCGACCCTGCAGAGCTCAGATTTTATTACGATAATGGTTTCGTGCGAGTAATGCACACAGATGGTCGACGCCGCAGCTCTGGTGCTGCTAGTTATTATTCAGATGGTTTAAATGATTTTTCATTTGCTAATTGGGAAAATGACGATGGCTTGACCAAATTAATCGTTGAAGCGCGACCAAGAGACGGTGGTTTTACTCTCGAGAGTTACGCGTTGGAGAACAATGGCAGTCATCTGCGCGTGGTAATGCGGATTGAGCCTGACAACTTTAATGCTCCGATAGAACTTACGAGAGTTTACCAACGGAGATAACAGCCGAGGAAGAGGGTTGGGCTTTTTTGTTCGGTTTAGACTGCAGTCGCTTGTGAGATAAGTTGTCTTTCAAAATCCTCAAGGCTATCTTTTCCGAAAAACATTGCATCACCCGCAAAAAAAGTGGGCGAGCCAAAGTTTCCGCGTTCGACTGAATTCATCGAGCTTTCGATAAGACTTTTTTTTATTTCGGGATCATTGCATGCCTCTATAATTTCCAGAGCGGGAAGGTCGGCATTCTCGAGTATTGACCGAAATGTCTCTAAGTTCGCAATGTTGCGTTCTTCTTCCCACATCGCCTGATACATAATGTCCGTATAAGTTTGAGCCCAAGAATTTTTCATCGCAAAAACGGCTCCTCGCATTGCCATAAGCGTATTTACTGGGAAATGGGGGTTTCGTTTAAAATCAGTGATGTTATGTCGTGAAAGAAATCTTTGAGTCTCCTCTGCGAGGTACTCTTTTTTATTTCTAACGTTAGCGTACTGCTCCATTGGAGACCGATTGTTGGTCGCTTTAAATATTCCGCCAAGCAAAATCGGAACATATCTAATCTCTGTCTGTGTTCGCGATGAGATATCAGGGAGTACTCGATGACAGAGGTAAGCATTTGGGCTTCCAAAGTCAAAATGAAATTCAACTTTCGAAATCATGGTTTAAATTCTTTCCTCATCAGTTAAATGTACAAGCGATGTTTTGACAGAATTCGGGTCTTCGGGAACGCATGTATAAGATTTCAGTAGCTTTCTCTTAAGTAAAGATTGCTTGGTGCTTCCCTCCGTCTTCAGTCAAGAGGCTTTCGAAATTTTAGCGTCATCCGGTCACTTTCTCCGACAGCCGCATATTTTTCACGCTCTATATCGCCAGCACGAAAATTTGGAGGCAAGGTCCACACTCCCTCTGGATGTACAGTCGAATCTTTGGGGTTAGAGTTTATTTGTGTGCTTTCTAAAAACTCAAAGCCTGCGGCGACCGCTAGCTCTGTTACGTATGCTTCAGTGACATAACCCGTGGTGCGCATTGCTTCCATGGTCGCATCAGGTAGCGCGCGATGCTCAACTATACCCAAGATTCCTCCCGGTTTAAGAGCTGAAAAAAAGGAATCAAAAAATTCGTGTTGTTGGTCGGCCATAATCCAGTTGTGAACGTTTCGGAAGGTTAAAGCCATGTCGGCGCTTTCGGGAGGCGCAATGATTACTTCGTGCGGAGGGTTGAGGTGACGAACGGTAATTTTGCCGTATAAATTCGGGTCCGACGTTATTTTTTCCTCAAACTCTCGGAGTCTTCGTGGCATATACGCAAGCTGCGCATTAGGTGAAAAATGCGCAGCATAGTATTTACCTTCATCCCGCAAAAAAGGCGCAATGACCTCCGTGTACCATCCTGAGGACGGAAGAATCTCGATAACAGTCATGTTTGGTTTTAGTCCAAAAAACTCCAGCGTTTCAACAGGGTGTCGAAATTTGTTCCTCGAAATATTTTCAGCACTCCTGTGAACATCTTGGACAAGTTGTGTAAGCGAAAGAGGTTGATGATGATCAGCCAAAGAAAAGCTCGTAAGTGAAAAACAAACTAAAAATTTTGTTAAAATGTAGATCGATTTCGGAAACTCCATAGCTGTAATCCTTTCTATTTCACGATATACGATCAGCCTAACCTATTTTTAAGCCTTGTAAAAGAAGATGTTTAACCATGAATTGTACGGGATTTAAAGAACTCTGTTACAGTGGCGATATAGATGCTCATTTATACAAATCGCCGGAGTCTTGGTGACAACAAGTATTAGTGAATTAGAGAAGCGGCTGCGTAACGAAGAAATTCGTAAGCATGGAAGTTACGAGAAAAGAACCGAGCATCTTCGGCCTGACGGTTATGGTGTGTTTGTAAATCGGCTAATAGAGCAAGATTCCCCTTATTTGTTACAACATGCTCATAATCCGGTGAATTGGTACCCGTGGGGCGACGAAGCTTTTAGGGAGGCTGTGGCGCAACAAAAAGCAATCTTCCTCTCGATTGGTTACTCAACGTGCCACTGGTGTCACGTCATGGAGGTCGAAAGTTTCGATAACATTGAAGTTGGCCGATTACTGAATCAGCATTTTATAAGTATTAAGTTAGATCGTGAGCAGTATCCCGATGTGGACGAGATATATATGACTGGTGTCCAACTTATCTCCGGCCACGGTGGTTGGCCCATGTCCAATTTTTTGTGCCCTGATGGGAAGCCATTTTTTGGAGCGACTTACTTTTCAACTCAAGAATTCATAAATTTAGTTAGGAAGATATCAAACGCTTGGGTTGATAACAAAGCGGAATTGGAGAGAATCGCGGCAGAGCATCAAGTCTCAATCGATAGTGTTCTGCAGACCCGCGGCGAAATCACCCACTTCCAAAATTTAGTTAAAAAATTAGATGGATTGATTACTGCGACAGTCCAATCATTGTATTCAAGGGAGGATCGTTCCAATGGCGGCTTGATGGGGGCGCCAAAGTTTCCTCAGGAGCCACTCCTTCTACTCTTACTTGATCAGGCCCGACGGTCTCATGATTTAGAAGCAATGGCCTTTGTTGATCGAGCACTCGAGGGAATGGCGCGAGGGGGTATTTATGATCAGATTGGTGGAGGCTTCTGCAGATACAGTGTCGATGAGAATTGGCTCGTGCCTCACTTTGAAAAAATGCTTTACAACCAATCTCAACTTGGGCTGGTCTTTCTCGAAGCCTTTCGCCTTAATCGTCGGATCTTCTTCGAACGTGTTTTGCAGCAGACATTGGATTATGTCCAAAAGGAGATGGAATCCCCGGAGGGTGGATTTTATTCCGCAACAGACGCAGACAGCGAGGGAGTGGAGGGTCGCTTTTTTGTTTGGTCGGAAAGTGAGCTAGAGAGCAGTCTAAGTACTGATGAGTTTAAGCTGGCACTCAATCTATTTGCTCCTTCTAATGCAGGTAATTTTGAAGGAGCTAATATTTTGTCTCTCCACCGTCCGATAGAGTTGTTAGAGAGAGAATCGGATGGGAGAGATTTTTTCAATCGAGTTGACGATGTTCGCCATAAACTGTATTCGATTCGCGAAAAGCGAGTCCCTCCTCTTTGCGATAAGAAGTTAATTGTCAGTTGGGTCGCTGCTATGGCTGATACGTTTTTGAAAGCAGGGTTTGAGCTGAACCGTTCCGACTGGACTGTATCAGGAAGAAAAGCTCTCGACCGTATTTGGAGCGAAAACTTAGATAAAAATCAACGGCTTTACCGTATTTCTATGAACGGCTCTGTATCCATCCCTGCACAGCTTGATGATTATGCCCAATTTGCAAACGCTTTGATTACTGAATTTGATGTATTAGGCAATGTCGTATCTTTAGAGCGAGCGGAAACTGTTCTGAGAATTGCAGTCCAGGACTTCTGGGATGATGATTTCGGAGGGTTTTTTGTCGGCCCGTTGATTCGAGGGGGTCCGAGTTTAAGTCGTTCAAAAAGTGCAGCGGATAGCGCTACCATTTCTGCCGTCGGCACAATTGTTTTTGCTTTACAGAAACTGGCTGCACGTCGATTTCAAATAGAGGTTTCTTTTGATGCACGATATTATGCTGAGTCAGCGTCTTCTTTTTACTCAAGTCAAGTTGAGCAAGAGCCTTTATCTCATCCAACTTTATTTAGGGCCGTGCGAGCGTTGAAAGATGCGAGTTCCGAGTCTATTCAGCATACAGATGGTGGCCGGTGTAAGATATCGGTGAGTGGCAGAGACGCTATTGACGGGCGAGAGGTTGAAATTCGAATAATGCTTGAGAGTGGTTGGCACATAGCTGTACCTGGAGACCCCGCGACCGCCGCCTTGCCTCTCAGCATTGAATTGCTGGGAAAATCTGGCTGGACAATAGATCGAATCGACTATCCATCTAGTCACAACATCATATCGTCGCTCGACTCGGATCTGTCATGTCGCGTTTATGATCGAAGTTTTATTGCCGAAGTGTTCTTAAAAAAAGCTGTTCCTGCAGAGGATCAACCCTTTATGTTTGGAGAGCTCTCGGTGGGGTTTCAGCTGTGTAATGAACGTGAGTGTCTAATGCCAAATCGTTTGAATTTTCTAATCTAAAAATTTAGCATTTGAGCAGGCTCTCTTTTAAGTCTCAAGTCCGAGGAAAGAAGCCAGCTGGGAAAAAAATCTCGGAACTAGATCTGAGGCATAGCCTGAGAGTTGGGTATCAAAATTTGATGTTGTCGTGGCCAGGTTAATCTCAACCGTGTGTGCGCCGCATTTCTTCGCTTGCTCATAGAATCCTGCGGCTGGATAAACCAACCCGGAGGTACCGATAGCAATAAAGAGGTCGCAAGTAGTAAGACTGTTTTCAATTTTAGGAATTTCGAGAGGAAGCTCGCCAAACCAAACTATGTGAGGTCTTAAGTTGCCCAAACTGCGGCAACACCGACAGACGCTGTCTAAATTGAGTGGCTTTTGCTGGTTGAATATTGACCCGGTTTTATAGCAGCGGGATTTTAAAAGTTCGCCGTGCATATGTAATACGTTAAGACTTCCGGCTCGCTCATGAAGATTATCAACATTCTGGGTAACTAATGTAAAATTACCAGGATATTGATCCTCAAAAATACTTTGAAATCTTGCCAGCGCTGAATGAGCTTGGTTCGGGCCTATTTCATGCGACAAGAGCGCCTCTCGCCTTTGGTTATAAAATTCATGAACTAAATTTGGGTCCTGTTTGAAGCCTCCTGGAGTTGCCACATCTTCGATAGAATGATTTTCCCACAAACCATCGCTCGCTCGAAACGTCGGTATTCCAGATTCAGCCGACACTCCTGCGCCGGTAAGAACGACTATAGATTGAAGTGGTCGTTGAAGCCTTGAAAGAAATTCTTGCATATTGTTGATTAGAGCGTTTTGGGACCTGTGTTCGTATTCGTCGTTCTGCCAGAAGTGCTAGCTAGTTAAATTGATGGCAGAGAGTATAATGTGAATAGGATCCAAAGGTCATCTCTTTGGAAGACTGATATTGAAAAATTTCTGGGAGGACAATAATGGGTTTGGTTAAGATCGGTAGTTTAGCTCCGCAATTTAATCTTTTGAATCAAGACGGGGAGCTTGTCAATCTTAAAGATTTTCGGGGAGTGAGCAGTGTCATTCTTTATTTTTATCCGAAAGCCATGACTCCAGGTTGCACCGTCCAGGCATGCGGATTACGCGACATAAAACCAAAATTAAAAAAATTTAACGCGGTAGCGCTGGGATTAAGTCCAGATCCGGTAAATAAGTTAAACAAGTTTCAGGAAAAGTATAATCTTAATTTCCCGCTTCTCTACGATGAAGATCATAAAATAGCTGAGAAATACGGTGTTTGGGCTCTAAAGAAATTTATGGGGAAGGAATTCATGGGGGTTTTGCGAACTACTTTTCTGATAGACGAAAAAGGGCATATTGAAGATATTATTAGTAAGGTGAAAACCAAAAGTCATCACGATGATGTTCTTAATTTGCTAAAAAAGCGTGTTTTGACATGAGGCAAAAAGATCGCATGGAGATCTTAAATTATAGAGAGTACTCAACGGCAGGCGCTCCGTTACTGATATTGCATGGGTTGTTTGGCAGTCACAGCAATTGGGGCATGCACAGTAATTTTTTCTCCAGTTTTTTCCGTGTGATTGGTGTTGATTTGCGTAACCACGGTGCATCACCACATTATGATGCACAAGATTATGAAGCTATGGCAACTGATATTCACGAGTTGTTAGATTTTTTAGCTATCGATCGCTGCTGCATGATCGGTCACTCTATGGGAGGGAAAGTTGCTATGCAGCTCGCGCTGAACAGCCCGAACATGATAGACAGACTGATTGTAGTTGATATATCGCCGGTCACTTATCCGGCAAGAGCAGGCGGTCATCTTGAAATGATTGATGCGATGCGGGGTCTCGAATTAGCGATATTTAAGAGTCGAGAGGAAGTCGAATCTGCGCTTGTGTCTTTTATACCAGATCAAAGCACGAGGCAGTTCATGCTTACAAATTTGGTGCGGGCGGATTCAGGTTTCAAATGGCGTTTGAATTTGCGTGCAATTAAAGAAAATTACGATAGTTTGAGGTTGGCACCTGACGCTAAATCTAAGTTCATGGGCAGGGTGCTTTTCTTGAATGGAGAGCTTTCGCGATATGTTATTGATGATCACCATGCGCAAATACACAGTTATTTCCCCAACGCAGAATTTGAGACTATTGCTGATGCGGGCCATTGGTTGCATTCGGAACAGCCATTAAGATTTCAGAAAGCAGTAAAAAACTTTCTCGAAATTCAGGATTAGGTACAAACATGACTATGTTAAGTGTTAACGTCAATAAAATAGCATTACTGCGTAATTCTCGGGGGCGAGATTTCCCCAATCTCGTGGGCTTTATCGAAATGCTGATTAAGCTAGGTGTGAAAGGAGTAACGGTGCACCCTCGTCCCGATGAGCGTCACGTGACACAAGCCGATGTCTTTAGTATAGCGGAATTTTTGGCAGATTTTCCTGACGTTGAGTTTAATATTGAAGGTTTCCCTAGCGGAAAATTTTTGGGATTAATTGAAAAAGTGAAGCCTGCTCAATGTACTTTAGTACCTGATTCGCCTGAGCAGCTTACCTCGGATCATGGATGGGATATCGTTAATCAAAGGCATATTTTACGTCCGGCACTGAATCGGGTTCGTAATGCAGGGGTCCGGTCTTCAATTTTTATGAGTCCGGATCTAAATATGTTCGAGCATTTGTCGGAGATAGCGACCGATCGAATTGAACTGTACACGGAAAATTATGCAGAACATTTTATCGGACCCCATAAAAATCAAGTCCACGCAACGTATCTCCTCGCCGCTAAGACCGCAACTGAATTGGAAATAGGTTTAAATGCAGGTCATGATTTGAACCTTGAAAACCTCGCTCATTTTTTGACAATACCCAATATATTAGAGGTCTCGATTGGTCATGCATTTGTTCTTGAGTCGCTTCAGCTCGGGGTCACTGAGGTCGTAAGTCGGTATCACAAAATATGCGCTGCTAGTTAAGGTCTCTTTTTGATTAAAAACTATTCTTCAGTAAATTTTTATTACGGATATTGGATAGTTTGTGCCGGTTTCCTGACTCAATTTGTCGCAGTGGGCATGGCCAACTATGTGGCCGGGTCATTTATGATCCCCATGACGGAAGAGTTTGGTTGGACTCGGACTGAGTTCTCAGCTTCGCGTTCGATTGGGCAGATGGTTTTGGCGCTTACTGGCTTCGCTATCGGTGCGCAACTCGACAAGCATGGGGGGCGCCGTTTTATTTTGATTGGTTCCTTCGTTCTAAGTGGTTCGGTATTCAGTATGAGTTCAGTGCAAACATTACCGCAATGGCTTTTCGGTAATGGATTGATGTTAACGATGGGCGCCGCGCTCGTTGGAAATCTTGTAGTAAATGTGACACTAGGGAAATGGTTTGTTGAGCGAAGGGGGCAAGCAGTTTCCATTGCCGCAATGGGCATTTCGCTCTCTGGTATGCTTCTTCCCATCGCTTCAACATGGTTGATCGATAATTATAGCTGGCAGGTTGCTTGGCAGATTCTTGGTTTGGGTACGCTGCTCATTACTTTTCCGGCCGCATTGGTCGTGCGCCGTGCTCCGGAGGATTATGGGTTGCATCCCGATGGGAAAACAAAATCTCAAGTAGCAGGAGGTCAAGCATTAGCTGCAAATTTTGACTTCGATAATTCTCTTACGCGCGCTGAAGCAATACGCTCCCCTAGCTTCTTCGCTCTAGTGATTGCGTTTGGGTTGTTTCAAATTTCGATAACTGTGATGTTGTTGCAGTCGATTCCGCTTATGACCGACGCGGGTTATACTCGTTTTATTGCATCAGCGATGATCTCTCTCGCATCGGTGCCAGCTTTTTTGTCAAAGCCAATATGGGGTTACCTTATTGATCAATACAGCCCTAAAAAACTTGCTTCTTTAGGTGCTGCACTCACTGGGATGTCGATTCTAGTTGTCGTCTTCAGTGTGTGGACGGGCAATGATTATCTGATTTATTTTGGTTTTATCATGATGGGAGTCGGTTGGGGCGGACTGCTGCCTCTACAAGAAGTTATATGGGCAACATTTTTTGGACGACGGTTTCTGGGTGCTGTTCGCTCAGCGGCCTTGCCATTTGTTTTGGGAATGTCGTCGCTAGGACCAGTCTTGGTGGCGACTTACTATGATCGTGTGGGAGACTATTATGGAGCGCTGTCTTTCATTGCCCTGTGTAATTTATTCTCTGCTGTGATGCTATTTCGGATAAAGGATAGGCACAAATAAAAACAATCACTCACGGCTCTATAAAATGTGAGAGAACAGGCCAAACGTTTTCTAAAATAATTCCTTGTGCTTCCGCCCGAGGATGTATCCCGTCATCTTGCATCAGTTCTGGCCGTTGAGGAATCCCATCGATAAGGAAAGGAATAAGTGGAAGGCTGTATTCTGCAGCCAGCTCAGAATATTGTGAAAAAAATGGTTCGGTATATCTTCGGCCATAATTTGGTGGGATTTGAATTCCTGCGAGGATCGGCTGCGCGCCTGCGCCCTTGATCATCTCGATCATCGAAATGAAATTCTCTCGCATCAAAGAAAGCGGAAGACCCCTAAGTCCATCGTTTCCGCCTAGTTCAATCAGCACCCAATCTGGCTGATTAGCGCTCAACATTGACGGGAGGCGCGAGACTCCGCCTGTGGTTGTTTCGCCGCTGACACTGCCGTTGATGACTTCTACTTGTAAATTCTGTGAATCAATTCGCTCTTGCAAAAGGCTCACCCATCCCAGGTGCTCTTCAATTCCATAGGAAGCACTGAGGCTGTCTCCCCAAATTAGCAACTTAGGATCGGCGTAGAGTGTCGAGTATGTTAAAATAGCAATTAAGCTGATGATTCGGATCATGGGCCTCGCAGTCCGGATAGTAGAAACTAAATGCTTCATACCCTCGTATTAGCGATTTTAATCTATATTGTAGTGAATCGCAGGTTGTTTTTAAATATCTCGTATAATTGGAGGTTAAGAACTACTCTGAAATCGACTTTTTTATTTTAATTCCTCGATTCCTCGAATCCAGAGTTGCTGTATTTTTCTCAATACTAGACAATCTTATTTTCAAAAATTGTATGCGTTCAAAGTATTTCGAACTCCACAGGAAAAAATAATGTCGCAGTCCATGATCCGAGTAGAGAAACTCTGCAAGAGCGTCCCGACGACGGAGGGCGTTTTAGAAATTCTCAGAGATGTAGACCTTGAGATTGATGCTGCAGATACGGTTGCTATTGTTGGTGCGTCCGGATCAGGGAAATCAACATTGTTAGGCCTTATGGCCGGGCTCGACGCAGCGAGTTCAGGTGATGTTTTTCTTTCCGGCCACAGCTTGGCTTCGATGGATGAAGAAGCAAGAGCGATTCTTCGTGGGCAGTTAGTTGGCTTTGTTTTTCAATCTTTTCAACTATTACCGAGCCTAACGGCACTTGAAAATGTGATGCTGCCTATTGAACTTAAGGGCGAGAAATCAGCAAGAGAAAAGGCGTTGCAATTGCTAGATAGGGTAGGTTTGGCGGAGCGCGTGCATCATTATCCGAATCAGCTCTCGGGAGGGGAGCAGCAGCGAGTTGCTATTGGGCGTGCTTTTGCGACCGAAGCAAAGATACTTTTTGCTGATGAGCCGACAGGAAATCTCGACACCGCAACGGGAGCGAAGATTGTTGAGCTATTGTTTGATTTGAACAAAGAATTTGCGACAACGTTAGTTCTCGTTACGCATGAAGATAGATTGGCTCAACGTTGTGGGAGAATTGTGAGGTTGGTCTCTGGGGTTGTATCGAGTGACGAAAAAATTTCTCATGAAGACGAAAAAAAGTGCGTCCGATAATGACCAGATCAATAGAACTTGACCTGAGTGGGCGGCGATCTTTCCGGACGCTTCTCATTCTAGCCGCGCGTTTGCTTTGGAGAGACTGGCGAGGAGGAGAGCTGAAGCTTTTATCTCTTGCTTTGGTAATGGCAGTAACCTCTGTAACGGGGATAGCCCTTTTTACTGATCGGTTAGAGAAAGCTCTGGTGCTTGAGTCGGCGAATATGCTTGCTGCTGACAGAATGCTCCGCAGTAGCCGGCCGCTGCCTGAAGAAATCTTAATCGAAGCTAAGACACTTGGGTTCCAAACCGCAGAAACTTTATCCTTCACTTCAATGGCTTTCTCGGATTCCAGTAATATGCTGGTTTCAGCCAAAGCGGTTAGTGATGCTTACCCTTTGCGGGGAGAAGTGATTATTGCCGAAGCACCGTTTGTGCGAGGCACTCCCATAGCAAGCGGCCCCAGTCCCGGTGAGGCATGGCTTGAATCCCGAGCTTTCCCGGCACTGGAATTACAGATAGGAGACATGATCTATATAGGGGAATCAACACTTCGAGTTTCAAAGATAATTATTACAGAACCTGATCGATCCAGTGGTGGAATGTTAGATAATGCTGGTCCGAGAGTGATGCTGCACATGGATGATGTGGCAGCAACCAACGTAGTTCAGCTCGGCAGCCGGGTGACTTATCGTTTCCTTTTCGCAAATGCCGTGCCAGAGATATTGGATGATTTCTCTCTCTGGATCGATCAAGAGTTTAACAGTGAATATCGGTTGCGGGATGTGCGTGACGAGAGTGCTGAGGTAAGTGAGGCGCTCAGCCGAGCGGAATCATTTTTAATGTTGGGTTCGCTTTTTGCTGTCTTGCTTGCCGGTATAGCTATCGCGCTGACTGCCAAGCGATACAGTGAGCGTCATTATGACTATGTTGCAATATTGAAGACGCTTGGATGCACCTCCAATCAAATTGGTTTAATTTATCTGATCATCCAGCTGGTGTTGGTTTTTGCCTCCATCGCCTTTGGTAGCATTTTAGGTTGGCTCGCTCATGCCGGAATCCTTGAGCTTCTTCAAACGGTTCTAACTGTTGATCTGCCTTCCGCTGGGGTTCGGCCTTATATCGTTGGCGCGTTAACAGCGGTTGTTTGCTTGCTTTCGTTTGCCTTACCACCATTGTTAGCTCTACAAGAAACACCGCCGCTGAGGGTCTTACGTAAAGATATTTCACCGCAGAAAATCAGCGATCGAATGCCATATGTTTTTGGTCTGGGTGGCAGCGTCTTGTTGGTTTTGTGGTACAGCAACGATTTAGTCATAACCTTTATTCTCTTGGCCGCTGTAGCAGCCATCGCAGCCTTGCTTTCGGGTTTGTCTTACGCTCTGCTCAAGAGCACCAGTTCTGTTGGGATGAAGGCAGGAAATTCATGGAAACTCGCCATGAGTGCTGCTAGAAGAAGGAGGAAACAAAATGTTTTGCAGATAATGGTTTTTGCGATCACCATTATGTCTCTATTGATTCTGTCTCTACTGAGAACAGATTTAATCACTGACTGGCAGGCTCAGCTGCCAGAGGATACCCCGAACCACTTTATGATGAATATATCGAAATCACAAATCGAGGGTATTGAAGAGTTTTTTGATGAGAATGGAATCAGGGGTAATGAGTTTTATCCGCTGATTAGTGCGCGAGTGGAACGAGTGAATGGCAATGATCCTGAACCTCAAGGAGAAATGGGAGAGAGAGGGGAGCGTAAAACGCTCGCTGGCGGGGCGGAGCCTGAAGAAATTGAAGAGGACTCTCCTCAGCTCGGGAGTGAAGTCGAAGCAGAGGGTGAAGAAGTGAGGGGAAGGTTGAGTCGGAGGCAAGTTACGTGGGCAGCTGAAGTTCCGCCTGATAATCGGATTATAGATGGAGAGTGGTGGGGTGAGTCTGCAAGCCCGGGGTATGTGTCCATTGAAGAGGAATATGCGGGATGGTTGGGTTTGGAAATCGGTGATAGCTTGGAGTTCGAGGTTCTGGGTCAGCAGGTGAGCGCAGAGGTAAGCAGCTTTAGGAGTGTTCAATGGGATAATATGCAACCCAATTTTTATATAATTTTCTCGCCAGGAACTATCGATGACCTTGGTGCAACCTTTCTCTCGACGGCACTCATGGAGAGAGAACAGAAGGTACTACTTAACGACTTGGTTCGTCAGTTTCCTACAATGGTGGTGATTGAAATAGATGGTTTAATAGAACAAGTTCAAACTATCATTGCCCAAGTGACTTCGGCGATAGAGCTAATATTTGTTTTAGTGTTGGTTAGCGGAGCTCTCGTTTTGTTGGCGTGTGTGAACGCAACTTTAGATGAGCGCTTTTATGAAAATGCTATTTTACGGACATTGGGTGCTGGTCGCCGACTAATCTTGTCAAGTCTAATAATAGAATTTGCTACGATAGGAGTTTTGGCAGGATTTATCGCAACCGTTGGTGCGGAAGCCAGCTTATTTTATCTTCAGGAGAGAGTTTTCAACCAGGGTTTTGATTGGCATTACTGGGTTTGGATTGCCGGGCCTTTGTTCGGAATGTTGATTATCGGCGTGCTAGGACTAAATTCTACAAAAGAAGTTGTCCGAGTGAGCCCTCTTATTCTGCTTAGACGGATAAGCTGAGGAAAACGGATGCATTTACTGATTTTAAATTTTATTTGTGTCCCCTTCGCACTGATCGCGATTAATGTCTCCGCGCAATCGCTTGACGAAGTAACGAGCAAAAAGTGTGTGTATGGCGATTGCATCGATGGACGCGGACGCCTTGAGCTTGGAACATCGTTTGGAAAAGGGTTTTACTCAGGACATTTTCGAGAGGGTGTTTTTCATGGTCAGGGGCGACTAGAGATACCGATTTCATCGACCGAGAAAGAAATTTACGTCGGTAACTGGGATCAAGGTAGCAGAAATGGCCGAGGAACTCATTGGAACGGGAACGGGAAACTTTATATCGGGCAGTGGGCATACAATAAGCGGGAAGGTCAGGGATCGTACTTTATCAACATGCCAAGTTGGTTTGAAAATCAGAACTCGGAATTTTGGTTGCGAGAGAATACTGAAAATTATACCGGCGATTTTGTTAATGATTCTTATCACGGGCAAGGGACCTATCGTTGGCCAGACGGGCAAAAATTTGTCGGTGGTTTTTTTGCCAATAAGAAACATGGCAAAGGGATTTTTTATTACGCGACCGGTACGATTCGGCAGCAAAATTGGGAATACGGAAAATTGATCGATTAATGTGGCCGCGATTTTAGGTAAAGGAATTATATATGGATTTGCATGACGACAGGCGTGAATACCTGGAAGGTGAGTTAAGGCGCTCAGATTTGCATGCAGACCCAATCGAACAATTTGAGTGTTGGCTTGCGCAAGCTTTTAAGTCAGAGGTCGTTGACCCGCCTGCGATGACTGTTGCGACAGTTGCGCCGGATGGAAAGCCAAGCCAACGAATTGTTCTTTTAAAAAATGTTGATGCGCTTGGCTTCGTGTTTTATACGGATTACGAAAGTAAGAAGGGGGGTGATTTGGAGTTTAACCCAAACATATGTCTTCACTTTCCCTGGCACGCGATTGAACGGCAAGTGAGAATTGTGGGTGTTGTAGAAAAGTTGGCCTCAGAGGAGTCTAAAAAATATTTCCATAGCCGCCCACGGGGGAGCCAGCTAGCCGCTGCTGTATCTCCACAGAGCCGAGTAATCTCCTCGCGGGAAGAATTAGAACAAAGATATCGGGATTATGAGTCTGCTTGCAGTGGCGGTGAGGTGCCTTTCCCTGAGCGTTGGGGTGGTTATCGAGTAATTCCTTCCGAGATCGAGTTTTGGCAAGGCGGCGCTAATCGGCTTCATAATCGGTTTCGTTACAGCCGCCCAAAAGATGAGTGGGTAATAGAACGCCTCGCTCCATAGATTTACTTTCTTAGTTTGTATTTTTTTCGTATTCTGGTTTTAAGAGCCTTCCTGCTGAGCCCTGAGCGTTCTTTGAGGTATGGGCATTTAGGGTGAGTGGCTTTTGAGGTGGTATAGGAGAGGGTTTTTCATCGAAATAAAAGATAGGGAGGGCTTTATGGTTTTTTCAAAGGTGTTTAAAAGTGTAGCGCTTTCGATTGTTTTTACTGCGGTGGTAGGCTGCATGAGCTCGACGAACAGAGTGGTGCACCTTCTGGACGAGCCTCGGCATCGAACTGTTTTTCAGGATGGAAGCCTGTATCTATTAGATGTTCAGCTTAATCCTGGCGATGAGTCGTTAGAGCATTTACATGACCAAGCAATTTTACTTACCCGAATTAGCTCTGCGAGAGGACCTCAGAACGGAGATGTGAGTGCTATTACCGATTATGCTTCTCAAGCTTTTGTTCACAAAATTAACAACAGCGGGCCCGGTTTACTGCGTATTCTGGCATTTGTTAATGGAGGACAAGGGAAGCCTGGAACTATTGATAGACCGGAGGGCATGAACGGAGCTCCTCAGTTGGAAAATCAGTGGTTTCGCTCTTATCGCGTTGAGCTAGAGCCAGGGCAGTCGTCACCTTTGGTTCGGCATAGTATGCCAGGTTTTCTTGCTCAGGTTACTCCAGGAGTTGTGCATATTTCGAGGGAAGATGGTGTTAAAGAAGAATTGGACCGGGTAGGAGATTGGGTTTGGCAAAACGGGGACCTCGCTTACACGCTAAAAAATGTTGGTAACCAGTCTATCGCAATTGTTGTTAATGAGGGGCGTCGATAAATTGTCGAAAAGGAATTTGAGTATGGTAACTTACATCAATAAGTTTTGTGTTTTTCTCATTATTTTCTTCAGCATGGCCTCAAAGGCTCAGCTTGCGACTCCAAACGAATCCGGACTGACATACGGTCTAGTCCACCTAAACGTCACTGACATTGAGCTTCACAAGGGTCTTTGGGTTGAGCATTTTGATGGTGTGGTGGTTCAAAAGGGTCCACTCACAACCGTTCAGATGCCAAACATGATTATTACACTGTCGGAGCAGGAGGTCTCGGCGGTCTCTCGTGACACTGTTATGGATCATTTTGGATTTAAGGTTCGAAGTATTGATGATTTTTTGGCCAAGTGGCGAACCGCTGGGTACGATGTGGGGCCGGAATTCATTGGTGCCGAAGGACAGAAGAACGCCTACGTCACGATGCCAGACGGTGCCTATGTCGAGCTACAGGAAGATCAAGCGCTTCATGCAGATATAGTAGGGTATCACGTGCATTTTTATACTGATCAGTATAAAGAGTTGCTCGAATGGTACACCGAGATTTTTTCACTGGATGTCCGCCCCCGCGGGAATATAGAGACAACTACGAATGTTCCCGGGATGAACCTGAGTTTTGCGAATTCTTCTGACGAGAGATTACCAACTCGAGGAACGGCAATAGATCGAATTGGTTTTGAGGTCGCTGACTTGGAGGCGTTTTGTCGGGAATTAGAGAGCAAGGGTGTGGTCTTTCTCGCGCCGTTGAAAGAGGCTCCGTCTATTGGCTTAAAAGTAGCCCTTATTGTTGACCCTGCGGGAGTGACTATTGAACTTACGGAGGGGCTAATCGATTACTGATTGCGACTAACTCGCATAAATTCAGGAATCTTAATCCTAATTCATTATGTTGGTTTTGGTCGCCATGCCTTGAGTTGCTTTTTCTCTAAAATCTTCTTAAGTTTAGCGTACTGGGGTATCCCATTTTTGTAAACAGGGTAGTCCTCACCTTGAATAAGAGGCGAAAGATATTCTCGTGCAGCCTGAGTAATACCGAAACCGTCTCGGCTTATGTACTTTCTCGGCATCATTTTCTCAACGTTCGCGACATCGCTAAGCTTTGCCTCGCCGATATGCCAACTATAGCGTCGACTCTGACGACGAACGATTGTAGGCATTATCGCTGTTTTACCAGCCAGAGCAAAATCAACAGCTGCCTTTCCAACCGCGTAGGCTTGCTCCACATCAGTTTTCGACGCAATATGCCGAGCCGAGCGTTGTAAATAGTCCGCAACTGCCCAGTGATGCTTGTAACCTAGATTTTGTTTAATTATTTCAGCGATAAGCGGTGCTACTCCACCTAATTGAACGTGCCCGAAAGCATCTTTACCGCCCGCATCAGCAAGGAACTTGCCAGATGTTTCCCTTACTCCCTCTGATACAACGATTGCGCAGTACCCGAACTTCTTTACGCAGCTCTGTACTTTTTTTAAAAACCTATTTCTTTCAAACGGGATTTCGGGAAATAGAATAATGTGAGGCGCTTCTCCTATGTCCTCTCCCGCTAATCCAGCTGCTCCAGCGATCCAGCCTGCATGACGTCCCATTACTTCCATTACGAAAACTTTGGTTGAGCTTGCACACATTGAAGCAACGTCTAACCCAGCCTCTCGAATTGATACGGCTACATATTTAGCCACTGAGCCAAACCCAGGACAGTTGTCAGTAATCGGCAAGTCATTATCAACGGTCTTTGGCACGCCGATACAGCTTATAGGAAATCCCTTTTCAAGACTGATTTGTGAGACTTTGTTTGCGGTGTCTTGTGAGTCACCTCCACCGTTATAAAGAAAGTATCGGATGTTGTGAGCTCGAAAAACATCCATTAGTCTGTCATATTCCTTAGAATTTTCGGCATAGGACTTTAGCTTGTAACGACAGGAACCAAAAGCTCCAGACGGGGTCGAGCGCAGTGATGCGATTGTCTTTGCTGACTCCTTACTGGTATCAATTAACTCTTCATTCAGCGCTCCTACGATTCCATTAAGTCCCGCATACACTTTGCCGATTTCGCTGCGATGCTCTCGAGCAGTCTCGATCACACCGCAAGCACTTGCGTTGATAACTGCTGTGACGCCACCCGATTGTGCATAGAAAAGATTTGGCTTTTTTTTACTCATGGTGGCTGTCTTCCTAGTGTTCATAAAAAATTGCGAAGGGGTCATAAAAATTTCCAGCGACCTTATGTTAACCGTTGGGACTTTTACCCGCAATGTGCTCCCTTGCCTTGATAGCGTTGATGAGTCAAGATTATGGGCACATTAGATGATAGCTATTAAATCCGTTGTTACTTACGGGGAGTCGAGAGTGAAGATCATTGTAGGAATGTCTGGTGCGAGTGGGGTAATTTATGGGGTTCGCTTGCTTGAGGTTCTGCGAGGCGTGGCGGAAGTTGAGACGCATTTGGTGATGTCTGATGCGGCAAAACTCAACATTGCGGTTGAGACGGACTTGGAGACACAGGATGTTATTTCTTTGGCTGATTATTCGTATTCCAACAAAGACATCGGAGCCAGCATTGCGAGCGGTTCTTTTAAAACGGACGGCATGGTCGTAGCGCCCTGCGCGATTAAGACTCTTTCGGCTATCGCACACTCTTACTCTGATTCGCTCATTGTGCGAGCTGCCGACGTTGTGCTTAAAGAGTGTCGCAGGCTAGTGTTGGTGCCTCGAGAGACCCCCCTACATGTTGGGCATTGTGAGCTGATGATGAAGGCGTGTCAGCTGGGCGCTGTGATGGCACCACCAATGCCAGCCCACTACATTTTGCCGAAAACTGTGGATGACTTAGTTAATCATCACGTGGGCCGGATACTCGATCTTTTTGATTTAGATCCGGGGCTTGTGCAGCGCTGGCATGGTGTTAATAAAAGCGAATAGATAGAAATCAAGCTAAGAGCTCCCCTTCGTCGTCTGGATTTAACGAAATATCGCTTTCTTTGCGCTGTGATTGTGTTAATGTGCCGGCACGTTTGAGACTGTCCTTTATGATTTTCGAGACCTCAGCAAAAAAGTTTTTGCTCTCGGCGGAAGGTTGCGATGTGATGTTAACAGAGCTTATCTAATTATTATTATTGGCTTGGCTCTGATCATCCTAACAATTATCGGTTGGATATCCGTTCTTCATTGCCAGTACAAAGCACACAATTTGCTATTCTAATTTTATTAAGAACGCGCTTAGCCGGAAGCTTGGCAAAGACGTTCTATTTTTTGCATTACCTAAAGAAGAAAATTTATGACGTTTTTTAATCTAGGCCTCTCTAAATCACTCTTGCGGGCAGTTGAAAAAACAGGTTACACCGAGGCAACTCCCATTCAGCAGCGCGCGATCCCAGAAATTCTTGCCGGCCGCGATGTGATGGCGGCAGCACAGACTGGGACGGGCAAGACTGCTGGGTTTACATTGCCCGTTTTGCAGTTACTTAGCGGAAGGCGAAACACAAAGCGTTACTCAATACGCGCGCTTGTTTTAACACCAACTCGAGAGTTGGCGGCTCAAATCCAGCAGAGCATAGAGGTCTATGGAGTTAATGAGAACTTGCGGACAAATGTGGTTTTTGGAGGGGTAAATATAAATCCACAAAAGAAAGCTTTAGGCCACGGAACAGATATTTTGGTTGCTACGCCTGGCCGGTTGTTGGATCTAAAACAGCAAGGCGTTGTTGTTTTTGGAGATCTTGAGGTCTTGATACTTGATGAGGCTGACCGTATGTTGGATATGGGATTTATTCGTGATATCCGTAAGGTGCTTGCGATGTTGCCCAAACGACGCCAAAACTTGTTGTTCTCCGCTACCTTCTCGAATGAAATTCGCGCGCTCGCTAAGACTCTATGCAATAACCCAGTTGAGATTGATGTTGCGCCGCGTAACTCCACCGTAGAGATTATTTCGCAAACTCTTTATTTAGTAGAGAAGGTTGAGAAGCCTGCTCTTCTAAGTTTGATGCTCCGCTCCAACACTAATCAAACTTTAGTGTTCAGTCGAACTAAGCATGGAGCAAATAACCTCGTAAAGAAACTAGCAAAGGATGGGGTGGGTGCGGTTGCAATTCATGGGAATAAATCACAAGCGCAAAGGACTAAAGCATTGGAGGCCTTCAAGCTTGATAAGGTGCAAGTTCTTGTCGCTACAGATATCGCAGCTCGTGGTATTGATATTCATCAGTTGGATACTGTGATTAACTTTGATCTCCCTCAGGTAGCAGAAGACTACGTGCACCGCATTGGGCGCACCGGCCGAGCCGGAGCAGGCGGATCCGCTATCTCTCTGGTCAGCCGGGATGAAGCTAAGCAGCTAAGAGATATAGAAAAGTTGATTGAACAAAAGATTCCGGTGGTAGACGCTGCTAAAATTGATCCCATGCTAGCGCGTCCAGCTGAGGCCCTTAGCAAGTTGTCTTTATCTCCGTCGATGCAAAAAACCAATAACCGGTCCAATTCCGGTCTTGGTCGGAGGCGGTCTGGAACTAGCATCGCTGAGCAGAAGAACCCCAAGAAATCGAGCGAAGTAAGGAAAAAATCGGCCAAGCGAAGTGACAATAAGGCCAAAAACCACAATGAAAACGCGGGAAATCAGAAACCAAGGCGAAGGCGAAACCCGAAGCTGATTGGTCGAGTTTAGTTTCGCTTAGTCAGTCTCGAGCAGCTCGGTGAGTTGCTCAAATTGAGCCTCTAAAGTAACAAGGTCATCAAACTGATTTTGAAGAGTTATCATTGTTTTTATGTTCGCTTTTCTGGCAGCGCTCGCAGATCCACCCAATGACTTCGAGTCTTTGAAAATTCCATTTACGCAGAACTCCATTAGTGATTGTTGTTGAATCTTTTCGGCTTCGAGCTCTATCGTTTTTATGTTTTCTCTGAATATTCCATAGGATTCCTTTTCAACCACTATTTCGTCCTCTTGACTTGTCCATATTTTGAGGTTGATTCGTGCAGATCTCAATGGACGAATGGCTACTTTATTCCATTCTGCACTGAAGCTGAGTATGGCGCTCATTTTTTCAAAAGAAATTTCTCCATGGTATGTCCCATGCCAGTAACAAAGAAAAATTATGTTGACGTCTTGGTGGCAGCGATCTTGTAAATTTAAACAGCAGTTGGCGACCGCGGGGTTAGAGTAATGGTGGGTGGAGTATTCCCACAAGGTCGGAGAGTCGGTTAACATATCGAAGATACTTTTTATTCGTTAGCTCAAGTAGTTTGCCGCGCATTTTGTGATTGTTTGTAGAATTAACTTTGTCGGTGACACAATGCTACGCGACTTTTATGCTATAAACACCTCTTAGGTCACTTTATTTTTTTTGGATTTTAAATCGCAATGCATATTCATATTCTTGGTATCTGTGGAACGTTTATGGGCAGCTTGGCAGTATTAGCCAAGCAGCAGGGCCATAAAGTGAGTGGAAGTGATTCAGGTGTATATCCCCCGATGAGTACGCAGCTCGAAAGTCAAGGTATTGAGCTCTGTGAGGGCTATTGTGAGGAGCATCTTCAGCCTCACCCCGATCTAGTAATAGTAGGTAATGCACTGAGCCGTGGAAATGAGGCAGTGGAATATGTGCTGAATAATGCGCTGAGATACACTTCTGGACCACAATGGTTAGCCGATGAGATTTTACATGACCGCTGGGTTCTTGGAGTTGCTGGAACTCATGGTAAGACAACGACGAGCGCGATGCTGACTTGGGTTCTGAAAGAAGCAGGTCTGAAGCCCGGTTATTTGATCGGAGGCGTCGTAAATGATCTTCCTGCCTCAGCAGATAGTGGTGATTCTATTTTTTTCGTTGTTGAAGCGGACGAATATGACAGTGCGTTTTTTGATAAGCGGTCAAAGTTTGTGCATTATGCTCCTCGCACCGTCATTCTCAATAATTTAGAATTTGACCACGCTGATATCTTTTCTGATCTCGGCGCTATCCAAAAACAGTTCCATCACTTATTGAGAACTGTGCCAGGCAACGGACTTATCCTTGCACCGCGCGATGATCCTGCCGTCGATGAGGTTTTGGACGCGGGTTGTTGGACTTCGTTAGAGCGCTTTGGTCCTGGTATGGAAGTAGATCCCGAAGGCATAGTCGATTCAAATTTGGGTGTTGGGGAATGGTCTGCCTTAGCGATAAAGAAAGACTGGAGTGAATTTGAAATTGAATACAATCCTGTGGCAGGGGATAAACAAAAATCGATGGTGCACTGGCCAATGTTTGGCATTCACAATGTAAGGAACGCTCTTGCGGCGGTAGGCGCTGCCCATCACGTCGGAGTGCTTTTGGCTGATGCGGCAAAAGCGTTAAGCAAATTTAATGGCGTGAAGAGAAGAATGGAGCTGTTGGCGGAGTTGCGAGGCATATATATCTACGACGATTTTGCTCATCATCCTACGGCCATCGCGACGACTTTAGAGGGTTTGAAGGTCCAACTTCATAGTCGTGGCGAGGACTTTCGTGTTATCGCTATTATTGAGCCGGGATCTAACACGATGCGTGGAAGGACCCATCAGAACAAACTTTCGGAGTCATGCAGCTTTGCTGATGAAGTGGTATGGAAGCGGCCGCTGGACTCGCAGCTAGACTTTACGGCTCTGTGCGACGGTAGCGGAAATTCGCGAGTTAGTTTTTTTGAAATAGACGAGATTCTTTCCCATATTCTTGCGATCGCCCGTGAGGGAGATCATATTGTTGTAATGAGTAATTCTGGGTTTGATGGCATCCACAAACGGCTAATTGATGGGCTGGCAAGTCGCTAGCCCGGATGTTTTCTGCTGATATAGGCTAGGGCAAGTCATGGTTAATCAATCAACAATTCCGCTGTTTCCTCTGGGTATTGTCTTATTCCCCGGTGGTAAGCATGATCTACAGATTTTTGAACGTCGATATATTGATATGGTAACGGAATGTATGCGCAATCAGACTATTTTCGGTATTTGCGCTCTACAAACTGGTCCCGAGATGCGCGAGAGCGGAACGAAGCAAACGATTCATCGAATCGGAACTGGTGCAGAGATTGTAGATTGGAATCAGTTAGACAATGGTCTGTTAAGTATCACCGTTGAAGGGACTGCAAAGTTTCTGGTGGAGAAGTGTTGGGAAGCAGACAATGATTTGCTTATGGGCCTTGTTAATTTTCATGATAGAGATCGCTTTGACACGGAGCTCGTGCCGGGCGTAGAAAAGTATTCCAGATTAATAGAGGTTTTGAGAGGGTTGGAGGCGCACCCTGTAATTAAAGAAAAAAACTTTGACATTGATTACGCAGACTTATGGCATCTGGGATGGCGTCTGGGTGAGCTTTTGCCCATGAGTAATGTTAATCGACAGAAGCTTCTTGAGATTGATGATCCTGTGCGTCGAGCGGATGCGATTGACATGATGATTGCAGAATTAGCAGGTGAGAAGTAGCTGTGACTGTAGCGGTTAAAAAGTCTTTTGCTTCCGTTGTATGTGGTTATTGGGGCTTAAAGGTCATAAGAATTTACCTGCGACTCTTAGGACTTTTATTGCTTTTTTTAACCTCAAACAGCCAGGGTATTATAATCCGTCACGACGTAGCACCAGAACGTTACCTAGCTTCGGAAAGTGTGTATCCTTCAGTCTTTTTTCTCAAGAGCATTGGTGATCGTCGAATTTGTGCAGCTACACTTGTAGACGCTCGATGGGCGATTACAGCTGCGCACTGTATTGAGCAGGTGAACTTAAATGAAGAAATCTTAAACGGTAATAGTTACGAAGTTAATATCGCAGGTGAGAAAAACTACGTTGACAAGGTCATTTTTCATCCAGATTTTAATAAACCTGCAGGGCTCGATGTGGATCTCGCACTACTCCGTATAAGTTATCCTCGAAATATTTTGAATTCTTTTGCGGTAGCAACAGAGGAAGTTGTCCCTGAAGAAGTTGTGAGTTTTCTAGGATGGGGCTATTCGGGTATTGGGACTACCGGTCGAAATTATACGGATGGTGAACTTAGGTTGGCTACTAATCGCATCACGTCGGACAGTGTCAAGCGTTTAAGAATTCGTTTTGATGACCCAAGGGTTGGGGCGAGCGAGCCTTTGGAGGGAATGCCCAGCCTTGGAGATAGTGGGGGACCTGTTCTGATTAACGGAGCTAAAGGGGCTTCTTTGGTTGGGGTTATTGTAGGTCAGATTAAAGGAGCAAATTTTACTGAAGAGCGACAAGGGGATTATGGCTCTGTTGCTGTTTTCGAGCGCATTGCACCCTACTTGAAGTGGCTTAAGGAAGTTATCGAGACCCATAACGGTCTAAACCGCTAATCCGAAGTCAATTTGCCTCAGCGCAATCGGGCGCTTTTAGAGTTCGTTACTCAGACTTGAAAACTTGATAACATTACATAACTTTAGTTTGTTAGAAATTTTATAAAAGGTAAAAATAATGACGATAAAAGTAGGCGACAAGATTCCTTCGATTGGTTTTTCTATAATGACAGGTGACGGCCCAAAGGGCATTAGTAGTAAGGAGATATTTGCGAATAAAAAAGTTGTTTTGATTGCAGTGCCGGGAGCCTTTACACCAGGGTGCTCAATGACACATTTGCCAGGTTTTGTGGTCAATGCAGAGGCTATTTTGGACAAAGGTGTGGATACCATTGCCTGTATGTCAGTGAATGATGCCTTCGTTATGGGAGCTTGGTCTGCTGACCAAAACGCTGAGAACATTCTGATGCTTGCTGATGGAAACGGGGAATTTACTTCTGAGCTCGGCTTAGCTAACGACATGTCTGGTTTTGGTATGGGGCGACGAGCTAAGCGGTTTGGTATTATTGTAGAGAATGAGATAGTAACATATCTAGGAATCGAAGAACCGGGTGAAATTAAAGTGAGTTCCGCTGAGCACATGTTAGAAATATTGTAGTTGGATTATCGAATATTGAGTGGTCTTGGTCTGGAGACGATTAGAAGTTTGTGTTTGATTCTACGTAAAAGCATCTCTTTAACGATGGGAAGACTTGCTTTTTTTGCATTGACTCGCGCATCTTGTTAGGGCCTTTAGGCCAAAGCATGAGGCAAGGGAAAGAATATGACGATAGGGCAAAGTTCGCCTTTAAAAGAGCCTAAACCTACTTCTTTTCGCAGTAGATTTGGTTTGTTTTTTGGTCCTGCGGTCTTCTTGTGTATTTTAACTTTTCTCGATCTAGATCCTACCAACCCACTCGTCACGCGCATGGCTGCGGTCATCGTGCTGATGGCAATTTGGTGGATTACGGAAGCTATTCCTCTCGCGGCCACCGCACTTTTGCCTATTGTTTTGTTTCCCTTGCTCGGAATTATGCGTGGTCGTGAGATAGCCGCTGGGAATCGTATAGATTTAAGTCTTGTTAAATTCGAGGAAGGGTTTTCTGTCTCAGATTTCGATATTACATTTCCGAGTGTGGCTGGGCAGTATATGGATTGGATCATCCTGTTGTTTTTGGGTGGGTTCATTATTGCGATTGCGGTCGAGAAATGGAATCTACATAAGCGTATCGCTTTAAATATTCTAAAGATAATCGGGGGTCAGCCACACAGACTGGTCTTCGGTTTTATGGTTGCGACCGCTTTTTTGTCGATGTGGTTATCAAACACTGCCACAGCATTGATGATGATGCCGATGGGCATGTCGCTTATTTTGCTTTATGAAGAGATAAATACCGGGTTAATTAAATCGGGAGGAAAGCCTGAGCCAAGAGCTGACAATTTTGCTTTGACGCTTCTGCTTGGTATTGCCTATTCTGCTTCAATAGGCGGAGTTGCAACTCTTATTGGAACGCCACCGAACGGAGTGCTAGTGACGCAGATGTCGCAACTATTTCCAGACGCGCCAGATTTTGCATTTGTGACTTGGATGACGTTTGCCCTCCCTATGAGTTTAGTATTTTTGGTTTTGAGTTGGCTTGTGCTGACATACGTTATTTTCCCACTTCCGTCGGTTACGCCGTTTAGCGGTCGGAGTTTTATACAACAAGAGTTGAAAAAGTTAGGTCCAATTTCTATTGAGGAGAAGCGCGTACGTTTGGTTTTTTTTGCGGCAGCCGTCCTTTGGATGACTCGTAAAGAACGCTTGTTCGGTGCAGATTTCGATGTTTTTGGATGGAGTTATTACTTAGACTGGTTTTTGGTTTGGATTGGCTCGCAGCCCATTAGTTATATGATTGACGACGGCACGGTCTCTATCGCGATGGCCTTGACGTTATTTATGGTACCTGCGGGAAGTCAAATAGGCGGTAGGCTATTGGATTGGGAGGATGCTAAAAAAATCCCTTGGGGGATTTTATTGCTTTTCGGCGGGGGTTTAGCGATAGCAAAAGGGTTTTCGACGTCCGGGTTGGGCGCGTATGTGGCAGATCAATTGCAAGCACTTTTGGGTGACTCGAGCCCTTTATCGATTGTAATAAGCACTGTGACGTTTATTACGTTGTTGACGGAGGTAGCTTCAAACACAGGGACAATATCTTTGGCTGTTCCGATAATGGCTAGCTTAGCTCAGGCAATTGAAGTCCATCCTTTACTACTTCTTATACCGACTACGCTAGCCGCGTCATGTGCGTTCATGCTCCCTGTATCAACCCCGCCCAACGCCATAGTCTATGGGTCTGGTCGCGTGCCGATTATGAAAATGGTAACTGCAGGAGTGTGCTTGGATATTCTTTCTGTAATTATTTTAACCGTATTTGTATACACGCTCGGTCATTTCACTTTTGGTGTTTTGGGAGAGTTCCCAACGTGGGCATCGTGACTCCACAAGGATACGTGCTAGGGAGAATTTAAATTACTGATTAGGATTGAGTTCGTTTCAGACATCCGTTGCTTAAAAATGATCGGTAATTTTTTTGGCTAGTAAGTCTTTTTAATATGACTTTCGATTTCGTTCGCGAGATGAAAAAGGATAGCCGCTGTTGCTCCCCATATCCGATGGTTGCTATGTTGAATTTCTAATATTTGATGGTCACCCGAATCAAACTCTTTGGTATGAGTTTTGTAAGCATTTGGATCAAGTATCGTGGTTAGGGGGACAAAAAATATTTCGTCTACTTCACCCGGGAAGGGGCTGAGATTTTTGAATGAATCGATCAAGCCTACGACCGGAGTGACTAGATATCCAGACGGAAGTGCAATTTTACCGAGGCAGCCCAAAACAGTGACTCGATCTTTACTCAAAGCAATTTCTTCTTGGGCTTCTCTCAAAGCCGTATCAATTGCGTTAATGTCAGTAGCGTCGGTTGTCCCGCCAGGCAGACTGACTTGGCCCGCATGCGACTTAAGGTTTTGTGATCGAAGCGTGAGAATTATGCTGCTTGTTAAATTCACATTTTCACGTGAGGCGGCTATTAGCACTGCTGCGTTCTTGAGCGCATCTTTTTTATTATGAGCAAGGGAGTTAATGGTTGGATCGGGATGAAAAATTTCTTTTTCCGATGTTTGCTCTGCAAAATATTGTTCCAAACGATCGAGGCAAAGTTGACCCTTAGAAACCCTTTTGCCGCTCATGAGAAAGTTTCCTCACGGTAAGGCCAGAAAGACGCCGAAGGCCATAATGGGGAACCCATACTATAAAGAACGATCAACGATATTTATAAGTGAAACCAAAATAGGCCCGAAGAGGTTCGCCCGGAAAATATCGATCACCCGCAAATGAAGTCCAGTCTGCTCGTTCTGCATACTCTTCATCGAATAAGTTCATGATATTCACATAAAACAGCAATGATTCACTCGCTTCATACTGCGTGCGGAGGTTAACAACCTGGTGACCCTCGTACTTTGCCGTGTTTTCTGGATTTGTAAAGTAGTCACCCATGTGGACCAATTCCATCTCGCTTGAGAGAGTCTCAGTTGGCACCCATTTTAGGCGTACATTTCCAAATTGATCCGGCGCGGTGTCTACATCTTTTCCCTTAATATTTATTCCACCGGAGATCAGTGGGTTCTCATAAGAGTGATCCGCGAAGTTAAATGTTCCAGCGATGGAAAGAGTTGAACTTACGTCAATTCCGGCAGCAAATTCAGCGCCGCGATGCGATGTAGCATTACCGTTAAGGTTTGCACGAGAACTGTTCGACATGATTTCATTGTCTTTATCCATTGAATAAATTGAGATCGAATAGTTCCAGTTGCTGCCAGTACCATTGAACTGAAACTCATAGCTGTCAAGTTCAACAGAGCTCAAATCGGCAATATTCTGGGCGTTCTGTAAGCGATATAATTCTGTCGCTTGGGGCGCCCTAAAACCCCGCTGAGCTCTAAATTTTAAGCTATAGTTGTCACTAAGCTTATAACTCAGCCCAAGTTTCGGGGAGAGGTTGGTAAAATTATCGCTTCGGTCCGAAGGACGACTGTATCTGCAACCAAATCGGCAAGGGATCCCGGCGTCATTGGTGCGTCCATCGAGCATTAAATTGTCATATTCATAGTCCATTTCTTCCGCTCGGAGGCCCAAGGAAAGTCGAAGAGACTCTGTTAGGTTCAACTCGTAGCTTACAAAAGCCGCTAGCTGTCGAGATTTGACGGTGAAATCATAGTGTTTTCCTTGCGGGATGTGGTTGCGCAGAAAGAATGAGCCAACCGTTGGGCTAGGCTGGAACTGCATCAGTTTCCCATCAGTTCCCTCAATGTCGAATCCCATGGTGAAGTCAGCACCATTTGCTAGATTTTTGTAAAAGGCGCTCTGAGTGCCAATCGATCTGTGATATGTGTCCTCAATTGGTTTCCCGGGTAAAAAGTGCTGCATAAAGTTCATGTTGACTTCGCGAGCGTAAGGGGTGATAACGATATCCCAGTCTCCGAGTGACTTGCTAAAAGAGGTCCAGATTCGGCCGTTGACGCTGTCCCGGTAGGCCTCAGGATTTGGATTGCCGTCACGGCCGTCACCCTCATAACTACCACTACCCACAATGTAGCCGGCCGTTTCTTGGTTAAGATTAAAATATGAAAAGCCACCGTCTAGGTTCCAACCACTGCTAGATGTGTAGTTGTATAACCAAGAAAGTTTTTGTTGATCGACTCCGCTATTTTCCCGATAGCCTTGTTCGTTCACTCCGTTAAAAAGCATTAGCTGTTTAAAATTTCCGTAATCCTTGCCGATCTGCGTTTTCACGCGCTTCGACCCCCAAGGCCCCTGTTCCATTGTGAGCGTGCCCGCATTACCGGCCTTGGGTAGCACAACGTTAATGAGTCCGTGAACTGCATTTGAACCCCAGAACGCGCTTCCTGGTCCACGTACGACCTCTATGCGCTGTGCATTCTCTGAATGAGTATCGAACATTTCATTTACGTTACAAAACCCATTGGATCGAACCGGAATACCATTTTCTGCTATTAGGAAAGCGCCGCAAGCGCCAGCTCCGGTCAGTACGGGCGATCTAATAGCTGTGAGACTTTCTCGTCCATTATTCCGATGGATACTGACGCCCGGTAAACGATTAAGCGCTTCCTGCGCATGGGTATGTGCTATACCTGAGAGTTCATCTTGCGTGAGTACAGAAACCGCAGCATTTATCTCAGCTAGCCCCTCGGACTGACGGCTATTAGACGTAACAGTTATTTCCTCAATTGTTTGCAAGCCATTTTGAGCTAAAGCTGATGTTGATATTGACGTTGCAACGATGGCACTTAACAAAGAATTGTAGATACCTTGCCTCATTGTTATCTCCTACTCTGTCGCATAGCGACGACTTCAAGTGTTGGAGCTTTCTGCAAAAGTCCGTTATATTCGGGTTTCAAAGCTCGCGGGAAAATTATAGTTGTTAAACTGATTAAGAATTTATCATATTTGCGGGCAAAACACTCTCTTGCAAGTGCAAAAATGTCTCGGGAATCGGTTGAGGTTCGAGGTTTTTTATAAAGGAATTATACATTTCTGTTGTCTCGCAATGAACAGAAATAATTACTTTTTGTTTTGGGTAATGGTGGGCAGAATATGGAAGTAAAAGATAAAGTTGTCGTAGTAACAGGGGCTTCAAGTGGAATCGGAAAATCGTTGTGTGAGCGATTTGCTAATGAAGGTGCAAGTGGAATCGTTGCCTCAGACATAGACTCCAAGGGACTTACAGATACTGTAGAGAGTATTGCCTTAAAGACAGAAGCTCTTGGTGTGGTGTGTAATGTCGGAGTAGAGGACGAAGTTGGTGCACTGACTGAGAGAGCCCTTGATGCCTTCGGACATGTAGATCTATTTTGTTCAAATGCTGGTGTTTTTACTCCTGGAGATGAGACGGTATCAACAGATGCCTGGCAATCGATTTGGAACGTCAATGTAATGTCTCATGTTTTTGCTGCTCGCGCGGTTCTGCCTAGCATGCTTGCGAGGGGGAAGGGCTATTTGCTGAATACCTCCTCTGCGGCCGGGTTGCTCAGCCAAGTAGGTTCGGCCCCTTATGCGGTTACGAAACATGCGGCTGTGGGCTTTGCCGAGTGGCTGGCCATAACCTATGGTCAGCGCGGGATCAAAGTTTCAGTGCTCTGTCCTCAGGCAGTGAGAACAGCGATGACTGCTGTTGGGGCCGGAGATGGGGGCGTCGCAGGTTTAGATGGAATGCTCGAGCCGGAGCAGCTTGCGGATACGGTAATAACAACCCTCTCGGAAGAAAAATTTTTAGTTCTTCCGCATCCAGAAGTATTGACTTATATGCGACGAAAGACTGAGGACTACGACCGGTGGCTTGCGGGAATGCAGAGGTTGAACGCGAGGTTTGAAGACGCTTATCGGCGTCGCTAATCGGAACGGTAGTTTTAGAATTTAATGCTCAGGTTTTAGATATTCATGCTTAATTATTGGTACTTTAGTCAAGTAAGTTTGGGAGATAAAAATGATTTTTAAACAACTTTTTCTTGGGTTTTTAATATTTGTGAGTGCTTTTGTGACGAACATTGTAGCTGCTGCAGGACCTAGCGCTAAAATAGAACAGCTGTCTTGGATGACAGGGAATTGGGCAGGTGCGTTAGGTCCGAACCAGTTAGAGGAAAATTGGATTGCTGTGGAAGGCCGTTCACTTGCAGCGATGGTTCGCATGACGGGTGGTGACGCTACGAGCATGTTTGAGATGATTACGATTGAAGAGGAAGCGGGATCCCTTGTGCTGCATATTCAGCAATGGGATCCTGGATTCAAACCTCGAACCTCTGGCGCGCAGCGAATGGAGTTAAGAGAAATAACTGCTAGCAGCGTTCTTTTTGATGCGATAGGTGATGAAGGCGGGATGAAGTCCCTCGGCTATAGTCATCCCGAAAATGACGTTTTTATAATCCATGTAGAGCAGGCCAGTGGCGCAAAAATAGACATCAATCTCAGTGCTCGCAGCATCTGGTAATACAAATTAATAGATACTGTGTCATCAATGATTTGACGAATAAAAATATTTATCAAATCAATGTTGAATCACAGTAGTCACTCGGGTATGAAATTTACGTTATTTGCAAGAGCTCGACCCAGTTTCCATCTGGATCTGCTAAAATTGCAATTATAATTCCGGGCCTAACTTCTTGTGACTTGACTATTATTTTGGCGCCAGCGGCTTCTGCTTTTTCAATACATTCTGAAAGATTACTTACAGTGATTGTCCAGTAACGGTAGCCCGTAGCACCGCGGATTCCCCCCGGAGCAGCAACTGCGGTGGCTTGTGGCTCTAAGGAAATGATTTTGATGACACTGTCACCGGCCTTGAATCGGTTCATCGTTCCCCCGCCAGGCATGGGCATACTTCCTTCGAAAGGCAGACCTAAGGTCTTCTCGTAAAATGTCATCATTGCGTCAATGTCTTTGGCAACAATGCCAAGATCTATCGAAGATTTAGTTATATCTGCGCTCAATGTTTTTTCCTTATGTTGAGATTGAGGTTATGACGAAACATTTTTTTCGAGCTCGAAATATGAGCTCGAAAAAATATGTCCCTATGTTTAGCGATAAGATTCTCTATGCGGCGCCCATCATGGATTTCGTTTCGAGGTATTCTTCGAAGCCTTCGAGGCCCCATTCTCGACCATTCCCAGATTGCTTGTATCCACCAAAGGGTGCGGCAAAATCGGCGCTGGCGCCATTGATATGAACCATGCCTGTCCTGATCTGGCGAGCTATTTTCTGAGCATGGGATGCCTCGCCCGATACATAACCCGAAAGTCCGTAATCGGTGTCATTAGCGATTGCTACAGCTTCGCCATCATCTTCATACGATAATATGCTCAGTACAGGCCCGAATACCTCTTCGCGGGCAATATTCATATCGTTTGTCACATTTGCGAAAATGGTGGGCTGGATAAAGTAGCCTGTTTCAATGCCTTCTGGTCGACCAGGTCCCCCGACTATTAGTTCCGCACCTTCTTCGATGCCACGCTCAATAAGGGCCGTGATCTTATTAAACTGTAGCTCACTTACCACCGGTCCTAATCGCGTTGTTTCTGCGTTGGGGTCGCCGACAACGGCCTTCGAGGCTGTCGCTTTTGCGATTTCGATTGCATCAGCCATCCTCGCTTTCGGAACTAGCATACGTGTGGGTGCATTGCACGATTGACCGCTGTTTCCAAAGCAGCCCAACACACCGCCAGCAACGGCCTTTGTGAAGTCTTCAACATCCTCAAGGATAATATTCGCAGATTTACCGCCTAGTTCTTGTGTTACCCGCTTGATACCGTCAGCGGCTGCCTTGGCTACCTCTCGGCCTGCTCTGGTAGAGCCCGTAAAAGAGACTAAATCTATCTCCGAGTGAGACGAGATAGCGGCTCCGACTGTGGGGCCATCTCCGTTCACTAAGTTGAAGACTCCGGCTGGTAAACCTGACTCGGCAATTATTTCTGCCAAGATATATCCGCTGACTGGCGCGATTTCGCTTGGTTTGAGAACAATAGTGCAGCCTGCCGCGATCGCTGGTGCAACCTTACAAGCGATTTGGTTGAGCGGCCAGTTCCAAGGGGTAATGAATCCGCAGACGCCAGCCGCCTCCTTCACTATTTTTGTACTACCGCGCGTTTCCTCAAAGTCAAAATTATCGAGAATACCTAGAATGGCTGCGAAGTGCCCCATGCCGCTCCCCAGTTGTGCTGTTTTCGCGAGACTCATTGGAGCGCCCATTTCTTGAGAAATGGCGCTTGCCATTTCATCACCACGTGCCTTCAGGCCAGTGATTATATTGCTGATAACGGTTTTTCTCTCCTCCACACTGGATTGAGACCAGGAGTCAAACGCCGCTCTCGCTGATTTTGCTGCAGCATCAACATCCTGCGCTGTTCCGAGGCTAATCGTAGCAAAAGATTCCTCTGTGGCAGGATTAATAACATCAAGGGTCTGCCTATTTTCCGGTTCAATCCATCGGCCATTGATAAAAAATTTGGTGTAAGCTGCAGTCATTAACTGGCTCCTTTTAAGTTATGTTAAGTTGCTTGTATTAGAGTTTCGAAAATAATTAAGTCGTTTGGGTCCTGAGTATAGTCAAGTCTGTAAAACATAGCACAAGAAATTATTGTTTTGTCGAGCTAAAATCGAGTAATTGATGCCCATCGGGTAAAGTATCTCAAAGCTTCAACAAAAAAGAACTCTGGAAAATTGTCCTGATATTAGATGATGCTGAGAAGCGTAAGAACCGCGGTATCAAATTGTATGTCACCTGCAATATTTTTATTAAATGGAAATAATACTTTTTGATCTGGGATTAATCCACGCCCTTCATTTACAAATTCATATTGTTTCCCGTAAGGTCCTGGATGGTACAAAAAAATTCGCTCGCCATTCGGTCGCGTTATTTTTTTATTCTCATGGAACGTTCCAAATTTGCCTGCGGAAGTATCACCAATAACGACTGTTCGGTTGAGTTGAGCAAGTGCGGAAGCAAAAAATGCACTGCTACCACTGGTCTGGCTGTCGATTAATATACCCAGCGGTCTGCGATAAGTTAAGCTCCCAGAGGATTCGATTTCGCCAGAAATTAAGGCTGTATTCACTGAGGGATTTTCGTTGAATGTGTCTTTACCCAGCGTGCTCTTCATCTCATCGTAACTTAGGAAAGAGGCGAAATGAGCATAATCGAGAAAGCCATACCCACTTCTTAAGTCTAATATGATTCCATCACATTGGTCTAGGTTTGACAATATTTCTCGAAAAGTACTCAGATCGTTGGTGGAGCGAGAAATTGCCCATAATCGAACATAGCCAATAACTTTGTTTCCAGAATTAAATTGTAAAACACTGTTAAATGTTGCAGTGCGGTAGCTGTCGTAAAGATTTTCATACACGACGTCTAATATTGAGGTACGAGTTATATTGTTCCGCAAATATCTTAGGCTGACCGGGGTCAGATCCGGCTCAAAGATTTGACGGGATGCACCTGGGTTAAGAGTTAAAACTGGGTGAAAAGGTTTACCGTTAACGGTCAGTATAATATCTCCTCGTCTTATTCCAACATCATGCGCAGGATATCCCTCCAAAACTCCGGTAACCGCCACTCCGTTGGCTAGAATAGTTCCCTCGATGCCAAGATGGTTTATCGACTGTCGATTAGTTGGCCGATCAGCGTTAAATGCTTGCACTAAGTAATAATCCAAGTCTTCTGTACTCAGTGTGTCAGTCAGGCTTGTTTGGGCGATGTTTGAAGATGGTGTCAGTAAACCGAGAAAGAATAGGCATAAGAAATAGGCAATTTCTTCGGTTGGTCTGCTTTCTAGCGATCGAATTGCATTCAAAAAAGGGCGCATAGATTATTCTCACACACTTTTAAAGGGCCTCGCTTTGGTGGTAAATCTCTTCGTGATCTTAAGAGAAACTTTCATAAAAAGCTGTTTATGTCTTTGTGCCATTGGTTCCTCCTCATCTCAGAAAGCGCCTGCTGGGCCAGGAAATACCACAGGGCTTCCGAGTCCTTTCTCTGAGACACTGGAGACGCCGAAATAATAATTATCGATAATGATATTGTCTAATGTGAAGGTATCGACATCACCAACATCTCGATGATAATCCCAACTTGGAGAAGTTGTTAATCGCCAATGAAGTCTGTAGTGCGCGGCACCTGCAACCTTGTTCCAGCTGAGTGTTGTGTCCGAGCTGACTTGGCCTCTTATTGTCACTGACTGTGGAGGGGCCGGCGCCCATGCGATTGAAGCAAGGGTTGCGGCATTGAGTCCCGTTATTTTTGCGGCATACTTGAAATCAACGTGCTCAATTGTATCTCCGAAGTAAACTCCATGTTCTTCCCTCAGATCTTGGTGTTGCTGAGTGTAATTTTCATTTGTCTCCATGATGCGAACGGCCGGAAAACCAACTTCATTAAATGGTCGGTGGTGACCACCGCGCGCAAAGCGGTCTAATCGGTAAACAACCATGACATCTAAATTGGGAACATATTGGTCACCCACACGTTTGATATAACGAGCTAGATTTCTGGAGGCGGAGTCGACTTCCCCCCCTTGGAATCTTCGAATTCGTGCTTCCTCTTCAGTTTCAGTGTGGCGAGTTCCTTCGGAAAAAACTCTCGCCGAAGTGTTGTTAACAACACCGTTCTGGCCTGTGATATTTCCAATCATGTCGTTGTTAAGTACGGCATCAATATTCCATTTTTTTTCTACTGCATAGTTAGCGAGAATAGCGCCACCGTACAAACCTTGCTCTTCACCGGACAAGCCAACAAATGCGATTGATGCTTTAAACTTATGTTTAGTGAGTATTCTTGCCGCCTCTAATACGCCTGCGACGCCGGACGCATTGTCATTCGCGCCAGGTGAGTCTGATTCAGCGTCCATAGGGTCACTGACCCTTGAATCGATATCGCCGCTCATTATTACAAATCGGTTCGGATCCTCCACTCCGCGGAGGATCGCAACAACATTAACCACTTCTGTCGGATTTGGAATTCTTTGACCTGAAACGATATCTCCTACGGTTATAATTTCTAAGCAATGGCCACAATTTTCTGATATTTCTTCAAACTCAGATGCCAGCCAACGTCTAGCTGCACCAATACCTCTTGAGTTTGATTGTGTTGACGACAAAGTGTGACGCGTGCCGAAATCTACAAGAGTCTGAATATCATTAGCGATACGCTTACTGGAGGGCGCTATCGCTATTTGATAAAGATCTTGTTCAGTTGCTGAAACTATGACGGTGCCGAGAAGTGCTGAAATTGTGATTATTAGGTTTAACATGTGTGGAGCGACCACGTATCGCAGGTAAATCGCTAAATTGCCCATCTGTAAGCCCTCAAGATTGAATAGCGTTGCCAAGATTTGTCGAATTTGCAAATAGATTTGACGCTTTTTCGTGAAAAAATTCTTAACGAGAGTTTAGCGGCAATGGGGAAGGAAGCGAATATTTATTCGAGGCAAACGATATGATCGTTTGCAATCATACGTATTGATAATCATTCTCATTTGCGATAACCTTGTTTTAGGTATCTCCGCTATTGGGGAGCAGGATAACGCACTGATCCATAATATCTTTTGATTACCACTGTGCTTCATTTTCTTAGATGTGACTGCAAGGCCAGGTGAGGGACGGGTTACCAATTTTTATATTTTAGGCATAAGAGGATAAAAAGATGAACTTAAAGACGGTTGTTTCGTTTGTATTAGGTTTTTTTTGGTTATTTATGGGTTCGGTTTTTGCGGCAGAAGTAAATGTTTATTCTGCGCGCGGGGAAGATTTGATTAAACCGGCTCTCGATCAGTTTACTCGAGACACAGGAATAACTGTAAATCTTATCACCGAGAATGCGAGCGCTTTGATACGACGAATCGAAAGTGAAGGAGTTAACTCTCCAGCAGATGTGTTGCTAACAGTAGATGCGGGCAGGTTGTATCGGGCAAAAGAGGCGGATATTTTTCAGTCAATTGACTCGGAAATATTAAAGTCCCGTATTCCGGTTGCGTACAGAGATATTGATGACAAGTGGTTTGGTCTGTCTCTTCGATCTAGAGTAATTATGTACGACAAGTCTAGAGTTGACGCCAGTGAGCTCTCGAGTTACGAAGACTTAGCTAATCCCAAGTGGCGAAACGAAATTTGCATACGTTCGTCAAGCAATATATACAATCAATCGTTGCTAGCCTCGCTTATAGCTCATGTTGGAGCCGGCGCTGCGGAAGAATGGACCCAAGGACTCGTTGCGAATTTTGCACGAAGCCCGCAAGGTGGAGATCGAGATCAAATAAGGGCTGCGATTGCAGGTCAGTGCAAGTTAGCTGTTTCAAATACTTATTACCTTGCTGGAATGCTTATTTCTGATGTTGAGGCAGATGTGGAAGTCGCTAAACAGGTTGGTGTTTTCTTTCCAAATCAGGCTGGTAACAATGAGTCGGAGCGTCGAGGGGCTCATATGAACGTGAGTGGTGCCGGTGTGGTGAAAACAGCGCCCAATAAAGCGGAAGCAATACAATTGCTAGAGTTTTTGACTGGTGATTTTGCGCAAAAGTTTTATTCTGAGGTCAACAATGAATATTCTGTGCGAAGTGATATCCCGGTGAGTGATGTCCTGAGAGGATTTGGTGATTTTAAGGCAGACAGCTTGAATCTTGATACTTTGGGGCGCAACAATGAGTCGGCCGTGCGCATGGCAGACCGCGCGGGATGGCGTTAATGTTCTAATGGCTTGGGTTAAATGCGTGCTTTGTTTGGATTGTTTCTGATGAGATAATCTGATCAATGAAAATTTCTAACTCAAGTAGTGAGCCAGTTAAGATTATTGGAAGGGTTCACAAGGCGTTGACCCCGCAGGCGAGTCTCTGGTCTATCTCTGTCTGGTTGTTGTCTCTTATAATCGCTTTGCCGATCATCGTAGTCTTCGCCTCTATTTTTTTTCCGAGTGAAGATGTTTGGCAGCATCTGATCGATACGGTTCTTGGTGTTTACATCTCCAACTCTCTGTTGTTGATGACCGGGGTAAGCGCCGGGGTGTTGTTGATTGGCATTCTCCCGGCTTGGCTTGTAACGTTTTATCGCTTCCCAGGCCGATCCATCCTGGAGTGGGCTCTCCTTATGCCCCTCGCTATTCCGGCCTACATAATAGCTTATACATATACTGGCCTCCTTGACGTTGCTGGACCGTTGCAGAGTTTGCTCAGGGAAAGTTTTGACATGCGATATGGCGATTATTGGTTTCCTGAGGTGAGATCTTTGCCTGGTGCAATAGTGATGTTGTCACTTGTTTTTTACCCATATGTGTATCTTTTGGCACGCGCTGCTTTTTTAGAACAATCTGCAGCGGCCCTGGAGGCTGCACGGAGCCTTGGTTGCAGTCAGTTGAAGGCTTTTACTCAAGTTGGGTTACCCCTCGCTCGGCCTGCGATAGTGGTCGGGCTCAGTATAGCTCTGATGGAGACTTTGGCGGATTACGGCACCGTACAGTATTTCGGGATACCGACATTTACCACCGGTATTTACAGAACTTTTAACGGTCTGGGTAGTAGCATCGGAGCAACTCAGCTAGCAGCCCTTTTAATGATTTTTATTTTAAGTTTACTTTTGCTCGAGGGGTATTCCCGGCGTAAGTCAGCAGTTTTTGAGACTGGTTATCGCCGACTCGCGTCGAGAGAAAGACTTTTAGGTAGTCGACTAGTCATTTGCTATTTTGTGTGTGTTGCCCCTGTACTTCTTGGTTTTGTCATTCCATTTACGCAGTTGGTAGTTTGGGCCTTAGTTACATTTGAAAATATATTCAATGCAAGTTTCTTTCAATTGGCCTTGAACAGCTTGATCTTGGCTTTTTTGACAGCATTTTTTGCACTTATGCTGGCTCTCTTTGTTACTTATGCTAAGAGGTTGTATGGCGGTTTCTTAAATGAAGCGTCCATTAAAGTTTTGTCACTTGGGTACGCAATTCCTGGTGTGGTAATCGGTCTAGGGGTGCTCATTCCATTTGCGTGGTTAGACAATCAAATTAGTGCATATACTTTGAAAAGTTTTAATTTTAATATGGGACTGGTTTTAAGCGGCTCTATATTTGTCTTGATTTTCGCTTATCTCGTTCGGTTTCTGCCTATCGCTATAAATTCTGTCGATTCTGGACTCGCAAAAATCAAACCCTCCATGGATGAGGCGGGTCGGAGTATGGGTCGATCTCCTCTAACTATGCTTCGCAGGGTCCATATTCCGATACTTAGAGGGTCTCTTTTGACCGCGGTATTGCTAGTTTTTGTTGATGTCTTAAAGGAGTTGCCGGCTACATTACTGCTCAGGCCTTTCAATTTTAATACATTGGCTGTTCGAACTTATGAGCTAGCCAATGAAGAGCGCTTAGCGGAAGCAGCGGTTCCGGCTCTTACAATCGTGTTAGTAAGTATTATTCCTGTTATTCTCTTAAGTAAATCAATGGCTAGATCTGATTACAAAAATGACGAAATCACTAGAACTTAGGGAAGTCTGTGTACATTTAGGTGGAAACCCTATTGTGAATGCGGTTTCTTTTGGGCTTCATCAGGGCGCTATCGGATGCCTTCTCGGTGCGAGCGGTTGTGGGAAGACAACCCTTCTTCGAGCAGTAGCTGGTTTTGAGCCCCTAACCGGCGGAGAAATTTCTCTTAGGGGTGCTGTTGTCAGCGATCCGAGAGGGATGCTTGCCATTGAAAAAAGGCGTGTGGGGATGGTGTTCCAAGATCATTCCCTTTTTCCTCATTTGACTGTCTCGCAGAATATTGGTTTTGGGCTGGAGGGTTGGGCAAAATCCGCAAGTTTCAGAAGAATTGAGGAAATCGCGAGCCTTTTAGAGATTGACGATTACCTTTTTGAATATCCACATAGGATGTCTGGGGGACAACAGCAACGTGTCGCTATTGCTAGAGCCATGGCCCCTCGGCCGGATGTTTTGCTTCTAGACGAGCCGTTTTCAAGTCTCGATGTTGAATTGAGGGAGCAGCTTGCGCGTGAAATCAGAAGTGTTTTGAAGACAGAGGGAATAACCGCTGTATTAGTTAGTCATAACCAATTTGAAGCGTTTGCAATGGCTGATGAAGTTGGGGTCTTGAAAGAGGGAAGGTTGCTCCAATGGGACACCCCCTTTAATCTCTACCACACACCAGCATCACTAGAGGTAGCTGATTTTGTTGGAGAAGGTGTTTTGATAAAGGGGACTGTGCGAAATAATCATGTCGTGGAGACCGAATTAGGACAGATTGATACAAGGGAGATCGAAAATTTTCGCTTGCCTGGGACCGAACGAATTTCTCTTCTCTTAAGGCCGGACGACGTTTTTCATGATGATGATAGTTTAGTGAAAGCAAAAATTGTGGACAAGGCATTCAGGGGAGCTGTATTTCTTTATACCCTCGAGCTGGAAAGCGGCACTCGTGTTTTGAGCCTGGCGCCGAGCCATCATGACCACGGTATTGGTGAGCCGATGGGGATTCGTCTCGATATAGAGCATTTGGTTGCTTTTCCATCAAACTGAATAAGGACTTATGAAATTAAGCGAAACTGTGCCTAAGAATACATTTAATTTTTTAAAGTTTGCGCATTTTGCTGCTTAACTCTGCTTGAGAGAAATGTTCGCAGATAGCTAATAAGTTCCTTGCCAATGTGGAACAGATCTATTTTAAATGATGTTTCGTTTAGTAAAGGGTGGAATTTTTGACCATTTAAAGGTTCAATAGCTTGCCGGTGGTCTTTGCCGGCTCTGATTTTTAACGGAGATGAAAAATGCGTCACTTTTACAGAAAAAATGCGCCTGTATTGTCCTCTATGCTTGCTTCACTACTCTTATTTGTGGGGGGATTTGCGATGGGTGTGGAAGAAGGCGACAAAGCGCCTGATTTTAGTCTGCAGAGTTCAGATGGAAAAACTTATTCTTTATCGGAGTTTATTGGGGTAAGGCCGGTTGTGATTGCTTTCTTTCCGAAAGCTTTTACTGGTGGCTGAACCATGCAATGCAAAGCGCTGCGTGACAGTGCTAGAGAAATACAAAGCTTCGATGTTGCCTACTTTATGGCTAGTGTTGACACGTTGGAAGAGAATACCGCATTTGCTGAGGAACATCAGGCTGGATTTCCAATTCTCTCCGACCCAGAGAAGAGAATGACGAAAGACTATGGCGTTTTGATGGCAGCTGGTTTCGCCAGGCGTTGGACCTATTATATAGACGTGGACGGCACTATTCTCAAGATCGACAAGGAAACTAAGCCTGCCACTGCGGGCAGAGATCTAACGAGGACTATGGAGGAGCTTGGATTCCCAAGGATATAGGATATCTCATATAGAAAAAGGACCCTCAGGGTCCTTTTTTTTGACCAATACTTATACACCTTGCGATATAGTTTGGAAATAACCTTTTACTTGGATAAACAACAGCTAGTCATAAAGTATCTCTTCCGTGTTGTTAGTACCTTGTCGCTATGACAAAATGCCTTTCGTTCAAATTTGGAGGCTGTTATGAAAAAGTCGGGGGTTTTTGCGATTGCGGGGATTTCGATATGTACTTTCTTTTATTTAGTTTATCTCGCGATAGATTTTGAGGCGCCCTCGCAAACAACTACGATTACCCTGCCGATACCTGATCCGGCTGTCGCTGAGCCATCGAGTGAACGTCCTGAATTTGTGATCTCAAGTCCGGCGGCGAGAGCACAACCTGCTTCCATTGCTCCACCGGCTGAAGAGGTTTCGATGGAAGACTCTGTGGAAGAGTCCGTAGCAATCGAAATTCAGTTGCCTCGACTAAACGATAGTGACGAATTTGTATTGTCTCGTCTAGCCGACTTCAATGGCGGGAAGCTACTTCTCACCTTTTTGGTCGACGACCAGATTATTCGCAAGGCAGTGACATTTATTGAGAATCTGACACGCGGAGAAATTCCTCAAAGCGGTCTTCCCTATAAAGCGATCGGTAGTGAAATTGTCGTCACGGAAATTGACAGGGACTTTTACCGAATGGAGGAGGCTAGTTTTACTCGTTTCGACAAAATTGTTGATACTTTGATCGGGTTCGATGAACCGGAGTTGATTGCGCTTTACCGGCTCTTCAGTCCATTGATGAGGAGAGCTTATTCAGAGCTTGGGTATAGCGAAGACGCATTTGATGGGGCAGTCCTTGATGCAATTTCAAGAATAGTTGCGGTGAATGCACAAGAATTGCCGCTTCAATTAGTCAAGCCATCTGTAATGTACTTATATGCTGATTCGCGGATCGAAGATTTACCAGATCTTGATAAACTTCTTATTCGTCTCGGACCGAAAAATGTATTGCGGCTCCAAAGCAAATTAAAATCGATCGAAGCTCAGTTATAAAAATTTCTCTTTAGGACGGGTTTTACATGAAAGATTATGTGTCGGCTTTGGTTGATGTCGTTTGGCTGAATTCTCATATTAATGACACAAATCTGATTATTCTTGATGCCTCAGTCAAACCCGTCGTATCTGGATTTGTATCTGTTAACGGCTCAACTGGGCCGCACATTTTTATACCGGGAGCTAAATTTTTTGATTTAGAAAATCGCTTTTGTGATTTGAAAACCGATCTTCCGCATATGATGCCAACAGCCAGTCAATTCGAAAAAGAATTCAGGTCTCTTGGAATCAATGAAAACTCAATAATCGTGATCTATGATGATGTCGGTGTTTACTCAAGCCCACGAGCCTGGTGGATGATTCGAGCAATGGGGCATGAACGTGTTGCAGTTCTTGACGGTGGATTACCTGCTTGGTTAGAAGCAGGCCTGACAGTCACTGAAATAAACGAAACACTCCAGGTGGAAGCGGAAAATCAAAGTGGAAGTTTTGTTGCGCGGGAGCAAGTGGGGTTTTTTGTTAACGCGGATGTGGTCTCAGAAACCCTTTGTGATCGGAGGGAATGCTGTGTTGTTGACGCTCGTTCGTCCGATAGGTTTTACGCAAAGGCGCCAGAGCCGAGAGCAGGAGTAAGAAGTGGGCATATTCCGGGCTCGAAGAATTTACCATTTACTGTAGTGTTGAAAAACGGATATATGCAAGATTCTAAAATTTTGAGAGAGATTTTTGAAGATTTTATGAATCTGGATAATAAAATCATATTCACATGTGGGTCAGGACTGACGGCCTGTGTTTTACTTTTTGGTGCATATCTCGCAGGATTAAGAAGTCTAACCATATATGATGGGTCTTGGGCCGATTGGGGTGCGGATCTAAATCGAGAAGTTAGTATTGAATAACAAGTTTTCACGAGTCACATTATATTAGTGGCTTTGGAGACAGCTTTTTTGAATAAACTGTTCTTTATTTAACAGTGAATAATGTTTGAGACAACGCCAAGGAATTGTATGGAAGGGTTCGACAGAATCGTCGTGATTGCGCTTTATCGTTTTGCTGAGTTCCCTGATTTCCGTGACTTTAGAGAGCCACTGTACGATGTTATGGTTAACAACGAGGTTCGTGGAACTTTGTTGCTTGCTAGTGAGGGGATAAACGGGACCATTGCGGGCTCGCGTTTAGGAATTGATAAAGTGATCGAATGGCTTGCTCTTGATGCTCGCTTTAGGTCGCTCGAAAAAAAGGAATCTTATGCAGAGTCAAACCCTTTTTATCGGACCAAAGTAAAAATAAAAAGAGAAATTGTTACGATGGGGGTTAATGACATAGACCCCCGTCATATTTCGGGGACTTATGTTGAACCTAAGGATTGGAACGAGTTAATCGATGACCCTGAAATGCTGCTACTCGATACGCGCAATCAATACGAAGTAGAGATTGGGAGCTTCCAAGGATCAACTAATCCAGAAACTGAATCTTTTCGCGAATTTCCCAGTTTCGTTTTGAAAAATCTTGATCCTAACAAACATAAAAAGATCGCTATGTTTTGTACTGGTGGTATCCGTTGCGAAAAATCGACAGCCTATCTTAAGCAACAGGGATTTGAGGAGGTTTACCACTTGAAAGGTGGAATCTTAAAGTATTTGGAGGATGTGCCTGAAGAGGAGAGTAAATGGAAAGGCGAGTGCTTTGTTTTTGACAATAGGGTTACTGTCAATCATAAGTTGGAACAGGGAAATTACGATCAATGTCACGCATGCAGAATGCCAATCACTGAATCTGATAAACAAAAGAATGAATACCGAAGCGGTGTAAGCTGCCATTATTGTTCTGCAAAGAGTAGCGCAGCACAATTAGACCGGTACGCTGAGCGCGAACATCAAGTGCGTTTAGCGGAATTGCGCGGTGAGGCTCACATAGGCCACGCTGTGGAAGGGATTATAACGTCGCGCAAATCAGAAAAAATTCAGTTTAAGAACCACCAGCGGGGCTATTTAAAAAGGAAAAGAGAGGGTTAATAGGCGTGACAAACTTGGACACGAATTTTCAATTGAGTCCTTTTGGGGATTTTCTTGGGATTGAACAGGTCTCGAGTGACGATACTAAGTCCCTATGTAGGATGAGCCTTAGCTCGTCTCACTTTAATGCTGGTGGACGGGTGCATGGAGGAGTGCTGTCTTCACTAGCAGACACGACAGCTGGTCTTGTTGTGCGTGTGTATCGCCCGGAACATTCGGTATCGGCGACTACCGACTTAAGCATAGCGTTTATTAGAAGCCCTCTTGAGTCGCATGTGAGTGCAAAAGCGACGCTGCTGCACGCTGGAAAAAGGCTTTGTCGTGTAGAAGTTGTTATCGTCGATGGTGACACTACTGACTTTGACGATGCTCGTCTGGTTGCCCGCGCCACCGCTACTTTTATTATCAATTAACTAATTATTAGACGCGGTAAGTTGGTCAAGAGCGCTCTCGACATGAGCAAAAATGCTCGAGCTTCCGTCCTTGTGCATTAAAATTATGTCATAAGGAGAAAACCGCTGACCTATTTCCATTCCTGGGCTTCCCAGTGGCATTCCGGGAACTGCTAAACCTAATGTGTTTTCTGGTGGTGCTGATAGGAAAGCCTCGATAAATTTAGCTGGGATATGACCTTCAAATATATATCCTTCCTTGCTAACGGCGGTGTGACAGGATTGCCACTTGGGTAGTACTCCCAATTTTTTTTTGACTGAGTTTAGGTCTTTAGGATGCGAAATCGTAGAGGTGAAGCCATGATTATCCATGTGTTCAATCCATCCGACACAACAGCCGCATGTGATCTCTTTGTGGACTTCGAGGGTGTGATTGACACTGGGCTCGGCAGACACATGACTCAACCAATTCGTTAAAAAAAATACGCTTAGGAATATTTTTATATAAGGCTGAGATCTAAAGTTCCATTGTTTCATTGTAAGATCCTTGAAAGAGTCTTCGTCAGTGATATTGATAAAACGGTTAAAAGCTTTCGAATCGAACTTAAAAATTGCACAGCGCTCGGATATGGAGTGCTTGATTGCATACCCTCGTTAACATACCATCATCAACGTTTTTTTTTCCAGCTTTTCCTTTTGATTCGGTCTCACGGCATTTTTATGATCTTACAGAAAATCCACTATAACTCGCAAACATTTGGTGAACTATTAAGAATCGCTCTGCCGATGATGGTTTCTCAGGGTACTTTTGCGATCATGATTTTTACAGATCGCTATTTTATGTCTCAAATTGACCCAACTCATATGGCGGCAGCTCTGGGTGGCGGTGTCGCTTTTTTCTTTAGCTTTTGTTTTTTTTCCGGCTTATTTTCGTACATCAACGCATTAAGTGCTCAATATTTGGGCGCCGGGGAGCCATTCAAATGTCCTAAGGTCCTGTCGCAAGGGTTGCTAATGACAGTTGGGTGTTTACCTATTCTTGCCATGATAACGTATTTTGTTTCCGACATGTTCGCAATG
>Ga0228617_1000046_pt1 | contig 56742 bp, 50 predicted proteins | sample 18DmetaG_FD_190061 | JGI IMG/M metagenome (GOLD analysis project Ga0228617, IMG submission 190061) | Seawater microbial communities from Monterey Bay, California, United States - 18D | ecosystem: Environmental > Aquatic > Marine > Coastal | place: USA: California | collected 2016-10-20
GTTTAGATGCTGGCCCATACACACCCATTGATAAACTATTAGATTCTATTCCTATCGTTAAGATTCCGAATTATTCATTTAAAAATAATGGAGATTTAACTTTTCAAGACAAAGGTGAAGACTGGGGTTTAAAAATTCCTTCTTTTTCAAATGGTGCTGTATTTAGTGACTTAGATCTTGATGGAGATTTAGATTATGTAGTAAATAATATAAATGATAAGGCTTTTGTCTTTGAAAATAGTCTCATGAATTCTCAAACGCCTCCTAATTATATTCAATTAGAACTTAAAGGCGATTCCCAAAATCCTTATGCCCTTGGTTCAAAGATCGTTATGCGTTATTCAAATGGAGACTTTCAATTCCATGAACAACAAATTTCTCGTGGTTATATGTCATCTGTAGACCCTATTATTTATTTCGGTTTAGGATTAAAAAATAAATTGAGCTCAATCGAAGTGTTATGGCCAAATGGAGCCCTTTCTAAAATTGAAAGACCAGAGATTAACAAAAGGCACTTATTACATCAAAATGATGCTGCAAAAGGAGTAGTTCTTGATTTTCCCTTTGTAGATAAAAAAAAAGATCTCCCCTACAGGGAAGTTTCAGCTGAATATAACATCGATTATATTCACCAGGAAAAGAATGTTCAAGATTTTTTTAAACAACGTCTGCTTCCACATAAACTTTCTCAAAATGGGCCTTGTCTTGCCGTGGGCGATATTAATGGGGATGGGACTGAAGACTTTATTGTTGGAAGTTCTTCTGTGTATTCTCCTATAGTATACTTGCAGAATTCCCAAAGTACTTTTGATTCTAAAAATTTATTTAATGCTGAAGAGGATAAACGTTACGAGGTAGAGAGTATGACACTTTTTGATGCTGATCAAGATGGAGATTTAGATCTTTATCTTGTTTCTGGAGGGAATCAATTTGAAGTAGGATCAGAGCTCTATAATGATCGTTTGCTAATTAACGATGGTTATGGAAATTTTGTGAATGATTTAAAACGAATACCCAATTTAAATGCTAATGGATGTGTCGTTCGACCAATTGATTATGACTCAGATGGCGATATTGACTTATTTATTGGAGGTCATAATAAACCTGGTGCATTTCCTCTAGCCGACAAGAGTTATTTGTTAAATAACAATAATGGTAATTTTGAAGATTTTACAAATACTGTTTTGCCAGACTTAGATCAATTTGGTTTGGTTACCGATGCTAAATGGGCAGACTTGAATAAAGATGGAAGAGAAGATTTAATTCTAGTAGGCGAGTATAGTCCAGTAGCAATTTTCCTTAATTTAAACAGTGGTTTTCAACGGCTTAGTTCTGAGACTTTAGACGAATCAATGGGACTTTGGCGCTGTATAGAAGTTGTTGATTTTGATGATGATGGAGATTTGGATCTCCTTTTAGGAAACCTAGGGAAGAACAATATGCTTTCTGTTTCACCTGAAACACCTTTAATAATATCTACAAGAGATTTAGATAAAAATGGAAGTATTGATCCACTTATGTTTAATTCTCAACAAAATAAGAATGGTGAATGGGATATGTTTCCTGTTCAATTTTGGGATAATCTTACACAACAGAGTCCACTATTTCGAAAAGAGTTTAATTCTTATCATGCTTTTTCAAAAGCTAATATGAATTATTACCAAGAAAAAGAATATTTAATTAAAGATAGTTTACTATCAGCAAAACACGATACTTCAAAATGGCTTGAAAACTTAGGATCAAATACATTTAAGTTAAACACTCTTCCAGATCCTCTTCAATTAGGACCAATAAATGATTTCCTAGTTATTGAAACAGCTGAAGACCAATCAGTTTTTGTTATAGGTAATGACTTTGGTGGTCCTCCTTTTGAAGGAAACTTTGATGCCTTTCAAGGAACTATTATAAAAAACAATAATATAGGTGATAAAAAAGTGCTTGAAGCTCAAGATTCTGGTTTTCATGTATTTGGTGATGCTAGAGAAATTAGCAGTATTCGTATGCAAAATGGAAAGACTCTGATTCTTGTAACTCAGAACCAAAGTAGATTACTTGCTTTTGAAAAAAAGTAGCCTAAACAGCCAAAAGATCCGAATCTCTTTTAAGAACTTTATTGAACGAAAAGTATTATTTTTACAGACATATTTTTTATAGTAAGACTAATATTTTTTAAGCATATTAAATCCAGCTTCATAAAAAATGAAACTTTTAAAACTAACTCTTTCCATTTTATTTCTACTTCAGCTTTCTTGTGCTGAAAACGATAATATTGAATATAAAGAACTATTAAATGATCCTGAATTATTTCAGGAGGTAATGCAAAACCTCACCAATATTATAGTTAATGATATTTTTTCTCCACCTGTTGCATCTCGTGTTTATCTTTATCCTTCAATAGCAGCATATGAGATTATCTCAAGTCAAAACCCTGAAAAATTCACTAGTCTTGTTGGCCAGATCAAAGAGCTTAAAGAAATTCCAAAAACAAACAATCCTTATGTTGACGCTAAATTAGCCTCAATATATGCATTTAACAGTGTTGCTAAGACACTCATTTTTTCTGAAAATAAAATGATTTCTTTTCAGAAAAAATTTCAGCTCAAAATTAAGAATTTGGGTGTTCCTGAAAAAGTTATGCTGGCCTCTGAAACTTACGCGAATAAAGTAGTAGAAGAAATTTTGGATTGGTCCAAAAAAGACATGTATAGCCAAACCCGTACTTTTCCGAAATATACGATAATGGAGGAAGATCAATATTGGAAACCTACACCTCCGGATTATATGGATGGAATAGAACCTCATTGGCAAGAAATTAGAACTATGGTTTTAGATTCATCTAATCAGTTTCCTCCTAAAGAGCCACTTGCCTTAGATTTAAAAAAAGGGAGTCCTTTCCAAAAACAACTGATGGATATTTTTGAATTAACCAATACTTTAACTCAAGAGCAAGTTGATATAGCAAAATTTTGGGATTGTAATCCCTATGTCACTCATCACAAAGGACATTCTATGTTTGCTACAAAAAAGATTACTCCAGGAGGACACTGGATTGGAATTACAGCCATTGCTACAGGCCAAGTAAAAAGTTCCTTCGAAGAAACTATTAATGCATATGCTAATGTATCTATCGCACTATTTGATGCATTTATTGGTTGTTGGGATGAAAAGTGGAGAACCTTAGTTGTGCGTCCCGAGACTCTTATTAATCAATACTATGACGAAGAATGGTTACCTCTATTACAAACACCACCTTTTCCTGAATATACTAGTGGTCATTCTGTAATTTCAAGAGCTGCAGCTATAATTTTGACTGATCTTTTTGGAGATAATTTTGAATTTGTTGACACCTCAGAACTTGCTTATGGACTCCCCGAACGTAGCTATAAATCATTTATTCAGGCTTCTGAGGAAGCAGCTATATCTAGATTTTATGGAGGCATTCACTATATGATGGCGATTACAGAAGGGGTAGAACAAGGTCAAAAAATAGGGGATTATATCGTGAGTAAAATCCAAACAAAAAGAAAACTCTAAAAGGTCTTAAATCCAAATAATGCAGAAAAAGCATCTCAACTTTTGGCAAATAATGACAATGAACTTTGGCTTTTTTGGAGTTCAATTCAGTTTTGGATTACAGCAAAGTAATATGAGTGCCATTTATAAATATTTAGGTGCTGAGGAATCGGAACTACCCTTACTTTGGTTAGCAGGACCTGTCACAGGTCTTCTTGTTCAGCCCATTATTGGGGCAATTAGTGACAGAACTTGGTCTCCAAAATTTGGAAGAAGAAAGCCTTTCTTTCTTATAGGTGCAGTCATTGCAAGTTTAGCATTAATTGCAATGCCTTATTCTAGTTCAATATGGATGGCTGCAGGATTACTTTGGATTTTAGATGCAGCAAACAATATTGCATTAGAACCTTATCGTGCATTTATTTCTGATAAACTACCTGAAAAACAATATTCTTTTGGTTTTTTGGTTCAAAGTTTTTTTACAGGTCTAGGGACGACACTTGCAAATTTTACTCCAGCAATATTAGTTTCTTTTGGAATTTTAGCTCTTACAGATAAAATGGATAATGGTATTCCAGTATCTACTTATTGGGCATTTGCTATTGGAGCAGCAGCTTCAATAATTACAATTCTCATTACTGTTTTTACAACTTCAGAATATCCTCCAACTCCAGAGGAGCTTAATGCCATTGAAAATTCAAAAAAAGGTGAGAACCTAGTTGTTAAAATAATTATGGATATCGGAGTTGCAATTAAAGAAATGCCACTGGCAATGAAGCAATTAATTCCAGTGATGTTTTTTCCCTGGTATGCAATGTTTTGCTACTGGCAATACCTAACTTCAGCGCTTTCACTCTCTCTATATGGGACCTTAGATCAAAGCACCAGCTATTTCAATCAGGCTCAACTTTTAACAGGAAATCTTAATGGGACTTATAATATTATTTGTTTTACAATTGCTTTCGCCATGATACCAATAGCCAAAAGGCTAGGTGCTCAAAAACTACATTTTGTAAGTCTTCTAGTAGGTGGAATAGGTTTGTTGAGTATGCCTTTTTTAAATGATGTAGATGTCTTATTCACCATTCCTTTTGGAGGTGGAATAGAAGTTTCTCAAATCTATCTATTTTCTTTTGGATTAGGAATAACATGGGCATCAATGATGGCGATGCCATATCAGATATTAGCATCATCAATACCTAATGGGAAAACAGGTATTTATATGGGAATTTTCAATATTTTCATAGTTGTACCAATGATTATCCAGATTTTTTCAGTTCAATATTTTGTTTATGATCTCTTAGGTGAAAACCCTATTAATATAATTAGGCTTGCTGGAAGTTTTCTTATAATCGGTGGGATTTTCTCTTTATTTGTAAGTCAACCAAAAACAGACTAAATTTAAAAAGTTTTAAGTAAGTAAAGAGTTCTAGCTAAAATTGAATTATTTCTATGGAAAATGAGCAACAGAGAAGAGCCGCACTAGTCTATCACGCAAAACCAAGACCTGGAAAGACAAAAGTAGTTCCAACTAAAAATTATGATACTCAACGAGACCTGGCCTTAGCTTATTCTCCAGGTGTTGCTATACCTTGTTTAGAAATAGAAAAAAAAATCTCGGATGTATATAAGTACACCAATAAAGGAAATTTAGTTGCAGTAATTTCTAATGGGACAGCAGTTTTAGGTTTGGGTGATATAGGTCCAAATGCTTCTAAACCTGTTATGGAAGGAAAAGCATTGCTTTTCAAAATATTCGCTGGAATTGATGTTTTTGATATAGAGGTAGATGCCAAGGATCCAGAAAAATTTATTGAAGCAGTGAAAGCTATTGCACCAACTTTTGGTGGGATAAATTTGGAGGATATAAAGTCTCCTGAGGCTTTTGAAATTGAACGTCGATTAAAAGAAGAGTTGGATATACCTGTTATGCATGATGACCAGCATGGTACAGCAATAATTTCAGCTGCAGCACTAATAAATGCCCTTGAATTGGCAAATAAAAAGATTGAAGACGTAAAAATTGTTGTTTCAGGTGCAGGTGCAGCTGCTATTTCTTGTACTAAATTATATTTAGCATTTGGTGCTCAAATTGATAATATCGTAATGTTAGATAGTAAAGGTGTTATTCAAAAATCCCGTGATAATTTAACACCTGAAAAGGCACAGTTTGCAACTGATCGAAAATTAACTAATCTAGGAGAAGCATTGGTAAATGCAGATGTGTTTATAGGTTTGTCTCAATCTAATATCTTAACTGCTAGTATGTTGCAAAAAATGGCTTTTACCCCAATTGTTTTTGCAATGGCAAACCCAAATCCTGAAATTGATTACGAAGAAGCTTGTAAAGCTAGAAAAGATATAATCATGGCTACTGGACGTTCTGATCATCCAAATCAGGTAAATAATGTTTTGGGTTTTCCTTTTATCTTTAGAGGAGCATTAGACGTTCGAGCAACAAGTATTAATGAAGCTATGAAAATGGCAGCAGTAAAAGCTTTAGCTGATTTGGCAAAGGAGCCTGTTCCAGAACAAGTTAATGTTGTTTATGATAAGACCCGTTTAAGCTTTGGAAAAGACTACATCATTCCCAAGCCTTTTGATCCTCGTTTAATAACAACAGTTCCTCCTGCAGTAGCAAAAGCAGCTATAGATTCAGGTGTTGCAACAGAACCAATAGAGGACTGGGACCGCTATGGAGAAACTCTTGAAAAAAGATTAGGGAATACTCAAAAAATGATTCGTCAACTTCATGATCGAGCTAAAGCATCTCCAAAGCGACTTGTTTTTGCCGAAGCAGATCAGATGGATGTGCTTAAAGCGGCACAAATAGTTCTTGAAGAAGGGATTGCTCATCCTATTTTATTGGGTGACAAAGGAATTATAGGAGATCTAAGAAAATTAATCGAGTTTGATGCCACTGTTGAAATTATAGACCCGAAAGATCAAAGCCAAGAAGAAACGCGAAAAAAATATGCAGAACTATTCTGGGATGCACAAAATAGGAAAGGTTATACTATGTACGATGCACAGCGTTTGATGCGGGAGCGTAATTATTTTGCTTCTATGATGATAACAAATGGTGATGCCGATGCTATGATATCTGGTTATTCAAGAAATTATCGATCTGTTGTAAAACCTATTTTAGAAACAACAGCAAAAGCTAAAGGTGTTAGTCGAGTTGCGGCAACTAATTTAATGTTAACTAAGTCAGGACCTTTATTTTTGTCAGACACTACAATTAATGTTGAGCCTTCGGCTAAGGAATTAGCAAAGATTGCACAAATGTCTGGACAAATGGCAAGAATTTTTGGTCTTGAGCCAGTAGTTGCTATGCTCTCTTTTTCAAATTTTGGGTCTTCTCGTTTTCCACAAGCTCAAAAAGTAACTAAAGCTGTTTCTATACTTCACAGAAGTAATCCTGATTTGATTGTTGATGGACCCATACAGTCTGATTTTGCATTAAACAAAGGACTTTTACAAAATGGATTTCCATTTTCAGGTCTCAGTAATAAAAAAGTAAATGTATTAGTTTTTCCAAATTTAGATGCGGCTAATATTACATACAAATTGATGAAAGAATTGAACGAGGCTCTTTCTATAGGTCCAATTTTAATGGGCTTAAGCGAACCTATTCATATCTTACAGCTTGGTGCATCAGTGGCTGAAATTGTAAACATGTCCGCTGTTGCAGTAGTTGACGCCCAGACTAAAAATAAATAAATGATTACACAAATTATAGGTCGGTTAGTTGAAAAAAATCCTACACAAGTTGTAGTGGATTGTAATGGCGTAGGATATGCTATCAATATTTCATTAAACACCTTTTCTCAAATAGGTGAAGAGGAAAAGATAAAACTATATACACATCTTCAGGTTCGAGAAGATGCTCATACTTTATTTGGTTTTCACACTCCAATTGAGCGTTCTGTTTTCTTACTTTTAATATCAGTTTCAGGTATTGGAGCTAGTACTGCAAGAACTATGCTGTCCTCATTAGAGCCCCAGCATATTCAGCGTGCAATAGTTTCAGAAGACCTCAATACTATAAAATCGGTAAAAGGAATAGGATTAAAAACTGCACAACGTGTTCTAATAGAACTTAAAGACAAAATGATGAATCTTTCTGATGGTGAAGAAATTCAGATTTTTGGAAACAATACAATCAAAGATGAAGCGTTATCAGCATTAGAGGTTCTTGGTTATTCTAGGAAGCAGTCTGAGCGCATATTAGATAATATTATTCAAAGTGCTTCAGACAGTTCCGTAGAAGGGCTAATAAAGGAGGCTCTGAATAAATTATAACTTTTTGATTGAAACATCTCGATATGTAGTTTTTAGACTATCTCAAAACTTCATCCTTTCGCTGATTTGGATGCTACTTTCTTTTGGAAGTATTTTAGCTCAAGAAGATTCTGAAATCGGGACAATAAGACCACCTATTTCAGAAAGTATCGAACGTCTTTATACATACGATCCAATAATGGATCGGTATATTTTTACAGAAGAAATTGGAGGCTATCCAATCAGTATTCCTATAGTTCTTACCGTCAAACAATTTGAATCTCTTTTGCTTAAGGAGCAAATGCACGATTATTTCCAACAAAAAGCACAAGCTTTAAGTGGTTATGGGAATAACGTTGAAGATGCACAAAAAAACTTATTACCTGAACTTTACGTTAATAATAAATTTTTTAAAAATATTTTTGGAAGTAACGCGATCGATATTTCTCCTCAAGGTTCTATAGGTATTGATTTGGGATACAGGTATCAAAGAAATGATAATCCAATTGCTTCAGTCATTAACAGAAGGTCTCCAGGTTTTGATTTTGATCAAAGAATTAGCCTTAGTCTGCTAGGAAAAATTGGGGAGAGACTCCAAATTACTGCAAATTATGATACTGAATCCACTTTTGATTTTCAAAACTTAGTTAAAATTCAATTTAATCCTCCCAACTTATCACAAATTTCTAATATTATTCCTGGAAAATTAGGTTCTAATATTAATCGATTAAAACAAGGAGTTGAAAAAATTCAAAATAAAGTAAATCAGGTCAAAGAAAAGGTAGACGAAGTAAAGGGCACAATTAATCAAGCTAAAAATACTCTAAATGAAGCTCGTCAAAAAATAGAAAGGTTAAAAGATAATATCAATCAACTTCCAAATAGTACTGAACAAGTTGGTAATCGTGTGGCTGATTATCTCAAAGGTAAAGTTACAGAGGATGCAATACTACAAAATATTGATATCGGTAATATTAGTATGCCTATTAATAGTAACTTGATTCAAGGTGCTCAAAGTTTATTTGGAGTTCGTGCAGATTTAAAATTTGGAAATACAACTATTTCTGGAGTATTTTCTGAGCAACGTTCACAATCTCAAAACATAACCTCTCAGGGAGGAGGTAAACTCCAAGAGTTTAGTCTTTATGCTTTAGATTATGAAGAAGATAGACACTACTTTATCAGTCAATATTTCAGAGATAATTACGACACCTTTTTATCAAATTACCCATATATAAATTCTCCAGTTCAAATTAATCGTATAGAAGTTTGGGTAACAAATCGAGGATATCAAACACAAAATGTTAGAAATATTATTGCACTTCAGGATTTAGGAGAGGCAAATCCTAATAATTCAAAACTGGATGATTCAGTTTCAGAGTTTTTTTTCGCAACCAATCCAAAAGATCCGCCTAGTAATAATGCAAATAAACTTGATCCTGATGAGATTGGCTTTCAAGGAGTTTTAAATGAAAACATTCGAGATATTGCAACAGTGAATAATGGATTTAATAATGTTAGAGTCAGTGAAGGCCGTGATTATGCTGTTTTAGAAAGTGCACGAAAACTAAATTCTAAAGAATATACTTTTCATCCACAACTTGGCTATATTTCCTTAAACCAGCGTTTAAGTAATGATGAAATACTAGGTGTTGCTTTTCAATATACTTACCTTGGAAAGGTATATAGGGTTGGTGAATTTGCTAATGGGGATATTCCTGGAACCTCAATCATTCAACAAAATCAAATACCAGGACAAACACAAGTCCCCCAACAAATTCAAACCAATAATTTAATCGTTAAGATGCTAAAAAGTAGCTTGACTGATGTCCGTCAACCTGTTTGGGACTTAATGATGAAAAACATATACAATACTGGAGCATTTCAGCTCTCGGAAGAAGATTTCCGATTAAATATTTTATATGCGGATCCCTCACCTATCAATTATTTAATTCCAATTGATCCCTCTATTTGGCCTAATGATCTTGATGAAGAGATATTACTCAATACCATGGAATTAGATCGCTTAAATGCATATCAAGACATCGTTCCAAAAGGAGATGGTTTTTTTGATTACCTACCTGGAATTACCGTAGATCCTAGATATGGACGAATCATCTTTCCTAAAGTTGAGCCTTTTGGGGAGTTTTTATTTGACTTGTTAGATAATCCTGAATCAGTGAAGGAAGATTATGATATTGATAATAGTTTTAATAAGAATCAGGATCGATATGTTTTTAAAGAAATGTATGCTTTAACAAAAGCTGCTGCACTAGAGTATACGGAAAAGAATAAATTCCAGTTGAAAGGACGCTACAAGTCAGAGGGGGGAGATGGGATCAATATTGGTGCTTTCAATGTTCCTCGAGGCTCTGTAAGGGTAAATGCTGGTGGACGTTTACTTCAAGAAGGACTTGATTATACCGTTAATTATGAAATTGGAAGAGTTAAAATCTTGGATGAAGGGCTTAAAGCTTCAAATATACCAATTGATATTTCAGTAGAAAATAATTCTTTTTTCAATCAACAAAATAAACGTTTTTCAGGATTTAATATTAATCATAGAATTAATGATAAGTTTTATCTAGGGGGTACGTTGATTAATTTAAGTGAAAATCCATTAACGCAGAAAGCGAATTATGGGACTGAACCGGTAAACAATACGATGATGGGCTTTAACACAAATTTTTCGAGTGAATTACCCTTTTTGACTCGTATTGTAAATAAGTGGCCCACTATAAAAACCAACATACCTTCACAAATTTCCTTTAGAGGGGAGATAGCTAATTTAGCTGCGAATAATCCGAAAAACACTCAACTAAATGGTGAAACTAATGTTTATATAGATGATTTTGAAGGAGCTCAAACCAATATTGATATTAAGGGATTTACTGCTTGGAATCTTTCAAGTGTTCCTGTCAAAGGAGTGCCTGGAGCAAATTTAGAGGGACTTGCAAATGGATTTTATCGTTCAAAATTAGCTTGGTATTCTATTGATCAAGTATTTTATTCAAGACAACCAAATGGGATTAATAATAATGACGTTTCTAGTAATGAGACTCGAAGTATATTTATAGAAGAGCTTTTCCCAGAGCAAGATTTAGTTCAGGGGATGATAAGAAGGCTTCCTACCTTGGACTTGGCATACTATCCTAACGAGCGGGGACCATATAATAACGCTCCTGAAAGTCAATTTAAAGCAGATTCAAAAATGAATTGGGCCGGGATCACAAGGGCTTTAAATGCCACAAATTTTGAACAATCTAATGTAGAGTTTATTGAGTTTTGGTTACTAGATACTTTTTCAGATAATACATCTTCAAAAGATAACTTAGGTGAATTAGTTTTTCATTTAGGAAATATTTCTGAAGATATTTTAAAAGATGGGCGGAAGCAGTTTGAAAATGGACTTCCTAGTGCAAGTGAGCTCAACCCAACCTATGAAACTCCTTGGGGTAGAGTTCCTGCTACCCAATCATTAGTTTACGCTTTTAACACCAATAATCAAGATCGGGAACTTCAAGATGTTGGTTTAGATGGTCTAAATGATGAAGAAGAAGCGGCTATTTATACAAATGGTCCTTCTAATGATCCCGCAGGAGATAATTATCAATATTATCTCCAGGCAGAAGGTGGAATATTAGATCGCTATAAGAACTATAATGGGTTTGAGAATAATACTCCAGTTGAGTTTAGTGATAATGAACGTGGGAACACTACAGAGCCTGACACAGAGGATATAAATAGAGATCAAAGTATGAATACAATCGATAGTTATTTTGAATATCGTGTCCCTATCTTTAAAACTATGCAGGTGGGTAATCATCCATTTATAACTGATGTACGAGATAATATTCAAGTAAATGCTCCCAACGGAGATGAATATACTACTCGCTGGATTCAATTTAAAATACCAATTCAAAAATCTTATTATGAAAACACCTCCTTTGATACTTATTTTGAAGCCGTAAATGAAATTAATGACTTACGATCTATACGGTTTATGAGAATGCTTTTAAGCGGCTTTGAGGAAGATGTAGTTTTACGTTTCGGAACTTTGGACTTGGTTCGAGGTGATTGGAGGAGGTATAATAAGCCCTTAAATGAAGATGTTTTATCAAATACTAATACCACATTAGATATTAGTACGGTAAATATTTTAGAAAATGAGAATAGAATTCCGATAAACTATGTCTTACCTCCTGAAATTCAAAGAGAACAAATAAATAATAACAATACCATTATTCGTCAAAACGAACAATCCCTTGCATTCCGAATTTGTGATTTGAAGCCAATGGATTCAAGAGGTATTTACAAGGGTGTGGATCTGGATATGCGACAATACAGTAAACTCAGAATGTTTATTCATGCTGAATCTTTACCTGGAAACGAACCTCTTCCAGGGACAGATTCTGAAGATGAATATGACAAACGTATGACTGCATTTATTCGCTTAGGAACTGATTATCAAGATAATTTCTATCAAATTGAAATTCCATTAAAACCTTCATCATACACTGAAAATATTTCCAATCGTTTAACAGCTGAAGAGGTATGGATTCCTGAGTCAAACTCTTTGGAAATACCCATAGACTTGTTGTCAAAACTCAAAGCAAAAGCCCTACAACAACTCGGATTAGGGGAAACTCTTTACTTCGATGAGGAACTAAATCCAATTCAAGAGTTTACTCCTATTAGTAGTTTACCAGGTATAAAAAAATACAAATTGGCAATTCATGGAAATCCTTCTTTGGGGTCTATTAGAACTCTTATGATTGGGCTTAAAAATCCCTCAACTCAATTGGGGGATGACCTTTGTGGGGAGGTTTGGTTTAATGAGTTAAGGATTTCAGGTATTGACACTCAAGGTGGTTGGGCTGCAATTGGGGCACTAGATGCAAACCTTGCTGACTTTGCTACTTTCTCTGTAAGTGGTCGTTATTCTTCAATTGGTTTTGGAAGTGTAGACCAAACCCCAAATCAAAGAATGCGCGAAGAATTACTTCAATATGACCTTATTTCTAACGTTAATCTTGGCCAGTTAGCCCCCTCTAAGTGGGGACTTCAAATCCCTTTAAGTTTTGCTAATGGTGAAACTTTAATCACTCCAGAATATGATCCTTTTTATCAGGACTTAAAATTGAAGGATCGCCTAGATACAGCAGAAAGAACTACCCAGAGGGATTCTATTCGAAACCAAGCAATTGATTATACCAAGCGAAAAAGTATTAGTTTGATAGGAGTTCGAAAAAATAATAATGGAAAAGGGAAAAACCATTTTTTTAAACCAGAAAATTTTGATTTTTCATATGCATATAATGAATTAGAACATCGTGATTATGAGATTGAAAAACAAGAAGAAATGAATTTAATACTAGGAGCAAATTATGGATATTCCTTTAATTCAAAACCAATAGAGCCGTTTAAAAAAGTAAAGTACTTTGATAGAAAAAAATATTGGAAGTGGTTGCAACAATTAAATTTCAATTTATTTCCAAGCTCTCTTCAAGCATCAACAAATGTCAATCGAATACTTAATAATCAAAAGTTTCGACAAGTTTACCTTGAAGGTACAGACGCTTCTCTTCAAAGAAGTTTGCCTAATCTTCAACAGCGTAACTTCTTATTTGACTACAATTATGCTTTGAGTCATAATCTTACACGTTCGCTTCGGTTTAATTTTAGTGCAGCTACGAGTAGTATAATAAGACAAAATACAGATATTAATTCTAGTGACTTACAAACCTCCGACAATCAACGTATTTTATGGCAAGATATCATGAGTACAGGTGAGCCAAACTCACATTTTCAGTCTCTGGCACTAAATTATAAGCTTCCTTTTCAATACATTCCATTTTTAAGCTTTATCGATGCAACTTATAATTATACAGGAAATTTTAATTGGCAACGAGGTTCAGAGGCATTAGCAGGGGTAACAAGTGAGGACGGTATAGCACTTGGCTTGGTCAATACAATCCAAAATAACAATACAAAAACAATTACTGGAGCCCTATCTTTTTCGAGACTCTATTCTGCCCTAGGATTAGAAACCAACAAGAATCGATTTAAATCTAAAGTTGTTAACTCCCAAGATAAAGACTCAGTAAAAAAGAATACTATTTTTAAAAAGAGTTTGACTAAAGTTGTTGATATTTTGACAGCTATAAAAAGAGTTCAAGCCAGTTATAATGAAAATAACGGTAGCGTACTTCCAGGATATTTACCTTCAGTAGGTTTTGCAGGCGGACTCAAGCCAACTCTTGGCTATACTCTAGGAAGTCAAGCTGATATTAGATATGAAGTAGCTAGGCAAGGATGGCTTACAGGATTTCCTAATTTCAATCAATTGTACACTCAACTCATATCTAGTAAGTTTAAAATTTCAGCTCAAGTTGTTCCTTTAAAAGGGTTATTAATTGATTTTAACGCAGAAAGAGATTTTACAGAGAATCAATTGGAAAATTTTAGGGTTGAAGATCAAGATTATCTTCCTCAAAATACAAGTATTTTAGGAAACTTTGGCATGTCTACTGTTCTTTTAAAAACTGCATTTAATCAATCTAAAAGTTCTGTAAGTACAAATTTTAAAAAGTTTAGAGAGTTCAGAAGTATAATTGCACATCGTCTAGTAGAAAGCACTATTTTTTCAAGTTTAGGAGATGATAAGGAAGGCTATCCTTTAGGTTTTGGGAAAAATCAACAATCAGTTTTACTACATTCTTTTGTTGCAGCTTACTCGGGATCAGATCCAAATCGAATAGAACTAAATCCAATAAAAAAAACTCCTTTACCTAATTGGAATTTGAAGTTCACAGGGTTAACAGAAATAAAGTCTATTGCAAAGATTTTTAAACGACTTTCATTAAATCATGCTTACAGAGCAAGTTATACTTTAACCAATTTCCAATCTAACTTTGACTATGATCCTACAATGCCGAATCAAACTGACAAGTCAGGAAATTTTATTCCCCAAAGATTGTATTCCAATATAAATTTGGTAGAACAGTTTAATCCACTTGTAAAATTGGATATTGAATTTATAAATTCTTTTAAAATATTAGCTGAATTAAGAAAAGAACGTGCAATTTCTTTGAGCTTAGACAATAACTTAATTACTGAGACTAGTGGAGATGAATATATAGTGGGACTTGGATATCGTGTTAAAGATGTGCGTTTTAAAACCAGTATTGGAGGAAGAAAAGTGGTATTAAAGGGTGATTTAAATATTAAGGCGGATGTCTCTTATCGAGACAATATCACAGTATTAAGAAATTTGGAATATGATAATAATCAAGTAACTGCAGGTCAGCGTCTAATGGCCATTAAAGTTACTGCAGATTATGCCTTGACAAAAAATCTAACTGCACTTTTCTTTTACGATCACAACTTTTCTGAGTTTGCAATTTCTACAGCTTTTCCACAAACAAGTATTAGATCAGGATTTACAATTCGATATAACTTTGGAAATTAAAAAGTCTTTTTTTGCTAATGGAATTCTGTTACATTTGTTTACTTAAAAAGATTTATAAATGAAATTACCAGTTGATTTAATGTACACAAAAGATCATGAATGGATTCGAATTGATAACGATATAGCTACTATTGGAATTACTGATTTCGCCCAAGGCGAATTAGGTGATATTGTATATGTTGAAATTGAAACTCTAAACCAAACACTAAACGCAGAAACTGTATTCGGTTCTGTTGAAGCCGTTAAGACTGTTTCGGATCTTTTTATGCCACTCTCAGGAGAGATCATTGAAATCAATGAGGCGCTAGATGATACTCCCGAATCAGTGAATGATGATCCTTATGGTGATGGATGGATGGTAAGGGTGAAATGTTCAGATTTGTCACAAATAGAGGGACTTTTAGATGCGAAAGCTTATAAATCAATTATTGCTGGAGGATAAGTTGCTCAAAACAACTGCAGTGATTACAACTTTAATTGTTGTTTACTTATCACTTAAGCCCCCTGAATCAGACAGTGAATCTTGGAGTATTTTTTTTATTAGAGGCGACTTATTTCTACATTTTGTTTGTTACTTTGGACTTAGTATCCTTTACTATTTAGCTCTTTTAAACCACGAAAAAGTTGTCATAAAGACTTTAATTTTATCAGTATTTATAGGCTTCATTCTTGAAATTTTACAACTTGTACCCATATTTCATCGCTTTTTTGATGTACAAGATTTAATTGCTAATTTTTTTGGGGCTATAGCAGGTATTTTCTTAATTCGATTTTTATTTTCTCATTCATTTAAAGATTAAGTTGTTTTAACAAGATTTTTTTTTAGTTTAGCTATCTAAAATTTGTTTAATCATGCAGCCTAAGAAAAGCGAAAAAGTAGATTTAACTAAAAATAGCAGCTTATATTTTGTTATAGGGTTGGCGGTTGTCTTATTTATTTCATGGCAAGCAATTGAGTGGAAAACATACAAAAGGACCTACGATTATGAGGCACTTAATGTAGATGATGATGATGATGAGGAAATCCCAATTACAGAACAAATTAAAGTTCCACCACCACCACCTCCTCCACCTCCACCTGCTCCGGAAATAATTGAAATAGTAGAAGACGAAGAAGAAGTTGAAGAAACTGTTATTGAATCTACTGAAACCAATGAAGAAGAAATTGTTGAAATTGTTGAGGTTGAAGAGGAAGAGCTTGATATCGATGTCCCATTTGCAGTAATTGAAGATGTTCCAATTTTTCCTGGTTGTGAAAGAGTTAAAAAGTCAGAACGTAGAGATTGCTTCCAAGAAAAAATGAATAAACACATTCGCAAAAACTTTCGTTATCCTGAAATAGCACAAGAAATGGGAATTCAAGGACGTGTGTATGTAAATTTCATTATTGCTAAGGATGGTAAAATAACTAATATTCGCATGCGTGGGCCAGATAAAAATCTTGAGAATGAAGCTCAACGTATTATTTCTAGATTACCAAGTATGATTCCCGGTAAACAAAGGGGGAGACCAGTTCGTGTTCCTTTTAGTATTCCTATAACATTTAGATTACAATAAATAATTAAACCCAGTTTTCAAGCTGGGTTTTTATTTTTTTAAGATTTACATTTTTTTGATATTGTAGACAAGATTGAAAAAAGAATTTTCATCTTAAAACAGAAATACATTGTACAAAGATTTTTTCTCACTTATCTTTGTTATTTGAATGATGTAGAGCGATGCAGCCAAATAAAACAATTGAAATCACAGGTACTCAACAAACTTTAATTGACTTAGCTCAGCTTACTAAATTTAGGCTTTCTATTTCAGTTGTTATTTCTTCACTTGCGGGCTACTTTTTGGCAATAGATCAAGTAGACTATTTCACATTATCTTTACTTGTCCTTGGAGGATATTCCATGGTAGGTGCTTCTAATGCTTTCAATCAAGTTTTTGAGATAGATCTTGATAGGCTTATGCTGAGAACCCAAAACAGACCTCTTCCTGATGGAAGAATGAATCCCAGGTCCGCATTATTCATAGGCGTAGCTTTAACCTTAATTGGTGTAACATCACTTTATATTATTAATTTAAAAACAGCCTTTTTTGCAAGTATATCTATTTTTTTATACGCTTGCCTTTACACTCCTTTGAAACAGAAAACTCCACTATCCGTATTTGTCGGTGCTTTTCCAGGAGCAATTCCTTTTATGCTAGGATGGGTTGCTGCTACTAATGAATTCGGAATTGAACCTGGTGTCCTTTTTATGCTTCAGTTTTTCTGGCAATTTCCTCATTTTTGGGCAATCGGTTGGTTAATGCATGAACAGTATGAAGCTGCTGGATTTAAAATGTTGCCTTCAGGAGCTAGAGATCAAAACACAGCTTTTCAAATTGTCTTTTATACACTCTGGACGGTTGTAATTTCTTTGATTCCAGCATTTAAATATACAGGTGCTCTATATCTATCTCAAAATGGTGCTTTTTTAGTATTGCTTTTGGGAGGGATGTTTTTGTATTATGCAGTTAAATTAATGGTTTCAAAAACAGATAAAGCTGCACGAATGTTGATAAGGGCCAGTATAGTATATATCACAGGGATACAACTAGTTTATGTAATTGATAAATTTTTAATACAATGAATACAAATGATTCTATAATTACTAAAACAAATCGAGCAAAAAAAATGATGCTTTGGTTTGGTATGATCAGTATGAGTATGACCTTTGCAGGTCTAACTAGTGCTTATGTTGTAAGTAGTTCTCGGGCAGATTGGATTCAGCAAATAGAACTCCCCTTTGCTTTTACACTTAGCACCTTGATAATTATATTAAGTAGTGGAACTTTTTATTTAGCATTAAAGATGATACAATCTGATAATATAAAAGCTGCCCAAGGTTTGTTGCTAACCACCTTAGCTTTAGCAATAGCATTCGTTTTATTTCAACTTCAAGGTTTTAATGGAATTATTGATAAAGGCTACTATTTTACAGGACCTGAGAGTTCAATTACAACCTCATACTTATATGTATTGGTATTGTTGCACCTGGCTCATCTTACAGCAGGATTAGTAATTGTATTAAACGTTTTTTTTAAGACTCTAAAAGGGAAGTATGCTCAAGGTAATACTCTAGGATTTGAACTAGCATTAACATTTTGGCATTTTCTTGATATTCTGTGGGTATATTTATTTTTATTCGTTTCATTCTACGGTTAAAAATTAATAAATTTGCATCAAAATTAATATGATATTATGGAGGTAGCGCCTAATGCGTCTTTAGATGAAAGTCAAGTTTGGGGTGGAGGTAATAAGCCATTCAATGCCAGTTATGGAAAAATGATGATGTGGTTTTTCATCGTTTCAGATGCATTGACTTTTACTGGATTTCTTGTTTCTTATGGTTTTTCAAGATTTAAGAATATCAATTCTTGGCCTATTGCTGATGAAGTATTTACCCATTTTCCCTTTTTACATGGTATTGATGCCCCAATGTATTATGTAGCTTTAATGACATTTGTATTAATATTCTCTTCGGTTACAATGGTTTTAGCTGTAGATGCAGGGCATCACATGAACAAAGCTAAAGTGACTTTTTACATGTTACTTACAATTATTGGAGGTGCAATTTTTGTTGGATCCCAGGCTTGGGAATGGAAAAATTTTATCAAAGGGGAATATGGAGCTTTGGAAACTAGAGGTGGACAAATTCTTCAATTTGTAAATGCTGAAACCGGAAAACGTGCTGCTATTCAAGAGTTTTCTCTCGGAATAGATTCTGAACGTTCAACTCATCAATCTTATAACGGTATCTGGTATAAGGGTGAAACTACACTTCCTAATGTATCTGTAGCTGAAGTTAAAAAGGGGTTTTTAGCAGATCAAAGTCTTGTGATAAGAACAGAACAAATTACAGAAAATGGACAAAAAACAGTATTATCACGTGATGAATCTATAGTGAAAATTGACGAAGCAATCGATGTAATTGAAGGTGCAAATTTGATTCATAATGAATATGGGAATCGCTTATTTGCAGATTTCTTTTTCTTTATAACAGGTTTTCATGGTTTCCACGTACTTTCAGGAGTAGTTATTAACATAATTATTTTCTTCAATGTGATTCTAGGAACATATGAAAGAAGAGGACATTATGAAATGGTAGAAAAAGTTGGGCTGTATTGGCACTTTGTCGATTTAGTTTGGGTATTTGTATTTACATTTTTCTATCTAGTTTAACAAAAAAATATCAAAATCAATATGGCAGCAGAAGAACATAAATTAGCCATTTTTAGAGGGCTATTAAAATTCAAATCAAATCAACAAAAAATTTGGGGTGTTTTGATATTCTTATCTATAGTGACTACTATAGAAGTTGCATTAGGTATCATAAAACCCGAAATATTAATGGGAAGCTTTTTAAGGATGAAGTTTCTAAACTGGATTTTTATAATCTTAACTATTGTTAAAGCATATTATATTGCCTGGGATTTCATGCATATTCGCGATGAACGAGTTGGTTTAAAGAATGCAATAGTTTTACCTCTAGTAATTTTAATTCCATATTTGGCCTTTATTCTTCTTCTAGAAGCAGATTATATTTTTGATGTTATGGATATGGGTTTTGTTGCGTGGAATTTTTAGTGCAAATACACAATTCAAAGAGATCTTTTAACTCTTTTTTATCATGAAAAAGAACGATATCTACAAGAAGTTAGTTTTGGGACTTTTATTCATATTCCCACTTTTAGTGTATCTCTTTTTTGCCTCGGGGAAAAATAATTTTGCTAAACTTCCAATACTTACTAAAGAAGTTAAAGAGATTTCAACAAATAATCAAATAACAAGATTAAAAGATCGTATCACTATTTTAGGATACTGGGGCGGAAGTTTAGAAAATAAAAAAGCTGAGGCTCTAAATTTAAATGAAAAAATTTATAAACGTTTTTATCAATTTGAAGATTTTCAATTTGTTTTTTTAGTTGACTCAAGCAGACTGAAGCAAGTTGGAGAATTAAAAAACTCATTGAAACAAGGAGCTGGAACTGACCTATCTCGATGGAATTTTATCCATGCCAATAGTAAATATATAAAAACACATTTTTCCTCACTAAAAACACCCTTATCATTAGAAGAAGATTATAGTTCTCCTTTTGTATTTATTATAGATAAAGACCTTAATCTGAGGGGTAGAAATGATGATGAGGATTTAGGGACTCTTTATGGATTTGATGCACGCTCTGTAGCTCAGATCAACAAAAAAATGATTGATGATGTTAAAGTAATTTTAGCGGAGTATCGTTTAGCCCTAAAAATTTATAACACTAAAAGAGTTAAATAGTTTATGTCAAAGTTAAAATATGTTGGCCTTTTTCTTGTAATTATCATTTTTGGAATTGTTTTTATACCAAAGATTTTAAATAGAATTACTGATCAAACCATTGTTGAAAGTAATAGGTCTCAGTCTGCTGTTCCATTAAATTATATAGTTTTAAATGGAGAAGCAAAAAAAGTTCCCGAGTTTACACTTTTTAATCAAGACAGTCTTTTAATTTCGAATGAAGATTTTTCTGGCAAAGTCTATGTGGCCGAATTTTTTTTTACTTCTTGCCCAAGTATATGCCCAATTATGAACAAAAATATGAAACGAATTGAAGATCGTTTTGGATCTCGTATGGATTTTGGGATTGCCTCTTTTTCAATTGATCCTGATCATGATACCCCTTCAGTTTTAAAAGCTTACGCAGAATCTTACAATGTTTTTTCTCAAAACTGGCATTTTTTAACAGGAGAAAAGGATGTGATTTATAATTTAGCTAATAATGGGTTTAATATATTTGCATCCGTAAATCCAAGAGTTGCAGGTGGTTTTGAGCATCAGGGATATTTTGCTCTTATTGATAAAAACGGCTTCATACGCTCTCGTTCAGATCAATTTGGTAATCCTATTGTGTATTATATGGGATTAGACGAAATAGATGTTGAAATTCAAGAAGTCGATATGTTGATGGAGGATATAGATAAACTATTGAAAGAATAAATAATGGAGAAAATAAAAAATAAAGGCATTGGTAAATATAAAATATGGGTTTGGATACTTTCTGTTGCCATTCCAGTAGTTGTAGCAACACTTTTTTTAATTAAAATTCCAAATGTTAACTCTTTAACCTTTTTACCTCCAATCTATGCAAGCATAAATGCTATTACAGCTGTTGTCCTCACTCTTGCATACTTCGCTATTAAAAATAAAAACGTATTGATTCACGAGCGTTTAATGAAAATTGCAATAGGATTATCTGTTATTTTTTTGGTTATGTATGTAGCTTATCATATGACTTCAGATCCAACACCTTACGGAGGAACTGGAATTTTAAGACCTACATATTATTTTATTCTCATATCGCACATTTTGTTATCTATAGGAATAATTCCTTTGGTGCTTGTAACTTATGTTCGAGCGATTTCTAATTTATTTAAAGAACATAAAAAAATAGCTCGCTATACATTTCCAATTTGGATGTACATTGCGGTAACGGGTGTAATAATTTATTTAATGATATCACCATATTATGCCTAATAAAAGAGCCTTGTTTATTTATTTATTTATTTTCTTAATAATTGGAATTGAAGAGACTTACAGCCAATGTTCAATGTGTCGTGCTGTTCTTCAATCTGAAGAGGGTCAAGCTACTGCAAAAGGGATAAATAATGGAATTTTATATTTAATGGCTATCCCTTATATTTTAGTAGGTATTGTGGGATGGAAAGTCTTTCAGATCCTAAAAAAATAATTTCAATTATAAATAATTTAAAATAATTAATATAGTCTATTTTATAAACTTGTTTATATTTGTAAAAATTATATGATGAATACAGCGGAAAAACAAATAGTAACAATTAATAATGTTATTAATAGCACAAAAGAGAATCTTAAACCTCTGAGCATTAATTTTATTTTTTGGGGAATTTACGTCAACATATTAAGTGGTTTTCACTATGCCTTTCCTTCTTTAGTTCAGTCATCAAAATATTCGGCAGCTATATATTGGATAATTTTATCCATAATTGGAATGCTCTTTATGGCTTATTATAACGTAAAAGTCAGAAAGACTGTAGGATATGAAACACATTTAAGTAGGGTAATTAAAATTATTTGGGGCGTATTTGGTGTTTCATGGATCTACATAATCATACTTTCATTTTATCTAAAAAATTATCACCCAGTGCCCCCTATACTGTTTTTATTAAGTTTACTTACAATTATGACTGGACTTATCATAAAATTTAAACCTGTTACCCTAGGAGGAATATTTTTGACGTTATTCACATTCTATCTAAATTTTAATCCTGAAATTAATCTTTTGTTAGTTAACATAGTTGGAGTTTCTTTAGGGATGTTAGTCCCAGGATTATCACTTTTCTATTCCAAATCTAGTAACAATCCAGATGGATAAGTTCTTGTTTAATCCTATCAGATTAAAAATCATGTCATCTCTAATTAATAAAAGTCAATGTGATTTTAATTATTTAAAAAAAGTGACTGAATCTACTCAGGGTAATTTAAGCGTTCAGTTGAAAAAATTAAAAGAAGAAAAATATATTGAAATTGAAAAAACATTTAGTAATAATTATCCTAAAACATCATGTTCAATTACAGAAAATGGAAGAATTCAATTCGAAGAATTTTTTAAAAATTTAATAAAAATGAAAAATTCATAATTATAAATTTTATTAAGTGAGATTTTACATTTCACTAATTATATAGTCTAATATGAAAGAAAATAAAAGTGTAACGTACACTTCTCTTTATGAAAAATTATTAAATTTGTGCTCGATAACCAAAAACCAATGATTCAGATAAAAAATCTCCATAAATCATATAAGATGGGGTCCTCTTCTTTGCATGTGTTAAAGGGAATTAATTTTAATATTAAAGAAGGCGAGCTTGTTGCTATAATGGGTTCTTCGGGTTCTGGTAAATCTACTCTATTAAACATCCTTGGAATGTTAGATGTTGCAGATGAAGGAGATTATATTTTGGATAATGTACCTATAAAAGATCTAAATGAGACAAAAGCTGCTAAATACAGAAATAAGTTTTTAGGATTTGTATTTCAGTCTTTTAATTTAATAAACTACAAATCTGCTTTAGAGAATGTTTCATTACCCCTATATTATCAAGGCATTAAAAGAAAAGAACGCCAAGAGTCTGCTTTAGATTACTTAGAGCGGGTTGGTTTAAAAGATTGGGCAACTCATTTGCCCAGTGAACTGTCTGGCGGACAAAAACAGCGTGTTGCTATCGCAAGAGCAATGGCCTCACGCCCCAAAGTATTACTTGCAGATGAGCCAACAGGTGCCCTAGACACTACAACATCATATGAGGTTATGGATCTAATTCAAAAGATAAATGAGGAGGGTAAAACTATTTTAGTAGTTACTCATGAACCTGATATTGCTCAAATGTGTAAGCGAATAGTTAAGCTTAAAGATGGTGTTATTATTGAAGACAAAAAAGTAAAACAAGTTTTAGCATCATCCTATGTTTAACAAAGATCGCTGGAGAGAAATCTTTGAGACTATAAGTAAAAATAAATTGAGAACCTTTTTGTCAGGATTTACTGTTGCTCTTGGAATCTTTATCTTCATCATACTTTTTGGATTAGGAAATGGTTTAAAAAATACCTTTCAAGAGTTTTTTTTAGATGATGCTGGGAATGCTATTTTTTTATATCCCGGAAAAACTTCAAAACCTTACAAAGGTTTTAAAGCAAATAGAAGGATTGAGTTTAAAAATGAAGACTTAAAAGATATTGAGGAAAACTTTTCTTTCTTTCTAGAATATTTATCTCCCCGTATTGATCGAAGCGCCTCAACAAGTTATAAAAATGAAAGTAATAGTTACACCACAAGAGCGGTAGCACCGGGACATCAGTTTGTTGAAAAAACTATTTTAATGAAGGGAAGATATGTTAATCAGTCTGACATAAATAAAAAAAGAAAAAGTGCAGTTATAGGTAGGCTTGTAGCAAAAGATTTATTTAAAGCTGAAAATCCAATTGGAAAATATATAAACTTAGGATCGACTGCATTTAAAGTAGTTGGAGTTTTTCAAGATGAGGGTGGTGATAGGGAAGAACGAAATATTTATATTCCCTTTACTACAAGACAGCTTATTGAAAAAGGTAATGATAAATTAAATCAAATCGTAATGACCTATAGAAAAGAGTTGGGTCATTCAGGTGCAATGGCCTTTGAAAGCACACTCAAAAAGTATTTTAAAGAGAAGAAATCAATAGATCCAAGTGATCCCAATGGAATCTATATTCAAAATCCCGCAGATGATCTTCAACAAAGTCAACAATTTGCAATTGTATTACAGTATATTGTAAGTTTTGTAGGACTTGGAACACTTATAGCCGGAATAATAGGTATATCAAATATTATGGTTTTTGTTGTTAAGGAGAGAACTAAAGAATTAGGAATACGAAAAGCCTTAGGTGCAACTCCTAAATCAGTAATTCAAATGATTCTTCAAGAGTCAGTTTTTATAACAACTATTTCTGGTTATATAGGCTTGTTTTTTGGAATTATAGTTTTGGAAAATATCGGCTTAAAGTTAGAAGAGTATTTCATAAAGAATCCCTACATCGATCTTGGAACTTCTTTAGCAGCCACAATTATTTTAATCGTTTTTGGAGCCATAGCAGGTTATATACCCGCAAAACGTGCTTCAAGTATAAAACCTATAGTTGCCTTGAGAGATGAATAGTCTAAAAGTATTATTTGACCGGGATACTTGGCAGGAAATTTTTGGCTCGATTTCTAAAAATAAGACTAGGACCATAATTACTGTGATAGGAGTTCTATGGGGTATTTTCATCTACATCGCCCTTTCGGGTGCTGCTAAAGGGTTAGATAATGGTTTTGAAAGACAATTTGAAAATATTGCAATGAACTCGATGTTTGTCTGGGCTCAAAGTACAAGCATACCTTATGATGGATTTAAAACTGGACGAAATATTACCCTGAAATTAACAGACATTGATTATATAAGACAACGCATTCCAGAAGTAGAGTTTATTGCCCCCAGAAACGTTAGAGGTGTTTTTGGAGGAGCAGTTCCTTTGGTAGTTCGTAAAAATAAATCGAGTAATTACAATGTTTATGGAGATTTTCCTGAATACACTAAGATTGCAACAAAAAAGATTTACGAAGGAGGACGTTTTATAAATGAAGATGATATCAAATACGCTCGAAAGGTTTGTGTAATTGGTGAGAGAACTCAAACAGAACTTTTTGAAAAAGACGAAAATCCAATAGGTCAATATATAAGGGTCGATAATATTTATTTTCAGGTCATTGGAGTTCACAAGTTTATTCCTGGAGGTGGCTTTGATAGTGATGGTGATATTTTTATCCCTTTTGAAACATTTAGAAAAATATATAACACAGGTGAAAGAGTACAATGGTTTACTATTGCAGCCTATGATGATGCAGATGTTGTAGCTGTAGAAAAAGACATAAAAGCAACATTAAAGAAAATTCACAGGGTTTCTCCAGACGATGAGCGTGCTTTTGGAGGATTTAACCTAGGTGAAATCTTCAATAAAATAGTTGGCTTTTCGAAAGGAATGACATTATTATCCTTAATAGTCGGTATTGCAACTATTATAGCAGGTGTAATTGGAATTGGAAATATATTACTAATATCTGTGAAAGAAAGAACTAAGGAGTTAGGAGTTAGAAGAGCACTTGGAGCAACACCTTCAGAGGTAAGAAATCAAATTATTTTAGAGTCTGTATTTTTAACAATGATTGCTGGAATACTTGGAATCATCCTTGGAGCTTTTGTCTTATTTGGGATTAATTATGCTACCCAAGACTTAACAGATTTCCCCTACACAAACCCTACAGTTCCAATCCAATTTATAATGGGGGCACTTTTTATTATGGTTTTTTTAGGAACATTAATTGGACTTATCCCTGCACAACGTGCAGTAAGTATTAAACCTATTGACGCATTAAGAGAAGAATAAAATTAAATATAAAATCAATGAAAATTTTAAAATACATCGGAATAACACTTTTAATTTCTGGAGCTTTATTTGCAACAGCTTACTTTATTAAAACCAATGATAAGTCTGCTATTGTTTATGAAACTAAAACAATCATAACTACATCAATTGAAAAGAAAACTGTAATTACAGGAAAAGTAATTCCAGAGGACGAGGTTGAAATTAAACCTCAAATTCAAGGAATTATTGATGCTCTTTTTGTAGAGGAGGGTGATAAAGTTAATACAGGAGACCTATTGGCTAAAATAAAAGTAGTTCCTAACGAACAAAATTTAAATAGTGCAGAAGGCAGATTAGCTAATTCAAGAATTGTACTTAAAAACGCTAAGATTGATTTCAAAAGGAATAATGATCTTTTTGATAAAGGAATTATTTCTAAGCAAGATTTTGATAATATTCAATTACGATATAATCAATCAAAGCAAGATGTCTCCAATGCAATTTCTGATCTTCAAATTATTCGCTCAGGTTCAAAAGGTGGGGCAGCTTCAGCTAATACTAATATTCGAGCTACCGTTCCTGGTACAGTTTTAGAAATCCCTGTTGAGGAAGGTTTTCAGGTCATTGCCAGTAATAGTTTTAATGCTGGGACAACTATTGCTACTATAGCTGACCTTAATAAAATGATTTTTGAAGGGAAGGTTGATGAAGCAGAGGTAGGAAAGTTAATAGTGGGAATGCCTTTGGAGGTTAATCTCGGTGCTATTGAAGATCAATCATTAGAGGCAAAATTAAAATTTATTGCTCCAAAAGGGAATGAAGAGCAAGGGGCTGTTCAATTTAAAATTGAGGCTGATTTATTTTTAAATGATTCAATTTTTGTAAGAGCAGGATATAGTGCAAACGCCTCACTAATTTTAGAGCGTAAAAATAATGTAATGGCTGTTGAGGAGTCACTTCTTCAATTTGATCGTGAAACAGAAAAGCCTTATGTAGAAATTCAAGTGGCTGATCAAAAGTTTGAACGAAGAGATATTGAAATTGGTTTATCTGATGGTGTAAATGTTGAAGTACTATCTGGACTAACTGAGGATGACCAGATTAAGGTTTGGAACAAAACCGAGCCCATTAAAAAAGGTGATGAGGAAGATGAGGGTGGCTTCCTCGACTAGTAGACACAATAAATAGACTAAGCTCTTTTATTTAAGAAATAATTTTAATAAAATAATATGAAAAAAATCTTCAGCTTTTTAATTTCTTTATCGACTTTACTTTGTTCTGCTCAAGTAAAACAATATACCCTGGAAGAGTGCGTAATGATTGCTCTTGAGAAAAATATCAGTATTCAACAATCAGAATTGGATTTAGAAGGAGCAGATATCGATAAGGCGGACGCCTTTGGGAATTTTTTACCACGAATAAATGCCCAATCTCAACATATTTGGAATAACGGTTTAAGTCAAAACATTACAAACGGTTTAATTGAAAATTTGACAACTCAGTTTTCTTCTTTTGGTGGTAATATTGGCGTAACTCTTTTTAGTGGAAAACAAAATATTAACCAATTAGCTCGTGCAAATTTGAATATTATTTCTAGACAATACCAGTTAGAGGACATGAAAGATGATATAAGTCTTTTTGTTGCAAACTCTTATTTACAAGTAATGTTTAATAAAGAATTAGAGCAGGTGCAAAAATATCAGTTACAATTAGCTCAACAAGAGTTAGAGCGAACTCAAATAAGAATTGATGCTGGGGTTCAGACTAAGGCTGAGATCTATGAAATTGAAGCAAACTTAGCTGCTCAGGAACAGGCATTAGTTCAGGCTGAGAATGCTTTTCTTCTATCTCGAATTAGTTTAGCCCAGTTACTTCTGATAACAGATTACGAAAACTTTGATATAGCCACGGTAGATTATGATGTTCCATTATCTCAAATTCTATTAGAAAAACCAAAAAAAATATATGAAAAGGCTCTTACGCTAAGAAATGACGTTAAGGTAGGGGCAACAAATATCGAGATTGCGAAAAAAGATATTGATTTAGCAAAAGGTGCTTTATTGCCATCACTTTCGGCTTTTTATAATTATAATACCCGTATATCTTACAGTGATCGTTTTATTGAAACAGGAAACTTAATTGAAACTCCAATTGGAGTAGTTAAAGAAAATGGGTCTATTGTTGTTACACAATTTCCAGAAAGAGAAATTTCAGGTGCCCAATCTTTTAGAAATCAATTTAGCCAAAATGATGGTCAAAGTTATGGTTTGTCATTAAATATCCCAATTTTCAATGGATTGTCCGTAAAAAATAATATTAAAAGAAGAAAGCTAAATTTAAAGCGTACTGAGAATCTTTTTGAACAAACTAAGCTTGATTTAGAAAATACAATTAACCAAGCATACAATAATGCGGAGGGAGCATACAAATTCTATGAAGCTTCCAAAAAAACTTTAAAAGCACGAAGAGAAGCATATGTAATGGCTGAACAGCGTTTTGAATTGGGAGTAATGAACTCTTACGATTTTATTCAAGCTAAGCAGAGATATGAAATTTCAGCTTCTGATAATGTCAGAGCAAAATACGATTACATTTTTAAATTAAAGGTTTTAGAATTTTATTTTGGTTTACAAATTACAATCTAACTCACTTTTCTAATTTGTTGAGAGATATACTTTGTTGTATCTTAACTTTTAAGATCTTAAATGATTAAAAATGGATAATTATCAAACCAAAACTTATAAGAGTAAACATAAGGATATCCCTGGCAATCCTTCTACCGCAAAAAGTAGTGCACATAGTCTAAACATTCGAAAAAATGAGGAATCATTAAGAGTTTTAACAGAAGAGCAATGGAAGTTTTGGTTACAAAAAGGATACGTAGTAATTAAAAATGCTTTACCTAACAATCAAGCTGAAGAAACTGTATCATTTCTTTGGGAATTTGAAGATAAAAAACCTAATGATCAATCTACTTGGTATACAGCTCCAAGGGCCGAAATGCAAATGAAAGAGCTTGCAGGAACAGGAATGGTTGAAGTGTATAATAATCAATATTTATGGAACAACAGGCAGACTCAAAAAGTATACGATGCTTTTGTCGATGTCTGGGGGACTGAAAAACTTTGGGTTACAATAGACAGAGCTAATTTGAATTTGCCAATTCAAAAAGATTTTGAATATAAAGGGTTTATTCATTGGGATTATGACCCTGAAACTAAACCTCAAAATGTTCAGGGAGTCATCGCTTTATCTGATCAAACAGACATAAATATGGGAGGTTTCCAGTGTGTGCCATGGTTATATCAAAATTATGATACATGGAAATTAACTCAGCCTGTTGACCGAAACCGTTTTCAGCCAGATATATCAGGTTTAGAAGATAAAATAGAAAAAGTAGCTATGCAAGCGGGAGATTTATTAATATTTAATAGTCTTTTAGCACATGGTATTCGTCCTAATCTTTCAGAAAATAAAGTTCGAATTGCTCAATATATTTCAATGATGCCTGCAGAAGAAGAAAACGAATCTCTTAAAAAGTGGAGAATTAATTCTTGGAAGAATAGGGTAGCTCCTGAAGGTTATGCTTTTCCAGGTGATCCTAGAAACTGGGAACAGACAAAATACGATACAGCTCAACTTTCTCCGCTTGGAGAAAGGCTTTTGGGATTAACTTCTTGGTAAAATGGATCTTAACCTGAAGGGAAAAACAGCTTTTATATCAGGATCAACTTCTGGGATTGGATTCACGACAGCTAAAACTTTGTTGGAAGAAGGTGTGACTGTTTATATTAATGGAAGAGACCAGTTATCTATTGAGAAAGCGGAGATTCAATTAAAGGATGAAGTAGTCGGAGCTAAAGTTTTTGGTCTTATTGCTGATTTTTCAAAGTTTGAACAAGTTGAAAATTTAATAAAGAGATTGAGCGAGATTGATATTTTAATTAATAATGTAGGAATCTATTCTTCAAAATCTTTTTTTGAAACATCAATTGAAACTTGGCAAGAACAGTTTCAGGTAAATTTGATGAGTGGTGTGGCATTATCTAAACATTATTTAAAAGGAATGCTTCATCGTAATTGGGGAAGAATTCTTTTCATTTCAAGTGAGTGTGCTTATTTAGTACCTCCAGACATGATCTCATACAGCACAACCAAAGCTTCAATGCATGCGGTTTCAAGAGGATTAGCTCTTTTAACTAAGGGAACTGGTGTAACTTCAAATGTTGTAGTTCCTGGTTCAACTTTGACTAAGGGTGCTAAAATCTTTTTGGCTGATAAAGCTAAAAAGTACGATACTTCGCCAGAGGCTGTTGAAAAAGATTTTTTTAATAATGATCGAACTTCATCTCTTTTAAAACGTTTTGCAAGTACAGATGAAGTAGCAACTACCATTGCCTATCTTTGTAGTCCATTATCTTCTGCCACTAACGGTTCAGTAATTAAAGTTGACGGTGGAAGTTCGGGCGGAATATTATAAATTTTATTATGTCTTATATTCTTCACCTTGAAACTTCAACACAGCAATGTTCTGTTGCCCTAGCAAAAGATGGAAGATGTATATCAAAAAAAAAGCTTTTAGCTGAAAATTTTAGTCATAGTGAAAAATTACACTTATTTATTCAAGATGTAATTAATGAAGCTGGAATAGTTATTTCTGATTTAGAAGCTATCGCCATTAGTAAGGGGCCTGGTTCTTATACAGGACTTAGGATTGGGGTAGCAGCTGCAAAAGGTCTCTGTTTTGCTCTTGATTTGCCTTTAATAGCAATTAACACCTTAACCATAATGGTTCAGCCATTTTTTGATAAAAAGGATTTAGACTTTCTAATTCCCATGCTTGACGCTCGAAGAATGGAAGTTTACACTTCTGTTTTTAATAAAAGGCAGAATATTAAAATGCAAACTAAAGCATTGGTTTTAAGTGAAGATAGTTTTGTAAACATAGTTGAAAATGGTAATTGTTTGATTATTGGAAATGGAGCTTCTAAATTCAAATCACTCAACCCAAAAATTGATGCTCATTTTAACAAAGAAATACATTACCCTTCAGCTGAAGATATGTGTTTATTAGCTTGGAAAAAGTTTAAAAATAAAGATTTTGAAGTTTTAGCATCTTTTGAGCCATATTATTTAAAAGATTTTCAAACTACATCTTCTAAAAAGAAATAGACATTAACCGTTGATAGCTACTACATTTTCAATTTTGCCAGGCATCATTTCTTTTAGCATATTTTCAATCCCATTTTTTAATGTAAAAGTGGATGATGGGCAGCCACTGCATGCTCCTTGAAGTATAACTTGAACTGATTTATTTGAAGGGTCATAAGATTCAAATTGAATATTTCCTCCATCAGAGGCTACAGCGGGTTTAATATATTCATCTAAAATTGATACAATTTGAGCTTCTAAAGGATCCAGATTCTCTGTAGAAATTTTATCTTCTTTGGAATTAGAGGACTTGTGGTGCTCTATAATGATATTCCCTTCTTCAATAAATGATCGGATAAATTCTCTGATTTCCATCACAACTTCATCCCAGCTATTGACTTCGAATTTTGTAATTGAAACATAATTTTCACTGATAAAAACCTCTTTAACAAATGCAAAATGAAATAGCTTTAGAGGTAAAGGGGCATTTTTAGCTTCATCTATATTTTTAAACTCTAAACTTTCAGAAACAAGTTTTTTATTAGCAACAAATTTCATTACTGAGGGATTGGGTGTGCTTTCAGCGTATATACTCACAGGTACTTTATCATTTGTAATCTCTTCTAAAACTACACCTCCATCATTTAGATAGTTTTCTAGTTGGACTCTTACTTCTTCTATAACATCCTCCCATTCTAAAATATCAAAGCGTTCTACCTCTAGACTTTTTTCATGAAGGCTTACTGATTTTACAAAAGGCAAATAAAATAATTGTTGAATTAATGGTGCACTTTTAGCATCATCAATATTTTTAAAATGTATACTTTTTTTTGACCCTATAATTTGATTTAAAACAAATTGTGCCTTTATATTTCCTTTTTCTGCTACTGCCTTTATTTGAAAAACTTTCATTATTACAAATTACTATAAATCAAAAATAATCATTGCCTTTTGAATAAAGGTTCTTGAGAGAGGCTATTTTTACAAAAAATCTTTTTGTAATTTGTTAGAAATAATAAATCATGTTAATTAAGTCAGTAAGAGGAAGCACTCCTTCTTATGGATTAGATTGTTTTTTTGCAGAAAACTCTACACTTATCGGTGATGTTAAAATAGGTGATGAGGTTTCTGTTTGGTACCAAGCTGTTGTAAGGGGAGATGTAAATTCAATTCGGATAGGCAATAAAGTTAATATTCAAGATGGTGTTGTAATTCATGCTACTTTTGAAACCGCTTCAACTCATATTGGCAATAATGTTTCAATAGGTCATAATGCGATTGTTCATGGCTGTAAAATAAATGACAATGTTTTGATTGGTATGGGTAGTATTATTATGGACCATTGTGAAGTTGGAAGCAATAGTATAATAGCTGCTGGAGCAGTGGTAACCCAAAACACCATAGTTCCTCCAGGAACCATATTCGCTGGCGTACCTGCAAAAAAAATAAAAGATATCGATCCACATCTACAGAAAAGCGAGATCGAAAGAGTTGCACAAAACTATATTATATACGCCTCTTGGTTTAAACAATAAAAAAAGGCGTCCAAAAGACACCTTTAAACTGAATTTCTTTTAATTTCTAGAATCCTAAGTCTGTTTTGACCGCAGTTATCAAATCGGTTCCAGAAGCCATAATTACGCTTCCTCCTGGGCTTGAATCCAAAACATAGTCAAATCCTTGAGCGGTAGCAACCTTTTCGATTGCAACACGAGCTTTTTCATATAAAGGACGCATCATCTCAGCAGAACGTTTTTGAAGTTCTTGAGCTGCTGTTTCTCTGAACTCTTGAATACGTTGCTGCATTTCTTGCAATTCCACTTGACGTTGCTGATTAATAAGCTCAGTCTGGTTTTGAGCATCACCCTGATAAGTTTGCGCTTTTGTCTGAAACTCCTTAGCTGAGGTTTCTAATTCCTTAGCATATTGCTCTTCTAATTTTTTTAGTTCATTTTGCGCTGTAATTACCTCTGGCATTTCACTGATCAATTGCTGAGTGTTGATATGGGCAACTTTTGATTGTGCCTCGATGCTTAGTGGTGCAACTAATAATAGTAAACTAACGATAAAGGGAGTAAAGTTTTTCATAATGTTTAGTATGTTAATTATTTAAGGAGCTAGTTTTAGATTTTAACTTTTCTAATTGGTCCTTTCTATTTTGTATACGTTGTTGTCTATTTATTTTTTTTATAACTAGGTCGCTAATATCGTAAATTTTTGCGGAATATAACATTGTTACGCTTGAAGATCGATCAAAAATAAAATCATATTTTTTCTCCTCTGCTATTTGTTTTACAATAGTTAGAACCTGATCCTGAACCGGCTGAATTAATTTTGAGCGTTGTAAAATCATATCTCCAACTGGACCAAAGCGTTTTTCTTGCAAATTAATAATATCAAGTGCAAAATCTTGAATTTCAAGTTCTCTGTCTTTGATTAATTCTGGAGTGAGTAATATACGCTCTACGTTAAGTTGATCCTCAATTTGTTTTAATTGGATTTTTTTTAATTCAATCTCTTTTTTCCAATTCTCAATATTCTTATCTAATAATTGACTTGCTTTTTTATACTCGACTACACTTTCAAGTATAATATTCATATCAATGTAACCAACGCGTGTTCCTCTCTGTGCATTTGAAATATTACAAAAGCTCAAAGTGAAAATAAATAATAAAAACAGAGGCAAATTTCTTATCATTACTCTATTAACGATAAGTTTTGAAGGATATTATTAGAAGTCTCTATTAGTACTAATTTTTAGATTAAAAACGCTGTCCAATAACAAAATGTGTCTCCCAACCATTGGGAGTGGTTAAGTTAGAGTTTACATTATCAAAACCATATGCAAAATCAATTCCTAATAGGCCAAAAGCAGGCATGAAAATTCTAACTCCAGCACCTGCAGAACGCTTGGAACTGAAGGGATTAAATTCTCTAAAACTATTGTAACCATTCCCTGCCTCTAAAAAAGTTAAAGCATATATGGATGCGCTTGGTTTTAAGGTAATAGGATAGCGAAGTTCTAAAGAAAACTTATTGTATATATTAGAACCGTCTCTGCTAGAAAGCGATTGATTTGGATATCCTCTTAGAGCAATAGTTTCACGTCCATCGAGAGCATAGCTTACCATTCCATCACCTCCAAGGAAAAAGCGTTCAAAAGGAATATTTCCCCTTGAAAGATTATAGGCACCTATAAACCCGAAGTCAACTTGGGTTTTAAGTGTTAATTTTTCATAAACTGGTGTATACCACGTACCGTTAAATTTGATTTTATAAAATTCAAGCCAACGGAATCTTTCTTGATCAATTACCTCAGTAAGAGGATTGCCATTTTCATCTTGGAATTCTTCTAAACTTGCAAGATTTGAATAATCTTTACCTGAAAAAAGAGAATATGGGGGAGTAAACTTGGCATTAATACTAAAAGTAGACCCTCCAGTAGGAAAGATTGGATTAATTCTAGTATTGTTTCGTGTCAAATTTACCGTGTAGGCTAAATTATTAGATTCTCCATCGCCAAATGTAAATAAACCCGTGTAATAATTCTGTAAATTATAGTACTGGAAGGATATTGCTTGAGAAAGCTGAAAGAAATCGTCAGGTACCTGAAGCCTTTTTGCTAATCCTAATGTTATACCACTTATTTGAAAGGATTGAGTTTTATCAGCTAAACCAGTAAAAAAATCATAGCGATATTGAATAGTGTGTTGTAAAGAGGTTGAAAATTGGACAGGTTGACTTCCTCCTAGCCAAGGTTCAGAAAAACTAAAGCTATAGGTGCTGTAAAATTGACTAGCCTGAAGTCTTAGAGCCAAAGTTTGACCATCTCCCATGGGAAGAGGTTTATATTTAGTTTTATCTAAAATATTCCTCATAGAAAAATTATTGAATGAGAGTCCAAGAGTACCAATGAATCCGCCTTGTCCATAACCTCCTTGAAGTTCAATTTGACTTGCTCCAGATTCGACTAAGTCAAATCGAACATCAATTGTTCCTGAATTAGGATCTACATTTTCGATTTGTGGATTGATTTGTTCAGCATCAAAAAAGCCTAATTGACCAACTTCACGAACGGTTCTTACGAGTTTACTTTTACTATATAATTCTCCAGGCTTAGTTCGAAGTTCTCGATAAATGACATGATCGTTTGTTTTTGTATTTCCTTCAACAGAAATTTTGTTGAAGTTTGCTAATTTTCCTTCTGTAATTCGAATTTCAAAATTAATAGTATCTTCAGTTGCACTTACCTCTACAGCATTCACATTAGAAAATAGATAACCACTGTTTTGATAAAGATTGGTAATGTCTTCTCCATCAGGTTTTGAATTGTCAGCAATACGTTTCTTCAACAATACTCCATTGTATACATCTCCTTTTTTAAGCCCCAGAACTCGTTGTAAAATATTATTAGAATATACAGTATTTCCAATAAAATCAATATCGCCAAAGTAATATTTGCTTCCTTCTTCAACATCAAGATTTAAGCTAATCGTATTTGAGCCGTTATCATTCCTTAATAATGTATCAGAGAGAATTCTAGCATCACGATATCCTTCTTTCTTGTAAAAATTAATTAAACTTGATAAATCTTCCTTAAAATCTTTCTCAATAAATTTTGATCGCTTCCAAATACGTTTGGATGTTTTATGTTTTGTATTTTTAAGTTTTGACCTAAGCTTGTTAGATTTAAAAATTTCGTTCCCAACAAAATTAATCTCTTTAATTTTTATACGCGATCCTTTGTCCACATTAACAACCATTTTAAAAGAGTTTTCTCCAATACTGTCCTTTGTTGTAATTAATGTCACTTTAGTGTCTAAAAAACCTTCTTTTTTATACTTATTTTCAATGTAATTTTTTGTGTTAGTTAGAAAGCTTTCTGATAGCTTCTTTCCAGTTGTTAAATCAGTATCTTTTATCAAACTTTCAATAACCCCCTTTTTTAAACCATTAATTTTAACATTAGTTAGTGTGGGTAACTCTACCACATCAATTTCTAAAGAAATCTTGTTGTTTTTAACTTTTGTAACATAAAAATTGATATCACTAAATAGTTCAAGACCCCAGAGTTTTTTAATAACTGCACTAACATCCTCTCCAGGAACATTTATTTTCTGTCCTTTATTGAGTCCACTATATGATATTACTGTTTGTGTGTTGAATGTTTTTATTCCACTAACACTAATAGAGTCTAAAATATATGATTTCCCTTTGACGAAGCTTTCGTTTTGGGCATAAGAATGACTACCTGAAAAAAGGACTAGCCCGAAGACCCAAAAATTTAATAATGGCCTAAGTAATGAGTTGTTCGCTCGTTTTTCCAAATCTTCTTTCTCGTTTACTATAATTTAATAATGCTTCTCTTAAATCCTTTTTTTTGAAATCAGGCCATAAGGTTTTTGTGAAATACAATTCTGCATAAGCAATGTGCCACAAAAGGAAATTACTAATTCGTTCTTCTCCACTGGTTCTAATAAGTAAATCTACGGGAGGTAGATTTCGCGTGTAAAGATGCTCAATTATGGTGGATTCGTCAACTTTTTCTGGAGAAATTATACTATTTTTAACTTTGTTTGAAATTGCTTTTATAGCATCTATAATTTCCTCTTTTCCCCCATAATTTAAGGCTAGTGTAAGCACCATTCCAGTGTTAATTTTTGTTTTTTCAATAACAAATAACAACTCCTCTTTTACTATATCCGGGAGTGTATTTAAATTACCAACGGAACAAAGACGAATGTTGTTGTCGAAAATTCTATTAAATTCTTTTTTAAGAGAACCGACTAGGAGTTTCATCAATAAATTAATTTCATCTTTTGGGCGACTCCAATTATCAGTTGAAAAAGCAAAGAGAGTTAAAAAGTTAATCTCATTTTTTGTGGCTTCTTCAACTATGTCTTTAACGACTTTAGCTCCTTTTTGGTGACCTATAAAACGATTTTTACCTTGTTTTTTTGCCCATCGGCCATTACCGTCCATAATAATAGCTACATGTTTTGGTTTTTTATTCATCTACTCTTTACAATAACATGGAAGATCGCCAAAGGTAAACGAAATTGTAATACCGGTAAAAATATACCAATCATTATTCGCTATATTTCCAAATTTATATTCAAGATTATCAGCAAATTCATTTTGGGGATTACTTCCATCAAGATTATCAGTCATTGAATATCTTGCCCCAATTTCAAAACCAATTACAAAAAAGGGATTTGGATTTACTTTAAATCCAATTATTAAAGGAAGCGCTATTTCTCTATCTTTTCCATAGTTTACGTAATTTGGAGGTGATGTGGATACGTTCGGTGTTATATAAAATTGATCATATCTAAAATAGCTCAAGCCATAGAAAATATATGGAGTGAAGCTTAATTTAGGATCGTGAAGATTAAACTCCTTAAAGTTGATTTCGATACCTCCTGTAAATTCCTGAAGAGAATTCTCTACTTTATAAGACCTCCTAAAGCGATTTATTACATTATTATTGAATTCATTTTCTCTAAGGGTTGTAAATGTTACTCCGCCTCTAAAAGAATAACGATCGGTTACATTCCATTTATATATTAATCCATAAGCAAGCTCATTAGGGTCCAAATATCGGTCTGTTCCAACATCACCAATGTAATTACTTCCTCCAAGAAAAACACCGATTTCGTGAAATTGAGCTGAGGTAATAATTGCAGAGAAAAAGCAGAAAACTATGTAAACTTTTTTATGCATTAGTTTAACCTACGGAAATACCCGTATTTTTTGTACTATATAAACCGAAAAAGCCCTTTTTTATTGTATGTTTCGAGAGTCGTGACCCCAAAAAAGTTTTTCACGTAATGTATTGAAAAAGAAAGTTCCATCTAACTGAACAGTTATTGCATTGAATTTTGCCTTCTTGATAAATATATCATTGCCGTTTTCAATAGTGAGAATTCTTGAGTCTAAAGAAAGTAAATAGTTTTTTCCACGTCCTTTAACTGAAATTTCAAAAATAGTTTTATCAGGAACAATTAAAGGTCGCATATTAATATTATGCGGAGCTATAGGATTAACAATTAAGCATTCAGAAGATGGAGAAACAATTGGTCCACCACTGCTTAAAGAATAGCCTGTAGAACCAGTTGGAGTTGCAATAATTAAGCCATCAGCCCAGTAAGTTGTCAAAAACTGATCATCTAGTTTGGCATCTATGCTTAGTAAAGATGTAGTATTTTTTCGATTAATACTTACTTCATTAAGAGCATATTTGAAATGTTGTAATGTATCAACAGGTTTTTTTGTAGAAACCTCGAGAAGAGAACGTTTGATGTTTGTGTACTTTCCTTCGAAAAATAAGTCTAGACCTTCTTCAAGAGTATCTTTTTTGATGGATGTTAAAAAGCCTAATCTTCCTGCATTTATTCCTAAAATTGGAATTTTTGTGTCTCGAATTACAGTTATGGATCGTAAAAGAGTACCATCTCCTCCAACAGAGAAAAGAAAATCAACTTTTTCTTCAATCACTTGGTCATCTTTAAAATACTTGTAAGCTGCTCCTTTGTCATCTAAATGTTTCCTCAATCTATCGACAAGAATAAAATCATGCTGATTTGCATTGAGGTAATCAATCACCGTTTTGATGTAGGCAATTGAGGTAGGAGATATAAATGCGCTGTAGATCGCTATATACATGACTAAAATCTATTGTAAAGGTACAAAACTAGTTATAACATCGGTTTTTTAAGTCTTCTTAAAATAGATACATACAAAGTGATTATTTTTTTTAGTTCGACAAGAAGGCAATACTTTTGTAGAAAAAAGAGATGACCGCACTCAGTGTAAATATTAACAAAGTGGCCACGCTTCGCAACGCCCGGGGAGGTACTATGCCAAATCTTTTAGAGGTTACAAAAGATTTACAACGGTATGGTGCTCAAGGGATAACAGTACATCCTCGCCCAGATCAAAGGCATATTCGTTATGAAGACGTTCGATCCCTACCAGAAGTTCTAACCACAGAATTTAATATAGAAGGAAACCCCATTCCTAAATTTGTTGATCTGGTTATGAAAGTTAAACCTGCTCAAGTTACACTTGTTCCTGATGCTGTGGATGCTTTAACATCAAATGCGGGCTGGGACACAATAAAGAATCAAGATTTTTTAAAAGAAATCATAAAAAAGTTCCAGTCTGAAGGAATTCGAACTTCAATTTTCATAGACCCTGTCTTGGATCAAATAGAGGGAGCAGCTGCAACGGGTACTGATCGGATAGAACTCTATACTGAGGCCTATGCTGCTGATTATACTCGAAACCGTGAAATAGCAATTGCACCTTATGTAGCAGCATCAGAAAGAGCAAATGAATTAGGACTGGGGATCAATGCAGGACACGATTTAAACCTTGATAACATTGCTTATTTCGCTAAAAGGATTCCATCGCTCCTGGAAGTTTCTATTGGTCATGCTCTGATATGTGAAAGTCTCTATTTGGGATTTGAAAATGTGATTCCTATGTACCTACAACGTCTTTCGTATTGAGTATGCTTCACAGTAATATTGTTGGGGTAAAGGGAATTGATCTTTTAATACTTCATGGATTTTTGGGAATGGGGGATAACTGGAAGACCCATGCAAAGGGGCTCGCTGCTTTAGGCTTTCGAGTGCATTTGCTCGATCAACGTAATCATGGTAAAAGTTTTTGGAGTTCTGATTTTACATATCCTTTAATGGCTCAAGATGTAGTAAACTATTGTGAGGAGCACCAGTTGGAAAATGTTTTGGCTTTAGGTCACTCCATGGGAGGGAAGACCTTAATGCATCTTGCGTGCTACCATCCTAATTTGGTTCGGGCTTGTATTATTGCAGATATAGCACCTAAAAAATACGAACCCCGTCACCAACAAATTTTAAACGGGCTCGCACATTTAAACTTTGATCAAATTACTTCTCGATCAGCTGCTGATCAAGTTTTATCTACCTATGTAAGCAATCCTAGTACACGGCAGTTTTTGTTAAAAAACCTCTATTGGGTTACTCCAGGAACTTTGGGACTGCGTGTAAATATTGATGTGTTAAAAAATGCTAGTCAATTTATAGGGATGGGATTGCAAGCAAAGGCACAAGCTAGTTTGCCTTGTCTTTTCATCAAGGGAGAATCATCGGATTACATACTTGAGATCGATAATCCCATTATCAAGCACCATTTTCCTAATGCAGAACAGGCACTTATTCCTAAAGCAGGTCATTGGTTACACGCTGAAAACCCAAAATTATTTTTTAAAGTCATGTCCCAATGGCTCCAAAAGCATTAGTGATTTTTAACATCAACAAAAATATTGTGATATTTATTTGAAGTTGAGGTTCTACCAAATACTTATTATACTTTTGCAGCTTAAATGCATTTTATGAAAGCATTAATTAGAAAAGCAGTAATAAAAGACAGCATCTCAATACTTAATTTGATAAAAGAATTAGCACTTTTTGAAAAAGAACCTGCCAGTGTAATTTTAACCACTTCAGATATTGAAAAACATGGCTTTGGAACACATCCTATGTTTCAGTGTCTTGTGGCAGAGGTCGAAAACAAAATTGTAGGGATGGCCTTATTTTATGAAAGGTTTTCTACTTGGAAGGGACCTACATTTCATCTGGAAGATTTAATTGTATCGGAGTCATATAAAGGAAAAGGTATTGGAACTCAACTTTATACTGCGTTTATAAAAAAATCCTACAAAGCAGGTGTAGAACGTATTGAATGGAATGTTTTGGATTGGAATCTTACTGCTGTAAATTTTTATCATAAAAGTGGTGCCACTGTATTGGAAGACTGGCAAACGGTACAAATGCATCGCCCTGAAATGAAAAAATATTTAGACACTATATAAAAAATGAAAGTATTTAAATTTGGAGGAGCTTCTGTAAAAGATGCCGCTGGGGTTCAAAATCTCGTACTTGTTTTAGAAAAAGTAGGTTTTAAAGAGACTCTAATAGTCGTATCTGCAATGGGAAAAACGACGAACGCCTTGGAAGCTATTATAGAGACGTATTTTAAAAATAAAAAGCAAACACCCAAGGGGATCCTTGCCTTAAAACAATTTCATCTCGATGTTGTAAAGGATTTATTCAGAGAGGAAAGTGGAGAAATTGAAACTGCAATACATCAATTATTTGAAGAATTAATTGCATTTTTTAATACCAATAAATCCCCAGATTATAGTTTTGTTTATGATCAGGTAGTGAGTTATGGAGAATTGTTGTCAACCACAATCATTCACCATTTTATCCAAAAGAAGAAAATTGATAGTTTTTGGTTAGATGCTCGAAATTGTATAAAAACAGATGATTATTATCGTTCAGCGAACCTAAATTGGGAACTTACTCTAAATAAAATTAATCAGCAAATAGGGAAAACCTCGCTCATCATTACACAAGGTTTTATAGGGAGTAACAGTAACAACTTTACTACTACTTTAGGGAGAGAGGGTTCAGACTACACCGCTGCAATTTTTGCTTATGCACTTAATGCAGAGTCTGTTACAATATGGAAAGATGTTTCTGGAGTTTTAAATGGTGATCCGCGAGTATTTAAAAAGACACAACTTTTAAATCAAATTTCATATAGGGAGGCTATTGAGCTTGCGTTTTATGGTGCCTCAGTTATCCACCCTAAAACATTACAGCCCCTTCAGCGCAAAGAAATACCACTTTATGTAAAATCTTTTGAAAATCCAAAAGAAAAGGGAACAGCCGTGTCTAAAGGAAAAACCTTAGAGCCGCACATTCCATGTTATATGGTAAAAAAAGATCAGGTCTTATTAAGACTTTCCTCAATAGATTTTTCATTTATTGTTGAAGAAAACATCAGCTACATTTTTGGATTGTTACACGAGTATCAGATGCCAGTAGAACTTATTCAAAATTCAGCAATCAGCTTTTCGGTTTGTATTAACAATAAATACCAAAGATTAGAAGAGCTTGTTTTGGTATTGCGGTCAAAGTTTAACGTATTGGTAACCCCAAGTGTAGATTTGTACACCATACGTCATTTTGATTTGAAGGCATCTCAATTTATAAAGCAGATTGGAAAACCGATTCTGTTGGAACAAAGAACCCAAGAAACAGCTCAATTTGTGTTATAAATATTAAACGATTAGGGACAATGCTTTTATTTTGTCCAAAATAGTTTGAGCGAGCCTTTGATGACTTTCAACGGTCCATCCGCCTACATGGGGAGAAAGTAATACTTGATCAGATTTTAGTAAGTAAGATAAAGCAGAGTTTTGTTTATTTGATTTAAAAATAGAATAAAAAGAACTCGATTCGTATTCCAAAACATCAAGACCTGCTCCAAGGATTTTCCGAGTTTTTAAACCCTCAACAAGTTCCTCAGTAATAATTACTTTCCCTCGAGCCGTATTAATTAACCAAAAAGGGTGATGCATGTTGTCGATAAATTTTTTATTTATAAATCCTAAAGTCTTGGACGTTTCAGGGATATGAAGACTAACTACGTGAGCTTTTTTTAGCAATTCTTTTAATGAAACTTGTTCAGCTGCAAGATCTCCAACTCCTTCAAGGATATCATAACAAAGTACCTTTACGTCATTAAAACCCTGTAGTTTTTTGGCAAAAGATTTCCCAGTATTTCCATAACCAATGATTCCTATAGTTTTACCCTCTAATTCCAATCCGCGATGTTCTTCCCTTAACCAATAGCCTTCTGTTATACTATGGTGGGCGGGACGAAGATTGTTCATAAGACCAAGAAGCATGCCCAACGCATGCTCTCCTACGGCATTTCTATTTCCTTCGGGAGCAGATATTAATTCGATACCTCTTTCTTTAGCGTACTCCACATTTATATTTTCTAGACCAGCTCCTACACGTGCGATAAATTTGAGATGTGTTCCGAAATCTAGACATTTTTTATCTACAGGAAAACGACTCCTAATTACCAAACCAATGTAGTTATCAAATTGAGGTAAAAGTTCATCAAGTGGAGTGCTGTAGGCTAAAACATTTTCATATCCCAGGGCTTCCAATCCTTTTAGAAGGAGTGGATGATTTTGATCAACATGAAGAATTTTGGGTAGAGTCATTAAAAGCCTAAAACAAATTTTGCGATATAAAAGAAAAGAAAAATTCCAAAAATATCATTGGCTGTGGTTATAAATGGTCCTGTAGCAATGGCAGGATCAATCCCTTGTTTGTTTAGAACAATAGGTACAAATGTTCCAACAAGAGCAGCAACAACGATAACCAACATCATAGATCCCGCAATAGTGAAACTTACCATAAAAGCTTGATTTATAAATTGACCAAAAACAAGAATGACCAATGCAAGAGAAAGCCCATTTATCAAACTCAATCCAATCTCTTTTATTAAACGTTTAAAAAGGGAGCCTTTTACCACATCATTTGCGATACCCTGAACGATAATGGCTGAGGATTGTACCCCTACATTACCAGCCATAGCGGCAATTAACGGGGTATAGAAAAATAGGTTTCGCAACTTGGGTTCCTCCATGATGGCTTCAAAATCTTGGAGTATAAATACACTTCCCAGTCCTCCTAATAAACCCAAAAAAAGCCAAGGAAGTCGAGCTTTTACTAAGTCAAAGATTTTATCGTCTGCCTCTACATCAGCTGAAATACCTGCGGCAAGCTGATAATCTTTATCTGCTTCTTCTTTGATTAAATCAACGATATCATCGATTGTGATGCGACCTAAAAGTTCTTTTTTGCTGTTGATTACTGGAATGGCATCTAAATCGTATTTTGACATGATTTTAGCAACTTCATCTCCATCTTGATCTACAGTGACAAAGTCAACCTTGGGAATGTAGATATCTTTAACCTTAGCTCTGGAATTTGCAGTAATTAAGTCTTTAAGTGAAAGACGTCCTTTGAGTCTGTTTTTCTCATCCACAACGTAAATGGAATGAACTCGTGTGACATTTTTAGCTTGTGCACGCATTTCATTTAGGCATTTGAGAACGCTAAGATCTTCCTTTACTTTCACCAATTCTTTAGCCATAAGTCCTCCAGCCGAATTTTCATCGTAACGCAATAAGTCTCTAATGTCATTTAGATGTTCATAATCATCAATTTGCGACATGACCTTCTCTTGTCGCTCCTCAGGGAGTTCAAGGATGATGTCTGTAGCATCATCGGTATCTAACTCAAGAACTTCTTTAGCGATTTCTTTTTCCGAGAGTTGACGTAAAATACCTTCCCTAATGTCAGGGTCAACGTCTGCAAGGGCATCAGCTGTAGTGTCACTTCCTAACAATTTAATCAGATACGTGGCTTCTTCGATGGAGAGCCCTTCAATAACCTCTCCTAAATCAGCATAGTGAACAGGCTGTAGTTTTCTCTTTAAAAGCGTATTATCCTTTTTTTTGATGAGCGCTTTTATACCATCTAGAAAAATGGAATCAATTTGAAATGTTGCCATGGCCAATCCTTTTTGTGAGTTGGATAAAGTCATCACCTGAGAGCTTCTCTGGACGTAGGTCAAAGATAGCATCTTCTCTTAATATTTCAGGAATATTCATCGTTTTTAAACTGTTACGTAAAGTTTTACGTCTTTGTTGGAAACTTAATTTGACAAGTTTGAATAATAGTTTTTCGTCACAAGGCAAATTAAAATTTTCTTTGCGAACCAAACGAATTACTGCAGAATCTACCTTTGGGGGTGGTTTAAAAACTTGAGGGGGGACTAAAAAAAGTAATTCAGTTTTATAAAATAATTGAGTAAGAACCGATAAAATCCCGTATTTCTTTGAGCCTGGAGGTTCACAAATACGTTCTGCAACTTCTTTTTGAAACATTCCAGAAAAAAATGGAATTTGATTACGATGGTTCAAAGTCTTAAAAACAATTTGAGTAGAAATGTTGTATGGAAAGTTTCCAATTATAGCAAATGATTTTTCGCCTAATTTTTCTATTAAATTAATTTTTAAAAAATCTTCTTCAATAATATTTGATTTAAGTTCAGTATATTTTTCTTTTAGGTATTTGACTGATTCTTTGTCAACTTCAATCAAGTATAAATCTTTCGTTTTAGAAATTATAAATTGCGATAAAACCCCCATTCCAGGGCCAATTTCTAAAACTCTTTTATAATTAGTAAAGTCTAAAGTTTCGACAATTCGACGCGCAATATTTAAATCAGTTAAAAAATGTTGACCTAAATTTTTTTTAGCGCGAATAGGTTTCATGATTGTTCTTCTATCAATTGAAGTTCAGTTCTAAAGAATAAAATACTTTTACCAAATTTTTCATTTTCTTTTTTTTGTAAATCCTTAGCATCATTTTTTAAATATTCATCTAAAGTATTTTTATTCTCACAATGATACTGTACAGCATAGCTAACTCCTCCGTGGTCCTGATCACTAATAACTTTAAAAATTTTAGCCGTACTAAATTTTTGTGTAGCCAACATCTCTGAAAGGTGCTTTTGTTTCATCCAAAGCAACCATTCTTTTTCTATTTTTGGTTCTACATGTGAAGTAACATTATAGATTAACATATTATTTGATTTGATCAAAACCCGTATATGTTACCAAAGCTGGTGGAATTTCTATTCCATTGGGAGTTTGATAATTTTCAAGAATTCCTGCTATGACTCTGGGAAGAGCTAAAGAACTTCCATTTAAAGTATGAGCATTTTGTTTTTTACCTTGTTCATCTTTATATCTCAAGTGCAATCGCTCAGCTTGAAAACTATTAAAGGTAGAAACAGAACTTATTTCTAGCCAACGCTTTTGTGCAGTAGAGTAAATTTCAAAGTCATATGTCAAAGCCGAAGTGAAGCCTAAATCTCCACCACAAAGTCTCAAAATGCGGTATGGAAGCTCTAATTCATTGAGGATTGATTTCACGTGTTCTATCATCTTTTCAAGGGCTAGCATAGCGTTTTTTGGTTCCTCAATTCTAACAATCTCAACCTTGTCAAATTGATGCAAACGATTTAGTCCTCGAACGTGAGCACCATAACTTCCAGCTTCTCTTCTAAAACATGGTGTATAGCCTGTAAGTGCAATAGGAAGCTCAGAAATATTTAATAAACTATTACGGTAAATGTTTGTTATAGGGACTTCTGCAGTTGGAATCAAATATAAGTTATCATTTTGGACATGGTACATTTGACCTTCTTTATCTGGTAGTGCACCTGTTCCGAAAGCCGAGTCTTCATTTACTAGATGTGGTACTTGAACTTCTTTGTAGCCTGCTGCAGTATTTCTATCTAAAAAATAATTAATTAATCCTCTTTGAAGTCGAGCACCCTTACCTTTGTATAGTGGGAAGCCAGCTCCAGAAATTTTATTTCCTAATTCAAAATCAATTAAATCATATTTAATTGCTAATTCCCAGTGAGGTAGTGCTCCAGCTCCAAGATCAGGAATTTTGCCTGCACTAAAGATTTCTTCATTATCTACATCGGAATTTCCAACAGGAACACTCTGATGAGGTATATTTGGTACTTGAATTCTTAGGTCAAACAAAAGCGAAACAGTCTCATTAAGTTGTTCTTGGAGTTTTTTGATTGTTGTTTTAGAAATAACACTTTTTTCTTTTAGAGAATTTGCTTTTTCAACTTCACCAGCTTTAAAAAGGCTTCCAATTTCTCTGGCCATAAGGTTTGACTCTGCCAGATGCTTGTCTAATTCAGCTTGTTTAGTTCTCCTATCTTTATCAAGATCGATGATTTGGGAAATCATCTCAGGAGTTTTAAACCCCCTTTTTTTTAGCCCCTCTAGTACAGCTTCTTTATTTTCTCTTATGTATTGGAGTCCAAGCATGAAATATCATTTTTGTAAAAATAAATTAATTTTACTTTACCCTCTATTCTCTTAGAGTTCTTTTACAAATTTCTTCATCTTTAATTAATTGTTTTTTTAAAGTTGTTAAAGAATCAAATTTTTTCTCATCTCTAATTTTTTTTAAAAGAAATACCTTTAAACTTTTATCATAAATATTTTCATCAAAATCAAAAATATGGGTTTCTATGGTTTGATTAAATCCATTTAGTGTTGGTCTGTTTCCAATATTCATCATTCCTGAATATTGGTTTCCTTCAAAGTAAACTTCAACCAAATAAACACCCCTAGAGGGTATTAATTTGTATATTTCTTCAATTTCAATATTAGCAGTGGGGAATTTTATAGTTCTTCCCACTCCATCTCCTTTAGTTACTTTTCCATTTAGTTCGAAGGGGCGACCTAAAAATTGACTTACTTTTTTAAAATTACTTTGTTTAATAGCATTACGTATTTTTGTCGAACTAACAACTATGGATGACACGTCTTGGGCTGGGATGACATTTACTTTAAAGTTATGAGTTTCCCCATATTTTATGAGGTCTTTTACTGATGCCTCTCGATTTTTTCCGAAATGATGATCATATCCAATCATTAAAGTGGAAACCCTAAGTTTATTAACAAGAATATCTCTTACGAATTCAATTGCACTTAGTTTTGAGAATTCTTTTGAAAAGGGTTGAACGATAAGATTATCGATTCCCAGATCTGATAAAAGTTTTTCTTTTTCTTTTAAAGTGTCTATTAGTTTAAGATTAGTTTCTTTTTGCAAAACCATTCTAGGATGAGGAAAAAAAGTGAGAATATTAGCTTCTAATTTTTGATGTTTTGCATTAGCCACTAATGAACTTATGATTTTTTGATGCCCTAAGTGAACACCATCAAAAGTCCCTATAGTTAAAATTGACTTAGAAGAATTATTATAATTTTCAATTCCATTAATAAGATTCATTTTAAAAAAAGTCACTTTTAATTAGCTCTACAAAAGTACGCTAATATCATTTATAGACGAATTAGTTTGTTTATTTTTAACCCTACACATGATTAGGTTAGATTGAAACAAAAAAAATTTAATAGCCTTAAATACTTATTTGCTTTTGGAATTGCATTATTTTTTCTTTCAATGCAGGGTCTTTTGGGGCAAGATCGATGGAATAAAGTTTCGAATCCAAATAAATCATCTACCTCTCTAGATATTTTTGGAGAGGCATATTATAAAATGCCTATAAATTTTTCGGGTATTAATACTAAAAGTCTAAAACAGGAGATTCGGTTACCTAACGAAAAAGGAGAAGAAGAGATTTTTATTTTGACACCTACATCATTACTTTCAAAAAGCTTGTCAGCTAAATACCCTAACATAAAAACATTCAAGGGGGTTAGTAAAAGTCGTCCTGCTGTAAAGCTGCGAATGAGTACAAAGCAAGATGGGATAAATGCATGGATAAAAATTAATAATGGAAATGATTTTTTCATTCAACCTGTAAGAGGAGAGAAAAAAATACATTTCTCATATATTAAGACTAAAAATGATTTAGCTAATCCGCTTTTTTGTAAAACCGAAGCTACCTCGAACAAACTAAAAACAAAAATAAGCTCTTTTAAAAAAGTAGTTTTAAATAACCAAATAAGAACTTTTAGAATTGCTATATCGAGTACAGGTGAGTACACATCATATTGGGGTGATGACGATGATATTAACGGCTCAAATCAGGAGGATGCCCTTGCAGCAGTTGCAAGTACGTTAAATCGTATTAATGAAGTTTTTGAACAAGATCTGAATATTCGTTTAGAACTTGTTTCAGACATTTCTTTACTTTTTGAAGATCCAACCACTGACCCTTACAATGGGAATTTTGCCTCTGAACTTCAAAATACATTAGATACTGAAATAGGAGATGAAGGATATGATTTGGGACATCTTTTTGATTTTGGAGAACCTGACGGGGATGCTGGCTGTGTTGGATGTGTTTGTATTTCTGGTCAAAAAGGGCAAGCTTATGCTACCCATCCTTTTGAAGATATTTTTGGAGGAACATATCGTAACGATTATTTTGACTTGGACTATGTAGGTCATGAAATTGGACACCAATTTGGAGCCTACCACACTTTTTCGTATAATTTAGAATCATTTGGAGTTAGTGCAGAACCTGGAAGTGGATCCACAATTATGGGTTATGCAGGGATAACAGGACCAGATAATCTTCAGAAGCATGGAGACCCTTATTTTCATTATTACAGTATAAAAAACATATCAAATTATGTTGGTACGATCTCTTGTGGGAATACTGTATCAATTGATAATGAAGTTTTTAGAATTGATGCAGGACCTGACTATTATATTCCTATTGGAACAGCTTACGAACTAAATTTTAATCCTGTAAAAGAGGAAGGGTTAAATCACTATTGTTGGGAACAATTGGATAGTGCTGAAATTACTTCAGATAATTTTGGACCAAATAATGTAATAGGTTCAATGACTCGTTCACTTTCACCATCAGATATTCCTACAAGGACTATACCTAATATTAACCGTATTTTGTCTAATAATTTAACACAGGAAAACCCAGGCTTAAATTCAGCCTGGGAAACGGTTCCGTTGGTAGGACGTGATTTGAATTGGGGTCTAACAGTTAGAAAAGAGTTAAACTCATTTAATCAAATAGCTCAAGATGCCATAAAAATATCAGCTTTAGCTACTTCAGGGCCCTTTATAATAAATTCTCAAAATGAATCGGGCTATTTAGTTAAAGGAGGAGCGGTTGAATCTATTAAATGGGATGTGGCTAATACGGATATAAATCCAATTGGAGAAAGTGAAGTTATTATTTCTATGTCAACTGATGGCGGAGCTACTTTCCCGGTCATTCTTGCTGATGAAGTTCCAAATATTGGAAGTGTAAAAGTTATAATTCCAAATAATATAGATACGTCATCAGCACGAATTAAAGTAAAAGCAAAAAGCGGAATCTTTTTTGCGATAAACAAAAAAGATTTTAGCATTGAGTCCAGGGACCTAGTTTTGAATTTTGATTCCTATATTCAAGAAAATTGTGATCTTAACACTCTTCGTTATGCATTTTCCATAATTCGAAAAGAAAATTTTATTGATCCTTTTAGCTTGCGAATAAATTCTTTACCCGTCTCCTTGGAAGGCAAGTTTTCTAAGCAGGTTTTTACCTCCTCTGACACTGAAGGATACATCGATCTAGTAGGACTTTCTAATCTTGATCCAGGTGATTATGAATTTAGTTTAGAAGCTCTATATGGCACTGACTCAGAAATTTTTGATTTTGAATTGAAACAAAGAGGTAATTTTATTTCACCGGCTTTTCTTAAATCACCTATTAGTGAATCTAATGATATAAGTTTAAACCCAACGTTAGAATGGGAATCTAATATTAATGCAGATAATTTTCGAATTCAAATCGCAAAAGATTTGAGCTTTAGCAACCTTATATTTGATCAGCTCACATCTTCCTCCCAAATTCAAGTAAATGATCTTGCTAGTGCAACAGTCTATTATTGGAGAATTCAACAAATTAATAATTGTGAAGTTTCAGATTTTTCAGAAATATATTCTTTTAAAACTAGTATAATTTCCTGCACCGATTTCAATGCGACAGATTTACCTAAAAAATTAGTTGATGCTAACGAAAACACACAAGGCACTATTTTTTCTTCAATAAATGTGAATTTTGACTCAACGATATTAGATGTTGATGTTTGGGTCGATTTAACTCATAGTTGGATAAGTGATCTTTCTCTTTATTTGGAAACCCCTAGAGGTGATCAATTACTTTTAAGCAGTTCTATCGGTGGAGCAGACGATAATTATACTCAAACCTTATTTGATCAAGAAGCTAGTATAAATATTGTTGACGGAACTGCACCATTTACTGGAAGATTTGTTCCAGTTCAAAATTTAAGTTCTATTTATGGCACCTCATCTAAGGGTATTTGGAAATTAATTGTTTTAGATCAAGAAATGGGAGATAGTGGAGATCTTCTCGGATTTGAGCTCAATTTTTGCCTGGAAGGATTACTGGAAATTAATAGCGATAATGATTCTTTAACTGACAATAACGATAATTGTCCTAAAATAACTAACGAGGATCAAGCTGACATTGATAATAATAATATTGGAGATGTATGCGATATATTCTCTGCTCAAAATATAAGTTTAGTTAAAAAGGATGCAACTTGCCCAAACAGTGAAAATGGAGCTTTAATATTTAATGCACGCGCAGATTATTTATACAAGGGTGTAATTAATGGTCCAAATGGATTTCAAGATGAATTCACATTTACTAAAAATGGTTTTACGCTAAATAATTTAATTCCCGGCAAATATGATTTTTGTATATCCTCAGATCGCTTTGTTGATTTTGAATATTGTTTTCAAACACAAATTACTGCTCCAGATGATTTGAGAGTGCAAACAGTTTATGATCCCTCACTTGGAATTTTAAATTTAGAGATGTTTGGTGGTGATATTTATAAAATCTCTTTAAATGATCAATCTTTTGACCTCGTAAAGGAAAATTCAATTCAATTATCGTTGACTAAAAAAATCAATAGAGTTGTTGTGGAAACAGATAAAATTTGTCAAGGTATTTTTGAAAGCTGGATAAATTTGGATAGTCAAGCTAAAGTCTTTCCTAACCCCGTATTAGAGGACGCAAATATTATTTTGCCACAAGCTAAGACTGTAGATATTAAACTTTTTTCTGGTTCAGGTGAAGTTTGTTGGGCTAAAAACAATAATGTAGAAAAACAAAAGTCAATCCAAATTCTCATGAGTCATTTACCAAGAGGGTGGTATATTTTGCAAATTGATTATGGGAGTTATATTGAAACACGAAAGTTACTTAAAGAATGAAAAAATTTATAATCTTTTTTATGATATTTTTTTGTGGTTGTGGTCCTGACCCGATTCCAGATCCTGAAGCTACAATTCTATTATCACCAGAAAATTTAAACAACTGTTCTTCAGCATCTCGAGTAAATGATTCTGAACGCCAAGTACTTTTTCAGTGGACGAAAGCATTATTTGCAGAAAGTTATGAGTTGATTGTTAAAAATAGTGTAACTCAAGAAAGCTTTAATATCAATACGACATTATTTAACGAATCACTAATATTACCAGGTGCTGCTCCTTACCAATGGTTTGTAAGATCTAAATCAAGCCTTACACCCGTTACCAAGGATAGTAATTCTTGGCAGTTTTATCTCGAGGGAGATCCAAATACAAGTCACCTTCCTTTTCCAGCTATTTTATTAGCTCCTCAGGATAATGCAACCGTAAGTCTTAGTGATGGTAATAGTTTTCTTTTAAAGTGGGAGGGAAATGACTTGGATGGTGACATCATTTCATATGACCTTTATTTAGGAATTGACCCTAATCAACTTACTTTGGAAGAAGATAAAATAAATTCAACTGAATTTTCTGTAATATTAGAATTGGACAATAAATACTATTGGCAAATTATAACCCATGATGGAAGTCAAAATCAATCAAAGTCTTCTATTTTTAGTTTTCAAACCAATTAATCTTTATTTTCCATTAAATCTGTTCATAGTTGAATTAAGTCCTTCTAAAACGAAGTTTATTATAATTTCATTACAAAGCTCTATCCTTTCTTTAATGTGTTTCTGCTCATTAGTATTCCAATTATCTAAAACAAACTTTACTTGATCAAATGGTTTTTTTTCCTGGCCAATGCCAAATCGAAGGCGGGCGTAATTTGGAGTATTTAATTCAGATTCAACATCTTTTAGGCCATTATGTCCTGCAGGACTACCTTTACCTTTTAAGCGTAAAGTTCCAAAAGGCAAGTGTAAATCATCTGTAACAATCAAAATATTTTCAATATTGACTTTTTCTTGAAGAGCCCAGTATCTTACTGCTTTTCCACTTCGATTCATAAAGGTGGTAGGTTTAATAAAGATAAATTTTTTTCCTTTTTTTTTGATTATCGATAAGCTTGCAAGTTTCTTAGTTTCCCAAAGAACTTTATTTTTTTCAGCTAGATGATCAAGAATTTGAAAGCCAATATTGTGGCGTGTGTTGTCATATTCTAAACCAATATTTCCAAGACCAACAATTAAATATTTCTTCATATCTAAAGAAGGTGTTTTCTTTTTAAATAATTCTTTAAAGAATAGCATCCTCTAAAATAAAAAAAAGCATGAGGTTAAGGAACCTCATGCTTTATAATTTATTTTAAAATAAATACTTATTCTTTAGAATTAGCTTCTTTTTCAGCAGCTCCATCAGCAGCTCCTTCCGCAGCTCCATCAGCAGCTCCTTCTGCACCTTCAAGTTCCTCTGTAGCTACTTCTTCCTCAATAATAGAAGCTCTAGAGGTTCTTACTTGACAAACTACAGTATTATCTGGATGAAGAATTGAGTAGGTGTCTGTCTGTAAAGACTCGGTGTAAATTTTACTACCTAATTCTAAAGTAGAAATATCTGCGATAATAAAATCAGGTAAATTAGATGGAAACGCTTTAACACGCAACTTTCTCTTGTTTCGAGACAAAACTCCTCCACTATTTAATACTCCAGGTGCAGCCCCTTCAACTTTAACCGGTATGTTCATCGATATTTCTTTATCTTCAAATAATTGATAAAAATCAGCATGTAAAATTTTATCGGTTAAAGGATGAAACTGAATATCTTGAAGAATCGCATTAATTTTACTATCATCTTCAAGAATGATTTCAACTGTATGGGCATTGGGAGTGTAAACAAGTTTACTGAAATCAAGTTCCGGTACTGAAAAATGAAGAGGTTCTCCTCCTCCGTACAATACACTCGGAACTCTGCCAGCATTGCGTAAAGCTTTGGTAGCTACCTTGCCTACGCTTTCTCTTTTAGATCCTTTTATGGTAATAGATTTCATTAGTTATCTTATATAGTTAATTACATTATAAATTTTGAGCTTATTGACTTGTTGTAATGTACATTCTGCATTACTTCAGCAAATAATGGGGCGCAAGATAATACTTTTACTTTATTGTGACTAATTCTTGCAGGAATAGAATCGGTAACAATTAATTCCTCCAAGTTAGATTGTTCAATTTTTTCATAGGCATCACCTGAAAGAAGAGCATGAGTGCAAATAGCACGAACTGAAATGGCCCCACGCTCTTTCATTAAATCAGCAGCTTTAGTGAGGGTTCCAGCAGTATCAACCATATCATCGACAAGTATTACATTTTTACCTTTAACATCTCCTATTAATTCCATATGTGATATAATGTTAGCCTTTTCTCTTTGTTTGTAGCAAATAACTACATCACTAGTTAAGAACTTAGAATAGGCGTAAGCTCTTTTAGATCCACCCATATCAGGAGATGCAATGGTCAAATCTGAAAGATTTAAAGTTTTAATATAGGGTAAGAAAATTGTTGAGGCAAAAAGATGATCAACTGGTTTTTCAAAAAATCCTTGGATTTGATCGGCATGAAGGTCCATAGTTATGATTCGTGTTGCCCCAGCTGTTTCTATAAGTTTTGCAATTAGTTTAGCTCCTATTGGAACTCGAGGTTTGTCTTTACGATCTTGCCGAGCCCAGCCAAAGTAGGGTATTACAGCAGTGATGTGTCTGGCAGATGCTCTTTTTGCAGCATCTAGCATCAATAACATTTCCATTAAATTTTCTGAAGATGGTTGTGTTGATCCAATTATAAAAATACGAGCCCCGCGAACGGATTCCTCAAATGATGGTTGAAATTCGCCATCACTGTATTTAGAAAAGTTGACTTTTCCTAATTGAATCCCAAACTTTTGGGAAATTATGTTGGCGAGTTCTATACTTTGCGTACAAGAAAATATTTTAGCAGAAGTTTCCATTTGAATAGTTAAAACACAAATTTAGAAATAAATTCCTCTGGGAATACCTCAAATTTTAAAACCTTTGAAGAAATAATTTACTATTTTTGAAGCCTTGCAGAATTTATTGCCTCGGTGGCGGAATTGGTAGACGCGCTGGATTCAAAATCCAGTTCTTTTGGGAGTGTGGGTTCGATTCCCACCCGAGGTACTTAAATAATCCGCAACTAATTGTTTCACATTAGGTTGCGGATTTTTATTTTCATAATTTCCAACAATATTCCAACAAAAAGCTAAAAAAATTCGACATTATAAATGGTTTTTTGCACCCCCCTATAGTATCCAAAAGCCTTTTTTATATGATGATTAATAGCTCTAATAACTAGTGTAAGCTAATGTCTATCGATTTTTGAATGTAAAGAACAGATTTATAATGTTTTATATAAATTGATATACCTTATAATGTTTACCATCTAAGTGATTAAGCGTATAGGCAAGCTAGAAGCTAAAGTGTCCTGAAAAAAATCAGAGCTAATTCAAACTTCTTTTAAATCATAATATTTTTTACCTGAGCTTGGATGCTGCAGGTGTTTTTAGCCATAATCTTATTTAGTTTTTTTAAGTGATAGTGATAACTTCTATTTTTTTTCTCCTTTAAATCTATCCAGTAATTCACGTTAGCATATCGAATTGTTTTTTCCCTTGTTATCTTGTCCATAGTTGGATCATAAAGAAGAACGTGGTTCCACAATTCAGGGAGAATGTCTTTAACTTTATTTAGATTGTTTACTAGATCGGTAAGATGATATACGCTATATGAGCTAAGCTTTCTCATTTTATTAATTTTTATTTCAAAGCGGAGAATTTCTTCTCCTACATCATGATTTTTTAATTCATAATGTCTTCTTTTATCATATAGCTTAATTGCATACTCGCATAGATTAGCTTGTTTATAACAACCCTCATCTGAGCAAATTCTGGATTCAAAACTATAACGCTTAAACATAAGTGAGTTTTGTATTATTTATTAATCTAGTTGTAATTTGATATGTAGATTAAACTTCATATCTTAGGCGTCCTAAAAAAATTAATAATGAAAAAAATAAAACAAAACTTTACATACCTAGCTTTTAGCTTGTGTTTGTTATTTAGTGGTTATACTTTTTCACAACAAATTTCTGGAACTGTTCAAGATGAAGAATCAAACCCGATTCCAGGAGTTACAATTGTTGTTGAGGGAAGTGATAGTGGAACCACATCTGACTTCGATGGAAACTTTTCCATCGATGCGAATACTGGAGATATTTTAACTTTTTCCTTCATTGGATTTGAAACCATAACAGTTCCTGCAACTGGTGATCAAATGTCAATTATAATGAATACAGAAGACACACTTCTTGATGAAGTAGTCATTACTGGACTTGGTACTAGCGTTCGAAGAAGAAATCTTGCAAATGCAGTAGCTACAGTCTCAAGTGAAGAGCTGGTTGGAAAAACGAATCAGAGCACAATAGACGGTGCTCTTTATGGAAAAATCCCCGGAGTAAATATTACATCTTCATCTGGTGCTCCAGGTGGTGGCTTTGCTCTTAGATTAAGGGGGATATCTTCGATTAATGGAAATAACCAACCTTTATTCATATTAGACGGGGTTTACCTTAATAACAACGAAATTCCTTCCGGTTTAAGATT
>Ga0228617_1000058_pt1 | contig 53209 bp, 51 predicted proteins | sample 18DmetaG_FD_190061 | JGI IMG/M metagenome (GOLD analysis project Ga0228617, IMG submission 190061) | Seawater microbial communities from Monterey Bay, California, United States - 18D | ecosystem: Environmental > Aquatic > Marine > Coastal | place: USA: California | collected 2016-10-20
TTTGATTTTCATTTGGAAGACGAAAACAAACAAAGGGACTATCTGCCTCCCATAGTTTTATAAGTTTTTGGACAAGAAGTGTATCCATTACTCTTTGTAGCGGGTATATGTTGTTAATTTACATATAGATATCAGTTGCTGATCATCGTCTTCTACCTTAACCTCCCAAAGCTGTATGGTCTTTCCTAAATTGATGGGTCGTGCTGTTGCATGTACATAACCTGATTGAACACTTTTGAGGTGATTGGCAGAAATTTCAATCCCCCGAACAATGGCTTTTGGGTTTTTATTTAATACAAAAACAGCTGCACTCCCTACACTTTCGGCTAATGCTGCAGTAGCGCCTCCGTGAAGCACCCCATCGGGTTGGTATACTTTAGGGCTAACAGGCATGCGGGCAGTCAGATAATCCTCACCTACATCGGTATATTCAATCTCCAAAGTATCCATCAGAGTATTCTTACAAATGGCATTGGTCAGTTTTAGTATTTCTTTCTTGTCCATGCTGTTTTTTTGCTAAAATAAGAAAACCTCCCGTGGTAAGCAGGAGGTTTTAAGGTTACACTTTTAGTGTGGTTTATTTTACTTCTTCAAAGTCAACGTCTTGGACGTCATCTCCTCCAGAAGCATCGGGTTGTGCCTCCCCAGCAGGGTCAGCTCCACCAGCTTCCGCTTGTGCCTTGTATATTTCTTCTGAAGCATTTTTCCAAGCTTCATTGATGGCTTCAAGAGTTTTGTCAATCGCATCTAAATCTTTGGATTCGTGTGCTTTTTTCAAATCAGCCAAAGCCGTTTCAATTGGTGCTTTTTTGTCATCAGATAGCTTTTCTCCAAATTCTGTCAATTGCTTTTCCGTTTGGAATATCATTTGATCGGCGCTGTTGAGCTTATCAACTTGCTCTTTGGCTTTTTGGTCAGAATCAGCGTTGGCTTCAGCTTCTTGCTTCATCTTTTCGATTTCTTCCTCAGTCAAACCAGAAGAAGCCTCAATTCGAATGTCTTGTGACTTATTAGTCGCTTTATCCAAAGCACTTACTTTGATGATTCCATTTGCATCGATATCAAAGGTAACTTCAATTTGGGGGGTTCCTCGTTGAGCTGGTGGAATACCGTCGAGGTGGAAGCGCCCAATGGTTTTGTTATCAGTAGCCATTGATCGCTCTCCCTGAAGCACGTGGATCTCAACTGAAGGCTGATTGTCCGCAGCGGTAGAGAAAATCTGTGATTTTTTGGTTGGGATGGTAGTGTTGGACTCAATAAGTTTGGTCATTACGCCTCCCATAGTTTCAATACCCAAAGAAAGTGGGGTAACATCCAATAACAATACATCTTTAACATCACCTGTCAATACACCTCCTTGAATTGCTGCACCAATGGCAACAACCTCGTCTGGATTTACTCCTTTAGAAGGTTTCTTTCCAAAAAACTTTTCAACCTCTTCTTGAATCACTGGGATTCGAGTTGATCCTCCTACGAGAATTACTTCATCGATATCTGATTTAGATAAACCGGCATCATCTAAGGCTTTTTTGACTGGCGTCATGGAACGCTTAACCAAGCTGTCGGCAAGTTGCTCAAAGTTGGCTCTGGTAAGTGTTGTTACCAAGTGTTTTGGTCCTGAGTCGGTTGCCGTTACATAGGGCAGGTTGATTTCGGTTTGAGTTGAAGATGAAAGCTCAATTTTTGCTTTTTCAGCTGCTTCTTTAAGACGCTGTAAAGCCATGGGATCTTTTCTCAAATCAATATCCTCATCTTTCATAAATTTATCTGCTAAGAAATCAATAATTACTTGGTCAAAGTCGTCTCCACCGAGTTGAGTGTCACCGTTTGTAGACAATACTTCAAATACTCCATCACCCAACTCTAGAATAGAGATATCAAAAGTCCCCCCTCCAAGGTCATAAACTGCAATTTTTTGATCTTTACCTCCTTTGTCCAAGCCGTATGCTAATGCAGCAGCAGTGGGTTCGTTGATGATACGCTGTACTTTTAAACCAGAAATTTCTCCAGCTTCCTTGGTCGCCTGACGTTGGGAATCGTTAAAATAGGCTGGAACTGTAATTACAGCTTCAGTCACGTCCTGTCCTAAATAATCCTCAGCAGTCTTTTTCATCTTTTGTAGAATCATTGCTGACAATTCTTGAGGAGTATATAAGCGACTGTCAATATCGACACGTGGCGTATCGTTATCGCCTTTAACAACCTTAAAGGCAACATTTTTTACTTCTTTTGATGATTCTGAAAACTTATTCCCCATAAATCTTTTTATAGAAGCAATCGTTTTCGTTGGGTTAGTTACCGCTTGACGCTTTGCTGGATCACCAACTTTGATTTCTCCTCCTTCTACAAAAGCAATTACTGAAGGTGTTGTTCTTTTACCTTCAGCATTGGGTATTACTACGGGCTCATTTCCTTCCATTACGGATACACATGAATTTGTAGTTCCTAAATCAATTCCAATTATTTTACTCATGATGTTTAAAAATATTTTTTTATTGTTAGTCAAGCATTATGCCATAGATATCATACTGACAGCTTGGCAGTTTACTCTTTATATTAAAAGGTACAGCACCAAATATAAAATGAAGAAGCAGGGGTTAAAAACTAGAGGTCTTAACGATAGATTAAATAAAACACTATTTTTGAAAAAAAAATATGTCCTCAGCAAAGAAGACTTACGCAAGGGTAACAACCAAAACCTTGCAAGAAATGAAGACCAGTGGAGAAAAAATCTCAATGCTTACTGCCTACGATTATACCCTAGGAGGGATCGTGGACAAGGCTGGTGTTGATGTCATTTTAGTTGGCGATTCCGCCTCTAATGTTATGGCAGGACATGAAACGACTTTACCAATTACTTTAGACCAAATGATCTATCACGCCAGTGGTGTTGTTCGTGCGGTAGAACGCGCATTAGTGGTCGTTGATCTTCCCTTTGGAACTTATCAGGCAGATTCAAAAGAAGCTTTACGTTCTGCTATACGTATTATGAAAGAATCTGGAGCACATGCTGTCAAATTGGAAGGTGGAGAACAGGTAAAAGATTCCGTAGAACGTATACTGCAAGCAGGCATACCCGTAATGGGCCATTTGGGGTTGACCCCTCAGTCCATTTACAAATTTGGAACCTATTCGGTTAGAGCCAAGAAGGAAGAGGAAGCTGCTCAACTGCTCAAAGACACTAAAATGTTAGAAAAAATTGGTTGTTTTGGCATTGTATTAGAAAAAGTTCCCGCTACCCTTGCCGGTCAGGTCGCAAACTCCATATCGGTACCAATTATCGGTATCGGTGCTGGGAATCAAGTTGACGGACAGGTATTGGTTTTACATGATATGCTGGGAATGAACAAAGAATTTAGCCCCCGATTTTTACGCCGCTACCTGGACTTAGATCAGATATTACACGATGCTATTGGGCAATACAGTGCTGATGTCAAGTCCTTGAATTTCCCCAACAATAAAGAACAATATTAGATCTTAGTTTGGAAGAGCGCATCCTTTTTGAAGACAATCACTTGATTGTGATGACTAAAAAAGCAGGGGAATTGGTACAAGGCGATCAAACTGGAGATATCCCCTTAGCAGAAAGCATCAAAGCGTACTTAAAAAAAAAGTACAACAAGCCAGGTGCAGCCTATCTTGGCGTAGTTCACCGTTTGGATAGACCTACAAGTGGGGTGATTCTTTTTGCAAAAACCTCAAAAGCATTACGTCGATTAAACGAACAATTTAAAAACAGAATTCCAAAAAAAAAATACTGGGCAATTGTCACAAAAGAGTTTGCTGATCAAAAAGGAACTCTAAGCCATTGGATGACACGAAATACCAAACAAAATAAGTCAAAAGCCCATATTAAAGAGGTTCCTAATAGTAAGTTAGCCAAACTTCAATACCAACGAGTTAAAGATTTCGATCACTATTGCCTCTTAGAAATTAATTTGGAAACAGGACGTCATCATCAAATTAGGGCACAACTCAGTGCAATGGGTTTTCCAATTAAGGGCGATTTAAAATACGGAGCTTCGAGGAGCAACAAAGACGGCAGTATCAGTTTACATGCACGTCTTTTGGAAATTGAACATCCAGTTACTAAAGAGGTGTTAGATTTTATTTCAGATCCGCAGAGAGAGGGGATATGGAAGGCCGTTCTTTCCGATTGAGCTGAGTGGCTTTGTTTTTGATGACTTTGGCAATGGGAACATTGTTAATTTTGCTCTCCAGCCACGATAATATGTCTAAATACAAAAAAGAACGACGCTCGTAGGGATCATTTTCGTACTGTTTTAACTCGTTGTACAAGTCTTCAAAAGCTCGTTTTAAATCATGTGGATAAATGTCTCCAAGCCGCTTAACAAAGCGTATCATCGCTTTTTGAACTTCGTGCAAGTCGTTCATTTTAATCAAAAACTTATAGGTCTCTCTTAAATGAGTTTCTAGGTGGTAGTCAAAACCTGCCTCGTAGTGAGCAAAAAGATTGAGTACTCGAGAAAAACACAATAAATCTTCCCTCATTTTCAAACTTTTATTGCTTACAATCTTGTCCAGATATACGATGCAATTTTCATAATCTTCTGCTCCAAAATACACACAAGCGATTTTGTAGTAAAACATCATAATGTGATGGGGGTCAATTTGATTTTTAAAATCCTCTATCCCATTCTTTATCTCAGGGACAATAACAATTCCTTCGTTAAAACTACCCTCTAAAAAATGTAAGTTGAGTTTGTTGCTATAGTAAAATTGAAAACTCAAAGCTTTTAGGTTGTCATTTTTAGGAAAATCAGCGCTACTCGTCCATAGCATCATCTGTTGCAATACCTCTTTAAACTTTGAAGGGTATTTTATTAATGCCAAACTCTCCATCAAATAATTGTTTCCTTTGAGATAAAATACGGGGTGAATAGCGATCATCGATGGAGACTCATCAAACATTTTAACCCATTTGGAGGCATAGCGATAGGTCGATAAAAAATCTTGTGTTAAAAAGCTATACCAAACATGAGCTTTGTAATACCACAGCTTTTCTCTAAAACCCAATTCATCATATTCCAATTTGGGTAAGTTCTCATAAAAAAACTGGGTGATTTCTCGAAATTCCTCATCGCTTTTTGCATAACCGGCTTTTATAAGACGTTCATATAATTGCAATGATAGATTGGATAATTGAGTGGCTAAATTATTTTGAATTCTCAACTGATCGGCTTCTGAGATAAGAGTTTCAGTACGATTGCTCAGACTTCTTGTAATGTATTGAGATTCAATTACCTTCTCTAGCTCTACGATATCATAAGCACTGTATTTTTCCTCGTGTTTAAGGGCTAAAATTTTAGCTTTTTCCAATACTTTTAAACTCTGCTTATAAAGTCCCTTTTGATAAAGAATGGTAGCAAAATCAAGCTGTTCTCTAATTTGAATTCGGATATTTTTGTGAACGGGATTCATCCTCAAGCTGATCAATATCTGCTTGTACAGGTGGGCCTTTAAATTCGACAATTGCTGTTTGGTTACTATACCTTTTTTAAGAATCACTTTTTCGTCATAGCGATTCATTTTGTCTAACAATTGGAATAAATTCAAAAACTTTGAATCCTCATTAGAACCCATCCTTCCTACATAAAGTCTAAACTGTCGTTTTTCAGACTTTGTAAGGGATTTTACAAGAACAAACAAATTATCTTTCTGCTCACTTGTCATTGTAACGGGTTTTGATGCAATTTACTAGTTATTAGCGCTTTATAATGCAGTTTATACTGTCGAATGTTGTAATACAAAAGTAAGGATTTTATCTCAATTTTGCGTTTTAATTTAAATTCGTGTTATTAAACAAAACGAGTCAAATTTTTTGAATGGATTACGTAGAAATTTTTGATACTACCCTTCGTGACGGAGAACAAGTTCCCGGCTGTAAGTTGGACTCTAAAACCAAACTCATTATCGCTGAACAGCTTGATTTTTTAGGGGTTGATGTACTAGAAGCAGGTTTTCCTATTTCCAGTCCTGGCGATTTTAAGTCGGTAGAAGAAATTTCTAAATTAGTAAAAAATGCTCGTGTATGCGGTCTTACAAGAGCCGTAAAGAAAGATATTGATGTAGCAGCAGAAGCCATCAAGCACGCAAAGCGCTCTAGAATTCACACAGGTATTGGAACTTCTGAAAGCCATATGCGTTACAAATTTAACGCCACCCCTAAAGAAGTTTTAGAACGTGCAATTGCTGCAGTAAAGCACGCTAAATCCTATGTTGAAGATGTTGAGTTTTACGCTGAAGATGCTGGTAGAACAGATAACGAATTTCTTGCTAAAGTCTGCGAAGCTGTGATCAAATCGGGTGCAACGGTATTGAATATACCGGACACCACTGGTTATTGTTTACCGGATGAATACGGTGCCAAAATGAAGTATTTGATGGAAAATGTCAAAGGAATCCACAAAGCGCGTTTATCCTGCCATTGCCACAACGACCTTGGCTTGGCCACTGCGAACTCCATTGCTGGAGTACAAAATGGTGCCCGTCAGATAGAATGTACCATAAACGGTATTGGAGAACGAGCGGGCAATACTTCTTTGGAAGAGGTAGTAATGATCTTGCGCCAGCATCCCAATTTGAAACTAGACACACGGATCCAAGCAAAAATGCTGAACGGTATCAGTAAATTGGTTTCTGAAAGTATGGCTATGCCTGTACAGCCTAACAAAGCCATTGTTGGTGCTAATGCATTTGCTCACTCCTCCGGAATTCATCAAGATGGTGTAATCAAAAAAAGAGAGACTTACGAAATCATCGACCCAAAAGATGTGGGAGTAACAGAGTCTTCTATTGTTCTTACCGCACGAAGCGGAAGAGCAGCCTTGGCTTATCGAGCTAAAAATATCGGCTACGAACTAGATAAGCTGCAATTAGATAAAGTATACGAACAATTTCTAGTTGTAGCAGATCAGCAAAAAGAAATTAATGACGAGGATTTACCCAAAATCATTAAAGCAAGTAATTTATAAATAGTAAATCATTTCATGAAACAAACCCTATTTGATAAAGTCTGGGATTCCCACGTAGTGCGAAGTATCGACCAAGGACCAGACGTACTTTTTATCGACCGACACATGGTCCATGAAGTAACCAGCCCAGTTGCTTTTTTGGGCTTAAAAAACAGATCGTTACCGGTATTGCATCCAGAGCGAACATTTGCAACTGCTGATCACAATACTCCTACAATCAATCAACATTTACCTGTTGAAGACCCCCTTTCGAGAAATCAACTCAAGGCCTTGGAGCAAAATGCGAATGAACACGGAATTTCATATTGGGGATTGGGCCATAAAAAAAATGGTATTGTTCACGTAGTGGGACCAGAATACGGGATCACCCAACCGGGCGCTACGATTGTTTGTGGTGATTCACACACCTCAACACATGGAGCCTTCGGAGCCATCGCCTTTGGAATTGGTACCTCAGAAGTTGAAATGGTTTTAGCCTCTCAATGTATCATGCAGCCCAAACCCAAAAAAATGAGGATTACCATCAACGGTTCACTCAACAAGGGAGTAACACCCAAAGACGTGGCTTTATTTATTATTTCCAAGCTTACTACCTCAGGAGCTACAGGATATTTTGTGGAGTATGCCGGAGAAGTATTTGAGCAACTCAGTATGGAAGGTCGAATGACCGTTTGTAACCTCAGTATCGAAATGGGAGCTCGTGGTGGTATGATTGCACCAGATGAAAGAACATTTGACTATATCAAAGGTCGAGAATTTACACCTAAAGGAGCCGATTGGGATAAGGCCATGGCCTATTGGAAAACGCTCTATACGGACGAAGGTGCTGTATTTGACAAGGAACTGAACTACGACGGAGCTGAAATTGATCCGATGATTACGTTTGGAACCAATCCAGGTATGGGTATGAGCATTACCAAAGCCATTCCTAACGCTTCGGAAGTTGAGGGCGGTAAAGCCACCTACGAGAAATCTTTGGAGTATATGGGTTATAAAGAAGGTGAACAAATGGTGGGGAAACCCATCGATTATGTGTTTATTGGAAGTTGTACCAACGGAAGAATAGAAGACTTTAGGGCTTTTGCCAGTATAGTGAAAGGGCATAAACGAGCGGAAAACGTCACCGCTTGGCTGGTCCCTGGATCGCATAAAGTATTGAACGCCATCAAGGAAGAAGGCCTTTTAGACGTTTTTGAAGCAGCTGAGTTCAAACTCAGAGAACCTGGCTGTTCCGCATGTTTAGCAATGAATGACGATAAAATTCCCGCTGGAAAATACGCGGTGAGTACTTCCAATAGAAATTTTGAAGGACGTCAAGGACCTGGAGCGCGAACATTACTCGCAAGTCCATTGGTCGCTGCAGCTGCAGCCATTACAGGTAAGATCACTGATCCCAGAACTTTAATCTAATACACATGGCATACGATTCATTTAACATACTAAGCTCTCCAGCCGTACCCCTTCCGATTGAAAATGTAGATACGGATCAAATTATCCCTGCTCGTTTTCTTAAAGCCACCGAAAGAAAAGGTTTTGGAGATAATCTATTCCGCGATTGGAGATTCAATCAAGACGATACTCCAAAAGCAGATTTTGTACTAAACGATGCAACCTACTCAGGTAAGATATTGGTAGGAGGTCATAACTTTGGTTCTGGCTCTTCCCGAGAGCACGCCGCATGGGCTATTTATGACTACGGATTCAGATGTGTTGTCTCCAGTTTTTTTGCAGATATATTTAGAAATAATTGCCTAAATATCGGGGTTTTACCCGTCCAAGTGTCAGCAGGCTTTCTCGCTCAAATATTTGATGCTATTGAAAACGATACTACTACCAGTCTAACCGTAGATTTACCCAGTCAAAAAATAAGTTTAGGCGCAGAAATGGGTTCTGAAAGTTTTGAGATCAATAGCTACAAAAAAGAAAACATGCTCAATGGCTATGACGATATTGACTATTTATACAATATCAAAACTGAAATTCAAAATTTTGCAGCCAATACCCCTCTATAAGCCATCCCAAACATGAGAAGAACTCTCGAAATCATGGATACTACTCTTAGGGATGGTGAACAGACCTCAGGAGTTTCGTTTACCTCTCTAGAGAAATTAACCCTTGCTAAACTCTTATTAAAGGAGTTAAAAGTAGATCGTATCGAGATTGCATCAGCGAGAGTATCAGACGGTGAGTTTAATGCAGTCAAAGAAATAACTTCATGGGCATCAAGTCAGGGGCTTATCGAAGCCATAGAAGTACTCACTTTTGTCGATAATGGCGTATCCATCCAATGGATGAAGGAGGCAGGAGCCCAGGTTCAAAATCTATTGACCAAAGGTTCCATGAACCATCTCAAACATCAGCTAAAAAAAACCCCTGAGCAACATTTTAAAAACATCAGCACCAGCATCAAGGAAGCTGAAAAAGAAGGCTTTAAGACCAATATTTATTTAGAAGATTGGAGTAATGGAATGCAAAATTCAGAGGACTATGTCCTTGAATACCTTGACTTTTTAGCCACCCAACCCATTGAGCGTGTACTACTTCCGGATACTCTAGGAGTCTTAACCCCTGAGAAAACAGCAGAATACCTCAATAAAATCATCAAACGCTATCCTAACATTCGATTTGATTTTCACGGACACAACGATTACGATTTAAGCGTAGCCAATGCCATGGAAGCTGTCAAAGCTGGGGTCAACGGTTTACACCTCACGATAAACGGTATGGGGGAACGCGCAGGAAATGCACCCTTAGCCAGTGTAGTGGCAGTGATCAACGACTTTCTCCCTGATACAGCAATCAATATAAATGAGAATGCCTTACATCAAGTAAGTAAGTTGGTAGCTACGTTTACCGGATTTCGTATCCCGGCAAATAAACCCATAGTAGGTGAAAATGTCTTTACCCAAACTGCAGGGATACATGCCGATGGCGACAACAAAAAAAATCTTTATTTCAATCAATTGCTTCCAGAGCGTTTTGGTCGAAAACGAAAATATGCCTTGGGAAAAACCTCAGGTAAAGCAAATATTCAAAAAAATCTTCAGCAACTGGGACTCACCCTAAATGAAGATGAATTAAAAAAAGTGACTACTCGAATTATTGAGTTGGGAGATAAAAAAGAGCGCGTAACTGCAGAAGATTTACCCTTTATCATTTCAGATGTTTTGGGTAACAACCTGCCCGATAAGGTAAAGATTCAATCCTATGTTCTAACCCATTCAAAAGGGCTGAATCCTACCACCAGTGTTGCTATTGAAATAAATGGACAGGTCTTTGAAGAAAATGCTTCAGGAGATGGTCAATACGATGCTTTTTGGAACGCACTTCACAAAATATACAACAAGCAAAAACTGAAGTTACCAAACTTGATTGATTATGCAGTGCGGATTCCCCCCGGAAGTAATTCAGATGCACTTTGTGAAACTACCATTACTTGGAGATTAAAAAATAAAGAATTTACCACGCGAGGCTTGGATTCAGACCAAACTGTATCAGCCATAAAAGCGACAGAAAAAATGCTCAATTTCATATAAAATAAAAATCAATGGATTTAAAAATTGCCCTTTTAGCTGGAGACGGTATAGGACCAGAAGTCATCGAACAAGCGGTCAAAGTATCCGATGCCATCGCAACAAAATTTAATCACTCCATCACTTGGACACCCGCCCTAACAGGAGCAGCAGCTATCGATGCGGTTGGCGATCCTTATCCTGAAGAAACACATCAGGTCTGCCTGGATGCTGATGCTGTGCTTTTTGGAGCAATTGGACATCCCAGATTTGATAACGACCCCTCGGCAAAAGTCCGACCCGAACAAGGTTTGTTAAAAATGCGACAACAACTTGGACTCTTTGCCAATGTCCGACCAACGTTTACTTTTCCTTCCCTACTTGACAAGTCTCCCTTAAAGCAAGAACGCATTGAAGGAACTGACTTGGTCTTTTTAAGAGAACTCACGGGGGGGATATACTTTGGAAAACGCGGAAGACTTGATGATGGAAATACCGCTTTTGATACCTGTACTTACAAACGTGAAGAAATTCAGCGTTTGACTAAAAAAGGCTTTGAACTCGCCATGACCCGTTCAAAAAAACTCTGTTGTGTGGATAAAGCCAATGTCTTGGAAAGCTCTCGACTGTGGAGAGAAACCGTTCAAGCCATGGAAAAAAAATACCCTGAGGTAGAAGTCAGTTATGAATTTGTAGATGCAGTAGCCATGCGTTTAGTTCAATGGCCAAACAGCTATGATGTTTTGATTACTGAAAACCTTTTTGGAGATATACTAACCGATGAAGCTTCTGTAATCTCTGGCTCTATGGGCTTGATGCCCTCTGCTTCTGTAGGTACAGAAAATGCGCTTTACGAACCCATACACGGCTCTTTTCCTCAGGCTACAGGCTTGGGAATTGCCAATCCACTTGCAACTGTATTGTCTGCCGCGATGATGTTTGAAATGAGTTTTGGTTTGACTGAAGAAGGTGCCCTTATCCGTAAGGTTGTTGATGCCTCTCTTGCTGAAGGTATCGTTACTGAAGATTTAAAAGAAAACGGTCAAAAAGGAAATTCCACCTCAGAAGTTGGTGACTATTTGGTTGCTCAAATCCTAGGATAAAAACGACTTTTGACAACGCTAAACCCGCCTCAGTGCGGGATTTTTTAGTTTTTAAAATCAAACAACTCGCATTATAACATCCGCTAGCGCTGGAAAGTAGCGTGCTAAAATTTTTCTTTACGACTAAACTTGGCATAACCACGGTATATCAATAAAACACTTTATTTGGTGTTTTGCTAATCACGAATTATTTTTTAATTTAAAAATTCCTAACCCTCAAATCAATAAAAATGAAAAGCCACCGGCTTAATTCCATTTTATATAAACAGCGTAAGGCAGTAGATTTTGCTTACCCATAGCTCTAATGGGTATGGATATCCGTTTTATACAAGCTTTACTAGGACGTAATGAAACGAAAACTACAAGGGTACACTCGTATTTCTCACCGAATATTAAAACGTATTAAGAGTCCTATTGATCGCATTTTATATAATTAAAAATTTGATAAAAAACATATTAAAAACAAAAAATGATGAAGGCGATATATCGGAACCTAGTTCTGATATACAGTAGTTATCAGTTAAATAAAAGTGAATACGCTTTCCCCTTAGTCCTAGTCAATTTGATTATAGTACCTTTATATTTTAGATGAAAAAATATGAAAACGCTTACCTTAATTGCCCTGGTCTTAAGTCTTCAAACCTGTATTTCCAGCACTCCACCTGTGGATAACAGCGATGCTGTATGGGAACCTCAAGCTGAGGTTCAAGACGGTTATAAAAAAGCTTACTTTGCCTCGGGATGCTTTTGGTGTGTTGAAGCCATTTATGAGAGTGTTCGCGGGGTACAAGAAGTTTATTCTGGCTATGCTGGAGGTTTTACGAAAAACCCAAACTACAACCAAATTGGTACAGGACGTACCGGTCATGCTGAGGCAGTAGAGGTCATTTACGATCCTGCAATCGTCAGTTTTGGAACACTCGTTCAAGTGTTTTTTGGATCGCACGACCCCACTACCCCTAACCGACAAGGACCAGACTACGGTTCACAATACCGATCTATCGCCTTTCACACCTCAGATCAAGAGCGAGAGATCATTCAAAACTACATCGCCCTACTTCAAGAAAAAGAGATTTTTTCAAATGAAATAGTGACGGAGATCAAACCCTTAGAAAAGTTCTACTATGCTGAGGAGTACCATCAAGATTATGAAAAAAACAATCCTGATAATCCATACGTAAGACAGGTTTCCATTCCAAGATTGAGAAAATTCCAAATCCTATACCCCGAATTATTAAAAGAAGACCACTAGGATTTGAAGACCTTCTCTATTGAAAACGAATATTTAAAAGTTGTATTCTTGGACTATGGAGCGATACTCCATCAACTTTGGTTTAAGGATAAAAATGGAATCCCTACAAACCTTATCATGGGGCTAGACCAACCCCAGGACTATTTGACAGATGAATGGGCAAGAGGTGCGGTTGTCGGTCGTTTTGCAGGTCGTCTTGAAAATCCAATACAGCTAGAGGAAAATACTATCGAAATTGAACATGAAAATGGAGTCTTACTCCACAGCGGAAGCAGTGGATGGCACAAAAAAAAGTGGACTCCACTTGCTCAAGAAAACAATCACAGTATTGCTTTTGAATACCATTGTCCCGATGGAAGTAGTGGGCTTAGCGGTTCGGTTCACGCTCGTGTAAGTTACCGTTTGGACGGCTGTAGTTTAGATATTGAATACCATGCAGTCCCTTCAGCAACGACCCATATCAATTTGACCAATCACGCCTATTTTAATTTAAACCCTTCCAATACCATAGGAAGTCAACAGCTTAGAATTGATGCAGATCATTTTCTAGAGTTAAAAGAAAGTCTAGTTCCAATGGGTACAATGCTTGCCGTGAAGAACAGTAAATTTGACTTTAGAGAGGAAAAAGCGATTGGCAGCATTAAGCTGGATGATTATTTTGTAGTCAACCAAAATAAAAAAGAGATCGCCTCCTTGTACTCACCAGAAACTGGGATTTTAATGAAAACAATTACCGACCAGCCGGGAGTTGTAATCTTTACCCCACCCCATTTTGAAGCCATTTGTTTTGAGACTCAAAAATTTTCAAACTCACCAAATATTCCCACATTTCCCTCAACTTTAGTCAAAGCCAATGAGGAATACACGCATCAAACCAGATTTGAATTTAGCTTAAAAAACGAAGCTTAAAATAGTTCCACAAACGGAAGAATCCTATACCTATTAAACTTCCAGCAACAGCTCCTACAAAAATATCCAGTGGAAAATGTACTCCAATATACACCCTGCTGTAGGCGATCAAAAATGCTATAAAAAGAAGGATTGGTAGTAAAAAACGATAGGATTCCTTAAAAATCAGACCGAAAAATACGGCCAGTGCAAAAGAGTTTGATGCATGACCTGAGAAAAAACTATAACGACCCCCACAGCTGGGCTTTACCAAACGCACCAGCGTTTTAATTTCTTCGTCATAGCAAGGACGCAATCTACCGACTTGGACTTTAAATAGGTTGGTCAGCTGATCTGTACACAATATCAAGAGCCCCGAAAAGAGCAAAAGGTAAGTCGCGGTTTTCCAGGAGTATTTAAATCCAAAAAACAGCCAAAGTCCGAAATAGATCAAAACATTAGAAGCCCGATGAGTCATCATCATCCAAAACCAGTCAAAATATGGGGTTCCTAGGCCGTTTAGCCATAGGAATAAGGCTTCATCCCAAGATAAAAGAACTTCCATTTAGGCTAGATTTTCCATCTCTTTATCATAGAATTCAAAAGCGGCTTCGATAAGAGTATGAGTTTCTGATTTTAGAGCAGCTTCATCTTCTTTGTCAAACTCCTCAAGCCAATGCATGTCGTCATTGTACACATTTAAAATAAAACGAGGGTATTCTGTATGGATGACAAATAAAGCCTCTTCTAATTCAGAGTTGTCGGCAATCAGAAATTTTGGTAATTCCATGGATCAATTGAAAATTAATTTGTTTGTAAGATATCGAAATCTAATAAAAAGTAATAATGCAGAGGATGAAAGCCCTGAGAGCAACCCAATCCATATCCCTGTTGCTGCCAGTTCTGTATGGATTCCAAGGTAATATGCAATGGGAAAACCAAAAATACCGTAAGAGAAAAAAGTAATCCAAGCGGGGATATTGACATCCTGTAAACCTCTAAGTGCACCTAAAACAACGGCCTGTAAACCGTCTGAAATCTGGAAAAAAGCAGATATAATAAGCAAGCTAGAGGCAATCTCAACAACCTCAGTTACGTTGGTAAATTCTAGCGGATTATTTCCATCTAAATAAATCCAGGGAAGCAGTTTGTTTAAGGAGAGAAACAACAGACAAAAAATGACATCAAAAATAAAAATGAGCATAAAGATGGAATAAGCAACCTCTTTCAATCTGACGATATCCTTTCTTCCTTTTTGATTGCCTACTCGGATCATCGCAGTCACCCCCAAGCCCATGGCAAACATAAAAGTCATGGAGGATAAGTTGAGTGCAATTTGGTTTGCGGCTTGAGGGTTTTTTCCTAAAAACCCCGAGAGCCAAATGGCTGCGGTAAAGAAAAGTACTTCAAAAAACATTTGAAGCGCAGAGGGAAATCCGAGGTTAAAAATTTTTCGAAACAGATTCATTTGAGGCTTTTGGAAAGTGATTTGCTGCACATAGGCTACAAATTTTGAACTAAAACGCACATAAAAAACCATAAAAAGCAACATGGAACTTCGAGCAAAAAGACTTCCGATTGCAGCTCCCTCTACCCCTAATTTTGGAAATATCCAGAAACCAAAAATTAAAAAATAATTTAAAATAATGTTGATAACATTTCCTATCAAAGTAGCATACATAGCAGGACGCGTATAAGACAAGCCCTCTGAAAATTGCTTAAATCCCTGAAAAAATATCAAGGGCACTAAAGAAATACCGACCCATTGCAAATAGGGATAGGCTAATTCTACCACTTCCTCTGGTTGACCCATCTGATAAAGCAATGGTTTACTAAACAGCACTGCTGAACTTAATAAAATTGCTAAAAAAACACAAAGCATAAGTCCATGTATAAACACTTTTCTAGCCGAAGTTACATCTTTGGCTCCGTCAGCCTCAGCCATTAGAGGGGTGATTGCAGTTGAAAATCCAATACCAAGTGACATGGCTACAAAAAAGAAGCTATTTCCTAATGAAACGGCAGCAAGTTCTGCAGTACCTAATTGTCCGACCATGATGTTATCAACTAACTGGACAAAAGTATGCCCCAAAAGCCCAATGATGACAGGGTAAGTTAGGGTTAAATTGTATCGAAATTCCTTGGTGTATTGAGAAAGGCTGGTAATCATTAACGGAAAAAATTAAAATCCGTATTGATCAACCAAATAAACCAAACTACTCATAGCTGCTGCACCCAATTCCAATTCACGCTTGTTGATGGCGTCAAAGGTATCATTGGCAGCATGATGAAAATTAAAATAGCGCTGAGAATCGGGTCGTAGACCAGAGAGTACTGCTTTATTGTCTCGAAGAGGGCCAATATCAGCTCCACTGCCACCCAGTTCAAAGCGATCGGCCAAGTAGGGAGAAAAATAGGGTTTCCAACTTTCAATTTGTTTAAATTGTGAATTAGTAGCTTCAAATACAAAGCCTCGTGGTGAAAAACCACCGGCATCAGATTCAAGCGCAAAGATGTGTTTTTCTTTGTTCTGCTTCGCATATTGCGCATAAGCTGTCCCACCGCGAAGTCCGTTTTCCTCATTCATATATAAAACTACTCGAATGGTTCTTTTGGGCTTGTAATTCATTTGTTTAAAAAGTCTTAAAACCTCCATAGATTGGACAATTCCAGCTCCATCGTCGTGGGAACCGTCACCAAGATCCCAAGAATCGAGATGTCCCCCTACTACGATAATTTCCTCTGGAAATTCACTTCCTTTAATCTCTCCTATAACGTTGTGAGAAGAAACGTCAGGAAAATTTTTACAATCCAATTTAAGGTAAAACTTGAGATCATTATTTAATGCCAACATGGAACTGAGCAGTTGTGCCCCATTAGTACTAATGGCAGCAGCAGGTATACGCATCGAATTGGGCAAATCACCATAACGCATACTTCCAGTATGGGGAAAGTCATCAAGGCGTAAATTCATAGAACGAACAATCACTCCAACTGCACCTTGTCGTGCCGCTCTTGCTGCTCCTTGAGTTCTTTGATTGACTGTTTTGGAATAGGCCTCAAAGGTATTGATCAATTCAGCAGGCATAGGTCGGTTAAAAAAGACAAAATTTCCTTTTATTTTTTCCTCCCCTAAGGCTTCAAGTTCTTCAAAGCTTTTAACTTCAACTACTCCAGCGCGTAAACCTGAGGAGGGAGTAGCGATAGAACCCCCTAAAGCACATACGGGAACATTCATACTCATCCCAGGACCTGTAATTATACTGGCGTATTCAAAGGTTCCTCTTACCCACTTGGGAACCATGACCTTTTGAAGATACACTCGATCTAATCCTAAGGATTCCAATTCGGTTTTACCCCATGCTACGGCTCGTTCTGCATTTAAAGATCCTGAAAGTCGCCCCCCTATTTTGTTAGATAGATGATCCAGCCAATTATATGCTTTACTTGACGTTAAGGACTTGTGATAAAGTGTTTTGATTTGCTCTTCATGAGCAGAAGATTGCGCATTGAGTTGCGCTGTCAGACTGAAAATAAAAAGTAAAATAATTTTCTTCATAAAATCTTATTTAGGGGCAAATTGAACAATGTTATCAGCGCTAATTGGATTATCACCTAATATTAACAGGCGTTCAACCACATTGCGCAGTTCTCTGATATTTCCCGTCCAAGGATAGGCGTCTAATTTGGCAAAGGCTCCCTCACTAAATGACTTTTTTTCGAGACCTTGTTCTTTTGATAATAAGTCCACAAAATGTGAAACCAGAAAAGGGATATCCTCTTTTCTGTCATATAAAGAGGGGACATGTATCATTATGACAGCCAAACGATGATAAAGATCTTCTCTAAATCGACCTTCTTTGATTTCATTCAACAAATCCTTATTGGTAGCAGCAATAACTCTTACATCAACGCTAATATCTTTTTCATTTCCAACTTTTTGGATCTTTTTTTCTTGAAGTGCCCGAAGTACTTTAGCCTGAGCTGCTAAACTCATATCGGCAATCTCGTCTAAAAATAAAGTTCCTTTATTGGCAGCCTCAAACTTTCCAGAACGGTCTTTAACTGCAGAAGTAAAAGCCCCTTTTACATGGCCAAAAAGCTCACTTTCGATAAGTTCAGAAGGAATAGCGGCACAATTTACCTCGATAAAGTTTTCTTTACTTCGTTCGCTTTTCTGATGCAACTGATGAGCTACTAGCTCCTTGCCTGTTCCATTTTTCCCGGTTATGAGGACACGAGCACCTGTTGGAGCCACCTTAGAAATCATTTCTTTCATCTTGATTACTACTTCGCTTTCACCAACGATAATGTACTTTTGAGCAACCTTACGCTTTAATTTTAAATTTTCCTTACGCAGTGTTTTGTTTTCTATTGCATGACGAACTGCTGTAAGCAAACGGTTTAAATCTGGGGGCTTAGCAATAAAATCATAGGCTCCAAGCTTCATCGCCTCTACAGCAGTTTCCACATTACCATGGCCAGTTAGCATGATAAAGGGAATGTAAATTCCCTTGGCTTTAGCAGCTTGTAAAACTTCTATACCGTCCATTTTTGGCATTTTAATGTCGCATAAAACTAAGTCAAAAGCGTTTTTTTCGAGTTTGGATAAGCCTTGCTTTCCATTCTCAGCCTCAGTAATCTCATATGAAGCACTTTCTTCCGATAAAATTCTAACCATCACTCTTCTGATCGGCTCTTCATCTTCGATAAGTAGTATTTGAGTCATTTTAAACGGGTTGGTGAATTAATAAAAGTAAGGGTTCGTTGAGGGAATGGAATTTCAATTTCTTCTTTTTTAAAAGCCTCAAAAATGGTATAGCGCAAATCACTCTTTACAACATTGGCAATAAAACTACTGTCTACAGCTATGTACAACTGAAATAGTAAAGCGCTATCTCCAAAATCACTAAACAATACAAATGGCTCAGGTTTAGATAAAACTTTATCGTGATCTTTGGCTATTTTTAAAAGCGTTTGTTCAATCTGTTTGGGATTGCTTTTATAAGCAACTCCAACATTAACAATCTCTTTGGTGATGATGCCATTTTCTGTCCAGTTAAACAAAGTAGAAGTTAAAAATTTATGATTGGGGATGATGAGCACTTTGTTTTCTCTAGTAACTGCTCTAGTAGTTCTAAGTTTGATGTTTTCAACTTGACCAATTTGTCCATCTACTTCAATTATATCGCCTACAAGAACTGACTTATCTACCAGTATGAATATCCCGGAGATGATATCTTGAATAAAAGTTTGCAACGCAAGACCAACACCGACCAATAAAGCAGCAGATGCAGCAAATATAGCTGTTACATCTAAACCCACATTTTGAAGTATGATCAGAGCTACTACTATATAAATAAAATAGTTGATAAAAGAGAATAGGCTTTTAAACTTTACTTTAGTTTCATTGGAAAGGGTTCTGAAAATTAATTTTCTCAGAATTTTCAACATAAAAGATGTTAGCAGAATAATTAAAATGACGAATAGCATCGTCTTTGGAGTAAAACTTACAGTGCTTCCTATGGTAAACTTGTAATTTAAGAGTTTAATAAATTTATTTATAAGTCTCATAATTATTGTGGAAGTTACTATAAAAACAAAACCCATCCTCGTTAAAGGATGGGAAAAAATTGCTATGAAAAAGAAAATAATACCAACACTATGTGTTAGTATTAGTTCAAATATATAATTTTTTCTTATAATGTGATAGTTTAAGCAAACATATCCTTCACTTTTTCAAAAAAAGATTTGTCTGATTTCTCAGGATTAGGAGTAAAATTAGGGTCTTCAAGCATTTTCTCAAAAAAATGTTGTTGCTCTTTGTTTAACTTTTTAGGGGTCCAGACATTAACGTGAACAAGTAAATCACCTGTTCCATAACCGTTTACACTAGGTAAACCTTTCCCTCTAAGTCGAAGTGTTTTACCGGACTGTATCCCAGGATCTAACTTAATTCTAGCCTTACCTTCAAGTAGATTAAGTCCTTTAGAAACTCCTAGTACAGCTTCAGAGATACTTACGTATAAATCATAATGCAGATGATTTCCTTCTCGAACAAAAGTATCGTGAGTTAATTCTTCAATAAGAACTAGCAAATCTCCAGAAATTCCATTTGCAGGAGCCTCGTTACCCTTTCCGCTTACTTTAAGCTGCATGCCTTCCTCTACTCCAGCAGGGATTTTGATGGACACTGTTTCTTCTTTTTTGATCATCCCATTCGCATCAGAGCCTGCTGGACGATTGAGTAGGGATTGACCACTTCCTCCACAACTTGAACACACCGTTGAGGTTTGCATTCTACCTAATATGGTATTGGTTATTTTCATTACCTGACCTCTACCATTACAGCTAGCACAAGTTCCATACTGAACTCCAGGAGCTTGAACTTTTCGGGGCACTTTGATTATTTTCTCCACTCCTTTAGCGATTTCTTCAAGAGTTAATTTGACACGTATGCGCATATTACTCCCTTGTGAACGGCTTTGACCTCCTGAGCCGAAGCCTCCACCTCCAAAGGCACTTCCGAAAATATCACCGAATTGGCTGAAGATGTCGTCCATATTCATTCCACCTCCTCCAAAACCTTGACTTCCATCAAAAGCAGCATGTCCGTACTGATCGTACTTGGCGCGTTTGTCCTCATTGCCTAAAACTTCGTAAGCTTCTGCCGCTTTTTTAAAATTAGCTTCCGCAGCCTTATCGCCCGGATTTTTATCCGGGTGAAATTCGATGGCTTTCTTTCTATAAGCCTTCTTAATTTCTGAAGCGGTGGCATTTTTGGAAACGCCTAAAATTTCATAATAATCTTCTTTCATGAGTTATTGCCCTACGACCACTTTAGGGTAACGAATAATCCGATCTCCCAATTGGTAGCCTGTTTCAACTATATCTATTATTTTTCCTTTATCGGCCTCTGTAGGCGCGGATATCTGGGTTATGGCTTCGTGAAACTCTGCATCAAAAAGATCTCCAATTTTTTCAGTAGTGGAAATGAGTCCACTCGATTTTAAAACCTCAGAAAATTTATTGTAGATCAGCTTAAAACCGTCTATATCGATGGTTTCTGCTCCTTTTTCAATCTGTAGATTTGCTCTGTTGAAATCGTCTAAGACAGGTATAAGTGATGTAATCACTTCTTGATTGGCAGTTTTAAACAATTCCAAACGCTCCTTAGCTGTTCGCTTTTTAAAATTTTCAAATTCAGCAAACAGTCTTAAAAACTTTTCTTTTTCTTGTTCAACTGTAATTGTAAGCTCATCCAGTTGTGTTTCTAGGCTAGGTTTTTTTGAACTTTTTTTAGTCTCTGTTTTTGCACTAGCTGTCTTTTTCTTTGGTGATTTCGATCCTTTAGTAGCCATTAAAATTCATTTTTGTTTTATTATACAAAAGTACTGCCAGACTTAATTATTGTCAAATTGTCATTCAATTAGCTCAACAAATCGTCAACAGCATTCTCGATGTCTGTAAATTTGAACTTATAGCCTTGATCGATTACCTTTTGTGCACTCACCCAATGACTATCTAAAACGAGATCACTCATTTCACCTGCTCCTAATTGGATCAATAAAGAAGGAATAGGAGGAAGAAAAAAAGGTCGCTTTAATGCGCGTGATAGTGCAGCCATCAACTTAGACTGACTCACTGGATTTGGTGCAACGGCATTATACACACCTTCCCATTTTTGGTTAATAGCTTTTGAAAAAATTCCAACTAGATCGTCCATATGAATCCAAGACTGTCCTTGTTTTCCGCTTCCAAATGCTGCTCCTAAACCAAAATAAACTGGAATTTTAAATGTTCCCAAAACACCTCCTTTTTTTGACAAGACCAGTCCAATTCTAATTTTTACAACAGTTACAAACTCTGCCTTAAATGCGTCGACTCCCCTCTCCCAGTCATATACCACTTTCTGCATAAAGGCAGTCGGTTCGAAAGCCATCTCTTCGTTCATTTTTTTTTCAAAATCTGAGGGGTAAATTCCAATTGCAGAAGCACTTACCAATTGTTTTACTTGATGATCGCCCTTACAAGATTGTAATCCTTTTAATAGAAGTTGAGTGGACAAAACACGACTGGAATGAATTTTTTCTTTGTAGGCTTTTGTCCAACGCTTTGAAACTTTTGCTCCAGCGAGATGAATGATACTATCAACACCAAAAAAACAAGACAAATCGATCTCGTTCTTATTGGGATTCCAATAGTATCCTTGAGCTCCCTCAATTGATCCAATTTGTGATTTACGAGTGGTAAGATAATGAATTTGAATGCCTTGTTGAGTATACTTTTCGATCAAACTATTTCCCACCAAACCGGTTGCACCTGTAATCAGTAGCTTCATTTATTTTTTTTTCAAAAGTAGCTATTTATGGCTTGACCGCTCGTAACATTTCTCTTTTTCCAGGAGGGCCAGGAAGTCGCTCGACAGTAAACCCAACCTCTTGAAGTGCTCTTCTTACCGATCCTTTTGCACAAAAACTCACCCAAACACCACCTTTGTTAAGCAAGTCATAACATTTTTTCATCCAATGCTTTTCCCACAAATTCGGCTGTGCATGAGCTCCAAAAGCATCGTAATAAATTAAATCGAAAAAATGATTTCTAGAAAACTGTTCGAAAAGGGTTTGGTGTTTAATTAACTTAAACTTAGAATTAAGCTTATGTTCAGTTTCCCACGAAAGCCGAGAAAAAGCTAAAAATGAGATTCCAGTTTTAGAATTTAAAAGCTCATTGTAATTCAATTGTTTATAATCAGTCAATGATAGTGGATAGGCTTCAAGACTGGTGTAGTCAATACACGTTTCTGAGTTGTTTAAAAAGGTTAAATAAGCCAAAAGTCCTGTACCGTAACCCATCTCAAATATGCTACAGTTTGATTTTGGATTTGCATTTTGCCAAAAACGAAGTCCCATATTTAAATAGACAAACTGAGATTCTGTAATAGCACCTTCAAGGGAATGATAGGTCTCCTTTAAATTTTCAATCTTCAAAGTGCTTGATCCGTCCCTAGTAAGGATCCATGTCTTTTTAAAATTCATATTGAATATTTAATAATAATTAAAAAAAATACAGAAAAAATAGAATATTTCACGCTTGCTTAATAAAATCATAATTAAACAAAAAAATGAATAATTAAAAGGGGGATTGAAGTTTAGGTTTGGAAAAAAAATTAATTTTACTAGACTAACAAATAATAAAATGAACATTAAAGAAATCCAAAAATCAAAAATCAACAGTATTGATTTTGATAAGCTAGCTTTTGGACAAACTTTTACGGATCACATGCTTATATGCCATTATCGAGAAGGAAAGTGGCAAACGCCTGAAATTAGTCCCTACAAACCCTTAACTTTAGAACCTTCGTCAAGTATTTTTCACTATGGTCAGGCAATTTTTGAGGGCATGAAAGCCTACAAAGACGTCCAAGGCCAAGCCTGGTTATTCCGCCCCGAAGAAAATTTTAAACGCTTTAATCGGTCAGCAAAAAGACTTCAGATCCCTGAATTTCCCGAATCATATTTTTTTGAAGGGTTAAACAAGTTGTTGTATTTAGACGATCAATGGATCAAATCAGGGGAAGGAAACTCTCTTTACATTCGTCCTTTTGTATTCGCAAGTCAAGCAAGTGTTCAAGCTTCAGCTGCGAATGAATATATTTTTATGATCATTTGTGCACCTGTAAAATCCTATTATACAGGAGGTGAAATAAATGTATTAGTCGCTGAAGAGTACAGCCGTGCTGCCAGTGGAGGCGTAGGATTTGCAAAAGCTGCTGGAAACTATGCTGCACAATTCTACCCTACTTCTCAAGCACTTAAAAATGGCTATCAACAAATCATTTGGACAGATGCTGACACTCATGAATATTTGGAAGAGGCAGGCACTATGAACATCTTCTTTAAAATTGACAATACTTTAATCACAGCCCCCACTAACGATCGTATTTTAGATGGCATAACAAGAAAGAGCATAATCGATTTGGCAAAGTATAAGGGAATTAAAGTTGAAGAACGCCCCATTAAAGTTTCTGAAATAAAAGCTGCCTATGAAAAGGGAAGTTTACAAGAAGTTTTTGGAACTGGAACTGCTGTGGTAGTTTTACCCATCAGTAGTTTCTCACATCAGGATAAAACTTTTAAGTTACCCAAAGAAACTCCCGTTGCTGATAACCTGAAAACCTCCCTTTTAGCAATTCAATACAATAAATCAGAGGACCCCTTCAATTGGAGAAAAGCGATTGTTTAATCTTCTTCAATAATTTTTTTTAAGTTGGGTTTAAAGTAATTAGGTCCTTTCATTACTTTCCCATCCTCTCTGTAAATTGGCTTACCGTTTTCATCCAGTTTGCTCATATTACTTCGCTGTATTTCGTCAAAAATAGCTTCCATTTTGTCTTGAAAACCGTGGGCAATTATCGTCCCACATAAGATGTAAAGCATATCGCCTAGTGCATCCCCTAATTCTATAAGGTCTCCATCTTTGGCAGCTTCTAAGTATTCTTCATTTTCTTCTTTCATTAGATTGAATCGAAGTGTGGTAACGGATTCAGGTAAAATAGCTGTAGGCTTGTCCTCTATGCCCAAACCGTAAGCCTCATGAAATGAAGTAACGGCATTAATTGGTTTATTTAACATGTTGTCTTTGAATGTTTATGGATTATTTATTTCTAAATTAGTCAAAAAATAAGAAGATGTTTTCTTTTGGACAATTAATATTTGCTTTATGCTTTGTCGTGGGATTTACCTTGATTGTAGTCTTTTCATATAGATCCGACAAAAAAAGTCAGCCCAACTACTTTAAGGGAAGTTATAAAATATTGATTGGTTTTTTTATCGCCTTTAGCGCCTTAGTTTTAATAAAATATCTAACTCAAAAATGAAAGCACTGCTGCTTATCTTTTTGGGTGGTGGTTTAGGTAGTGCATTCCGATTTTTAATCAGTAAATTATTTTATATAAATAAAGAAGGATTTCCTTGGGCTACTCTTGTAGCAAATTTTATTGGCTGCCTATTGATTGGATTTCTAGTTGGCTGGGCATTGAAAAATGAAAGTTTTCGCTCTGATGTTTACCTATTTGGTATTATAGGATTTTGTGGTGGGTTGACTACATTTTCTACTTTTAGTATGGAAAATATGTTTTTTCTCCGTTCTGGAGACTGCTTAAGTTTTATCGGCTATACACTTTTGAGCGTAGTAGGAGGATTAGTTTTTGTTTTTGCAGGTCATTCTTTATATAAATTTTTAGCCTAGACATCTTTTTTTTGCTTATTTCTTAAAATTTTTGTTTTTATTTTCAAATACCCCTAATTTTTAGGGGGTCATTTTTTTTATATGTAAAAAATTGAAAAAGCATCCCCTTATTGTAATGGGTCATATTTTAAATAAATATAAGTTTGCCAAAACTAATATTTACACAATGAAAAAAAATAATTCTATCATCGCAATCGCAATTTTATTAATTGCAATTATCCCTACTACGCTAAAAGCACAGGAAGAAGACAGTACTCCTGAAGCTACATTTAATTTTAGTGGTACAGTAGACACCTATTTTAGAACCAGCTTTACTGAAGATCCTGTGGCACCAGGAACGTCTTTCGCAAATCTTAACGGATTTTCACTTGGGATGGCCAACTTCATCGTTTCTTACGAAGGAGAAAAATCCGGCTTTGTTGCCGATGTTGTTTTTGGACCAAGAGGTTCAGACGCTGTATTTGGATCTGTTGGTAACTCTTCAGAAATTGTCAATCAATTGTACGCTTATTACCACTTAGGAGATGGAGTAACAGTTACAATGGGAAATTTCAATACATTTTTAGGGTATGAGGTTATTTCTCCAGCAGCGAATTTCAATTATTCTACTTCTTATATGTTTTCATATGGACCTTTTTCTCATACGGGTTTAAAACTTGATTTTGAACTTTCTGATGACATCTCCCTAATGGTTGGTGTATTCAATCAAACTGACGAAACTGAAGCAAATTATTCTCGTTATACAGCCTTTGGTGCTCAATTGGGACTTTACGGTCAATACATTAATTTTTTGGGAGGAGATGACTATACACAAATTGACTTCACAGGTGGATTTGACTTAAGCGATAGTTTTTTCTTAGGCATTAACGCTACTTCTGCAACCCTTTCTGGTGATATGGGATTTGCTGGCGTAGCACTTTACCCACAGATAACAACTAGTGACAGCTTTGCAATTGGTTTGCGAGGCGAATTTTTTTCAGAGACTGATGGATTTGGTGCTTTAGTATCAGATGGAGATGCTGATAATTTTTCACTAACACTGACAGGAAATTATACATCAGGAAACTTTATGTTCAAGCCTGAATTAAGACTAGATAGTGCTTCATCAGAAATATTCGCAATCAGCCCAACTGATACTTCAGATAGCTTAGCATCCTTTGTAATGGCTATGATATATTCATTTTAATTATAATCTTAAATAAAATATTATGTTTATAAAAAATTTATTTTTGAATATACCCTTTATTATTCAGGACACAGCTGCTATTGAGGGGGACATGGGTATGTTATGGATGCTTTTATCAGGTATTCTTGTATTTTTTATGCAAGCTGGATTTACTCTTGTTGAATCTGGAATGACAAGTTCAAAAAATGCCGTCAATATAGCTATGAAAAATCTTCTCGATATTTGCGTCGGGTCGATAACTTATTGGTTAGTTGGTTATTCTTTAATGTATGGTGATACTTCCAATGGATGGTTTTTTTGGGGAGGTTTATTTCAAGGAGAAGGAGCGGATCTTTTCTTTCAGACAATGTTTGCTGCTACTGCTGCCACAATAGTCTCAGGTGCAATTGCTGGAAGAACTAAATTTGAAACATATGCAATATTCACACTTGTTATGACAGCAATCATTTACCCAATTTCCGGTGGGTGGCAATGGCAAGGTTCAGGATGGCTTACTGAGATTGGATTTATAGATTTCGCTGGATCCTCAATTGTTCATGGTGTCGGTGGATTTGCTGCATTAGTTGCAGCATACATGGTCGGACCTAGAATTGGTAAATACGTAAATGGAGAGGTTATGCCTATTCCTGGCCACAATCAAGTAACGGCAACATTAGGTGTATTTATATTATGGCTTGGTTGGTTTGGATTTAATGGAGGATCACAATTGGCTTGGGGTGGAGATGACGCTATTGGGGCATCTACTGTGGTTATGGTTACAAACTTAGCTGCAGCTGCTGGCGGTTTGGGTGCATTAATTACATCATGGTTATATTTGAAAAAATCAAATTTGTCGATGTCTTTGAATGGGGCATTAGCAGGCCTTGTAAGCATCACTGCTGGTTGTGGAAATATGACTGCACCAGGAGCTGTTATGGCTGGTTTAATTGGTGGTATTATTGTAGTTTTTTCTATAGAATTCATAGAGAAAAAACTTAAAATAGATGATGCAATTGGTGCAGTTTCTGTTCACGGTATAGCTGGATTCTGGGGTACAATTGTAATTGGGCTTTGGGGAGTTAATGGTGATGTCGGAATAGGGCTTTTTAATGGAGGCGGAGCATCTCAATTTATTGCACAACTTACAGGTGCCATTGCTTACATGATATGGGCAATATTACTATCATTCATCGTATTTTCAATATTAAAATATACAATTGGCTTACGTGTAACAGAAGAAGAAGAACTGAAAGGTTTAGATATTTCAGAACACGGATCTATAGCTTATCCAGGTAAAAGAGAAAGAGAGTAGAATTGATAAAAAATCCTCATTCACCAATGAGGATTTTTTTATTGAAAACATAAACTAAAACAACAAAAATGAAAAAAATAGAGGCAATAATTAGAAAATCAAAATTTGACCAAGTTAAAGAAGCCTTACACAATGTTGAAGTCAATTTCTTCAGTTATTGGGATGTGACAGGTGTTGGAAATGAAAAAGAAGGGCATGTATACCGAGGGATTACTTACAGCACCTCTGAAATACAGAGAAGATACCTTTCAATAGTAGTCAATGACGATTTTGTTCAACCAACTATCGACGCAATCCTAAAATCAGCTGCTACAGACAGTGTTGGTGACGGGAAAATATTTATCCTTCCCGTAGAGGAAGCTTACAGAATTCGTACTGGAGAAAAGGGCGGAAAATCACTTAACTAAAAAACAAAAACAAATTATACTAATATGGAAACTGCACTATTTACAGCTAATAACGTATGGATGATGATCTGTACAGCACTTGTATTTTTTATGCACCTTGGGTTCTCTTTTCTTGAAATTGGGCTTACAAGACAAAAAAATGCAGTAAATATTTTATTTAAAAACTTTTTCGTAATCACCGCTGGATTATTACTTTATTGTATTGGTGGTTTTAACCTCATGTATCCCGGATTTGAGGAAGGTGCCATGGGGTTTTTTAAATTTGCTGGTTTTGGAATTGCTGCCCCTGAGGGCGGTATGTCCATTGACTACGCAGGAGGAGGATATACCTGGTGGACTGATTTCCTATTCCAAGGGATGTTTGCAGCAACAGCTGCAACTATAGTATCAGGAGCTGTAGCTGAACGGATAAAACTCAACAGCTTTATGCTCTTTACCATTTTATATGTAGGATTAGTGTATCCCATCATCGGATCTTGGAAATGGGGTGGTGGATTTTTAGACCAATGGGGTTTCTATGACTTTGCTGGTTCTACCCTCGTTCACTCTGTTGGTGGTTGGGCTGCATTAATTGCAATTTACCTTTTAGGGGCGCGGATTGGAAAATTCGGAAAAGATGGAAAACCAAATGCCATACCCGGACATAATATTCCCTTAGCGGCAGCAGGTGTTCTTATTCTTTGGTTAGGATGGTTCGGTTTTAATGGAGGATCGGTACTTTCAGCGGACCCAGAGCTTACTTCATTAACACTTGTTACCACTTGTTTAGCGGCAGCAGCTGGTGGAGTTTCTGCAGCACTTTTCTCGAATATCTTATTTAAAAACTTTGACTTAACAATGTTTATGAATGGCGTTTTGGGAGGACTTGTTGGTATCACAGCTGGCGCTGATCAGATGGGTCCTACAGACGCCATTTTAATAGGTATCATAGCTGGAGTCATTATTGTACTTGGAATATCACTAGTTGATAAACTCAAACTCGATGACCCGGTAGGGGCAGTTGCTGTCCATTTAATTTGCGGAATTTGGGGAACACTGGCTGTCGGAATTTTTGGAGCCATGGCAGGAGTAGATCAATTTATAGCTCAATTAATCGGTGTAGGTATTGTAGGTGCATTTTCTTGTGTTACTGCATTTATTATACTATCTGTCATCAAAAAAACCATGGGTCTTCGTGTTGATGCCAACGATGAACTAAAAGGTCTTGATTTAATGGAGCACGGAATGGATGCTTATTCAGACTTCAGACTAAATCAACATTAATTTTAGGTTATAACCATAAACCTTGAGTATTGAACCAAAACCTCCTGACTGTGTCGGGAGGTTTTTTTGTATATATTTAATAAAAATTTAATCATGTTTAAGCTACTTCAATTTATACTACTTAACTGTTTCTTTTTTATCAATGCTCAAAAATCCATTGGAAAACTTTAAGGTGCTCTATGGCACAGGAGCATTCAAACTGACGGAATACAACAAAGTAATCCATGTTGGGGGAGTAAACACGCCATTCATCATGGTGTTATCCTAGATGCCAAAAAATTACTTTCAGAGGTCAAAGAAATGGTAAGTAAAGCGAAAGAAAAAGAAAATTTTAAAATTACCCAACCGGGAGAATAACAAGAATACCCCATGAAACGACTTATTTTATTAATGTATTGTCCTGATAAAAAAGGAATCATTGCAGCAGTCACTAATTTTATTCATCAACGAAACGGAAATATTGTTTATATCGATCAGTATGTCGATCGCATCCAAGGTGCCTTTTTTATGAGGATAGAAGTTGAAGGTGACTTTGATTTGTCAAATTTTCAAAAATTTAAAACTAACTTTAATAAAGTATTGGGTGAACCCTTTCAGATGTCTTGTAGTTTTTACCTAGCAGATGTCCTTTCTAAAATGGCTGTTTTTGTTTCCAAATACGATCATTGCCTTTACGATATTCTTGCACAACAAAGCTCAGGAAAGCTGGCCTGTATCATACCGTTCATCATCAGTAATCACAAGGACTTGGAACCCATAGCAAAGCAGTTTGATATTCCGTTTTATCACATTACTGTATGCAAAGACACCAAGGAAGAAGCAGAAATAAAGCAACTGGAATTACTTGAAAAATATGAAGTGGACTGTATCGTATTGGCTCGATATATGCAAATAGTATCGTCTCGAATTATCGATTTTTATCCTTCAAAAATCATAAATATTCACCATTCTTTTTTACCTGCTTTCCCAGGAGCCAAACCCTATCATTCCGCATTTCAGAGAGGAGTTAAAATCATTGGAGCTACGAGTCACTATGTAACAGAAGAATTGGACGCTGGACCCATCATAGATCAAGACACCATTCGCGTGTCTCACGGGCACGAGGTTAAAGACTTTATCCTAAAAGGACAGGATTTGGAGCGGATTGTTTTACTCAGAGCCTTAAAGCTTCACTGTGAACGCAAGATCATGACTTACAATAACAAGACAATAGTTTTCAATTAGTCTAAGACTGCAGAAAATCCAAAAGTCCCAGGTTAAATTTTTCAGGTTGATCTATGTTTACCACATGTCCTGACTGCTTTAAGGTCAATAGGCTTGAATATTGATGGAGATTCACAATTTTCTTAACAAAAGGTAAAAACATATAATCTTGACTCCCCATGATATAAAGCGTAGGTATTTTAACCTCACGCTTTCTTATTTTTTCTAACAGAGGGAGTAAGTTGGCTGTCAATTTATACCATTTTCTAAATTCATTTTCAGACATCTTTTTTGCTTCACGGATAAACAATGCCCTTGATTTTCTGTGGGCTTTATAAGGCATAATTACATAAGCGAAAAAAGTATAAATCCAAATAAAAGGAAGTATAGTTTGTGTCAATTTTCCCAAAAACATTAGGATTTTCGACTGTAGGTTTAGGTTAATTATAGCGCCTCCTAAACCAATTTTTTCAATTCGATATGGATGAGAGTGCATCATTTTCTGAATGAGTATACTCCCCAAGGATATCCCAACAAAATGTGATTTTTCTATTTTTCGGTGATCCAATACCTCAACTAGATCAGAAATGACCAAATCAAATGAATAGACCAATTCATCTGGAGAGTTCCTTGATTTTCCGTGTCCTCTAAGGTCGATCAATAATACATTAAAGTAAGTCTTAAAAAATCGAACTTGATTGAACCAAATAGAGGAATTCCCTCCAGCGCCATGTATAAAAGTAATACACTGTTTTGACCCGTTTTCAGATTTATAAATAGAATGATGCAGCACTAGAGCAGGTCTTTTTGTGACAGATATATTGCCATTTCTTCTTGCAGCTTCTGGGCTTCGTTAGCTGCAACCTCAGCAAAATCATCTGCTTGAGAGGCGTATATTATACCTCTAGATGAATTAACTAAAAGTCCACAATGAGCATTCATTCCTGCTTCCGCAACTGCTTGTAAGCTGCCGCCTTGTGCTCCTACTCCAGGCACCAATAAAAATGCACTAGGAATAATTTTCCGAATGGACGCAATTGCAGTAGCTTTTGTTGCACCAACTACATACATTAGCTGCTCAGCTCCGTTCCACTCTAGGCTAGTTCGTAATACCTTTTCATACAACCTCTCCCCTTCCGCTTCGGTTAATTGAAAATCATAAGCCCCAGGATTAGATGTCAAGGCAAGTAAAATTGCATATTTATTTTTAAAAGTTAAAAACGGCTCCACAGCATCTCTACCCATATAAGGTGCTATAGTTACTGCGTCAACATTATAGGTTTCAAAAAAAGCTTTTGCATAATGAGTCGCTGTATTGCCAATATCACCTCTTTTGGCATCAGCTATAACGAAATGATTGGGATAATACTGATTGAGATATTTGGTTATTTTATCAAACGCACTCCAGCCTTTTATGCCGTATGTTTCAAAAAAAGCAAGATTAGGCTTGTAGGCTACAGCATACAAATGTGTGGCATCGATTATTTTTTTAGCAAAAGTGAATAGTGGGTTCTCCTGATCTTTGAGATGAGGGGGAATCTTATCTAAATCGATATCTAGTCCAACACAGAGGAAGGATCTTTTAGCTTTTATTTGTTCGAAGAGCAGCTTTTGTGTCATATTACTTCACCTGCCTCTTTAAGTTTCTCAGTGTTTTGATGCAATTGTAACTCATCTATAAGTTTTTGAACGTCTCCATTGATCACATTTGGTAAATCATAAAGGGTCAAACCGATTCTGTGATCAGTAACACGTCCTTGAGGATAATTATAGGTTCTTATTTTTGCTGAACGATCTCCAGAGGAGACCAGAGAATTTCGTTTTTCGGCGTCTGAAGCTAGCTTTTTGGATAATTCCAATTCATATAATCTGGAACGCAATACCTTAAGCGCCTTGTCTTTATTTTTATGCTGAGATTTTTGATCTTGGCATTGAGCTACTATACCTGTTGGCTCGTGTGTTAATCGAACAGCAGAATAGGTAGTGTTAACCGATTGGCCTCCAGGCCCTGAGGAACAGAAATAATCAATTCGCACCTCATTCATGTCAATTTCAACATCAAACTCTTCTGCCTCGGGCAATACCATTACCGTTGCCGCTGAAGTATGAACCCGTCCCTGAGTTTCAGTCTGGGGCACCCGCTGCACACGGTGAACACCTGATTCGTATTTCATGGTACCGTAAATATCCTCACCTGAAACTTCAAAAATAACCTCTTTAAAACCACCAGCTGTGCCCTCACTAGAATCAACAAAACTTACTTTCCAACCTTTTGATTGACAATATTTAGTGTACATTCTATACAGATCTCCGGCGAAAATACTCGCTTCATCTCCTCCAGTCCCAGCACGAATTTCAACCACTACATTTTTTGCATCTTCTGGATCTTTGGGTATCAATAAGAATTTAATTTCTTCCTCCAAGGCTGGAATTTGCTCTTTTGCAATTTCAATTTCCATTTTGGCCATAGCGAGCATTTCCTCATCATTTTCATCCTTGAGCAATTGTTCTGCTTCCTCTAGATTTGAAAGGAGGGTCTTGTACGATTTAATCTTTTCGACCATAAGCGAAAGATCTTTGTACTCTTTATTCAATTGAACATAGCGCTTCTGGTCAGCAATGATGTCGGGCTGGATAATCAAATCGGAAACCTCGTCAAAGCGTTGTTGGATTATTTGAAGTTTTTCTAACATAGAAGCACAAATTTACAAATTGTAAGGAGATTAAGTGATTTATTTGTCAATGACAATTCGGTAATTAATCTTCAACAAATCTTTCATCTGAACACTTAAAAAGGAAGGTAATTCTATTCCAAAATCAGAAGGAATCAATTGTAATTCTCCTAGCAACTCGGTGCCAAGCTCAGATTTATACAAATCGGCTTCTATGCTTTGAGTAATCGATATTCCGTGAAATTCAAGTGAACCCGAAAAGCGTACCGTTTTGGAATTGTATTTAATTTCATCCGAATAAAATTTAATTTCGGGATATTGCAATGCCTCCAACACTTCTAAAGCATTAGCATCACGACTCGAATTATTACTGTCAAAATCTCTCACATTGGCTAGTAGTGCAATTTTAACAATCTCATCAGTAGCCTCATCGACCACCGCTATTCCCTTGACTTTTTGATTTATTCCATCCCAATCATGTAGTAAATGTTTTCCTTCATATTGAATAAAAGAAGATTGATCATTGACATCTTTTCGAACTTCTTGACCAATTAGACTCAAATGAGTTAAAAATATAAAAAGGCTTATTCTGAGCCGCATACTATTAAAATTTAAATACCAAGATTGCCGCTACATAACTTCCAAAGGCAGTAAAAGCTGCTGCGCGGTGTAATTGTTTGTTTTCTTCAGCCAGAATATTAGTGGCGAGCATGGCTGAAAAGTGAATTGTGGCCAAATATTTATGTGCTTGGGCTGAACTTAACCCTTTTGTTTTTTTATTGATTAAAGGCGGGGGGGCAAAAAGTGACAAACCAGCGCCTGTAAAATAGCTGATCGAAGTTAAATTACCAATGGTTTCATGGGTTTCATAATACCGATAATCTCCCTTATACAATTGAGTTCCCATAACACCTTGGGCAACCATACCTGCAAGAGTCACAAATCCAATAATCTGATGAGCTTTGAGCATTTTTCTCCTAACTTTTAACTCTTTTTCGCGCTGTTCAATTGTCAGAGGAGACCACTGTGTCTTTCTCATCAAGCCGTTTTCACCCCAAAGTAAGCGTTGAGTAAAAACCATTCTCTTAGGCAGTAATTCGGTTTTGATTTCTTTGGATTCTTCCCGAATTGAACTGAATAAATCTTCCTGTGCGCTCACAAAAGAGGAAAAACGTAAAAATAACAGCACACTTAATAAGCCGTTGATTTTAAATTTATCATAAGTATTCATAAGATCCATAGGGGGTTTTAAGGTTAAGTTTTTTGACAGAAGAAGCTTCTACACTACCAACGATTTTAGCATCTACGTTAAAGCTATTAGAAATAGAAATGATTTCATCAGCTTGCGATGGAGGTACATAAAACTCCATACGGTGACCCATATTAAACACTTGATACATTTCTCTACCTGAGGTTTGAGATTCTTTTTTAATTAAATCAAAAAGAGGGGGTACTGGAAAGAGCGCATCCTTAATCACATGCAGCTGATCTATAAAATGCAAGATTTTTGTCTGTGCACCTCCACTACAATGGATCATACCATGTATTTGGCTTCTATCAATATTTTGAAAAATTTGATGGACTATAGGGGCATAGGTTCGAGTAGGTGACAAGACAAGTTTTCCTATATCAATCGGAACACCTTCCAAAGCATGCGTCAGTTGTTTTGATCCAGAATAGACTAAATCCTCAGGGACAGTAGGATCAAAACTCTCTGGATACTTGGCCGCAAGTTCTTTTGAAAATACATCGTGTCTGGCTGAAGTAAGCCCGTTACTCCCCATTCCGCCATTGTATTCAGTTTCATAGGTTGCCTGACCAAAGGAGGAAAGCCCAACAATAACATCTCCTGCTTGTATGTTTGCATTATCAATGATATGCTTTTTATTTAAACGAGCTGTTACGGTAGAATCAACGATAATACTTCTGACTAAATCTCCAACATCAGCTGTTTCTCCACCAGTGCTGTAAATTGAAACTCCCCAATTATTGAGCAATTCTAAAAGTTCTTCTGTACCTTCTATAATAGCTGCAATCACCTCTCCTGGGATATGATTTTTATTTCTACCGATAGTTGAAGAAAGTAAGATATTTTGAGTCACACCAACACAGAGTAAATCATCTGTATTCATAATTAGCGCGTCTTGGGCAATACCTTTCCATACTGAAAGGTCTCCCGTTTCCTTCCAATACATATAAGCAAGAGAAGATTTTGTTCCCGCACCATCAGCATGCATTACAATAGCATGATCCTCACTTCCGGTCAGTACGTCGGGAATGATTTTACAAAAAGCTTTTGGATAAAGCCCTTTATCTAAATTTTTTATCGCTTGATGTACATCTTCTTTTTGGGCTGAAACCCCCCGCTGAGCATATCTGTTGGACATATACTGATTTTGTACAAAAGTAGGGGTTTTGGCTAAATCTAAAGTGCGTTAAAAAGGATACTTATCAACGAACAAACAACAGTTCTCGATATTTCGCTAGTGGCCATAAGGTGTCCTCAACGGTGAGTTCTAATTTGTCGCACTGATAGCGAATACTGGTTAAAAAAGGCTTGACAGTTTGAGCGTACTGAAGTGCTTTTTTGTGAAAGTCAGTAGTGCTATTTGCTTTTTTACGGGCATTGGTCATTTGGGTTACCCCATCATTGATTTCTGCTATGTATTTTGATATTTTTTCAAGTATTAACAATTGTTCACTCGCAAACTCTTTATACGAAGTACCGTAGATCTCTTTTAGCCCACGAATGTTTTCTATCAACATATTCTGGTATCTAATGGCTGTAGGGATGATGTGATTTCTTGCTATATCCCCTAAGGTCCTTGATTCAATTTGTACAGTAGAGATATAGGCCTCAAGATCTACTTGATATCGAGCTGTCAATTCTCTTTCAGAAAAAATTTCAAGTGCTTCAAAAAGTGCTATAGCTTTAGAGGCCACATAACTGGGGAGTTCTTTAGGTGTTGAGACTTGTTCAGAGTTTTTTGCAATGTTGTTTTTAATAGATAATTCAGGCTTTATGGAAGAAATAGTTTCTCTTAAAACATTGAAAATAGCATCGTCTTTTTTCATCTTTTTCCCATCAATAAGCTTGTTTACTGCAAGTTTAAAATCCAATAACTGTTCGGTGACTACAGCGTTTAAAACTGTGATCAATTTTGAAGAGTTTGATTTAGAGCCTACTGTTCTGAATTCAAATTTATTCCCCGTAAAGGCAACTGGGGCTGTTCTATTTCTATCGGTATTGTCCAACAGGATTTCTGGAATTTTTCCAATCACATTCAGTTTTAAGTCTGTTTTCTCCTCAGGAGATAGTTTTCCTTTAGAAACATTTTCAAGATCTTCTAGAACCTCTAAGAGATAATTTCCAATAAATACTGAAAGTTCAGAGGATGGTGCCTCATTAAAACCTATTCTCAGGTCATTGGATGCTGATACTGTGGCGGCCTTAATCAAGTCTTTGTATCTCAAAACAGCAGCTATAGTATTTATAAAGAAGGAAAGAAACTGCAGATTGCTCATTGGAGTTTTCCCAGGACTTAAAAGGTTAATCCCCGTATTTGTATTCAACGACCAATTGATATGTTTTCCGGAACCATTAATCTTATCAAAAGGTTTTTCGTGAAAAAGCACAACAAAATTATGCTTATAAGCAACCTTATTCATGAGATCCATTAAAAGCGTATTATGATCAACCGCCAAATTGGCATTTTCAAATACAGGGGCTACCTCATACTGACTAGGTGCTACCTCATTGTGTCTGGTTTTGATCTGAATTCCAACCAATTTACACTCCTTTTCAAGCTCAATAAGGAAGTCACTCACTCTAGAGGGTATCGAACCAAAATAATGATCATTGAGCTCCTCCCCTTTCGATGGAGCATGACCAAGTAAGGTTCTGCCAGTTAGCATTAAATCGGGTCGAGTTAGTGCTAAACTGCGATCGATTAAAAAATATTCTTGTTCCCATCCAAGAGTGGCGGAAACTTTTGAGGTATTTTTGTCGAAAAAACGACATATTTCAACTGCTGCATCATCCAACTTTTGAAGTGATTTAAGAAATGGTGTTTTGTAATCTAAAGCTTCTCCTGTATAAGACACAAAGATGGTAGGAATACAGAGGGTATTTTCAAAAATAAACGCAGGTGAGGTTGGATCCCAAGCTGAATAACCTCGAGCTTCAAAGGTGTTTCTGATCCCTCCACTTGGGAAACTTGATGCGTTTGGAATTTGTTGAACAAGCTGATCCCCATCAAATTTTTCAATTTGATTTCCAAAGGCATCTAGATCAAAAAACGATTCGTGTTTTTCCGCAGTAGCACCTGTGAGGGGTTGAAACCAGTGAGAATAATGTGTTGCTTCCTTACCTATTGCCCACGCTTTCATGGCTGAAGCAATCTGATCGGCCAAAGAAGCTCCCATTTGGGTTCCTTTTTCAATACATTGCTGCATTTGTTCAAAAGCTTTTTGACTAATGAATTTTTGAAGCTGTTTGTGGTTGAGAACATTAGAAGCAAACTCGATTCCAGATAAAGTTGCTTCTTTATTCGCATTCGAGGTCTTGGCAAGATGCTCTAAACTTTTTTTACGTAAGGTTTGCATGATCTGTGAAAGAGAAATATTTAGATTATAAAGTTAATTATTTTGAATTTTTTACAGTGAATTCTTTTTAAAATGAAAAAAAATAAATTTTACCCATTAAAAAATAGGGTGTTCGTAAAAATTACTTATTGTTAATTTCTTTAAGCCATTACTTTATTGGGGGGTAAATTTAAATTATATTTTTGTAAAAAAATATTTATATCATGAGTAAAGCTAAACTAGAGTACATATGGTTGGATGGCTATCAGCCTACTGCAAGTCTTCGCAGCAAAACAAAAATTGTGACCGATTTTAAAGGAACTCTGGACGACTGTCCAATGTGGTCATTCGATGGATCATCCACTCGCCAAGCAGAAGGTAATGCTTCCGACTGTTTATTAAAGCCAGTAGCATTATACAAAGATCCTGATCGAAAAAACGGATGGTTAGTAATGACGGAAGTACTTAACGCAGATGGAACTGCACACGCTTCGAATGGCCGTGCCACTATCGATGATGACGATGATGATTTTTGGTTTGGGTTTGAGCAAGAGTACTTTTTATGGGATCCAGAAACTAATCTACCTCTAGGTTTCCCCAGAGATCAAACTCCACAAGGTCAGTTTTACTGCTCTGTAGGTGCTAAAAACGCCTTTGGCAGAGAAATGGTTGAAGAACATTTAGACCAATGTCTAGAGGCAGGAATCAATGTTGAAGGAATTAATGCTGAAGTGGCCTCAGGTCAATGGGAATATCAATGTTTTGCAAAAGGTGCCAAACAAGCTGGTGACGAAATGTGGGTATCAAGATACCTGCTTGAGCGTCTTGGTGAAAAATACGGTCTTGCCATTGATTGGCATCCAAAACCCCTAGGTGCTACAGACTGGAACGGATCTGGTATGCACGCCAATTTCTCAAATGAGGTTTTAAGAACTTGTGGTTCTAAAGAAACGTATGAGAAAATTTGTGAAGCATTCCGACCTGTTGTAAAAGAACATATCGCAGTTTACGGAGCATACAACGACCAACGTTTGACTGGTGATCACGAAACTCAGTCGATAGATGAATTTAGTTTTGGTGTATCTGACCGAGGAGCTTCTATTAGAATTCCAATCATGACAGTTGAACAGGGCTGGAAAGGATGGTTAGAAGACCGAAGACCTGCTTCAAATGGAGATCCATACAAAATCGCATCTCGAATTATTAAAACTGTTAAATCTGTTTAAATATTTATTTTGCTAGATATCGTAATTAAATTTGCATCCTCGGGCTCACGATCGGGGATGTTTTTTATGTAAACATTTGATTTAGGAATAATCCATAAACAACTAGCAAACAGAGTCCTTCAAGACGACCCAAATGCATTTTTTTAGGAATAAACACCAAGGGGAATATCAATAAAGAAACCCCAATCATCCAAAAGAAATCAATATCTAAGATTGCGCGGTCCATCACATTAATCGGATGAATCATAGATGTAATCCCCATAACGGCGAGAATATTAAAAATATTTGAACCAATAAGATTCCCAATCGAGATTGCTTTTTCTTTATTGATGATTGCAATAATGGAAGCTGATAGCTCAGGAATACTGGTTCCAATTGAAACTACTGAAATGCTAATGATACGTTCACTTACGCCTAAGGAGGTCGCTAAAGAGACTGCTGAATTCACAAGAACTTCAGAACCCAACCACAAAAAAAAGCCGCCTATAAAGAATGTAAAAGTCAATTGAGTTAAAAGCATTTCTTTTTCATCAATCTCAATTTTTTCTTTAATTACTGCTTTATTTTGAAAAAAAAGAAGATAGATCAGAAAAATGAGGAGTAATAGGAACAATATACCCCCCTCTACTTGATTTAAATAAGCATCAGCTTGAAGAAAAGAAAAAAATAACAGTGTTGCTATCATCATGATTGGCCAGTCTGTCTTATAAAAGCTTTTGGTGACTTGAATAGGTGAGATTACTAAAACAACTCCTAAAACAAAAGCTAAATTGGCAACATTAGATCCCACAACATTACCCAAAGCGAGATCAGGATACCCCCTAAGGGCTGATTTTATACTGACTATTAGCTCTGGAGCTGAGGTAGAAAAAGATACTACAGTCATCCCAATTACAATTTTAGGAATATTGATCTTTAAGGACAAAGCAACTGCCGCATCTAATAGCAAATCTCCACCCTTAATGAGCAGTACAAGACCTACTATGATTGCTATAAAATCCATTTAAAAACCTACAAGATACAGTTAAGTTTTAATCTGATTCCTTCTTTTTAAAATGAAATCAATAAGCTCTTAATAAAACTATAATTTATTTATATTTGCATCCATCAAACGGCCTCGTAGCATAATTGAATAGTGCACTTGATTACGGCTCAAGAGGTTGCAGGTTTGAATCCTGCCGAGGTCACATATATAGTAAGGGATCACAGCAATGTTGTCCCTTTTTCGTTTCCTCACTTGCACACTATTTGCACTCAAGTCCTATTAAAGAGTAACAACCATTAGGATAATTTACAAAATCTTTACAGTCATTGGTATATATATGTTTTAGTGTAGAATTAAAAATAGTGATTAAAGCAATTTATTTTGAAAGTAGTCTTTTACGTTAACAAGATTTAGAGAACGGATTGCATATTAAATTCCACCTCCATGTTTCAATTAGTTCATTTAGATAAGTTAGCAAATACATTTGTTTGTAATACTATCAAGCGTCTTAACTTATCTATTTGGCATTTTATTAGGCCTATTTCTACTTTAATTTTGATGAAGTATAAATGAAGTATTTGTTTCTATTTAAATATGTTTTCAAACTTCTATCATTGTGAAACTTTTGATTAAATGATGCAGAGACTCCTTCTGATTAATTGTTGTAAAATGTGTTTGTTTGGAGTTTCTGCATTTCTATTGAAATAGTTTTAAATTATATAATCTTTAAATGAACAAGACACCTTTAATCTTTGCTTTACTTTTTATTTTATCATTACTCATTTCTTCTCTTCTTTTATAAATTTTAATTAACACTTTAATTCTTTTAAATGAAAATTCAAATTGTTTTAAAATCATTTGCTTTATTAATGATATTAGGAGGAGTTGCCATCATTTGGTTTGGTCTTTCTACATAAATGGAAATCAGGTAGGAAACAGATATGTATGAAACCAATTTTGTCAAATTCTTCATCATTACTATACTAGCAGATGGATGGTGTAAAGAACCGTTGACAACTTTTAGGGATCTGCCGACCACCACCTCACCCTGTACTATTATTTAAAAATATCTTTCTTAAATATATTTGTATCAATTTTTCTTTTAGGAAGTTTCCAAAACTTTACCCGCATATTATTATTTATAACAGAACAAGGAATTAAAATAATATTTAGTAAAACAACAATGACCCTCCAAATACCCCTTAAAATCTACCAAAATAATAATCCCAAGAAAGCAAAAAAAGCGTAAAATATTTCAGGTCTCATTTGTAAATGTAATTTATTTTAAGTTGTTTAGATTACCTAAAACTTGGAAGTAGAATTAGTATTTTTGAGGAAATGGAAAAACTAAAATATATTGGGTTTTCAATTACTTGCTTTGCTATCCTCTTTAAGTTGATGTCTTGGCAATATGCTGATAAACTATTAATAGCAGGATTAGGGTCATTAGGTCTTTATTTTCTAATCAAAGTGTTTAAAAAATAATTTTACTATGGATTTTGTAGATTTGAGTAAATGAAAAAACTTCTTTTATTAATACCCATTATCTATTTTAGCAGTTGCACTGTTGATGATTGTGTTGTAATTACAAGAAAAGAAAATACAGGTTTAAACTTTTTATTCTTTTTTCAAGATGATAGAAGCCCTTTTGTAAATAATCAAACTGTAGTTGGTGAATACGGAGCGATTCCATCAGGTTCTGTAACCGAAGAAGTTTATAATCAATACGTAGTTGGTGATATATACTGTAGAGATTAAAGTCCTTACTCCTTAACTCTTCTGTGAGGATAGCTTTATAGATTTCTTCTGCTCTATATTCTTTAAGAATTAATTTGTTTGATTCGTCAACTTTTTGCTTTAGTTCAACCCATTCCCAATCCTGATAATATGCTTTAATGGTTTGATTAGCGTGTCCAAGTAGTTTAATCCTTCGATATAGTTAATAATACATTATATATAAAATACGTTTAAAAGAAAAACTTGACTTGTTATATATTAATTTACTCTAATGTATTCCATTTCGTTATCATTCCATACAAAGTCAGTCGTGATTTTGTTACTAACTGGATTATAAAAAACCTCAAGATATTTCAACCTATCTATTCCTTCTACTTTAACTTGTGCAATAAAAGTGTGGAAATGGTGTCTATCAAAGGGGCTTACAAAAGTATTGTAAGAATTCCAGATAACATTTCGAGTATATTCTAAGTTTGAAAAATTTGAATTATTGAAAGAACGTATAAGCTCATTTATTTTTGCAGCATTTATAGGCACTATTTCTTTTTCACTTAGATTTAATCTTTCTCTTTCATCAATAAAACCCTGATGCTGCAAAATAAATTCATCAATATCTGGAATGTTATCTTGATTTGAAATTTCTAGTTTTTTGAGATCAGGTATTTTTTTTTGATTCGAAACTTGTTCCTCTAATAAATTAAATTCTTCATCTCTAGGATCCCATTCAAAATAACTATCAACTTTCTTTTCATTCGGGTTATAAAATACTTGGAGATACTTAAGCCTTTCTACGTTTTTAACCCTCACTTGAATAATAAATTTACTTATATGGTGCCTATTTGTAGGACTAATAAATGTTTCATATGAATCCCAAACTATACTTCTAGTCAACTCTACAAGTCCATAATATTTTCTTTGGATAAAAAATCTAATTAACTTGTTTATTTCTTTATCATTTATTGCATTAACTTCACCTGCATCATTTTGTTCAAACGAATTATGTTGATTTATAAAATCCTCTATCTTAATAGGATCTAATTGTGCATTTGTAAGATTAATAAAAAGAAGTAAAATTAATAATGGGTATTTCATGATAACAGTTTTTTTACAAACGAAAATGATATTTTTTTAGGTTTATCAGTTTCTTCCTTACTCTTGTATAATATTTTAGATATTAGAATACAATATTTACGCTAATAATTTTAAATGTAGGAAATATAGCTTATATATCAAATCCCATGCCCCTTTGTTTAGATTAATGTTGGAAACAAACGTTTAGTTTTTATGTGTCTCAATTCTAAGGGATGGGACAGCATCCAACACATTACAAACTTTCCCCAAACAACACCCCCTAAAACCATTACAACGAATCTTATGTTAAGGCAATGATATCAATGGATTAGATGAGATACAGATTGCATCCATTCTTGTACAAGAAAAAATATTCTTTAATTTTATTTGTTTTTTTTAAAGTCTTAGAGCAGTCCTTTTTTCATTTGCTCAATTGCGTAATTGGCTGCTCGGGCAGAAATGGCCATAAATGTTAACGAAGGGTTTTGTGTCGAAGTAGAAGTCATACAGGCCCCATCTGTCACAAATACATTTTTGCATTCATGTAACTGATTCCATTTATTCAAGAGAGAAGTTTGCGAATCATTACCCATACGCACACCTCCCATTTCATGGATGTCATTACCTGGACGTCTCTTGTTGTCGTTAATTCGAATATTTTTAAATCCGGCTTTAGTGTACATTTCTGAAAATTGTTCAAAAAAGTCTTGAATCATTTTTTCATCATTATCATCGTAATCAACATCGATACTCAACTGTGGAATACCCCATTTGTCTTTTTTTTCTGTATCTAAAGTCACCTTATTAGATTTTTTTGGAATCGTCTCTCCCATCATATGTGAGTTCACGCTCCAAAGTCCTGTTTCTTTAGTTTTTAGAAGATTTGATTTTAATTCTTCACCAATTCCTTCCCTATTAGTATCTCGCGCTGGTCGAGCTCCAAATCCCGCAGCATAACCTCTTAGAAAATCTGTTTCCTGTTTGTACACATTTCTAAAGCGAGGAATGTAATGAGAAGTTGGCTTGGCTCCTTCTGTTGTAAATTGAGGGAAGCCTTCGTATTCAGCATTGATGGTTGCTCTGTAATTGTGAAATGCAATATACTTCCCTAAAAGTCCATTATCATTACCTAAACCGTTTGGAAAGCGTTTTGAAGTAGAATTCAGCAAAATCAAATTTGTATTTAAAGTAGCAGCGGTTACAAATACAACCTTTGCAAAAAAATCTTCACTACTCTTGGTTTCAGAATCAATTACTCGAACACCTACTGCTTTTTGTTCTGTCTCATCATAAAGAACCGAATGGACAACTGAATTGGGTTTTAATGTCATATTTCCCGTTTTCAAAGCCCAGGGTATTAAGGTAGAATTGGAGTTGAAATACCCTCCCAATGGACATCCCCTTTGACAGATTCTTCTGCTCATACACATACCTCTCCCTTGTTCTACAAAAATGGGTTTACTCTCTGTAAGATGCGCACACCTACCGTAAATTACATGACGATCCTTGTAATATTTTTTTACTTGTTCGCTAAAGTAGTCCTCAACCACATTAGATTCCCAAGGCTTTAAAAAATCACCATCAGGGAGAATATCTAATCCATCTTTATTGCCACTTACACCTACAAACCGCTCAACATAGGTGTACCAATCGGCCAAATCTTTATAACGTATTGGCCAATCTACTGCATAACCGTCTCTTTCAGGCCCTTCAAAATCAAAAGGGCTCCAACGTTGAACTTGACGTGCCCACATGATGGACTTCCCCCCTACTTGGTAGCCTCTAATCCAATCAAAAGGTTTTACTTGACCGTAAGGGTGCTCTTCATCTTTTACAAAAAAATGCTTTGCATCTTCTCTAAAAGCATAGCATCGGCTAACAATTGGATTGTCTTTAATCTCTTGAGTTGTCAACCTTCCCCTATGTTCAAATTCCCAGGGTTGCATGTTAGTTGTAGGGTAATCTTTAAGGTGTTCTACATCGGGGCCTCGCTCTAAAAGCAGCGTTTTAAAACCTTGTTCACTGAACTCTTTTGCAACCCAACCTCCAGACATTCCTGCTCCAATAACTATGGTGTCAAATGTATTTGCTTTTGTATTCATTAACTTGCTGCTCTAGATACTCGCCCGTAATATCTTCCAGGCATAAATTCGTATTTAAGGTGTGTTTTTAAATAGTTTTCTGAAGTCTCAAAGTGAAGTAAACTGTAGCGTTTGAGAAGATTTAAAAAATCTGAAACATCTGTTTCTTGAGAAAATTGTTCTAAAATAAATTTGTTTTTTTCTTTAGCTGACAAAGAACTAAAACTGAGCTCTTGAGCTGAGAATATAGCTCTAAAAGCTTTAAATCCGCCAGTTAGAGTTAGTAATTCAGCAGATGAACCACAATCATTAATCATTGTTAATACAAATTGTATTCGGGTTTCAGTAGTGGGAAAGCCAACAGTGTCTTCCGCCAATATACAATTACATATCTCACTGATGAGTAACTGTTCATTCCTCTTGATCAAGGGAAATTTATCATAAATAATTTTTGGACCAAGTTGACATGCATAGGGCAGCAAAAAAACTCCTCCAGTAAGCAAGCCCAAGCTCTTTACTGCACTTCTTCTCTTCATGAAAAATTACTAATAATTAAAAATCACGATACGAACCACTTAAGAAAGAATTGGCTTCTTCTTCTTTAAATAAAGCCTTTTCACTATCCCAGTGAAGCGTCTTATTTGGAAAACGCCCAGCGATAACTCCAAGTAAAATAGTCTCAGTTAATCTAGCTGAATACGAAAAAGGTGCAGAAACCTTGTCTTTACCAAGACATGCATCTACAAATTGGTGATAATGCTTTGGTGCATCTCTTTCATAATCATTTTTTGTTGTTCCCAACGAACCGTTTGGATCGTATTCAGAAACGTCAATTTCCTTGTATTTTCCATCAATTATAAGTCTAGGGAGCTCCATAAAATGAGGCAATAATAATCGCCCTTTTTCACCAATAAACATCGCTCCTTGTAAAGGTAATTCATCTTTATTTGGAAGTTTTAACTCTTTATTTTTTGAAGGTGCTCCAGGACCGTCAGACCATATCCAAGTTAAAGTTTCAGCAGTATATTTCGTTCCTGGAAAAGTATAGGTTACTTTGTTGTTTTCTGGAAATCCAAATCCGTTGGGTTTTCTACATTTATTTTGGATTGTCATGGGAACATCAAGCGCAAGAGCATTGTAAGGGGTATCAAATATATGAACTCCCATATCTCCCAAAGTTCCACAACCATAATCCACTAATTTTCTCCAATTTCCCGGGTGATACACTTTATCTTTAAAAGGTCTCTCTGGAGAAGTCCCAAGCCATAGGTTCCAATCTAAATTACTTGGTACAGCATCCTCTCCCATAGGAATAGGTCCGTCATATCCCCAGTTTTTGGGTGACCACGCATGCACTTTGTGAACTTTACCTATGATTCCTGATTGAATTAATAACGTAGCCAGTTTATAATCATAAAAGGAATGAACTTGGATACCCATTTGGGTGATAATATTTTTCTTTTCGGAAAGCTTACGCATGGCACGGGCTTCAGAAACGTAATGAGTTAAAGGCTTTTGGCAATAGACAGGTTTGTTCATTTCCATAGCCATGATTGAAGCTGGGGCATGAGTGTGGTCTGGTGTAGAAACAACTACTGCGTCTATTTCATTGGCCATTTGACTCAATAAATCACGATAATCTGTAAATATTTTTGCTTTGGGGTGAAGCTTAAGTGCAGCATCCAAATTGTTTTGATCAACATCACATAATGCTACGACGTCAACTGCTTTGTGAGAAGCAATAGAGGCTAGATCAGCTGCTCCCATCCCTCCAACACCTATGTGGGCAGTTTTCAAACGCTCCTCGCCTTTAGTAATCGCTAAAATTGAAGAAGGTAGTAAAGCTGTACTGGCTAAAGCTGCTGAAGTTTTTAAGAAATCTCTTTTTTTCATCTTTATATATTTCAATATTTTTTGATTTATTGAGTGATGTTATTCTAAATTGATGTAGATAAATTGTCTACATCACTGCTAATGTACTAAGAAAAATTTAGCATAAAAACTCCCATTAAAATTTAAAGTATTTTTATAAGTAGATTATAAACAAAACTATTTTTTTAAGCAAAAAAATATTTTAATTATTTTAATTATTTAAGTCATTTCAATATATTTGGTTAATTATATTTTGTAATATGAAAACAATCAAATCTTTTTTCACGTCAGTTACTTTATTAGTAACTGTTTTTGCTGCTCAAGCCCAGACTAACGAAAACCCATGGGCTATAGCTGTAGGTGCTGATCTAATTAACCTACAAGCCAAGAATGTTGACTCAAAACTCAAATTTGGTGCACCAGCACTTAGCCTATCACGTTACATTGGCTCTGGCTTTTCTATAGGTGCAAATTACGCTATGGGAAATGCTGAAAATAATGGTGCTGACCTTGATTACCGTTCACTTGACGGTATAGTTAAATACAACTTATCGGAAGGTAATGTTCTCCCGTATCTGTTTGCTGGATATGGAATGAGCAGATTTGACGAAAAAGATAATAAAGACGGTATTTTTCCTTCGACCGAATCTAGTAGAACAATTTCTGGTGGTATTGGTGTTAATTTTTATCTGGATGATAATTTTGCCATTAACGTAAGTACATCTTACAGAGGCGCTACTGAAAATGACATTTACAACCACCTTCAACATATTATAGGCTTAAGTTATAATTTCGGAGCTGGTGATGCAGACAAAGATGGAGTACCTGATGAAAAAGATACTTGTCCAGATGTTCCTGGGTTGAAAGAATTTGAAGGTTGTCCTGATTCAGATGGTGATGGTATTCCAGATAATTCAGACAAATGTCCTGAAGAAGCCGGCACAGAGGCTCTTCAAGGCTGCCCTGACAGTGATGGTGATGGTGTAGCTGATATTGATGATGCTTGTCCAAATAAATCTGGTTCAGCAGCTACAAATGGCTGTCCTGATAGTGACGGAGATGGTGTAGCAGATAATGTTGACCGATGCCCACAAGAAGCTGGTGATCCTGAAAATGATGGATGCCCATGGGCCGACAGAGACGGAGATGGTGTTCCAGATAAAGATGATCAATGCCCAGATGAAGACGGTAGTGTTGCTAACAATGGATGTCCAGATCAGCCAACTGCTCTGATTGAATTTATCAAAAGTGATCAAAATCGCTTCCTTTTTTCTGCAAGCAGTAGTAAATTAAGAGCAGCTGACATGGCTACTTTGCAAACTCTCAAAGGTTTGCTCTCACAATATCCTAATGTAACTATCACAGTAGAGGGACATGCCTCTAGTGACGGAAGTTCTGCCTACAATCAAAAGCTCTCTGAACAGCGTGCTGCTGCTCTCAAAAATCATTTGACTTCAATCGGAGTAGATGCTAACAGAATCGAAACTGTAGGGTATGGTGAAACAAAACCAATAGAAGACAACAGTACTGTTAGTGGCAGAAAAAACAATCGAAGAGCGGAAATTAATAGAAGTGCTCAATTGAAAATTAATTAATACCAAAAACAAGTAATAAAATTTAAACCTCCCTTTTTGGGGGGTTTTTTTTTAAATTAGCTTGCAGTCAAATCAGAAGACATGAAAATATTACATCAAGTTGCCTTGCTCTTTATAGCTGTTGGAATTAATGCTCAAGACAGAAAAATAGCTGTAGATACTGTAGTAACCACAAACCACACCACCAGAATAAAAGGTAAAACTGTAAACTATCAGGCTCAAACAGGGACTCAACCTGTTTGGAATTCTGATGGAAAGCCCATGGCAACATTATTTTATACTTATTACAAAAGGACAGATGTAAAAAATGGAAGTGAGAGACCATTAATTTTTTCATTTAATGGAGGCCCGGGTTCTGCTTCTGTATGGATGCACCTAGCGTATACTGGACCAAGAATCCTTAAAATTGACTATGAAGGCTACCCTGTTCAGCCGTATGGCTATAAAAGTAATCCCTATTCAATTTTAGATGTAGCAGATATTGTCTTTATCAACCCTGTCAATACTGGTTACTCAAGAATGCTAGAAGTTGACGGTAAAATGCCTGATCGAGAACAATTTTTTGGAATTAACGAAGACATCACCTATCTAGCTGACTGGCTCACCACCTTTGTGAGCAGAAAAGAGCGTTGGGAATCTCCCAAATACCTAATTGGAGAGAGTTACGGAGGTACACGTGTCATGGGTTTGTCAGCAGCTTTACAAGAAGCCCAATGGATGTACCTCAACGGAGTTATTATGGTGTCACCAGCAGATTATAAAGTAATTCGTGTAGGAGGACCTGTATCTTCTGCCATGAATTTACCTTATTACGCAGCAGCTGCATGGTTTCACAAAAAATTACCCCTTAGATTACAACAGAAAGATTTAACTGAAATGTTACCTGAAGTAGAGGACTTCACCATCAATAAATTAATTCCTGCAATAGCAAAAGGAGGGTTTATCGCTGAAGAGGAAAAAATGAATGTTGCTGGTAAAATGTCCGAATATTCTGGACTTTCACTTGAATCCGTACTTCAAAATAATTTAGACGTTCCAACACGATTTTTCTGGAAAGACTTGTTGCGTGACCAAGGTTTAACGATTGGAAGATTGGATTCGCGTTATTTGGGTATCGATAGAAAAGATGCTGGAATGGGGCCTGATTACAGTGCTGAACTCACTTCGTGGTTGCATTCGTTTACTCCTGCAGTAAATCACTATATCCGAAAAGAGCTCAAGTTTAATACAGATATCCGATACAACATGTTTGGACCCGTTCGCCCATGGAATAACGACAACGACAATACCAGAGAAGACTTGCGTAGAGCCATGGCCGAAAACCCTTATTTAAAAGTACTTTTTCAATCGGGATATTACGACGGTGCAACAACATACTTTAATGCTAAATACACCATGTGGCAAGTAGATCCAAGTGGGAAAATGAAAGATCGTTTTTACTTTAAAGGTTACCGAAGTGGTCATATGATGTACCTAAGAAATGAAGACCTCATTAAGGCGAATGACGATATTAGAACTTTTATTGAGGCTTCTGCCTCTAAGGGTAAAGCGGCAAGATACTAGACATCACAACGACGAACAGCATCAGCTAGGGATTTAAGCCCCTTTTTGGTTTTGTCTTTGGGTATGAATTCCTGTGCGACATATCCTTCAAATCCAGCTTCTAAAATAGCTTCCATAATTGCTGGATAATAAAGTTCCTGAGACTCATCTATTTCATTTCTTCCAGGTACGCCTGCTGTGTGAAAATGGCCATAATACTTTTTATTATCCCGAATGGTTCTAATTACGTCACCTTCCATAATTTGCATATGATAGATGTCATATAATAATTTAAAATTGTCAGAGTTAAGAGCTTCGCAAAGTAGCACTCCCCATGGTGAGTTGTCACACATATAATCTGCATGATCTACCTTAGAATTTAATAACTCCATATGCAATACAACCCCGTACTCTTCAGCCAATGGAATAATTTCTTTTAAGCCTTTTACGCAATTTTGTAAACCTATTTGGTCGTCTATCCCCCTCCTATTTCCACTAAAGCAAATCAGATTAGTCCATCCTGCCTCAGCAACCATAGGAATAAAGCGCTTATAATGCATGATCAAGTCTTCATGAAATTGAGGATCACACCAACCATTGCTTAAATTTCTAGTTGATTTTCCTTCCAAATCGCCATAACACATGGTGGAAGTTAAATTGTATTTTTTGAGAGTATCCCAACCTTCCGCACCAATTAAATCAATCCCAACCAAGCCCATTTTTTGAGCCTCTTGAGCCAAAGTGTCTAAAGGAATATTACTAAAACACCACTGACACACAGAGTGGTTGATATTTCCTTTTAAAGGAGCAAGTGCTTCTTTATCTTCCATTAAATTGACTTTCGGCATGGCTAGAGCTCCAGAACCCAAAGCCATGGTTTTGATTGCATTCCTTCTGTTAATGTTGTCTTTTGATTTCATTTTTAGAGTCTATAAATTCCAATTTAAATAAAATTATTCAATCTCTAGCTCTAACTCAAGCTCTTTTCCCATTCCCATGCACTAACTAGGGCTTCTTTCAGCGAATAACGGGCTTTCCATCCTATGTTTTGCTCAATTTTACTGGCATCTGCATAGGCTGCAATAGTATCACCTGGCCTTGGATCTGCAAGTTCGTAAGGTACTTTTTTTCCAGTGGCATTTTCAAACGCTTGAATAAGTTCCAAAACACTTACCCCATTTCCAGTACCAACATTGTAAACTTCACAGGCTTCCGAATTTTGCTTTTTAAGCAGGTAACTTAAACTCTCTACATGTGCTTCTGCTAGATCTACTACATGAATAAAATCACGAATGCATGTTCCATCCGCAGTATCGTATTTTGAACCAAATACTTTTAGTATTGGACGAATCCCTCGAACTGTTTGAGTAAGATAAGGAACTAAATTCTGCGGGATTCCTGTGGGATACTCCCCGATTTTAGCAGAAGAATGTGCACCAATAGGATTAAAATAGCGGAGTAGAATGGCATTGAATTCAGGATAGGCTTTACAACAATCTTCGATGATTCGCTCTCCAAATCGCTTCGTACTTCCGTAAGGTGAAGTTGCTTCCTTTAGTGGCTCATCTTCTCGAATTGGCAATGTTTCAGACTGTCCGTATACTGTACATGAAGAGCTAAATATTAGAGGGATCGCTTTTGTAGTAGCGTGCTTCAAAAGCTGATGTAATCCACCTAAATTATTATTGTAATAACGCAGCGGTTCAGACACACTTTCACCTACAGATTTATAAGCAGCAAAATGAATAATACCTGCACAATCTAAAAAATCGTCAAACAATTGATTGATTTCAGATGCATCACTTACATCCATTTTTCTGAACACTGGTGATTTACCCGTAATGGATTGAATTCCCTCTAAAACTTGAATTCTGGAATTTTCAAGACTGTCTACAATGATTACATCCATCCCATTTTGTAATAGCACGGTAGCAACATGAGAACCAATGTATCCCAATCCTCCAGTAATAAGTATCTTCAAAAAACTTTATTTTATGTTAATTCCCAACCTTTTCTGTAGTCTCTACCAACAAATTGGTTTGCTACTTCAAGATTTTTTATTTTCATTGCATCTCCATCCCATAATAACTTTTTTCTACCCACAAACTGTGATCTTCTATCAGTACCCTCTTTCAACATATAACTTCTAATAGCAATATTCCCCATCAATACTGTTTCCGTAAGTGGTCCAGAATAATCAAATGAAGAAGTCAATGATTTGTGTTCTGTACTATTAAACCCAGCTTTACATGCATCTACCCATTGGCGTTGATGTCCAAACTCAGGCTCATTAACTTTGACTTTTTCAGGTATGATAACAGGTTCACCCTTGAGATACATTTTAGGATCTGATCCATAAGCATCGCAAGTAATGACTCCTTTCTCACCAATCATAAGTACTCCATTTGCTTCTATGGGTACATCTGCAGGGAGTAGTTCTGGGTGAAAAGGCTTAATTCCTCCATCGGACCAAGTCATTTGTAAGGGAGTATCATTTTTCGCTGTAGCCTCAAAATGTAAAGAGACGACCGAAGAAGGAGGACACCCTTCTGGAAAGTAATTTGCAGTCCACATCTTTTCATAAACACTTCCAACGCTGCATTCTACATCAGTTGGATACTTGAGTCCCAATGCCTTAAAAGGTATATCAATTAGGTGACATCCCATATCACCTAAAGAACCGGTTCCGAAATTCCACCACCCTCTCCAATTGAAGGGGTGCATCTCTGGAATATAATCAGACAGCTGAGCAGGTCCAAGCCACTGATCCCAATTAAACGAATCAGGCTTAGCACTTGCGTCAGGGGTGGGCATTTTTCCTCCTTGTGGCCACACAGGTCGATCGGTCCAAACTTCAACCTTTGAAATTTTACCTATGCGGTCATCCTCAATCCACTTTTGAATTTGCAATTGATCAGGGTTTGAAGCCCCTTGATTTCCCATCTGACTCACAATTTTTTTATCTCTAGCCATTTCTGTCAACAGACGAGCTTCGTAAATGTTGTGTGTCAACGGCTTTTGAACATATACATGTATTCCCCGCTCAATAGCGTATACTGCAGCTGCAGCATGGGTGTGATCAGGTGTTGATATAGTAACAGCATCTATGTTTTTCTGTTTATCCAACATTTTTTTGAAATTGTCGTAAAGCTTCGCATCGACAAACTTTTTTGTCGATCTAGAAATTCCATTTCCACCAGAAGAGTCTACATCACACAAGGCTAAGACTCGCTCTCTTCCATTTACAGAAGCGTTTCTTATATCGCTTGATCCTTTTCCACCAGCACCTATCGCAGCAAGACCAAGTTGATCACTTGGTGAGGTAAAACCTACCCCTCCTAACACATGACGAGGAACTATAAAAATACTAGATGCGGCGATTGAATTTTTAACGAAATCTCTTCGCTTGATTTGCTTTTGGGAAACTTTTTTTGATGACATATTTACTTTTTTTTTAAACCGAAATGTACAAAAAAACTAAAAGCGTTGTCCTT
>Ga0228617_1000074_pt1 | contig 46093 bp, 48 predicted proteins | sample 18DmetaG_FD_190061 | JGI IMG/M metagenome (GOLD analysis project Ga0228617, IMG submission 190061) | Seawater microbial communities from Monterey Bay, California, United States - 18D | ecosystem: Environmental > Aquatic > Marine > Coastal | place: USA: California | collected 2016-10-20
TTTTCCTTCAAAACTCAACTGCTGTTTCTTTGTAACTCGATAGCCCTTCCGAGCCAAATCGATTGCTGGTTGAACCAAATATTCCCAAGGGAGACTTCCAAATTTTTCGTGGATTGCTTCTAAACCTGCAACGGTTCCCGGAACGCCAACTGACATACCACCAAGGGTGCTTTTACCTGGTATTACATTTCCTTCTTGATCCAAATACATATCTGCATTGGCTGCCATGGGGGCCTTTTCCCGATAATCCAAACTTCCTGTATCAGAATCTGCTAGTCGATATACTAAAAAGCCACCACCGGCTATATTCCCTGCATTGGGATAACAAACTGTAAGGGCAAGATCCGTAGCTATCATGGCGTCAAATGCATTTCCTCCTTGAGCCATAATCTCAACTCCAATTTTAGAGGCTTCCTCGCGAGCACTTACCACTGCTCCTTTGATTGGCTTTTCAATATTACACGAGATAAAAATGAGTGAAATACTCAAGACAGAAATGACCCCTAAAGAATTTGTATTTGTCATAATTCAGATAATTTCGAGTGAGAAAAAGCGATAAGAGGCTTGATAAAATTTAAAAATTGTTGCTCAAAGTAGGGATATTTTTCAATTAATATAGAGGTTGATCCTGCTAAATTTGAATCGAAACGCGTACGCCTATCCATTTGCGCCATTATGGCTCCCAAACCTGATACACTAATGTATTGCTCAAACCAATTGTAGGTTGTTAAGGAGTGAATAAATCGTTTCAGATTATCAGGAAAGTCGATTTCAGTTTGGTGAAGTGCGTTGTAAAAATTATTTGAAAAATCATGTAATGAAGAACCGTGGAAAGTCTCCCAATGAACAGCTAAAAAATGATCAAAGTACATATCGACAATCACCCGGCTGTAGTGCCTGTAAGTTGGAAAAAGGGTTGTGACACAATTCTTAAATAGGGGATGGGCGTCTGTAAATTCGTCTATGGCTCTGTGGAGGGATATCCCTTTTTGAACTTCTAAAGGAAAGTATTGAATTTCATTTCTATTAACTTGATCCGCAATAAGGTTTCCTACCGCTACAGAGAAATTGTCTCCAGATAAATATACATGTGCTAAAAAATTCACAGCTCTAAATTAAATTATTTGAAAATTTGAAACGGGTTTTCACTCAATAAAGTTGAGATTAATTAAATTTGCAACTACTAAATTTATCCTTTTTGATTTGCCTTGGTAATTGCTTCTACCCACATTTAGCGCAGACTTTTTTCAATTTTTTAAAGTATGGAACCACGTTTTATTTCCTTTTCGTTTTCTTTTCCAACACCCTTGCAGCTCAGGAAAAACAACCTGTAATAGAATTTTCAGGAGCCTATACTTTTGATTTGGCTTCCAACCTATACGGAGGGGTAAAACAAGGAAACGCCTATTTGGGAAATGTTGACCTTAACTTTGATTTTGAGACTGAACGACTAAACCTATGGAATAGAGGACATTTTTTTGTCTATTTACTCAATAATCATGGAAATTCACTGTCCGAATTGATGGGTGATTATCAAGTAGCCAACAATATAGAAGCAGAGTCACATACACGCCTTTACGAAATATGGTATGAACACAATTTTGATTTTTGGTCCATTTTAATTGGGCAACACAATCTAAACAGCGTTTTTGCGATTAGTGAAACTGGTCTGTTTTTTATAAACAATTCTTTTGGAATACAACCCGATCTATCCACTAACTTTTCAGCATCAATTTTCCCTTTAGCAACATTAGGTGGAGTGATTAGCTGGCGTATATGGGATCGTTTTAAATTGCATCACGCTATTTATGACGGTGATCCAGGCACAGAAAGTAATAATCCAAACTCACTCAACTGGAAAATTAGTAAAGAGGAGGGAGCATTACTGATTAACGAGATTCAATACACTACCCAAAAAGACAGTTTGCAGCAGTCCACTTTTAAATTTGGATATTGGAGACATATCCAAGAACGGGTAGTGGACCAAGTGAGCTATTCCAACAGTCAAGGAGTCTATTTTATCAATGATCATATTGTCTGTCGAGATAAAACTAGCGGAGGAACGCTAAGCGCTTTTTCTCAATTGGGATTCTCCCTAAACGAACACAACCCTGTTAAAGCTTATTTGAGTGGAGGATTGCTTTATAAAGGGATTTCACACAGACGTATTGATGATGGTATTGGTCTAGCCATTGGACATACTTACTTTTCAGATAGCTATCAATCCAATTTTAAAAAAGGACTTAAAAATGAAACCGCTATTGAAATTAGCTACCAATGGATTACCAAAGGCCGTTGGACTTTTCAACCTAATGTACAATACATATTAAATCCAGGAAGCAACAGCCAACTACCCAATGCACTAATGGGGCTCATCCGCTTTGGTTTATACTGGTAGGGTCCCGCTAAGCGAAGTTAAGTTCTGGAATGTTTGTAGAAGCAGCTATGACAACCGAAACTAATTTGGCATTTGCTGTTCCAATTAGAGCAGTGGTTGAAACTAAAAGCCTCTCAGACGTTTTAGTTTTAGAAAAAGAGGAAATGGAGTTTATCATTTCAGTTAAAAATAAGTCGTTGTAAACGCAAATTACAATGGATATTCAGCCCTAAAAAATGCTTAAAACTTTAAATCTAAAATCCAGTTTATAACCAAAGGGGATTTCATCTCTTGGGAGAATAGTGTACTTAAACTAGACTTATGTTTTATGATTAATAAGTAGATATTTTTGGCTAATTGAATTAAATTTGTCATTTAAAATAATCCTGTGACATTAATAAAATCAATATCTGGAATACGTGGGACCATTGGAGGGGGTGTAAGTAATAATCTAACGCCTTTAGATGTAGTCCTTTTTACGAGTGCCTATGCTCAATGGCTAACGAATACTCACAAAGGAAAGCTGACAGTAGTTACTGGTAGAGACGCAAGGATTTCAGGTACAATGATTCACAGTTTAGTAAATCAAACCCTAGTAGGTATGGGGGTCAACGTCATAGATTTAGGGCTGTCAACCACGCCCACAGTTGCACTTTCGGTAAAGTTGTACCAAGCGCAAGGTGGAATCGTTTTGACTGCAAGTCACAATCCTAAACAATGGAATGCACTCAAATTATTGAACGAAAGGGGAGAATTTATCAATGTAGAAGCAGGTGCTAAAGTATTAGAGTATGCCTCTCAAGGGGCTTTTCAATATGCTGCAGTGGACGATTTAGGTAAAATTACTACAGTCACCGACGCCATTGAAAAACACATAAAAGATTGTTTAAAGCTGAAATGGGTTCATACAGAGCAGATTAAGAAGCGAAACTTTAAGGTAGTAGTGGATGGAGTGAATTCAAGCGGAGGCATAGCCATTCCTGCCTTATTGGAAGAACTTGGAATTGAAGTAATTAAAATATACTGTGAACCCAATGGGGAGTTCCCTCACAATCCAGAGCCACTTAAGGAACATTTAACCGATTTATGTGAAGCAGTAGTGGGCAATCAAGCAGATTTTGGTATTGCGGTTGACCCCGATGTGGATCGACTGGTTTTTGTAGATGAAAAAGGAAACTTATTTGGCGAAGAATATACCCTGGTTGCATGTGCGGATTACATTCTTGAAAAAACGCCTGGGCCTACAGTCTCTAACCTTTCATCAACTCGTGCGTTAGCAGATGTTACTGAATCCCACGGGCAAATCTATAGTACAAGCGCTGTAGGAGAAGTTAATGTAGTCACTGAAATGAAAGCATGTAATGCTGTGATAGGTGGAGAAGGTAACGGGGGAGTAATTTATCCCGATTTACATTACGGTAGAGATGCTTTAGTGGGTATCGTCTTATTCTTATCGCTACTTGTAGAACGAAACCTTAGTGTATCAAAACTCAGAGCTTCGTATCCTGATTATTTTATGAGTAAAAATAAAATCAATTTAGTTGAAGGCATGGATGTTGAAGAAGTACTAAAGACCTTAGAAAGAAATTATACCAAAGAAATCTGCAATATGGTAGATGGTTTGAAAATCGACTTTAAAGAAGCTTGGGTTCATTTGCGCAAATCAAATACAGAACCTATAATTCGAATTTATACAGAAGCAAAAAGTCTAGAGAAGGCAGATGCCTTGGCAGCCCAATTTGCCGAGGAAATTAAAGATCTTTTTTAAAGCTTGGCGTGCTTAAAGCGCTTGTGCGTCCAAAAATACTGAGTAGGATCCTCTTTGATCTGTTGCTCTAACCATTCTATGTAAATATTGGTGATCTCGTTTACTGCAGTGGTCTTCGGTTGATCGGCAATTAACTTAAACTCCAATTCGTAATAGCCGCGCTTGACCCTTTTGATCTTACCAAAAACAAGTGGGATGTCTAGCTCTCTGGCCAATCGCTCTGCACCAGTGTATACAGGAACTTTAATTCCCATAAATGGTCTCCAATACGATTTGGCTGTGGGGCTTGGGGCCTGATCGCTGGCAAAACCATAAACACAACGTTCGTTCTTCTTTTCCTTCTCCCTAATAATGTCTGCAGCCTTTTTTTGAGGAATCATATAGGCGTCGTGCCTGCTTCTAATTTCCTCAATCAAACTGTCAAAATACGGGTTCTTTATGGGGCGGTAAATTCCATAACCTAAATGTTTCATGTGATAACCCAAAGACATCATCCACTCCCAACTCGCATAATGTCCGCACAACAAAAAAGCGGAACGATTTTCTTTTTCAAATTGAGTTAGCACTTCAATATTTTTTACTTTAAACCTTTTCAGCATTTGATCTTTACTCATTCCCATGGATTTTATGATTTCAAGAAATAAATCACATAAGTGGCGATAAAACTTCTTTTCTATAACTCGGTATTCCGTCTCTTGGAGTTTAGGGAAAGTGAGCTTTAAGTTTGAACGAACCACAGACTTGCGATAACCAAAAACCCTGTAAACCAGAAAGCAGATAAAATTAGAAAGCATATAAAATAAGGGGAATGGCAATCTAGAAACCACAAACAATATTGGGAAAGTGAGATAATAAACTAAGGCATTCACTGAGTTGTTTTAGATTACAAATTTAACTTTTTAAATTGTTAAAAACTTTCTTCTTCCAGCCCTTATTTCCTTTAGGAAGTTTATTTTTAACCTAATAATTAAATCAATGTAAGATGAAGTTTAAAAGCAGCACTATCATGACCCAAATTCTAGACGCTCTTTTTAAAGTCTATGAATTACTTGTTCCTGATGTTCGCAAGATTACCCAAGCCATGGTAAACAAGGGTATGGTTGACAGTCAAACAGACATCGTAAACGACCATATTGCTTTTCGCACCATGGGAGTTGACAATCTCGGGATTGCATCTTTTGAAAAAATATTTTTAGTTCACGGTTACAAGAAGATGGATTATTACCATTTTGAGACAAAAAAACTGGATGCGTATTGGTACAATCCTCCAACTGATGATCTTCCTCGTGTGTTTATGAGTGAATTAAAGGTAGAGTCGCTTACTGAATCCGCTCAAAAAATAATTTCCAAGTATACAGATACTGTGGTTACTGATCCCGTTGACCGTCTTGACTTGAACGACGTAGAAGCTGTAGTAACATTTTTCCAAACGCCTCTATGGGCGTTACCTACCAAAGAAGATTATGAAAATTTACTCAGCGAAAGTGAATATGCAGCTTGGGTAATTTACAACCGTTATTATCTAAACCACTACACCATCAGTGTACACGACCTGCCGCAACCCTACAACAGACTTGAATCATTCAATACATTTCTAAAATCAATAGGAATTGAACTTAACGATTCAGGAGGGGAAATAAAAACGAGCAAAGACGGTCTATTAAGGCAGAGTAGTTCTGTTGCCAACCAGGTAAAAGCTCGATTTTATGATGGAGAAATCAGAGCTATCGCTGGGAGCTATGTGGAATTTGCAGAGCGCGGTGTACTCCCCGTATTCAGAGATATAGAACCGATTAAAATCAATCGAAAACACCGAAGAGATGGCTTTGAAGCGTCTAACGCTGACAAAATTTTTGAGAGCACCTTCACTTCACAACTTAAAAAATAAACATGGAAAAAATCACAGCCTTACTCAAAGAATTGAATGTTGAATCAAACCAAAAAGGATGTCATTCTGGAGGAAGTTGGTTCGGTTCAGGAGAGACCATTGAGTCCTATAGTCCAGTAAACGGGTCCTTTCTAGCCAGCGTTCAAGGAGCTGGAGTAGAGGATTATGAACAAGCGATAGCTAAGGCTGAAAACGCATTTTTGAGTTTTCAGAAAATTCCAGCACCCAACCGAGGAGAAATGTTACGACAGTTTGGAAACAAGCTGAGAGAGAAAAAAGAAGCCTTGGGAAAATTGGTCTCCTGGGAAATGGGAAAATCACTTCAGGAAGGCTTGGGAGAGGTACAGGAAATGATCGACATTTGTGATTTTGCAGTTGGACTTTCACGTCAACTTTACGGAAATACAATGACCTCTGAACGCCCTTTGCATCGCCTCTTCGAGCAATATCATCCTTTAGGGGTTGTAGGGATCATCTCCGCTTTTAATTTCCCAGTTGCGGTTTGGAGTTGGAATGTGGCTTTGGGATGGGTTTGTGGAAACGTGTGCATTTGGAAGCCAAGCGAAAAAACACCTCTTTGCAGTATTGCGTGCCAAAATATTATCAGTCAAGTTCTTAAGGACAACAAACTTCCTCAGGGCGTCTCTACTCTTATAAATGGCGGGGCTGCTGTAGGTCAATGGATGGCTGAAGACCACAGAATTGCTTTAGTCTCTGCCACCGGATCTACTCGTATGGGAAAAGATGTTGCCCAGCGCGTAGCAGAAAGACTAGGGAAATCCCTTTTAGAATTAGGAGGTAATAATGCCATCATCATCACTCCAAGTGCAGATTTGGACACCGCCATGAGAGCCGCTTTATTTGGTGCTGTAGGAACTTGTGGTCAACGCTGTACTTCTACGAGAAGACTAATTGTTCATGAAGATATTTTTGACAGTTTTACAAAAAGTCTCCAAAAAGCTTACACCCAATTACGTATAGGCGATCCTTTAGACGAAAACAACCATGTAGGTCCACTAATCGATACGGATGCCGTTGGGATTTATATGGATGCTTTAGCACAGGCTGAAGATCAAGGATGCAAATGGCTTGTCCCCGGAGGAGCGTTGAGTGGAGCCGCCTATAAAAGCGGTTGTTACGTTAAGCCTGCTGTTGCAATTATAGATCACGATGCTGCAATTGTCCATCAGGAAACCTTTGCTCCCATTTTGTATATAATGAAATATAGGGGAGGAGTAGAGGAGGCCATTGCCATTCAAAATGAGGTAAAACAAGGCTTATCCTCTTCCATTATGTCCCTTAATATGCAAGAGACAGAGACCTTCCTTTCTCACTGGGGAAGTGATTGTGGTATCGCCAATGTCAATATAGGTACCTCTGGAGCTGAAATCGGTGGTGCTTTTGGGGGAGAAAAAGAAACAGGGGGCGGAAGAGAAAGTGGTTCGGATGCATGGAAGACATATATGCGAAGACAAACCAATACCATCAACTTCTCTAAAGAACTGCCTTTAGCTCAGGGAATTGTTTTTGATCTATAATGTTTTCTTTGAAATTTAGTTTAGTTTAGAGCCATGTTACAAAGCCTTCCTCCTATAGGAATACTTATCATCGGTTTGAATATTCTCTTTACCTATATCGGTTTTAAAAATGATCCTTTTTTTAAAAAAAACCAATTTAATATTGGGAGCATAAAAGCAGGGGAGTACTTTAGGTTGCTCTCTTCGGGTTTTCTACATGTCAACACTACCCATCTGCTTTTCAATATGTTTACCTTTTACTTTTTTGTAAATTTCGTAGTGGTTATGTTGGGAACAGCTGCATTTTTAGCGCTTTTTTTGGGTAGTCTTTTAGCTGGTAATTTCTTCGGCTATTATTTTCATTACAAGCAAGACTATTACTCTGCGGTTGGTGCCAGTGGTGCGGTAACGGGAGTTTTGTTTAGTGCTTTGTTGTTGTACCCCAATATTGAACTCATGCTTTTTTTAATTCCAATTCCCATACCGGGCTATTTATTTGGAATTGGATACATACTCTACACCTTATATGGAATGAAATCCCAAAGTGATACCATTGGACATACAGCTCATTTTGGTGGTGCAATAGGCGGTATCCTCATTACCCTAATTGTTATGCCAGAGGTAATGTACACTTCTGTATTGATGCTTAGTATATTGAGTTTTGCCTTAGTAGTCGCAGGGGTCTTACTTTACAAACAACGGAACTAGTTTACAAAGCTCCGAGAAGCTCGTCAATCTTTCGCTCAAGCATTGGGCCTCTGAGGCCACGGGTTATGATTACTCCGTTTTCGTCTAGGATGAAGGTTGCCGGTATAGCAGATACTTGATACATTTTAGCAATGGGGTCGTTCCAAAATTTGAGGTTTGAAACGTGCTCCCAAACAAGGCCGTCGTCGGCAATGGCTTGAACCCACTTAGGCTTGGTTCTGTCAAGAGAAACTCCTACTATTTGAAGACCATTACCCTTGTATTTGTTGTACAAGCGGACGAGATTTGGGTTTTCAATGCGACAAGGTCTGCACCAGCTTGCCCAAAAGTCAATGATGGTTACTTTACCCAAACGATCGGCTAAATTAAATCTCCCTCCATTGGGGTCTGGACCCTCAAAAAAGGGTGCTAATTGACCGATTTCAGCTTTAGGAGCTTGATTCAATCGTTCTCCAATGGAACGACCAGAAGGGGTGTTTTTGATACGGTTGCTAAATCCATCATATAATTCCTTAGCCTCTTGCAGTTGGAGTATCTTATTTGCTACAAAACGCTCTAAAATAAGAATTGAGATAAAAGAGTTTGGAGCTGATTTTATAAAATTCAATTCGTACTCTTGAATTTGATCTCTTACCTCCTGGTATTGATCTTTAAGATCTTCAGCCAATAGAGAGTCTTGTAAAATAGTTGCTTGTTGTAGATCATTCCCTATGGCGTTAAGGGAGGTGATGTAAACCTGGGTCTCTGATTTGTATTTCATAAAATCGTCGTTAGAGACGGTCCCAGTCGCTTTAGAGGCACCAAGGCTATCTTTGTACAATACAATACTTACCGTTCCTTTTTCAGCAACAAAAGGGAAGTTGTCTTGCCTTCCCTCTATTTGAAGAAAGTGAATACTCGGAGCTTCATTTTCAGCTTTTAGGCTGAATTTACCGTCTTTGACTACCAAGGTGTCCAATACCTTAGGCTGATTGTTAGCATCTGCTACAATGTGATATAAGTTACTTCCGTTTTCAACATCAATAGTCCCTTTGATTCTAAGTACTCCAGAGCCCTGGCATGAAAACATAAAAAGAACGAGTAATGAATAGCTTAAAAAAATATTTTTCATATACTTTGAGATCTGATAACAAATTTAAACAATTGAAAAGGAACATGAAAAACTAATCCCTATTTTAGCTAGAATTAAAAAAGCTGGATTAGTGCAACAACATCTTTTGAGTCTAAAAAATAGAATGGAAGGAGAGCTGGAATGGGACCGTCTGCACCAAACACTTTTTGCTACTGATGCTTCTGTTTACAAAATACTACCACAGGCTGTTGCCTTTCCGAAAAACGACAATGACCTAATCTTACTTATTGATTTTGCACGAGAACATCAAACCAGTCTTATTCCCCGTACCGCTGGCACTTCATTGGCTGGTCAATGCGTGGGTAAAGGTATCGTGGTTGATGTGTCCAAGCATTTTACAACTATTTTAGATTTAGATATAGCGAGACAAAGCGTTCGGGTTCAACCGGGGGTCAATCGGGATGCACTTAATGACTATCTCAAACCACACGGTTTGTTTTTTGGTCCAAACACCTCTACTTCAGCTTTTTGCATGATAGGGGGTATGGTAGGAAACAATTCTTCAGGAACAACCTCCATCCGTTATGGGGTAACCAGAGACCAAGTTTTAGAACTCGAAACTCTATTATCAGACGGTTCAAAGGCAATTTTTAGGGGAATAGGGAAGGATGAATTCACTTTAAAAACTCAGGAGCAATCTCTTGAGGGAACCATTTACAGCTATTTCCAGCAGACGCTGTCCCAAGCAACAGTTAGACAAAAAATTGAGGAAGACTTCCCTGAGGCCAGTATTCATCGAAGAAATACAGGCTATGCTGTAGATGCATTAATACAGCAGCAACCTTTTACAGCCAAGGGCGATTTATTCAATCTATCAAAATTACTTGCTGGTAGTGAAGGCACTTTGGCTTTTACCACAGCAATGACACTTCAACTTGCCCCTTTACCTCCTAAAAATGCAGTTATATTGGCACTGCATTTTGAGAGTATAAGCTGCGCCATGCAGGCGGTAGTACCCGTAATGGAGCACCGATTGTATACTTGCGAGTTAATGGATAAAACCATCTTGGATTGTACAAAGGGACATCCAGGCTATCAGGAACACCGTCTTTTTATCCAAGGAGATCCCAAAGCCATATTGTTATTGGAATTAAGAGATGAGGATAAACAAGGTTTGGACAAACAACTTCAGGATTTACAGCAAACGGTAAATGAAGGCCAATTGAGTTATGCTGTAGTACCCCTTTGGGGTGATACCATTGCCAAAGCCAACGAGCTTAGGCACGCAGGTTTGGGCTTGTTGGGTAATCTTGTTGGAGACGATAAAGCCGTGGCCTGTATAGAAGATACTGCTGTTCCTTTAGAGCACTTGGCGGACTATATTGAAGAGTTTCAGCAACTCATGTTTCAATTTGAGCAAGAGGTCGTCTATTACGCCCATGCTGGTGCAGGCGAATTGCATCTCAGACCTATATTGAATTTAAAGACCACAAAAGGGGTCCAGGATTTTAGAGCAATTACCCTGGCTGTAGCCCATTTAGTTAAAAAATACAAAGGAGCTCTTAGTGGGGAGCACGGTGATGGTATTGTTCGTTCTGAGTTTATACCCATAGTAGTGGGTCAGGAAAATTACCAACTCTTTAAAGAGATCAAACAACTATTTGATCCAAAAAATATATTTAATCCAGGGAAAATAGTCGATTCCCTCCCTATGGATATAAATTTGAGAACGGAAAACAAAGAAACCCCCATGTATCCTACTGTCTTTGACTTTTCCTCGGATCAAGGTTTGCTAAGGGCTGCAGAAAAATGCAATGGTGCAGGGAAATGCCGGTCAACCTTGCCTTCAGGAGCCATGTGTCCGAGTTATCGAGCAACTTTAGACGAAAAACACAACACCCGTGGAAGGGCAAATGTACTTCGAGAAGTACTCAGTCAGGACCAAAAACCCAATGCCTTTGACAGTGAAGAACTTAAAGCTGTATTTGATTTGTGTTTGAGTTGTAAAGCCTGTGCAACCGAATGTCCGAGTAGTGTAGATGTAGCAACCTATAAAGCAGAATTCCTCTACCAATACCAAAAGGCAAATGGCAGCAGTCTTCGAGATAAACTATTTGCTAATTTTGGAAAAATAAATAAAATCACTCAGCCCATAAGAGGTTTACAAAATAGACTTTTTGCACAAAAAGCAAGTCGAAAATTGATTGCCTCACTACTGGGAATAAGCCCAAAAAGAAGTCTTCCTAGTCTAGAAAATGAATTATATAAGTCATTGATAATCAATAATTCAAATAAATCAAATAGAAGTGTTTATTTATATCTTGATGAGTTTTCCAATTACAATGAAACACATATAGGGAAAGCCGCTTTAGGCTTGCTAGAAGGCTTGGGGTATCAAGTTAAACTACTAGCCCCTACAGACAGTGGGCGAACCTATATATCCAAGGGCTTTTTAAAGCAGGCAAAACTTTGTGCAGATCAAAACGTAGCCCTTTATGCCGATCTTACATCCGAAAACACACCCTTGTTAGGAATTGAGCCCTCCGCCATTTACACTTTTAAAGATGAATATCCCAAACTGAGCTCTCATGCTGAGAAAGCAAAAAAATTGGCAGCAAATTGCATGCTGGTGGAAACCTTTATTGCTCAGGAGATTGAAAGAGGAAATATTCACTCATCACAATTCCACAGTGAGAAAAAGGAAATTAAAATTCATGCACATTGCTACCAAAAGGCCTTAGGCAAGCCTTTTCATACCTTTCAAATGCTGAATCTACCTAAGAACTACAAGGTGAGTCTTCTAAATACGGGCTGCTGCGGTATGGCAGGTTCATTTGGCTATGAAAAAGAACATTATGAAGTAAGTATGAAAGTAGGAGAGGAGCGTTTGTTTCCTGCAGTGCGAAAGGCAACAGCTGAGACTTTGATTGCTGCAAACGGCACCAGCTGCCGCCATCAGATATACGACGGCACGGGTCGAAACAGCCATCATCCCATCACTATTTTACACCAGGCACTTATCGTCTGAGCGGAGCCTTTAAAAGTCAATCCAAAACTTTATCTTTGACTCTTTAAAATAAAACTATGGCTGGGAATACTTACGGCACCATTTTTAAACTTAGCACATTTGGAGAATCTCATGGAAAAGCAGTAGGAGGCGTCATTGACGGTTGTCCTGCTGGAGTTGAATTGGATCTAGAGGCCATACAGCGCGACCTAGACCGTCGTAAACCTGGACAATCCGCAATAGTAACCCAACGAAAAGAGCCGGACGAAGTTGAGTTTTTCTCAGGTATTTTTGAAGGAAAGACCACTGGAACCCCGATCGGCTTTGCGATTCACAATACCAATCAAAAATCAAAAGACTATTCTCATATAAAAGACAGCTACCGTCCTTCTCATGCCGACTATGTGTATGATGAAAAATACGGCATAAGAGATTATCGAGGAGGTGGACGCAGTTCTGCGCGAGAAACAGCCAGCAGAGTGGTGGCAGGTGCCATTGCAAAACAATTTTTAAATCCCCTAAGCATTAACGCTTATGTGTCCGCTGTAGGAAACATCAAATTGGAAGTAGATCCCTCTACTGTTGATTTCGCTGAAATTGAAAACAATCCTGTACGCTGTCCAGATCAAGCTAAAGCTGCTGAAATGGAAGCTTACATCAAACAAATCCGTAAGGAAGGAGACACCATAGGAGGAATAGTAACTTGTGTAATCAAAAATGTTCCCGTCGGACTTGGTGAACCTGTCTTTGACAAACTGCATGCAGAATTAGGAAAGGCTATGCTTTCCATCAATGCTGTCAAAGGTTTTGAATACGGTAGCGGTTTTGAAGGAACCACCATGAAAGGAAGTGCGCATAACGATCTTTTTAATACAGATGGTACAACCAAAACCAATCAATCTGGTGGGGTACAGGGAGGAATTTCCAATGGAATGGATATTTACTTTAGAGTGGCTTTTAAGCCAGTAGCGACCATCATGCAAAACCAAGAAACGATCAATTCGAAAGGAGATACCATTGCTATGCAAGGTAAAGGAAGACACGACCCTTGTGTAGTTCCTAGAGCTGTACCCATCGTAGAAGCCATGGCAGCACTTGTTTTGGCTGACTTTAAACTACTAAAAAGAACCAATAAAATTTAATCCCCAGCCCCTTACAATGAAAAAACTCGCTTTACACTGGAAAATACTAATCGGAATGGCTCTTGGAGTCGTTTTTGGAGCCTTTTTATCCTTTGTTCCCAACGGTTCTGAATTTATCAAAGATTACATCAAACCCTTTGGAACAATTTTTATCAATCTACTAAAGTTGATAGCCGTTCCTCTAATCTTAGCTTCACTGATTAAAGGTGTTTCGGATTTAAAGGATATTTCCAAACTCTCTCAAATGGGAGGACGAACTATACTTACCTATCTGATTACTACCTTGACTGCAGTAACCATCGGACTCATACTCGTGAATGTTATACAACCGGGTAAATCCATCAGTGTTGAAACCCGAAATGAACTCGTTCAAGCATATTCTACCAATACACAGGAAAAACAAGCTGCAGCAGCCAAACAAAAAGAAGCAGGCCCTCTAAACGCACTAGTTGAAATGGTACCTTCCAATATCTTTTTGGCGGCTTCTAACAACCGCAACATGCTTCAAGTCATCTTTTTTGCGCTATTTTTTGGTATCGGAATGATTTTATTACCACCTAAAAAAATCAAACCCGTAAAAAAATTCTTTGATTCTTTTAATAACATCATACTCAAACTGATTGATATGATCATGCTGGCAGCACCCTATGGAGTTTTTGCCCTCTTAGCAGCTTTGGTTGTTGAAGCACCAAGCTTGGAGCTATTTCAGGCTCTTGCACTTTATGCAATTACCCTATTGCTAGGACTTGCGGCTATGATAGTGGTTTATATAATGATTATTCGGGTGTTTACTAATAAGAAAGTTGACTTTTTTATGAAGGGAATTGCTCCCGCTCAACTGTTGGCATTTTCTACAAGTTCAAGTGCTGCAACTTTACCTGTAACCATGGAATGTGTTGAAGAAAACCTTGGGGTAGACGAGGAGGTGGCTAGTTTTGTACTGCCCATAGGAGCCACCATTAATATGGACGGGACTTCCGTTTATCAGGGGGTAGCAGCGGTATTTATCGCTCAGGCTTTTGGTCTTGACCTTAGTTTAAGTGCTCAATTGGGAATTGTTTTTACCGCAACCTTAGCCTCCATCGGAACAGCCGCTGTTCCAAGCGCAGGGATAGTGATGTTGGTCATTGTACTGGCACAAGCAGGAATACCCGAAGCTGGATTGGCATTAATTTTTGCTATAGACAGACCCTTGGACATGTGCCGTACTGTAGTCAATGTGACTGGCGACGCAGCAGTATCCATGATCGTAGGAAAATCAATCGGCAAATTAAAGTAGCCTATTTCTTAAGTAAATCTCGGATTTCAGTTAGCAACATCTCTTCTTTTGAAGGTGGGGGCGGAGCTGCTGCAACAGTCTCTTCTTGTTTTGTAAGCCTATCCATAGTCTTATTGTACATTTTGACCGCAATAAATATCGCAAAGCTTACAGTTAAAAACGTAATAATATTATTTATAAAAATTCCATAATTGATGGCAACTTCAGCAACATCTCCTTGGGATTCTTTGATGACAATTTTAAAATCAGAAAAATCAACTCCTCCGAGTAGCATCCCTAAAGGAGGCATGACCACATCATTTACCAAAGACTTCACAATGGCACCAAAATAGGTCGCTAAGATTAGACCTACCGCTAAGTCAACTACATTTCCACGGCTAATAAACTTTTTAAACTCTTTCATTTGGGGTGATTTAAATGGATTCATATCAAATAAAACTATAAAAATTTATGCTTAAATTTGGTTTCTGGCAGTGGACATTGATCCAACTTACCAAACCAATTGTAACGTCTTTTTGCAATCCCTCTGTAAATCCAGTTTAATAAAGGCTCTGGAATTGCCTTAAAAATCATAAGCACTCTCCAAAACCCACCCAAGACACCCACTACCTCAAAAACTACTGCAGATTCTGCCAAAGGACTTTTTTGCTGATCCCAAATGAGAACTGAATCCAAATTTGAAAGGTCAAAGCCGGTAGCAACTACCATTTCTTTAGCTTTAGGGCTTTCCAAAGAAGCAAAACGCAGTCGATCTTTTGTATCCCAACGACATAAATTACGAACCCAAAAATTGCAAAAAACACAATATCCGTCGTAAAAAACTATAAGCGGTTTCATTTTACTTTTTTAGCTGACTTGACTAGTTCAAGCAGATCAAGGCTGACTTGGGTTGTAAAAGCACCATAATTGACGGTGGCTTTTTGCTTTTCAATAGCATCGATACTACCTACAGAACGACCGTCAAAGAGTCGAACTTGGTCGCCAACTGCAAGGGTAGGCTTGGGCTGTTCCACCTCTTCAACTTGCTTTTTCTGTTTTTTCTTTTCCTTACGCACTTTGACCAGGTCTTTTTTAACCTGTTCGTCCAGTTTTTTCTTTTGCTCTCGGTCTTTTTTTGCCACCGCTGCCGTTTTACGTTTGCGCTTGGCGTTTTCTGTTTCAACGATACGAAGCAATTCTGATATCAAAGGACGCTTTTTATTGTTAGTAAAATAGCTTTCAGCAAGCTCATTGACCTTATTTCCCAGAACAATCATCCGCTGATTATTATCAAAAAGTTCTTGATAGCTAGTCAATTTTACCTTGAGTTTGAAATTCATGGTTTGCATCTTATCGGATTCACTCTTTACCATATCTTCCTTTTTTTTAAGTGATTTTTCAGTCTTCATAATAGCTGAACGCTCTTTTTGAAGCTTGGCGATGGTTGCGTCGAAACGCACTTTTCCCCGTTCTATTTTCTTTTTAGCTCGATTGATCAAATTAAAGGGCAAGCCGTTTTTTTGTGCCACCTCAAAAGTGAATGAACTTCCTGCTTCCCCCATAACCAACTTAAAAACCGGTTCTAGTGTTTTGTTGTCGAACTGCATATTGGCATTGACCATAGCGGGTAATTCATTTGCCAAAGCCTTTAAATTAGAATAATGGGTAGTAATCAATCCAAATGCTTCACGCTCGTAAAAATCTTCCAACATCACTTCTGCCAATGCTCCTCCAAGTTCTGGATCAGAGCCTGTCCCGAATTCATCAATAAGAAAAAGGGTATTGGCATTGCACTTTCTCAAAAAATACTTCATGTTTTTGAGTCGATAGGAATAGGTGCTCAAATGGTTTTCTATGGATTGATTGTCCCCTATATCAGTTAGTATCCGCTCAAAGAGGGCTGCCTTAGACCTTTCGTGTACGGGAATTAATATCCCCGTTTGTAGCATCAATTGCAATAAGCCTAATGTTTTTAAAGTAATGCTTTTACCACCTGCATTCGGTCCTGAAATCACTACGATTCTATTCTCTGGATTCAAATGAACGTCTTGAGGATGGGTTGGCTTATTTTCCAATTTATGAGCTTGCAATAACAATGGGTGATACGCTTTGATATAGACAATCTGTTTTTGATCTTGGGTTATCTCTGGAAGTAAGCCTCCTATTTCTTGTGCATAACGCGCTTTGGCATGAACAAGATCCATTTCCAATAAAAAGGCATGTTGCATTTCGAGATAGGGGAGGTAAGGCCTTAAAAAATCTGTGAGTTGACTCAGTATTTTTTTGATTTCCTCTCCTTCCTCGAATTCCAAATTCTGCAATTCACGTGTCTGCGCATTGGTTGCTTCAGGCTCAATAAACACGATACTTCCCGTTTTGGAGCTTCCCATAATGGCTCCTTTTACTTTACGACGGTACATCGCTTTGACTGCCAAAACACGGCGGTTTTCAATGACAGACTCCCGTATGTCGTCTAAATAATCTGCATTGCTGAACTGACTCAAAGCCTTATTAAAACTACTGCTGATCTTACCCCTCAATTGCTGCATCTGTTTTCTGATGCTGTAAAGGGTGTCAGAGGCGTCGTTGCGAACCTCTCCAAATCGATCTATGACTCCATCTACCGTAGGTTTAATCTGTTTTTCTTCGTACAACTGTTCAGCTAAACCACTGAGGCTGGGGTAATAAGTTTTAAACTTGTCTAGAAAACAAACTAGTGTATTACTCGTTTCCGTATTGCGTGCTAAATTTCGAAATGCCTCCAACTCCAGTACAGAGTTATCAATTTTAAGTAATTGGAAATATTGGGAGACATCTTCAAAGCCGTGATTTGGAATGCGGTTTTCATTATCAAAAGAGGCACAATATTCAGAAGTCATATGTAGTTTTTTCAGTACTTCTTCAGTATCTGTTTGGGGTTTTAGCCCCAATATTACTTCTTTTCCCATAGGAGTAATTGCAAAAGCAGCACACTGCCTAAGGACTTCATCGTATTCAAGATCTTCCAGTGTTTTTTCAGGAATGCTCAACATGGTTTTTTCTTAACTTAGCCTTGCAAAAGTAATAAAATCATGCAGGTACAAATACATCAGAGCTGGGAAAAGGTCTTGCAGTCCGAATTCAGCAGCCCTTATTTCCAAGACTTGATTGCTTTTGTTAAAGAGGATTATAAAAACAGCCGCTGTTTTCCTCCTGGATTCCAAATCTTTAATGCCTTTGACCGTTGTCCTTTTGAGCAAGTAAAGGTCGTCCTTTTAGGGCAAGATCCTTATCACGGCCCCGGTCAGGCGCACGGACTGTGCTTTTCAGTTCCAGAGGGTTTATCGCATCCTCCTTCATTGCAAAATATTTTTAAGGAACTAGAAAGTGATCTCGGTCTAGCTGTTCCACAGAGTGGAAACCTAGAAGACTGGGCTAAACAAGGAGTCTTTTTATTGAATGCGACTTTGACAGTACGTGCACATGAAGCAGCAAGCCATCAAAAAAAGGGCTGGGAGCAGTTTACAGATGAAGTGATCAAAAAACTTTCACAGCGGGGTCAAGGCTTGGTCTTTATGTTGTGGGGTGGCTTTGCCAAGCAAAAAATAAAATTAATCGATATGGACAAGCACCTTGTACTGAGCAGTGGGCATCCCTCTCCTTTAAGTGCCAATCGAGGATACTGGTTTGGCAACAAACACTTTAGTCAATGCAATGCCTATTTAAAAGATCAAGGCAAAACACCAATTCAATGGGGGTAAAGAGCCTCAGCCCCCAATCCGCTTTACTCCATACCCCATTTCAGTAAGTATCTGAATCAATTGCTCGCGGTAATTCCCTTGGATGATGATCTCCCCATCTTTAACGCTACCACCCACCCCCACGGCCTGCTTTAGGCTTTTAGCGAGGGCTTTTAAGTCCTCAGTACTGCCTTCAAAACCTTTGATTAGGGTAACAGTTTTTCCAGCACGCCCTTTATTGCTGAAGTGCGCTTCTAAATCTTGAGCTTGGAATTCAGGTTCTGCGTCAGGTAGGGGTTCGGTGTCTGGTGACAAGTTTTCAAATTTGATTTTGGCTAGTTCTTCCAGACTGTTCAACTTTTTAGACATAAGGTATTAATTATTATTACTAAAATAGTAATTTAGAACATATGTATATCCCTCATTTTTTTACACTACTTTTTATTTTTTCACTTCAAACTATGGCACAAGAACTTCCATTTTCATCTATTCCAGCTGCACCACAAGACTACACTGCTGGAAATTCAATCAGTAGAATGATTCAGGGTTTAGGCTTTCGATACCATTGGGCTACAGAAGGACTAAGAGCAGAGGATTTGGAATACCGTCCAACGAAAGAAGCTCAAAGTACCCTGGGTACGCTTCAGCATATTTACAGCTTGACAAAAACCATCTTAAACGCCGCAAAAAATGAAGCCTCTAAACGTCCAGCACCCAGTCCTCCAGAAAACTTAGAAGCCCTAAGAGTAGCTACATTAAAGGACTTACAACAAGCAGCAACACTGTTTTTAAATTACAGTAAAGATGAAATAGAAGAGCTGAATATCATTTTCGAAAGAGAAGGGAAGAAGTCTAGATTTCCTGTCTGGAACCTAATCAACGGTCCTATAGCAGATGCCTTGAACCATACCGGTCAAGTAGTAAGCTTTAGACGTACATCAGGCAATCCGATCCCTAAGGGGGTTAACGTCTTTTTAGGGGTAAAAAATTAGTTGTTTCGGTCTTCGAAATCTTCCTTTTTCTCGTTTTCTAGCTTTTGATTAAGCAGGTAAACCCCAATTACCACTGCGCCTATAAAAAGGATCAGTCCCATCATTACTTAAGGATTACTGCTGTGCCATAGGCGAGTATCTCAGAGCAACCCTGCATGACCATAGAAGTCGTCAGGCGCACATTGACAATGGCATTAGCACCCAGCCTTTCAGCATCTTCTTGCATTCGCTGTAGTGCCTGCTCACGTGACTGAGCCTGGAGCTTGGTGTATTCGCTAATTTCGCCTCCAATAATATTTTTTAAACCTGCGAAAATATCTTGTCCTACATTTCGCGCTCTAACAGTACTTCCTCTGGCAATGCCTAGAGTTTCGTCAATTTCTTTTTTGGGAACAGTGGGGGTGGTAACGAGTATCATAAATTAGTTTTTAAATAATGAGTGATCAATGGCCGGGAATAAATCCAAAGCGTTTTTATAGTACAGTTTTTGTAAAATGGAATCGGGTAGGGCCAGTCCGTACATTTTCCAATGGGCATGTCGTTTGCGATAATAATCGAAATATTCATCGTCTGTCTCCAAAACCCTAAAATAAGTATAGTACTCACTTACTTTATAACTGTCTTTACCAAAGAGAATTCGGTCTTGATAGTCGATAAAAAAGCGCCGAGCACGTTTGGGTTGACGCCCCAATTCTGCCAAAACTGCACCAATTTCCGTCATCACATTGGGGTAGGTATCCAAATGGGTTCCTAAACGATCTAAATCGTTGCCCATCCAACCTAAATGCGCGTTGATAAAGGTAGTGTTAGGGTGTTTTTTAAAAATATCGTGCTGTTCAGCCAATACTTCCTCAAAAGAGGGGTTGCTTGCTGGGTCTCTGTATCGTCGGGGTTTTTGACGCAATTCCAACCAACGTTCATTAAACTTATCCTTGGGTTCCCAAAACGAAGCAGGTTCACCCGAGTGAATCAATACGGGCATCTTATTGTTACCGCAAGCCTCCCATATCGGGTCGAGTCGAGGGTCGTTGATGGCAATGCGATTGCTTTTAGAATCGGTACTCGTCAATCCTAAAGACTTGTACACTTTTAGTCCCATGACTCCAGCTGCTGCTGCAGAATCAATCAATGCTGTTTGAGTTTCTTTAAAATTAACATCATCTACGGCTTCAAAGTCAATGTTTAAAAACAATCCAAAGCGATTGGGTGCATTTTCGCGTATGTTTTCCAATGATTTTCTTAAATACAAGCCTCGAAAACCACTGAGATTGATCATAAAACCCATATTCATACTATCCATTTCAGCCACCAAATTTGCAAGGTTTTTTACCGGCATATCAAACTGATGGTTATGCACGTCCACAAAAGGATATTTAGAACGTTTTAAGGATGTTTCTTTAACAATCAGTGTGGACTTGGGACTGTATTCCTCTATGTCCATCAGATTGTTTTTTTCCTGTATTTTATCAAGTATATAATAGCTTAAACCACCGATAAAAAGAAGCGCAAAAGCAATTTTTAGCAGATTCAACAGCTGTTTAAGAAATTTCCGCATCAATGAATGGGTATTACCACTTTGGTTGTATCCCAACGGATCCTAAGGGAAGAATCTACAAAATCAATGGTAAATTGCTCTAGAGGTTCTTCTAGGCTTTGTACTGGAAGATTGACCTTCATTAAAATACCGCTAGGATCGGGTTCCGTAAAACTCAAACCTCCTGTTTTGCTATGAACATATATGACCCAATTTTCAGCATAGGGATAGGCATAGAGTCCGTAACTTCCTTTGGGCAATAAGCGACCCGCAAAATCCAAATCCTGATTGGTGATGAGTTTGGTCGTCATATTAGCTCCTAAACGCCAATAAGTATGATAAGGAACCAAGGCTCCGTCAGCTGCATCACCAAAAATAAGACGGTCTTTTTTATAGGGGCGGTAATAACGAATACTGATTTCTTTATCGCCATTGGAATATGCTGCTGATCCCATAGGACTTTTGGGATTGATATATAAAGCATAAGCAAAGTAAGCTGCTGCGATTAAAACAAGGCCGACCAATAAAACAATAATAATTTTTATAGCTTTCATGATAGAGTAGGTTTAAAATCCTATTGCTAAATTACAAAAAATGCCACAATGTATGCTTTAATTTATTATTTTACATAACGTAAATTATAGTAAAAAGATTTATTCTAAAGAGCGAATACATGCCTTGATTTCAGGGATTAATGCGGGTGCGATACTTAAAACGTCTATATTCATCTGAAGAAGTTTATATATAATACTAGTGTCCGAGGCCAGTTCTCCACATATACTGACGGTTTTATTTTTTTTATGCGCTTTTTTGGTAAACTCATTAATAAGGATTAACAAACTTTCTTTCGCTTCATGTAGATAGTTTGCAACTTTTTCATTTGTTCGATCCGCTGCCATCAGGAATTGTGATAAATCATTGGTTCCAAAAGAAAAGAAATCAACTTTATCTAAAAATAATTCAGGGCGAATAACCACATTGGGTATTTCAACCATAATTCCTACAGGAACTAATTTATTCAGCTGTATACCCTCTTTTTTAAGCTGTGTATACTCAGAATAAATCAACTGATAAATTTGATCAAAATCTGCTGGAGTCGCAATCATGGGACAAAGTATCCTAATAGTATATTCTTTGGAAAGGCGTAAAATTGCCCTAATCTGAGGTTTGAGTAATTGATTATAGTATGTAATCCCCAAACGCAAAGCTCTTAGACCCATTGCTGGATTTTCCTCTTGATCTAGAGAAAGAAACTCTAAAGGCTTATCGGTTCCGAAATCAAGCAATCTTACAGTATGTAAGGACTTTGGCATTATATCAAGTAATTCTTTAAAAGTTTCATATTGCTCGTTTTCCGTAGGAAAATGGGTACACTCTAAAAAACACAGCTCTGACCTTAATAGACCTATTCCTTCCGCACCATTTGTTAGGGCGGCTTGCGCTTCAAGTACTGATCCTATATTGGCATGAATGGCAATTTTTACTCCTGATTTAGTCATTGCAGGCTTATGACTGGAAGTTATTTGTTCCCGCTGCTTATGCTCGAAACTCTCTTTACTCATTTTTGAGGTTTGAATAAAAGTAGGGCTTGGCTCAATAAAAACAGTTGATTTCAAGGTGTCCAAAACAAGTTTATCTCCTGTTTCAATCTTTTCAATCAGCAGTCCTGCATTGATAAGTGATGGAATTCCCAATGCTTTAGCCAATATAATAAGGTGATCTGTTGTACCCCCTTTAGCTATGATGATTCCTAATATGAATTCACTTTTTATAGCGGCGAATTGATTTGTAGTAAGCTTCTCAGCAACAAGTATTGAAGGTTTATTTAATTTGATTTCATTCTTTTCTGAACCTACTAAATATCCAATAATCATTTGACTTAGCATTTGAATATCCTCAATGCGTCCTATTAAATAAGAATCTTCTAAGGATTTCAATAAATCACAATATTCTGTTACTACTTTATGTAAGGCAGTATGGGCAGACCAGCTCTCCTTCTCTATAGATTGAATTGTTTTACTTATTAACTCTGGATCATTTAAAATTTCAATATGCGCTTCATAAATTTCCAATTCTTCTTCAGGAAGTTTTCCAACCCATTGCGACTTTAATCGTCTTATTTTTTCAACTCCTTTTTGGAGTGCTTTACTTAGTTTCTTTTGTTCTTTTTTGCGGTCCTCTGTTTTTTCGGGTGAATACTGAATAGACCTGCTCGATTGTACAACAAAAGCAGGACCTATTGCAATTCCACTTACCGCCGATATCCCTTTTATTGTTTTAATGGCTATACTTTAAATTGTGATTCAATTAATGCAGTCAGCGCCTCCATAGCGACTAGTTCATCGGGGCCCTGAACAATGATTTTAATCTCTTCCATTGATTTTACTCCAAGGGTCATAAGGGCTAATGTACTTTTTCCATTGGCTTTTTTATCATTAAATCCTACCTGTATTTCAGCCTTAAACTGAGCTGCTCTTTTAGCAAATAGGGCTGCAGTCCTGGCATGAAAACCCACTTGATCTTGAAGTGCTATTATTTTTTCAATCATGAAAAAGAAGATATCAAGGCCTCTGCCTGGTCTATAATTAATGCTGGGTTTATCACTGCTTTATTGACGCTCACATCAAGAATGGGTTTATTTTCAAATCTATTTTTACCCGAAATATTCACCATTTTTGCAATAATCACTACTTCTGCACGCGCGATTTCTTCTGGCGAAAGTTTTACAGGGACTTTATGCCCACCCTGCTCCTCAATAGCGATTTCATGGCCTCGCTTTAAAGCTTCTTTTTTTAGCGCCATCGAGGCCATTTTACTATGTGCTACACCTGCTAAACAAGCGGTTACTAAGGCTATTCTCATATTCTTTTATTTTTATTGATTCATTTGCGCATCTGCAGCGTCCAATGCTGCTATATCGCGATTACTCATACTTTTTAAAAGATTTACCGTAAGGGCTGTTATTACAGAGCCAATTACTACACAAATCACAAAAACAAGTGGTTTATTATAGAAAAACCACTGAGCGATTCCCAATACAGGAGTACTTAGCTCAAGTAGAAAGAATCCTGCAATTAAACCTGCTATGGTACTCCCCAGAGCAGTGGCGATAGTCACTCTTAGAAGGTCGCCCACGGCGAGCGGTATGACGATTTCTGTAAATCCGCCAACGATGGCATAGACCCATGAACTCTTTGCATATTCTCGTTCTGATTTGGTATAAAGTTTAGGCTTAAAAAATGTAGCCAAACACAATCCTAGAGGAGGTACTGTTACTATTGACCCACAAATGCCTAGGGGAACATAAAGATTTAAGTCCATTACTGCGGTGGCAAAAGTACTTTGTGTTTTACTAAAAGGACCTCCATAGTCAATTCCCCCTAAAAAACCCATTACAGCCCCCATAAGTGCAGAACCTTGTTCTCCTAAATTAGAAAGGAAATCCGAAAGTACACCCATTAACCAGGCGATAGGTGGCCCTAAAACATAGACCATAAAAACCACAATAATCAGCGTCCCAAGAACAGGGGCTAAAAAGCCCCAAGTACTTTGCAGCATTTCGGGTAGCTTTATTTTTAATAACATATAGGTTACATAACCGACTAATATTCCTGCCAATAAGGCTCCTAAATAGCCTGTATCTATCTGTTGAGCCAATATACCTACAATAAAGCCAGGCGCAATACCTGGAGTATCACAAATACTATAGGCGGTATAAGCTGCCATAATGGGGACAAAGTAGGTCAACCCTATCGTTCCTACAGATTTAAATACACCCCATATTGAATCTTCGGCAAGGTTTGTACCTCCAAGGACAGCTAGGCTACCTAACATTCCTCCTATTAATAAAACGGGAAGCATATAAGAAACTCCTGTTCTAAAGTGAACCCCCGTTTCTCTAAAAATTGATGTTGTTTCTTTCCAAAAATTCATAACACTAAAAATTAATTAAATGTCTTTAAAATTATTTCCTTATCTCTGGCTGAAGCCCAAACAGCTCTGATTTCCTCATCTAATGCCAATTTAGCAATCTCTGACATCATCTCAATATGAGGGCTCTCCTCCCCCTCTGCCACTTCAGGAATAGCTAATAGAATAATAAATTGCACTGGCGACTCCTCCTCGTCCCAATTTATTTCTGTACAACGAGCAAAAATAAAAGAGGGCTCTTTTACTGCTGCTGAGGCTGCATGTGGAATTGCAACCCCTTTACCACAGTAAGTAGAAAGCAAAGCTTCCCGTTTTAATACCTCTTCTAAAAAGAGGTCCCTATTGTAAAGTTTTCCTGCTTCCCAAAACGATTGGCAAAGCGTCTCTAAAAGGGTTAGTTTAGAATTGCTTTTAAGATTGAGCTCAATAGAAACAGGCTGTTTTACAAACATGATAAGAATTATTTCATTTGAGCTGTTGCTATGGCCTTTTCACAACGTAGCACCCCAGCAGTGATCCCCTCTGGGTCTTTAAAAATAGCTGATGATAATACAACAACATCTGGATCACAGGCAATGAGCGGCTCTAAATTGTCCGCACGAATTCCTCCGTCAATTGCGATTTCACACTTTGGATTTTTTTCATCTACTAATTTACGTGCCCGCTTAAGCAGATCGAGACATGAATGCCTCCATCCCCAATTGTCTTTACCATCTGTTTCATCGACTCCATGAACTACAATATGCAAGCGGTCAATATCAAAAATAGATTCCTCTACAAATGATAAGGGCGTATATAAGCCTATTGTTAAGCCTACTTTGAGTTGGCGTCCGCGACACCAATTAATAATATATGCCAAAGGGGCCCCTATAAAATGTTCAGCAGGAAGTATGAGCATATTGGTCCCCACAGCAGCTAATTTGTCTATAAATAGCAAATCACAAGTTTCAGTATAGATATGACATTCTATCGGTTTGTCAGTATGGGGTCTAATTCCCTCTATAATCTGATGTCCTCCCATTAATTGCATATTTTTAAGGTCGTGCATATCTGCAGCATCTGAATGTATATAATCTGCGCCAGCAGCACTCGCCTCTTTTACTATATCTGCTAAATGCCCATAGTCCACATGGGCCAGACCCGCTGCAATTTTAATTTTTTTCATAATCGATTCAATGTAAGCTTGCTTTCATCATCTGATGAATACGAGATTTATTTGTTGGAATTAATTGGTCCAATAAAGGGTGTGAAAGTATTTGATTTATTTCTTGATCAGAGAGGGCTGCCCTTTTACTGGACTGATCGAGTTCCGAAACAGCCAATAACGCTAAAACTTTTTGCGAAAAGACGCCTTCTTGGTCGGGTAAACTTAAATAAGTTGTTATTTTTTTAAAAGAATCTCTACTAACCGGTTCTTTGAATTTCAAAAAGTCAGGATAAACCATGGCAAGGGTTTCACCATGAGCTATTCTGGGACATATCCCTCCTATAATCTCTCCTAAGGGATGTGGCAAATCAGCCCCACCATTGGCCAAACACATCCCGGCAAGAGTATCTGCCCAAGCAAGGCGCGTTCGTAAGATAATATTGTGAGGATCTTTTAATACAGCAGGTAAATTTTCAAAAATTAATCGAATTGCTTCTAAAGACATCACCTCTGTAAGTGGAGACGTTCGCCTTCCTAAAAAGCTTTCAAAAGCATGTGTAAAGGCATCGAAGCCAGTGGCGGCAGTTACTGCTGGTGGCACAGAACACATAAGCTCAGGATCTACAATTGCAATAGATGGAAAAAGACCCGAATGGAATAAAGTCGTTTTCTCTTGCTGTACCGTGTCACTCACAACAGCGGCTTGCGTACAGTGAGATCCGGTTCCTGAAGTTGTAGGGACCGCAATAAAAGCGAGGGCAGAATCAGGTGAAGGACCTACAGCAAAGGGATTAGAATATTTTGAAATGGCCATTTCCCAATCAATAGCTCCAGAGGGAGTGGTTAAAAAAGCAATAAGCTTTGCGGTATCCAATACAGATCCGCCTCCTATTCCTATCACAAAATCTACTTGATTTTCAACTGCTTGTGCGATTCCTTTTTCTACTCCTTCTTGGGTAGGATTTGGAATCACTTCATCAAAATAACTATAACTTATTCCGGCTTCCTCTAGCAGTTTTTCTACTACCTCATAGGTGATTTTTAGTGATCCTTTACGGGGTCTTGTTACTAAGAGTACGCGCTTTCCAAGAGTGGGAGCAATTGTTTTCAACTCATTTAACTTACCCGCACCAAACCGAATTTGGGTAGGAACAAAAAAAGTAAAAGGATTATTTAACAAACTGCTGTTCATAGCGCTAAAGATTAATCGATTATGGGTTCAAATTTTGCAGTAAAATGACGTAAACTAATAATAGGTCCCTGATATGTTATTCGCAGTCCTTTCATTTCATTACGTCGCTGATACACATCTGATAGCGAGTTAACAACTACATCCATATGGCGGTTGGTATAAACCCTTCTTGATACAGTAAGGCGAACCAATTCTAGTTCTGGAAAAATTATTTCACCTGTCTTGGGGTCTTTTTTAGAAAAAGCACACGAACCCAGCTCTACCCCACGTACACCTCCAGTCTTAAATAGCTCTACAACTAAAGCTTGCCCTGGAAATTCAGACTGAGGAATATGAGGATAAAATTTTTGAGCATCTACATAAACTCCATGCCCTCCTACAGGTTGTATAATGGGAATTCCTCTTTTTGATAATTCATTTCCAAGATAGGCAACTTGCGCAATTCGGTAGGCCAAATATTCCTCATTTACACCCTCTTCAAGGCCTATTGCGAGGGCTTCTAAATCACGCCCACTCATTCCTCCATACGTAACAAAGCCCTCATTAATAATTGCCAATTGGTTAATTTGAGCAAATAAGGATTCATCACGCGTACAAATAAACCCACCTATATTAACCAAACCGTCTTTTTTAGAACTCATTACACAGCCCTCAGCATAGGAAAACATTTCCAAAACAATTTCTTTGATTGATTTATCCGCATAACCGGGTTCACGCTGTTTGATGAAGTAACAATTTTCAGCGAAGCGCGCAGCATCAATCATCAGTGGAATATTATGGGCTTTTGCAATGGAAGCTACTGTTCTGATATTTTCCATAGAGACTGGCTGCCCTCCATTACCATTACAGGTAACAGTGATAATGATTAAGGGAATTTCACTGGTATCATGTGTGGCAATAAAATTCTTGAGTTTTTCGATGTCCATATTCCCTTTAAAGGGATGTGGGTTTGAATTGGCAGTTCTTCCCTCTTCTATAATTAAGTCAACAGGTGTAGATCCAGCGATTTCTGCATGCCCTTTAAAGCTGTCAAAATGCATATTTCCAAGAATATACCCACCATTTTTGGCATAGAGTTGAGACATAATAAAATCAGCAGCACGACCCTGATGAGTGGGCTGTATAAAAGGAAATCCCATAAGTTCCTGGATGGTTTCTTCTAAGCGGAAAAAACTTTTACTGCCCGCATAAGATTCATCGCCAGTCATAATACCCGCCCATTGTGTACTGCTCATCGCTGAAGTACCACTATCGGTAAGCATATCGATATATACTTGATCTGCTCTTAATCGAAATACATTAAAATCCGCCTCCTTAATCCATTGCTCACGCTCTTTTCGCGACGATTTTTTGATCGACTCTACGGCCTTAATCCGAAAAGGCTCAGCATCTAAAAATTCCATTTTTTCAATTTAGTTTTCTCAAATATAAAAATTTATATATGATAAAATCACTGTTTTTAATGGCAATAAGTGAATTTCGAAGGACTATAAAAACAATTAGGTTTCTGTTAAAAACTTGTCAATAAATGAAACCAGAGTACGTATTTTATAAATAAAAAGTAAATATCTTAGATTAAAACCATACTGATGAATGACCGTCCAAATGATTTATTACGGATTCGCCCGGAGATTAAAAAAACTAAATCTTTTGATACGATGGGTGTTGAAGAGCGTTTTCAAAACGAAACGCTTCGCCCGATTTTAAAGCTGCAAAACCCCTTACTTATTGAAGTATTTCACAATTATATAGAAAAACGTAAAGGGGTTTTTTATGAATTGAGTTTAGAAAAAAAACTGGATTATATTGAAAGTAGTTTAATCAAAGATCAAAAATTCCGCAATTCAGTCAAGGGAATGCTTATCGGGCATTTTACTGTAGCTGAATACAGTATTTACAAGCAGCAATCTTCCTCCCTTAACAAACGAATGATGAATTTAGTTATCCAACGTTTAAAAGACCAGGTGCAATTGCTTGAGGTTCCTTTAAAAAAGGTCGTTTAGTTTTTAGTTGTACAACCAAGCTTTTCGCAATTCAACGGCGCTATCAGATGCAGCAGGATCTTCTAGCAGTCCTTTTGCAGTTGCGGTAGGTGTTCCAACTTTTCCGCTAAGCACAAGTTCTTTACCATCCCGTGCTACGGTAAAACTTACGATTTTGTCGGCTTCCCATCCTATGCTGGGCGTTAAAAGAGCATTGATTTTTCCGCCGTTTTCTTGATTGATTTCAGGAAAGCGTTCGCCTTCCATTCCCAAAAGCACATCCCCTACTTGCATGCCCATATTTTCAATGGAAGCATTGAGCTGATTGACCACAAACTGCAACTCATCCTCATCATTGGGCTGGGGACTAAAAAACAATTGTGTACTGTTTGCAAAGATAATGGAGCGCAAAGGCGAATCCACCTCTCCATTGATTAATCCTACTTTAGCAAAATAGGTTTCGTAATCTATGGGTGTAGTACCCACTACATGGGCTTCAAAAAACTCTCCTACTTCAGGATAGGTCATAGCGACAATTTCAGGGATTAAATCTTCGTCTTTAAACGGCTTTTCTTTACCGTATTTTACAGCTAAATTTTTCATCACCCAAAGAATTCCCTTTGATCCCCCACTCTTTTCACGGATCAATATATCGAGACACATATTGATCAAGGCTCCCTTTTGATACACATTGCCGTAATTGGCTTGATAAGGCTCATCTACGATGCCTGCACTCATTTCAGTAAAGGACATGGTGTCGTCATAACGCTTTGCCAAAGTGATTTTTTCCATCATGCGGTTATAGAAGTCAGGAGCATCGATTAGGCCTTGATTGATTTGGAATAAGTTCGCAAAATATTCTGTTGTACCCTCATACATCCACAAATGCTGCGACATCAAAGGCCTGTTGTATTCAAAGTTGTGAATCTCTTCGGAATGTACATTTAAAGGGGTCAGCGTATGAAAAAACTCGTGAGAGACCACATCGACCAAACTTTGGGTCAACTCCCCTGCTCCCATGGCATCAACAAAGACTACCGTAGTAGAAGTATGGTGTTCAAGCGCACCCATCATCCCACCAAAATACTGAAGGGCATCCATATTCATCAAATGCAATAGGATATCGTAATTGGGAGTGTTATTAGCATCTCCTAAAAAGGCTTTTTGCGCTTTCATCATTTCCTCTATGGCAGGCTGATAGTCGCTTGCACGATGCACGTCTGAAGGTGAGTAAATGGCCAAGCCTACTTTGATCTCATCCAGATCAAAGGAAACCGCATTAGGCTTGCTGTAAAGGATGGGATTATCGATAATGTGAAAGTAGCGCTCGGCATTAAAAACATCCAAACTGTCACTTGTGGAGAGGGCAGGTAAAGAGGTAAAGGCTTCCAAATCTTTAGGTGAGGTTACGCTCAGTTTGTAGGAGCTCTCTTTCATGTCCTCAAAATAACCTATCATGGAGTGTAAATTCAAAAGGTAAACCTCCCCTTCTTGAAAATCGGTTCCTCCCATAGGATAAATTTCCTGACCGTCAGGACCGTCAAAGGTGTCGTTTACTTTATAGCTGATCTTTGCCAATTTTTTTGGCTTTACAATTTCCCAACTGTTTTGATCTAAAGAAATCAGTTTCATTTCATTGCCTTTTTTATCAAAGGCTTTTACATCTTCTACAAATCGACCAAAATTGGAATATTCATAGGTTCCCGGTACAATCTGCGGGATATAAAACACTGTGGACTCCACTTTCATAGGTGGTGGTGTAATGGTAATTTCTACCTTGTCGTCTTCTATACCTACCAGATCAATACTGGCTTGAATGACGTTAGAGCTTGGTGTACTAGAGGTTCTTAGTGCAGCACAACCTACAAATAAGACAGCAGCAACTAGGGATAAAAGCGATTTAGATAATAAGGATTTCATAGGATTTGTTTAGAGGAGGGAAACTCCGTTTAAATCAGTGGTTAGTAAATTACTCATATAATCGAAAAAGGGGCGTATGGCTTTAAAGTGGGATAAAATTTGCTTTTGAAAATCGGCAGACAATACTTCTTTATCTGTAAATTTTTTCATGAATAAATATTGTTTTTTACGGATGAGGTCTATGTCGGCATGCTCTTTTGAAAAACCTTTGGGTGCGGTTTTGACTTCATCTCCTTGAAGGCCGCCCCAATGGGCTTGAAGTTCGGCATCTGCCATCACCTCCCGCAATTCAGCAGCATCGACTTCCATTTCTTTTCGGATACGAAATAAATCGTCCTTGTCTGGATTCCAAAAGCCGGTGGCTATAAATGAATCTCCAGCTGCAATATGTAGGTAATACCCACCTCTTAGATGAGGCTTTTTACGGTGAAAGGAAATACCAAAATGAGTTTTAAAGGGGGTTTTGTTTTTTGAAAAACGCACATCCCTGTATATTCTAAAGAGTTTCGCCCGATCGATCTCATCGGTTTCGCTCATACCCTGCTTAACCTCCTCTGCATAATGCTTGATTTCAACTTCCAGTCCTTTAAAGCGACTTTTTTGAGGTTCAAACCATTCACGGGTATTGTTCTTTTCCAGTTCTTTATAAAAGGCTAAAACATCGGGATTGATCTTACTCATGGGTTTTCATGTTATTTTTCCAAAGAAGTCAAATGTACATTTTTTTGGGGAAATGCGAATGAGACTTAACCGTTTCGTGAGGACAAAGTCCGGGCAATATCGTTCAGTTTAAACCCTTTGGCTTGAAGTAATACAAGGAAGTGAAACAAGAGGTCAGCACTTTCCTCTAAAAATAACTGATCGTTGTTGTCTTTGGCTTCAATTACCGTCTCCACTGCCTCTTCACCCACTTTTTGAGCGATTTTATTGATGCCCTCTCTAAACAAAGAAGCCACATAGCTGTTTTGATCGTCTGCTGCCTTTCGCTGAGCGATAATAGCTTCCAATTCTGCTATAAAAGCCAGTGAGTTTACATTTTGTTCCCCCCAGCAAGTATCTGTTCCCTTATGACAGGTTGGACCTTCTGGATTTGCGTAAATAAGCAAACTGTCCTGGTCACAATCTAAATGAATGGAGTCCACGTTTAAAAAGTTCCCACTCTCCTCTCCTTTGATCCAAAGTCGTTGCTTTGAGCGGCTGTAAAAGGTCACCCTTTGGCTTTTTTCAGTTGCTTCAAAGGCTGCTTCATTCATATAGCCCAACATCAAAACTTTTTGTGTTTTTGCATCCTGTATAACAGCAGGGATAAGCTGATCGTGTGATTTTGAAAAGTCTGGTTTCATAATTCGTCTATTCGCACAGCCAGTTGCTGTTGGTTCAGTTGTTTTTTGAGTTCGGGTATAGAGATTTCACCAAAATGAAACACACTGGCTGCCAAGGCAGCATCAGCTTTACCCTTTGTAAATGTATCAATAAAATGAGGGACAGTACCCGCTCCTCCTGAAGCAATGATGGGTATATTGACCTCAGTACTCAATCGAGCCAGTGCATTGTTGGCAAAGCCTTGTTTGGTACCGTCGTGGTCCATAGAGGTAAAAAGGATTTCTCCTGCACCGCGTTGCTCAACTTCCTTTGCCCAATCAAACAAGTCCAATTCGGTGGGTAACTTGCCTCCTACTAAATGCACTTTCCACTGACCCTCAATTTGCTTGGCGTCTATAGCTACTGCAATGCATTGGGAACCGAACTGCTCCGAAAGTTTATTGATAAGGCTTGGATTTTTAACTGCTGCTGAATTGATCGAAACCTTATCTGCTCCATTTTTTAGCAAAATAGAAACATCCTCAACTGACCGGATTCCACCCCCTACTGTAAAAGGAATGTCTATGGCTGCAGCAACTTTTAAAACCAGATCTGCCAGTGTTTTGCGTTTTTGCTCTGTAGCAGAAATATCTAAAAAAACCAGTTCATCTGCCTGCTCCAAGGCGTATTGGGTAGCCAATTCGACTGGGTCACCTGCATCGCGAAGATTGATAAAGTTGATTCCTTTTACAGTTCTTCCGTCTTTAATGTCTAAACAAGGAATGATACGTTTACTTAGCATCTTATTCGTTTAATTGGTTTAAGTCATGTTGGTTATAAAATCCTAATTCTGCTGCGGTAAGCTGTTTTACCCAAAAGGCAATCTGTCCTGTATGATAGGAACAGTGTTCTACAGCATGTAGTACCACTCCCACTCCAGAAAATTCAAAATCTTGTACTTTTCGTATCCGAGTAAAGGCAAACTGTGGCGCCTCTTCTATGGTATTTATAGCCTGTTTTACCGTATTGTCAAAAAGAGTCAACAATGTACGGATATCTACTCCTCCTGCTACAGTAAATTCTTCATCCCGTTTCCGCTCATCGGTTTTTTCTCCCAAGGAAGCAATAAGATACTGGGTCATATTACCACAGAGGTGTAACAGTTGATTTCCTAAACGGAGGCCATTGTTTACAGGAAGTTGCCACAGTTGCTCTTCATTTACTTTGGCAAGGGCAAGGTGAATCATCCGTTGGCTTTCGTTTAGTCGAAAGATGACATGCTTTTTAAATTCTGAAAGAACCTGATTTTCCATTAGTTTGAATTGATAATAAAGTGTTCCAAAGCTTTAAGCGAAATCCGATTTTCATAGATGGCTTTCCCCAGTATGCTTCCTTCACATCCCAAAGCCGCTAATCGGGGGAGATCTTCTATACTGGAGACCCCTCCCGAGGCAATCAGTTTGAGATCGGTTTGCCCTAGGATCTTTTGGTAAAGGTCAAAAGCAGGACCCATTAACATGCCGTCCTTGCTGATATCCGTACAAATCGTATATTTTACCCCTTGTTTTTGGTAATCTTCTAAAAAGTCAAAGAGCGACAGGCTTGAAGTTTTTGTCCACCCATCGGTAGCGATCCATTCGTTTTTTACATCGGCGCCTAAAATGATTTTGTCTGAACCGTAGTCCTTTAACCATTGATTAAAAACTTGAGGTTCTTTTACGGCAATACTTCCTCCCGTAATTTGTTGCGCTCCACATTCAAATGCAATATGCAAATCCTCATCTGATTTAAGGCCTCCTCCAAAGTCTATTTTTAATTGTGTCTTGCTAGCTAGGTTCTCCAAAACTTTTTGGTTTACGATATGTTTGGCTTTCGCTCCGTCTAGATCTACAAGATGTAAATATGCAATACCATGCGCTTCAAAGGCTTTTGCAACTTCCAAAGGGTTTTCATTGTAGGTTTTTTGTGTGCTGTAATCGCCTTTGGTTAGACGAACACACTTTCCCTCTATTATATCTATGGCGGGGATTATTCTCATAATGCTAAAAAGTTTTGAAGTAAACGACTGCCTACCTTACTGCTTTTTTCGGGGTGAAACTGCACTCCATAAAAGTTATCCTTTTGCAATGCTACGCTATAGCTGCCGTCGTAATTTGCATTCGCCACAGTCTCTGTAATGTTTGGAATAAAATAGGAGTGCACCAAATACATATAAGCCCCCTCTTGAATCCCCTCAAACAATTCCCCTTTTAGGTTGTGAATACTGTTCCAGCCCATTTGAGGGACTTTTACCTCAGTAGAAAAGCGTTTGACTGTTCCTTTTACAATTTCAAGCCCTTGAACATCACCTTCCTCAGTATGTTCACAAAAGAGTTGCATGCCCAAACAAATTCCCAAGACCGGTTGTTGCAGTTTAGGGATCAATAGATCTAAACTGAAATGTTTCAGTTTTTGCATGGCACTTCCAGCAGCCCCTTGCCCCGGAAAAATAACTTTGTCTGCAGATTTGATTTGATCAGCATCAGAAGTCAACAAACTGTTTACTCCCAATCGTTCCAATGCAAATTGTAGGCTTTTGGTATTCCCCGCTCCGTAATCGATAATGGCTAGCATTTAGAGACTTCCTTTTGTTGTGGGTAAAATCATCTTATCGGGATCGCGCTTAACAGCGACCTTAATTGCCTTTGCAAAGGCTTTAAAAATAGCTTCAATCTTATGGTGTTCATTTGTTCCTTCAGCTTTGATGTTGATATTCGCCTTGGCCCTGTCTGAAAAGGATTTAAAGAAGTGGAAAAACATCTCTGTAGGCATTTTACCAATCATCTCTCTTTTGAATTCAGTTTCCCAAACCAGCCAATTCCGGCCTCCAAAATCTATAGCTACTTGCGCCAGACAATCATCCATGGGCAGACAAAAACCATAACGTTCTATACCTAATTTATTCCCCAAAGCTTGAGCAAAGGCTTCCCCCAAGGCAATGGCAGTATCTTCTATGGTGTGGTGTTCATCCACTTCCAAATCGCCTTTTACTTCAAGCTCAATATCCATACTTCCGTGACGTGCCAATTGATCCAACATATGATCAAAAAAGGCAATACCGGTATCTATACTGCTTTTCCCAGTACCATCGAGATTCAGTTTGAGTTTGATATCCGTCTCATTGGTCTTGCGCTCATAGTCAAACTGACGCTGCTCTAGTTTTAAAAAAGCGTAGATGTCTTTCCAAGAGGTGGTTATCAGGGCTATAGGTAAGTCATTATTTGCGGTAGTCTCATCTTGTCCTAGTTCCGGATCATTGGCAATAAAAATACCTTGACTGCCTAAATTTTTTGCAAGCTCCATATCGGTTAGTCGATCCCCGATCACAAATGAACTTTTTAGGTCGTAATCAGCCTTATCCAAATAGTGATTCATCATAGCCGTTCGAGGTTTGCGTGAAGGAGCATTATCGGCGGGTAAACTTTTATCAATAAGTATCTCGCTAAAAAGTACTCCTTCGTTTTTAAAAGACTGAATTAAAAAATCCTGCACAGGCCAAAAAGTCTCTTCAGGAAACGAAGCTGTACCCAGCCCGTCCTGATTAGTCACCATTACCAATTCAAAGTCCAACTCCTTAGCAATTTTGGCTAAATAAGTAAACACCTCTGGATAAAAGACCAACTTTTCAAAAGCATCCAACTGATATCCCTCAGGCTCTAAAGCCAAGGTACCATCGCGATCTATAAATAATACGTTTTTCATACACTCAAACTTTTTAGGGCATCGATTAAACGGTTGTTTTCTTCTGGGAGTCCTACTGAAATACGAAGGGTATTTTCACAATTTAGATTCTCAGAAGGATTGCGAACCACTATACCACAGTCGATCAATTGCTGATAACACAAACTACTATCGTCAACCCGTATAAATATAAAATTTGCATCTGAGGGAAAACACTGCTTAATAAACGGAATACTACCAAAAGCTTCCTCTAATCGACGGCGTTCATCGAGGAGTAATTGTACTTGCTCTCCAACCTTATCTTGCTCTTTTAGTCGGTTTAATGCAACGTTTATGGTCAGTGTGTTAATATTGTAAGGTGCTTTTATACGATTGAAAAAGCGAATAAAATCCGAGTGAGCAAAAGCCATTCCCAAACGTGCTCCAGCCATACCTTGTGCCTTAGAAAAGGTTTGACTAACCATAAGATTTGGGTAGTCTTCCAACCAAGGGATGATTGAAGGATTGGTACTGAATTCAACATAAGCCTCATCCACAAGGACTAAACCCTGAAAATTCTCTAACAATTCTTTGATGGCATTCAAATCAAAACTATTTGCTGTAGGATTGTTTGGAGTAGGAATAAAAATAATTTTACAGGATGCATCAACTGCTTTTAGAATAGCAGGCACGTCAAGCTGGAATGCGTCCGTAAGTGGAACCTCGACAACGCCTACCCCGTGTGTTCTCGCTGAAACTTTGTACATGCCAAAAGTGGGAGGTACAATGACAATTTGATCTTGGCCCGGCTCACAGCACCCCATGATGACATTTGAGATAAACTCATCACTGCCATTGCTTAAATAGAGCTGGTCTACCCCTACTCCTTTCCATTCAGCAATCTGTTCTTTGAGTTCTAATTGGAGCGGGTCTGGATAACGATTTACCTCAGTAGCAAAAGGGTTTTCGTTTGCATCCAATAAAATCATTTCTCTACCGTCAGCTGTAAACTCCTCTCTTGCAGATTGGTATGGTGTCAAAGAGAGTAAATACGTTCTGATGTATTTTTTATAATCAAATTTCATCTTTCAAGGCTTTTAAACGTATGCTTACTGCATTTTTATGCGCATCTAATCCCTCAGCTGCAGCCATCAACTCTATGGTTTCCCCTAAAGCCTGTATGCCTTCCTTAGAAATCTTTTGAAAGCTAATTGCCTTTCTAAAGCTGTCTAAGTTAACACCGCTATACTGTTTTGCATATCCATTGGTCGGCAAGGTATGATTCGTCCCCGAGGCGTAATCACCTGCTGATTCTGGAGTGTAGTTTCCAACAAAGACTGAGCCTGCATTGATTAGCTGATCCAAATAAAGCTCCTCTTTTTCTACACAAATGATATAGTGTTCAGGGCCGTAGGCATTGATAAAATCTATGGCAGCCTGATCTGTTTCAAAAAAGATGGCTTTAGAATTCTTTAAAGCTGCTTGGGCAATTTCTTTACGAGGCAGCGCAACTAGCTGGGCTTTTATCGCTTCAGCTACTTGATCTAGTAAGGGTTTGTATGTGCTGACAAACAACACCTGACTGTCTTGACCGTGTTCGGCCTGGGAAAGCAGATCTGCAGCGATAAAATTGGGATCGGCAGTAGCATCAGCAACTACCAATAGTTCGCTTGGACCTGCGGGCATATCGATTGCCACATGATGACGTGTTGCCCATTGTTTGGCTGCGGTAACATATTGATTTCCTGGTCCAAAAATCTTATGAACTTTTGAAATACTTGCTGTTCCCACTGCCATAGCTGCTACAGCCTGTATTCCTCCTACTTTATAAATGTTTTTTACGCCACAAAGCTGAGCGGTATAGAGAACAACTGCGGGTAAAGTACCCTCTTTAGTGGGAGGCGAACAGAGAACTATTTCCTTACATCCTGCGATTTGAGCGGGAATGGCTAACATCAACACCGTAGAAAATAAAGGTGCTGATCCTCCTGGTATATACAAGCCTACCTTTTCGATTGGCTTTTTTTCTTGCCAACAGTCCACCCCAGCTTGAGTGCTTACTTTGACCGTTTCAGTCTTTTGTGCCTCGTGGAAACGTTCGATATTCTCCTTTGCGTTTTGTATGGCTTTCTTTAATGCTAGAGGTACTGCTAACACGGCCAATCTAAGCTCTTCTTCACTTACTCTAAAGTCTGCGAGTTGTATCCCGTCAAATTCAGCGGTATACTTTATAAGCGCTTGATCTCCATCCGCTTTTACCACATCAAAAACAGTTGCAACCAAAGGTTCTAAAGAGTCGTAACTGGCTGTGGGCCTTTCAGTCAGAGAATCCCATTCTGATTGGGATGGATTTAAATAGTGTTGCATCATAAGACCATTTTTTCTATAGGACATACCAGTATATCTTCTGCTCCAGAAGCTTTAAGTTGATCAATAACCTCCCAAAAATCTCCAGCGTTGATGACTGAATGTAAAGAACTCCAGCCTTCTTGTGCCAAAGGCAAGACTGTAGGACTTTTTAAGACGGGTAAAATAGAACTGATAGCGTCAATTTTATCATTAGGAGCGTTGAGTAAAATGTATTTTGATTGTTTGGCACGTAAAACAGATTGGATACGGAAACGAAGTTTATCAATAGTTGCAGCAGCAGCTTCTGAAACTGAGGGTGCTTGAACCAGTACGGCCTCTGAACGTGAAATTTCAACAACTTCTTTTAAATTGTTTTTAAAAAGGGTACTTCCACTAGAAACTATGTCGCAAATAGCGTCCGCCAATCCAATATTGGGTGCGATTTCAACTGATCCGTTAATAATGTGAAGATCTGCTTTGATTTGATTTGCCTCTAAAAAGCGATTTACTGTATTCGGGTAAGAGGTCGCGATTCGCTTACCCTCCAAATCTTGTACTCCCTGAAAAGCGATATTTTTAGGGACTGCTATTGAAACCCTGCATTTAGAAAAACCCAATTGCTCTATAACCTTAAGGTCTTCCCCTTTTTCAACGAGTAAATTCTCCCCTAAAATGGCTAAATCTACAACCCCATCTCTCATGTATTGGGGGATGTCGCCATTGCGAAGGTAGAATACCTCCATAGGGAAGTTTCTAGCAGCAGCCTTGAGCTGGTCTTTACCATTGTCGATAGAAATTCCACAGCTTTTGAGTAAGTTCAATGAATCTTCATTGAGTCGCCCTGATTTTTGAATTGCAATACGTACCATATTTTTTTAATAAAAAAACCCGTCTGATTACTCAAACGGGCTTGTAATAGATACATAGAAATCTTACTACATCTCGTTTGATCGAGTGGTATTATGATGTCTATGTAGTGTTGTTGTTTTCATTTGAGTTGCAAATATATTCAAAAAAATTAAATAGCAATTGTTTATTGATTTCCTAGAATAATGGGCAAGCCGTTTTTACCGCTTCCGATGACTATTACTTTGGCATTAGGAGATTCTGAAAGCTTGATTGTTGCTTCTATTCCTTTTTCCTGAAGAATTTTATCGGTTAATGACGCACTTAAAATACGGTTCGCAGTGGCTTTACCTTCGGCGTCTATACGCTGACGTTCTGCCTCTTGTTTTGCTTTTTCAAGTCGGAACTCGTATTCCAAGGACTCCTGCTCCTGACCCAATTTACGCTCAATAGCTTCTTTGATAGCTAAAGGCAAGGTTACATCACGAACCAGAACAGCATTAACTTGAATGTGCTGTGAATCAACATTTTTTAATGTTTCTTCAAAGATTTCATTTTGAATTGCATCACGCTTGGTTGAATACAATTGCTCAGGGGTATATCGTCCAACTACAGAACGAGCTACGGCACGAATCTGAGGAATCAAAACGATATTGACATAGTTCTCTCCCTTTGTTTTGTGGAGCAGACCCAGCTCTTCGTATTTCGGCTGATACAATACTGAAACATCTAATGATATTTCCAGACCGTTGGAAGACAATACTTGCATATTTCCTTCGAAGAACTCCTGTTGTTTTACGTTATAAATATAAACCTTGTTCCAGGGTGATATAATGTGAAACCCTTCTCCTAAGGGTGGTTCGTCAGTAACTACACCTCCGCCAAAGGTTTTAAACAACACTCCTGCTTCCCCATAGCCTATGTTGATAGAAGACTTAGAAATAAAGATTAATACGACTACGATCAAAAGAATGACCGGTAATCCAATTTTAGGTAATTTTTGCATGATATTTTTTTTAAAAAATTAGGTTAACATTCCTCCATCCACGTGGAGTACTTGTCCAGTGACATAACTGGATAGATCAGAGGCTAAGAAGACACAAGCATTTGCGACATCTTCTGGTTGACCTCCTCTTTTTAATGGAATTCCATCTCTCCATCCTTGGACTACATCCTCAGATAGTTTGGCTGTCATTTCAGTTTCTATAAAGCCAGGGGCAATTACGTTTGATCGGATGTTTCTTGATCCTAGCTCAAGGGCTACAGATTTTGAAAATCCAATAATCCCAGCTTTTGAAGCAGCATAGTTTGCTTGTCCAGCATTTCCTTTTACTCCAACCACTGAACTCATGTGAATCAAAGAGCCCATGCGTTGTTTTAAGAAGGTGCGCTGAACAGCTTTAGTCATATTGAAAATGGATTTAAGGTTGACTTCGATTACACTGTCAAAATCTTCCTCACTCATACGCATCAAAAGATTGTCTTTGGTAATTCCGGCATTATTGATTAAAACATCTAAACCTCCAAAGTCTTTCAATACCTCATCAACCAATTGCTGCGCTTGGTCAAAATCAGCGGCATTACTTTGATACCCCTTAACTAAAACACCTTCAGTGCTCAATTCTTTTTCCAATGCATCCGCAGCCTCTTTATTGCTGCTGTAGGTAAATGCAACTGCACATCCATGAGCGACAAATACTTTGGCAATGCCTCGGCCAATACCTCTACTGGCTCCAGTAATAATTGCGGTTTTTCCTTCGAGTAATTTCATTTTACGATAATACCTCTGCTACTTTAGTTCCAATTTGGGCAGGTGAATCCACGACGTGTATACCACATTCACGCATAATGCGCTTTTTAGCTTCAGCGGTGTCTTCACTCCCACCAACTATTGCTCCTGCGTGTCCCATAGTCCTGCCTTTGGGTGCAGTTTCTCCTGCAATAAAGCCTATAACTGGCTTTTTATTCCCAGTGGCTTTGACCCACTTGGCAGCATCTGCTTCCAATTGACCCCCTATCTCTCCTATCATGACCACACATTCGGTTTCTGGATCATTCATAAATAACTCTACTGCATCTTTAGTTGTGGTGCCAATAATTGGATCACCGCCAATTCCTATAGCTGTAGAGATTCCCAAACCTTGACTGACCACTTGATCAGAAGCTTCATAAGTTAGTGTTCCTGATTTGGACACTATACCAACTTTCCCTTTTTTAAAGACAAAGCCTGGCATAATTCCAACTTTTGCCTCTTCAGGAGTAATAACTCCGGGACAATTCGGTCCAATGAGGGTTGCTCCTTTAGCTTTGACGTATTGAAAGGCCTTGGTCATATCATTAACTGGAATACCCTCTGTGATCGCAATAATCACTTTTATCCCCGCCTCTGCTGACTCCATAACAGCATCTGCTGCAAACGCTGGGGGAACAAAAATAATGGAGGTATCTGCACCTACCTTTTCAACAGCTTCGGCAACAGAGTTAAAAACAGGCTTGTCCAAATGAACTTGACCTCCTTTACCCGGTGTTACCCCACCGACAATATTTGTTCCGTATTCAATCATTTGGGTTGCGTGGAAAGTTCCCTCGCTTCCAGTAAATCCTTGTACAATGATTTTGGAATCTTTATTTACAAGTACACTCATAGTTTAATAGTCTCAATTTAGTTTAACTGTATTATTCTTTAACGCGCTCTATATAATTGCCTTTTTCTGTGTCTACTTTTACCTTATCCCCTTCATTGATAAACAATGGAACATTGATGGAGGCTCCTGTCTCAAGAGTAGCAGGCTTGGTAGCGTTTGTAGCGGTATTTCCTTTAACTCCTGGTTCTGTATGGGTCACTTCCAAAACCACACTTGCAGGCATGTCTGCAGAGAGCGGTAAACCGTCTTCGGAATTGATCGAAATGGAAACCATTTCACCCTCCTTAAGTAAATCAGGGCTGTCTAGTATTGTCTTCTCTACACTAATCTGGTTGTAATCATCTGTATTCATAAAGTGAAATTGATCACCCTCGCTGTAGAGGTATTGATATTTATGGGTTTCAACGCGAATATCTTCAATTTTATGGCCCGCAGAAAAGGTATTGTCCAATACTTTACCAGAGGTAACACTTTTAAGTTTTGTTCTAACAAAAGCAGGGCCTTTACCAGGTTTAACGTGTAAAAATTCTATGATTTTATAAATGTCGTTGTTGTACTTGATGCACAAGCCTTTTCTAATATCTGATGTTGTAGCCATAATCGAATTGCAAATTTAACTTTTTTGGTGGTACCCCCTTACAATTCCTTGAGATGATTTTTCAATGAATTCCAAAATGGTATCGCGTTCTTCCGTAGGCTCAATTTCATTTTTGATTATTTCCAGGGCTTGGGATATATTGTGTTTGCTTTTGAATAATGTTCGATAGACCTCTTGCACTAAGCGAATCTGCTCTTTTCCTACCCCATTGCGTTCCATTCCAATTGAATTAACACCCATAAAAATTAAGGGATCACGAGCAACTTTAGTATAGGGAGGTATGTCTTTTCTTACAAGCGAACCGCCAGAGATAAAAGCAAAATCTCCAATACTACAAAATTGCTGAATTGCAGTCAACCCTGCCAGTACCACGTGATTACCGATAGTAATATGTCCAGCCAAGGTACTGTTATTAGAAAAGATACAATGGTTACCAACTAAACAATCGTGTGCAATGTGAGAATAAGCCATTATAAGACAATGGGATCCGATTTCTGTTTTTCCAGTAGCTGATGTTCCTCTATTGATGGTTGCGCATTCACGTATTACAGTATGGTCACCGATAATAGCTAGTGATTCCTCACCCTTAAATTTTAAATCCTGAGGGATAGCTGATATTACAGCTCCAGGAAATACTTTACAGTTTGCCCCTATTCTTGCTCCATCCATAATCGTAACGTTAGGACCTATCCAGGTGTTCTCACCGATTTCTACATCTTGATGTATGGTGGTAAAGGGTTTAATAGTAACGTTAGACGCTATTTTTGCGTTTGGATGAATATGGTTTAAGGATTTTGTCATTTGGGATTTTAAGTTTTACGCCTCGAAATCTGAGCCATAAGATCGCCCTGACTGACCAGTTGGTCGTTGACAAAAGCGTAGCCTCTCATATTGCAAATTCCCCTGCGAATTGGGGTTAATAATTCTAATTTAAAAATTAATGTATCTCCAGGATAAACTGGACGTTTGAATTTGACGTTGTCTATCTTCATAAAAAAGGTCAAGTAGTTTTCAGGATCGGGAACAGTGCTTAAAACAAGTACGCCTCCAGCCTGTGCCATGGATTCTATTTGTAAAACGCCCGGCATCACCGGAGCTCCAGGAAAATGACCTTGAAAAAAAGATTCATTCATGGTCACGTTTTTTAACCCTACTACATGCTGATCTGAGAGCTCTAATACTTTATCTACCAATAAAAAAGGAGGTCGATGGGGCAACATATCCATGATCTGGTTGATGTCCATCAACGGTGGCTTGGACAAATCAACTACGGGGGCAATAGACTTTCTTTGATTTTTTATTTTTAAAAGAATTTCTTTTGCAAAATCAGTATTGAATTTGTGCCCTGGCTTAGTAGCAATGATTTTTCCTTGTATGGGCATACCGACTAAAGCCAAATCACCAACCAAATCTAATAATTTGTGTCGGGCAGCTTCATTGGTGTAATTCAGTTTAAGGTTGTCTAATATTCCGTTGGGTTTAACAGCAATTTTATCCTTAGCAAATGCCTTTTTTAAACGCTCCATATTGTATTCTGCCAAAGGCTTGTCAACATAAATAATGGCATTATTGAGATCCCCTCCTTTAATCAATCCGTTCTCCAACAGCATTTCCAGTTCGTGCAAAAAGCTAAATGTTCTCGCTGGAGCAATTTCTTTACTAAAATCTTCAAGTTTTTGTAGACATGCATTTTGAGTTCCCAAAACCTTGGTTTGAAAATCAATCATTACGTTAAATGAAGTGTCGTCCGAAGGGAGAATAAGAATTTCACTTCCCGTTTCTGCATCGGTGTGTTCTATCACTTCTTGAACTACAAAAACCTCTTGTTCTTCTTCTTGAGATTCAATACCTGCCTTTTCAATTGCATCTGAAAAGGGCTTAGAAGATCCATCCATGATTGGAATTTCCGAGCCGTTGATTTCAATAATACAGTTGGATATTTCCGCAGCGAATAATGCTGCCAAAAGATGTTCTGTAGTTTGGATTTTAACTCCTTCCTTTTCAATAGTGGTGCCTCGATCTGTAAGGGTAACAAAATTAGCAAGGGCAGGAATTTCAACTTGGGGGTCGAGATCAGTTCGAACAAATTGTATTCCTGTGTTTTCAGGAGCTGGATTTAAGACCATTAGTATTTGTTCTCCAGTATGCAAGCCAACACCTTTTAATTTGACTTGCTTTTTTAAAGTTTGCTGAGATTTAATTTTTGCAATCATACTATTTATTTTTTTCTAAACGGGATAATCGTGACTCAATTGTAGGTAATCTCTTAAATATAGCATAAGATTTATAAAATGATTTGTAATCAATCGCTGGTGTTCCTTGAACTGCATGACCATCGGGTATATTTTTTATGACTCCAGTCTGACCTTGAATTTGAACTCCATCACCCAAAGTTAAATGTCCAATAATCCCTACCTGACCTCCGATGATACAACGAGAACCAACTTTGGAAGAGCCTGCTACACCCGTTTGAGCGGCGATAACAGTGTGCTCCCCAATTTCAACATTATGGGCAATCTGAACCAGATTGTCTAGCTTGACCCCCTCACCAACTAATGTGGCTCCCAAGGTCGCTCTGTCTATGGTCGTGTTAGCACCTATTTCTACATTATTTTTAATAATTACTTTACCCAATTGAGGAATTTTTAAATATGCTTGCTGATCTTGAGGTGCAAATCCAAACCCATCTGAACCAACGACTACTCCAGAATGTAAGATGCAGTTTGAGCCAATCTCAGTATCGTCCATGATACTTACCCTAGGGTATAAAAGAGTACCCTTTTCTATTTTTACGTTATCCCCTATCACACAATGCGCGTGAATTTGGACACCGGATTCCACTACACAGTTGGAGCCAATGCATACATAAGGCCCTAAAAAGACGTCCGCTGCAATTTGCGCTGAGGATTCCACAATTGCAGACTTGTGAACCCCTTGTTTTTTATTGTTATTATCTTCCGACCAGCCTATTAAAAGCTGGGTAAAGGCGGCATACGCATCTTTAACACGAATTAAGGTAGTAGAAACCGCTTCTTCAACCTTTAAATCATTTGAAATAAGTACTGCACTTGCTTTTGTTTTGGATAAATACGGCAAGTATTTGTTGTGAGCCAAAAATGAAATGGATCCCGCTTCAGCATCTTCAATTCTGGAAAGGCTTTGAATAGATACTTTGGCGTCGCCTTCAACAGTTCCATCTAGCTTTTCAGTGATTTCAAAGGCAGTTAAATTCATTTTGCAAAATTAAGGATTTATAGGGAATTAATCTGTTTAGGATAACACAAATAATACTTGGTTACTGGGGTTGAAAACTGTTTAAAATCCAAATATTGAATCGCCTCAGCTATGGGAAAGATATTGCCATTCTTTTCGAGTATAAGTAGCTGTGATTCGTCGGATAGATAGGTTTGGTTCGATATGCTTCCACTAAATACAAAATATTCACTATCCTGTAAATTGGCCTTTGTCGCATCCAAACTGGATGTTTTATCATTAATTTCA
>Ga0228617_1000082_pt1 | contig 44304 bp, 49 predicted proteins | sample 18DmetaG_FD_190061 | JGI IMG/M metagenome (GOLD analysis project Ga0228617, IMG submission 190061) | Seawater microbial communities from Monterey Bay, California, United States - 18D | ecosystem: Environmental > Aquatic > Marine > Coastal | place: USA: California | collected 2016-10-20
TCAAAAAATAATCGAATTTTTTGGGGTGATTCCATATCACAAAGTTACTTTTTTTTCTTCATAAGCTATAATATGCTTAAACTGTTTTCATCAATTTGTTGACGACTTGACAGGACAACCATTGTGCATTGGAAAATGAATCCAACTCCTTTTCACAAGCTATAAACTGGGGCTTTTTTAAAAAAGGGCTCTTGTAACTTCTCAATGCTTCTGCAGCTATGTAGCTGCTCATCTCTAGTCAGGAATGGATTTACCTTTTGGATAAAATACATCGGAATCAAAATGTCATAATCACTGTCGTTTTGATGTCCATGCTTAAACCAGTCTGAGGCATTCATGTGAATCTGCAAGGCTACATTCCAACACAATTGGTATAAATATATTTTAGCCTCTGAAAAATCTGTACCTGCAGGTTAATTTAAGTGCCCTGGAAATAAAACTTCCAAAGATTGCCAATCTAGTGTTTGTAAATCAGATTTGGAGAATTTTTGAAGTCTCCACAAATAAGGAGTAAGGATTCATTAATAGAAAGTAAGCTTTAGGGAAGCCAGGTTTTAAGTTATCAATTTACTATTTCACCCTCCCACTCTAATATTCCACCTAAAAGATTGTAGCAATCTACTATTCCATTCTGCTTAAAAATTTGACAGGCCTGAGCACTACGCGCTCCAGAACGGCAATACACAAAATAGGTCTGGGACTTGTCCAAAGCTTCGATTCCATCCATAAATCCTTGGGGATCGCGAATGTCTAATAAGTGTGCATTGACCAAATGCCCAGCCTCATATTCCTCGGAGGTCCTAACATCAATAATGATAATGTCTGATGATGATGCTTGTTTGGAAGTCCAAGCTTCTTGTGATAAATCCATTCTTATTTTTAGCTAATGTACAATAGCTAGACTTTTCAAACAAATAAAAAAAAGTTTGAATTGTAAAAATTTTATTTATATTTGTACGTACAAATGTTGTAGTTACATCAATGAGTTCAAAAGAAGTAATAATTTCGCTGATCAAATCAAATTGTGAGATAAATGACAAATTAATGCTCGCTTTAAAACCTTTTGGAGTTTCGATTCAGCAGTTCAATGTACTTCGAATTTTACGAGGTCGAAAGGGAGTTGCGGCAAATTTGTCAACGGTCCAAGAACACATGACAAATAAAATGAGTAATACCACCCGACTGGTTGATAAATTAATCGAGAAATCATATGTTAAACGCACTATTTGCAATGAAAATAGAAGAAAAATTGAGTTGTTCATCACAACTGAAGGACTGACCTTTTTAAAACAAATCGATCCAGTAATTGATAGTGCTGAAGAGGAAATGGTGGGTCATTTAAAAGAAGATGAAAAAGAAAAGATTGTCTCACTATTGAAACAATTAAAATTTAATCAAAATTAAAAATTGCCATGAAAAAGAAAATGATTACCCTAAGTTTAATATTTGCAAGTTTTGCTACTGCTTGGAGTCAGTCTGCCGTAATCAAGATTGATGCCAATAATAGTAATATCCATTGGATGGCTAAAAAAGTAACTGGTGAGCACGAAGGAAACATCAATTTAATCGAAGGAAGTCTGGAGATGGACGGAGAGATAATTTCAGGAGGAAGCTTTACTGTTGATATGACCAGTATAAGTTGTACAGATCTTTCCGGTGAGTACAAAGGAAAACTTGAAGGACATCTAAAGTCTGATGAATTCTTTAGTGTCGATAAATTCCCAAAAGCATCTTTAATCATTACAAAAAGTGAGATGAAAATGAAAAATCACTACCTGATGAGTGGTGCCTTAACGATTAAGGGGATTACACATCCAATTGATTTTGAGATGCATGCTGAAGGAAATACGGCCATGACAAAATTGGTTGTTGACCGTTCAAAATACGATGTGCGTTTTCGCTCTGCAAGTTTTTTCGAAAACCTAGGAGATAAAATGATTTATGATGATTTCGAATTGGCTGTAAACTTAAAATTTTAATAAGATGAAGATTAATAGACCAAAATGTGGATGTGGTAACACTCAAAATCCAAACGGTTACTGCGACGGTTCACACGCTAAAAATTAATAATTATTGTTAGGGGATTTGGGGTTAATAAACTATTTGTACTATATTTGATTTAATGAATCGAATAATAATTTTTTCAAACGAATGGTGGTACACATTTCAGCAGTGAAATAGTGAAACCAAACCGTATATAAATTCAAGGCTTGTCATCACGACAGGCCTTTTTTAATTGACCTAAAATGAAGTCTTATACTCTTCAATCAGAACATAAAAAAATACTGGCAGACACCCTTACTCCTGTAAGCGTATATTTAAAAATAAGAGATGTATTTCCACACAGCCTTTTATTGGAAAGTAGTGATTACCATGCCAACAACAACGACTTTTCCTACATCTGCTGCAATCCAATTGCGAGCATTACACTCCAAAACGGCAAGCTGACTACACATTATCCAGACGGTAGTTCAGAAGAACTAGAAGTAAATCCAGACACAGATATCCCAGAAAAGATTCACAGCTTTTCACGACAATTCAAAACTAAAAACTATCCGTTTAAGTTCATTAGCAACGGTATTTTTGGGTATATCGCCCACGATGCGGTAGCGTATTTTGAGCAAATTGAGTTGAATAAGAAAAAGCAAGGGCAAGACATTCCAGACATCTACTATGCAGTGTATCAGAACATCATTGCTATTAGCTTGTTCAATCACGAGGCGCATTTATTTTCTCACAGTAGCGACGGTCAACATAATTTAGAGCAACTGGAAAAACTGATCAACGGCAAACAGCAAAGTAAATTTAGCTTTGAAAAAAAGGGGGATAAGAGTTCGAACCTAACGGATGCTGAATTTTTAGAATTTGTAGAGCAAGGCAAGCAACACTGTTTTCGAGGTGATGTCTTTCAATTGGTTTTGTCGCGTAGGTTCAGCCAAAGTTTTCAAGGAGACGATTTTAATGTTTATCGCACCCTTCGCTCCATCAACCCATCGCCCTACCTCTTCTATTTTGATTATGGAGATTTTAAAATATTTGGCAGTTCACCCGAGGCGCAACTCGTCGTTCAAGATGGAAAAGCGGAAATTCACCCGATAGCAGGGACTTTTAAACGAACGGGAAATGACGAAGAAGATGCCGCTGCTGCTTTAGAACTCTCCAAAGATCCAAAAGAAAACAGCGAGCATGTTATGCTGGTTGATTTGGCTCGAAATGATTTAAGCCGAAACGGTTCAGAGGTAGTGGTCGAAAAAAATAGGGAGATTCAATTTTACTCTCATGTGATTCACCTTGTTTCTAAGGTGAGTTGTAAGATGAAAGCAGCAGCTAAGACTTTTAGAGTAGTCGCTGATACTTTCCCTGCTGGTACACTGAGTGGTGCTCCCAAGCACAAAGCACTCCAACTCATTGATCGCTATGAAAAAACCAAGCGAAACTTTTATGGGGGAGCCATTGGTTACCTCGATTTTGATGGAAATTTTAACCATGCCATCATCATTCGTTCTTTTTTAAGCCAACATAACCAATTACACTATCAGGCTGGGGCTGGAATTGTAGCAGACTCCGTTGCAGAAAATGAGCTTCAAGAAGTGTATAATAAATTAGGTGCCTTAGACAAGGCATTAAGCCTTGCAGAAAAAGTATAAAACAAATGAAAAAAGTATTTGTTATCGATAATTACGATTCGTTTACCTACAATCTTGTTCATTATTTGGAAGAACTGGATTGTGAGGTCACGGTAAAGCGCAACGACCAATTTGAATTAGATGAATTGGAAACCTATCCTTTCATCCTACTCTCTCCCGGTCCTGGAATTCCAGACGAGTCGGGCTTACTCAAGGCTGCCATAGAACGCTATGCACCCACCAAAAAAATATTGGGAATCTGCCTTGGGCATCAAGCTATTGGTGAGGTTTTTGGTGGCTCGCTGATCAACCTTAATAAAGTCTATCACGGTATTGCTACCCCTGTACGGATTACTGAAGAGGACCTTCTTTTTAAAGGACTCCCTCAAAGTTTTGAAGTAGGGCGTTACCATTCCTGGGTGGTTGCTAGCCCCTTGCCCGAAAGTTTAGAAGCAACCTCAGTGGACGACCAAGGGCAGTTGATGTCCTTAAGACATAAAACTTACGATGTCCGTGCGGTACAATACCATCCCGAATCGGTACTGACACCCCACGGTAAAACCATATTAGCCAACTGGATCAACAGCAGTATATGAAAGCAATTCTCAATCAACTTATTCAGTATGAACAATTGACAAGTGAACAGGCTCGTCAAGTCATCATCAATATTGCAGACGGGAAATACAACCCTTCACAAATTGCAGCATTTTTAACCGTATTTATGATGCGCAGTATTAGTTTAGAAGAACTGGAAGGCTTCCGTTCTGCTTTATTGGAACTCTGTATAGCAGTTGACCTCAGCGAATTTGAAGCCATTGATTTATGCGGAACTGGCGGAGACGAAAAAAATACTTTTAACATTTCTACCCTTTCAGCTTTTGTCACGGCAGGGGCAGGAGTGAAAGTAACCAAGCACGGTAACTATGGGGTCTCTTCAGGCTGTGGCTCAAGTAATGTACTCGAAGCTTTAGAAATTCGCTTTTCAAACAAGGCTGACTTTTTAAAACGCTGTATGGATGAAGCTGGGATCTGTATTTTACACGCTCCCCTCTTCCACCCGGCCATGAAAAATGTTGCTCCCGTCCGCAGAGAACTAGGAGTAAAGACCTTTTTTAATATGCTAGGACCCTTGGTCAATCCGGCTTTTCCCAAGTTTCAATTAACGGGAGTATTCAATTTAGAATTAGCACGACTTTATTACTACCTATTTCAAAAAACAGCCAGTCGTTTTACGGTACTTTACGCCTTAGACGGTTATGATGAAATCTCACTTACGTGTGCTACAAAAGCGTTTAGTAATAAAGGAGAGCGCGTCTTGACCCCACAAGACTTTGGAGTATTAGCGCATCAAGCTTCAACCATTTCTGGTGGAGAAACTGTCGATTCATCCGCTGCTATATTTACAGCTATTTTAAACAATAAAGGAAGCCAAGAGCAGCACAATGTGGTTTGTGCAAATGCGGGTATGGCCATCGCAACAGCAAAAGACCTTTCTCCCATTGAGGGCTTTGAACAGGCCAAAGCTTCGTTGGAATCTGGAGAAGCCCTAAAAGCATTTAAAACCCTTCAAAAACTGAGCCAATCATGAGCATTTTAGACCGCATCCTTGCAGACAAAAAAATTGAAGTAGCCCAAAGAAAAACACTGTTCCCAAATTCCTACTGGGAAGCCTCACCCCTGTTCGACCGCAGGGCAAACTCACTGAGTGAACGACTCCGAAACAGCACTTCTGGGATCATCGCTGAACACAAAAGACGCTCACCCTCAAAACAAAACATCAACAGCAGTCTTTCCGTCAGTACAGTAGCTCAAGGCTATGAAGCCGCTGGGGTATGTGGGATGTCTGTACTTACAGACGGAAAGTATTTTGGAGGCTCGTTGGACGATCTCAATCTGGCGAGAGCAGTGACTGAATTTCCGCTTTTGAGAAAAGAATTTATCGTGGATGAATACCAACTCATCGAAGCAAAAGCCCATGGTGCGGACTTGATTTTACTGATTGCTGCTGTACTGAGTAAAGCAGAGATTCAACAACTTTCAACTGCTGCCCAACAACTGGACTTAGAAGTTTTATTGGAAGTCCACAATCAAGAAGAATTGGAAAAATCTTTAATGCCTACTTTGGATCTGTTGGGTGTCAACAACCGCAATCTCAAAACCTTTGAAGTTTCATTAGACATTAGTCGATCTTTGGCACCCTTAATCCCTGATGAATTTGTCAAAGTTTCCGAAAGCGGAATTTCTGAGGTAGCTGCCATTCAAGAATTGAAAACTTACGGTTATCAGGGCTTTTTAGTTGGAGAAAAATTTATGAAGACCGAAGACCCTGGAGCAGCAGCTCGTAAATTTATAAATCAATTGGAAAAATGAGACTTAAAGTTTGCGGTATGCGAGAAAAAGTAAACATTGAGGCTTTAGCGGCTTTACAACCCGACTATATGGGCTTTATCTTTTGGGCGCCTTCCAGTCGCTATGTCGATCAACCCACTCCCAAACTTCCAGCATCGATTAAAAAAACCGGGGTCTTTGTAGATGCCACAGCTGATTATATACAGTCAACTATAGCCGAGCACCAATTGAAAGCCGTTCAGCTTCACGGAGCGGAAACACCTGCTTATTGCGAACTCGTCAAGGAGTTTGGAGTAGAAGTCATCAAAGCTTTCTCGATAAAGGGTCAATTTGATTTTGACCTACTCACCCCCTATGAGGCTTGTTGTAACTATTTTTTATTCGACACCAAAGGGACACTGCCCGGCGGAAACGGCTATGGCTTTGATTGGACCCTACTGAAGGCCTATCCATCTAAAAAACCCTTCTTTTTAAGCGGAGGAATCGGCCCTGATGAACTCGAAAAAATCAAGGAGTTAATAAAAACATCATTACCCCTTTTTGCTATTGATGTAAATAGTAAATTTGAGCGTTCTCCAGGATTGAAAAATATTGAGCTGTTAACACCATTTAAACAACAATTAGATGAACTATAATGTAGATGAAAAAGGATATTACGGAGATTTTGGCGGAGCCTTTATCCCTGAAATGCTCTATCCCAATGTAGAAGAATTAAGACAAAACTACCTCAGCATCACTGCTAATCCCGATTTTCAAAAAGAATTTGACGAATTGCTCAAAGTCTATGTGGGTCGACCCACTCCCCTATACTTTGCCAAGCGATTATCTAAAAGATACAGCACCAAGATCTACCTCAAAAGAGAGGATCTTTGCCATACAGGAGCCCATAAGGTCAACAATACTATTGGTCAAATCCTCTTAGCTCAGCGTTTGGGAAAAAAACGCATCATCGCTGAAACCGGTGCTGGCCAACACGGGGTAGCCACTGCCACTGTTTGTGCCTTGATGGGTATAGAATGTATTGTTTATATGGGAGAATTAGACATCAAGCGTCAGGCCCCCAATGTAGCCCGTATGAAAATGTTGGGTGCTGAAGTACGGCCTGCCCAATCAGGAAGTAAAACCTTAAAAGATGCGACCAATGAAGCCATAAGAGATTGGATCAACAATCCTGTGAATACACATTATATCATTGGTTCGGTAGTTGGGCCACATCCCTATCCCGATATGGTTGCGCGCTTTCAAGCCGTGATCAGTGAAGAAACCAAATGGCAATTGCAAGAAGCTGAGGGACGCGACTATCCAGACCACGTCATCGCCTGTGTGGGTGGCGGAAGCAATGCAGCGGGTTTGTATTACCACTACCTCAACGATGAACGGGTCAATATCATAGCCGTAGAAGCTGCTGGTAAAGGAATCGATTCTGGAGAGAGTGCTGCCACTTCTGCCTTGGGCAAGGAAGGCATCATTCACGGTAGCAAAACCCTTTTGATGCAAACTCCTGACGGACAAATTACAGAACCTTATTCCATCTCTGCGGGATTGGACTATCCTGGGGTAGGACCCATGCATGCGCATTTATTCCGTTCACAACGCGCCGAATTCATTTCCATACCCGATCAGGAAGCCATGGACTGGGGCTTAACCCTCTCACAGATGGAAGGTATTATTCCCGCTATAGAAACCGCTCATGCTTTTGCAGCACTTGATGTGCGCAAATTTGGGCCTGAGGAGATTATTGTGTTTAACTGTTCAGGTCGTGGAGACAAAGACTTGGATACCTATATCGATTATTTTAAGCTGTAATGAATCGCATTGATCAAAAATTTAAGGAGGACAAAAAACTATTGTCCATCTATTTTTCTGCAGGACACCCTGAATTAGAGGATACTGTCCCTATACTCAAACAACTGCAAGCCTCTGGCGTTGACATGGTTGAAATTGGCTTGCCTTTTTCTGACCCTTTAGCTGACGGACCCACCATACAAGAAAGTTCAACCCAAGCTTTGCGCAACGGTATGAATACCGAAAAGCTCTTTGAACAATTAAAAAACATAAGAGAACAGATCGACATCCCTTTGATCTTAATGGGCTATTTCAATCCAATGATGCAGTTTGGAATTGAAAAATTCTGCCAGCGTTGTGAAGCGGTTGGTATCGATGGTTTGATCATTCCTGACCTGCCCGTTGATGTGTATCACGAAGAGTACAAAGCACTCTTTGATCAACACGGTCTGTACAATATGTTTTTGATTACCCCTCAGACTCCCGAGGAACGCATTCGCTACATCGACAAGGTTTCTAATGGATTCATCTATATGGTGAGTAGTGCGAGTGTGACCGGTGCAAAAAACACCTTTGGAAGTGCCCAAACCGATTACTTTCAACGCATTCAAAAAATGGGCCTTCAAACGCCCACAGTCGTTGGTTTTGGAATCAGCAATGCGGACACTTATAACGCAGCCACACGAGAGTCCCAAGGTGCCATCATTGGATCTGCCTTTATCAAGTTTTTAGAACAGGAGGGTGTAGAGCGTATTCCAGACTTTATAAAATCCATTAGAGTGTAACACTTATGCCACGCTGCCTTGGCAACTACTCCCTGCTCCAGCAGTACAGCCGTAACAATGCTGAGAAACACAAATCTCTCGCGTTTTCAGTTGGTCCAGATCAAAATCTTTAATATGCTGAACCGGACTGGCGACCTTTAGGTCTAGCATCTGGTTAAAATCACAGTCGTAAAGGTAGCCGTCCCATCTAACAGAAAGGGTATTGGTACACATTACATTGGCCACAGCTGCAGGGTTAAACGCTTCAACGAGACGGTGCATATAGTCTTCGTAGTTTTCAGAAGCAATTAGGTATTCTAAAAAGCGACTGATGGGTAAATTTGTAATTGTAAACAACTGATTAAAGTCAATATCGTACTCTTTTTTGAGTGCCTTTTTAAAATCGTTTTCCAAAGCGAGTTGATCAGTTGGTAAAAAGGCTCCAGAAGGATTGTAAACCAAATCCAGTTGTAAACTGCTATCTGCTTTACCGTAACCCACTTTGTTCAGTTCCACTAAGGCTTGAATGGATTGAGAAAAAACCCCCTCCCCCCGTTGGCGGTCGGTTTTATCCTTTTTATAAAAAGGAAGGGAAGAAACCACGTGAATGTGGTGGTTTTTAAAAAAATAGGGTAAGTCATAATATTTTTTATTGGCTCTCAGTATGGTGAGATTGGAACGTACAATAAAATCCTCCATTCCAATTTTAGCTGCTTCAGAGACAAACCAGCGAAAGTCAGGGTGCATTTCTGGTGCTCCTCCTGTAAGGTCCAAAGTAGTGACTGGAGTTGTTTTAAGAATATGTAAACAGTGTTCTAAGGTTGCTCGACTCATCATCTCTTTACGGTCTGGTCCGGCATCTACATGGCAGTGGGCACAGACCTGATTGCACATATAGCCCAAGTTAATTTGTAAGATTTCCAAACTTTTAGGCTTTAAAGCCTTGGCTTGGACCGTATTCAATTTTTCTTTAAAACTAGGCAGCCCTCCAGGAGCAAAAATTCCATTACTTAAAAATTCCAATTGTTTAGAACTATCAGCCAGGCCGTGTACACGACCTTTAAGGGATTTGATTGCCATTACATACTGCGCTTTTCGTACACCTCCATCATCTGAACACCATGAACCAATGAGGCTCCTCCCCGTATGGCAGCAGCCACATGTACGGCCTCCATCATCTCCTCCTTATCTACCCCCCGCTCCAAACCGTCCTGGGTATAGGCATCAATACAGTAGGGACATTGAATAGTATGGGCTACAGCTAAGGCGATTAGCGATTTTTCTCGAGCGGAAAGGGCGCTTTCCTCAAAAACACTATTGTAGTAATCAAAAAACTTTTTGCCGAGCTCGGGTGACCAATCGGTGATGTTTTTAAATTTTTTTAAATCCTGACTTTGATAATAAGGTGTATTCATAAAATCTTTTTTTTTCAAGTTTATAAAAATGTTTGAATCCCCGAAAAGAATATAAACTTTCTTACTCATTAATTACTATTTACCATTTAAATACAAGTTATATCGATTAAAACATTGTTATCATATGCAGTTGGAAAAAATAGAAACTTTTGATTTTAAAATAACACTTTAAATTCTGAATTAAACTGTAAATTTCAAATTTAAAACTCGCTTTGAATTGGAATCTTTAGTCCTTGTATTTGCAAAAACACCCCTGTTGGGAAAAGTTAAAAGCCGTTTGGCAGCCGAGCTTGGACAAGAAAAAACCCTTTGGGTTTACAAACAATTGCTTCTTAAAACAGAAGCTGTTTTAAAACAGTCTTTATGCAAAGTAGTTGTCTTTTATACTGGTGGAAGTCCAGAAGACTTTGGCAATTGCTTTCAAGACTTCCCAAAGAAAAACCAAATTGGATCAGACCTTGGCGAACGAATGTCAGCCGCCTTTAAATGGGGCTTTGCCCAAGGATATTCAAAAGTCATCGCCTTAGGAACCGATCTTTGGGAGCTCAACAAAGGGACCCTAGACGGAGCACTCCACGCACTTGATGAAGCGGATGCAGCACTTGGACCTGCCAAAGACGGAGGCTATTACTTACTGGGTTTAAAAGAATTTTACCCTGAACTTTTTTTAAATAAACAGTGGAGTGGTCCTGAAGTATTGACCGACACTCTTCAAAATTTAGGCTCCAAACGCATTGCGCTTTTAGAAGAAAAGTCGGATATTGACTTTTATAAAGATTTAGTACTTCATTCTGATTTACTAGGTAGTATGAATGCGTTTTTTGATGAAAGAAAAAATTGAGAGCAGTGCAGCCTTTTTAAAAACTAAAGGAATTGATCAGATCGAGTTGGGTGTTGTATTGGGGACTGGTTTAGACGGACTGGCAAGCGATATTGAACTCCTTCAAAAAATTCCCTATCACGACATTCCCCACTTTCCAACCTCAACCCAAACCTATCAAAAAGGGCGCTTGCTCTACGGAACATTGAACGGCATAACCCTTTTAGCTTTTCAAGGACGCTTTCACCTTTACGAAGGCTATGACTTTTTTGAAATTACTTTTTGGGTACGAGTTTTTGCTGCACTGGGTGGAAAACGACTTATCATCAGCAATGCAGCCGGTGCAGTCAATCTGAATTTTAATAAAGGAGAACTGATGTTGCTCACCGACCACCTCAACTTACAGGGAGGGTCTCCCCTCGCCCTAAAAGGCATGGAAGCACTAGGCGAACGCTATGTAGATCTCAGTCAGCCCTACTCCAAAACACTGCGCGCTAAAGCCTTGGAAATTGCCCGTAAAAATAAGATACAATTGCACCAAGGTGTCTATGCCGCTGTAGTTGGACCTCAATTGGAAACAGCTGCGGAATACCGCTACCTGAAAATTATCGGAGCAGATGCCGTAGGGATGTCAACCGTACCCGAAGTAATCGTCGCCAAACAATTGGGCATAGAAGTCATTGCTTTTTCCGTCTTGACAGATGTCTGTGATCCAGAGAATTTACAAGCCATCAATATCCCCGATATTATGGCAATGGCAAAAAAAGGGGAACAGGATTTGATAAAAATTGTAAAAGGCTTGCTAAGCAAAAGCTAATTCCTTTATTTTAATTAAAATTGTAATATGAGTTACCTTGAAACGACCAAGTCTGTATATAAAGACGCAGCACTAACTCCTGACATCGGCCTCTGCTGCACTACCACGCCCATTTGGCAATTTCCAGGTTTGTCCATTCCCACTCGGATGCAGGAAATGAACTACGGCTGTGGAAATACCGTCCATCCAAGAGATCTAGTCAACAATCCGAAAATCCTCTATGTGGGTGTAGGAGGTGGGATGGAACTCTTACAATTCAGTTACTTTTCACGTCAAAAAAATGGAGTCATCGGAGTAGATGTAGTAACCGAAATGCTTCAAGCTTGTCAGGACAATTTTACGGAAGCCGAGCAGCAAAACGACTGGTTTCAAAAGGACTTTGTCCAACTCAAAAAAGGAGATGCTCTAGCCCTGCCCTTAGCAGATAGCAGTGTAGATGTAGCTGCTCAAAATTGCCTCTTCAATATCTTTAAACAAGATGAATTAAAGCAGGCTTTAAAAGAAATGTTCAGAGTATTAAAACCCCAAGGCAGACTTGTAATGAGTGATCCGATTTGCGAACAGCCTATAAACGAAAGCCTGCGCAACAATGAAAAATTACGCGCCTTGTGTTTGTCAGGGTCCATTCCTTTAAACGACTACCTCAATATGTTGGTCGAAGTTGGATTTGGAACTCTTGAAGTTCGCGCCAAAAGACCTTATCGCATTTTAGATACCGCCCACTACCCTACTGAAGAAAATCTTTATATCGAAAGTGTCGAAGTGTGTGCAATTAAAGACCCCATGCCTGAAGACGGTGCCTGTATTTTTACCGGTAAAGCAGTCATTTATTTTGGGAATGACGACTTTTTCGACGACAATAATGGGCATATACTCCTACAAAACCAACCCTTGTCGGTTTGCGATAAAACAGCTGCTGCGCTTCAAAGCCTTAATCGAAGTGATCTTTTTATCTCATCATCAACCTTTCATTACGACGGTGGTGGCTGTTGTTAATTTAAATTTACCCCCATGAAATCTTTTTACCTCCTCTTTATTCTTTGCTGTTCGCTCAGCCTTAGCGCACAAAAAAATAAGCACAGCCTTTGGAATCAAATGCTACAGCAATTTGTCTATGAACAAGGACAAGTTGACTATAAAAGTTGGCTGATGGAAAAAAAACAGTTGGATGCTTATATCCAAACTCTAGAAAAAATACCACCTTTGGAAATGGCGAGTAAAGAGGCCAAGCTTGCCTACTGGATCAATGCCTACAACGCCTTGACTATTCAATTGATACTTGAAAATTACCCTTTGAAAAGCATAAGAGATTTGGACGCCCCTTGGGATACTGATTGTTTTAAGAGCAAAGGGCAAAGCTATACCCTGGGTGATATTGAACATAAAATTTTACGTAAAATGGATGAAGCTCGTATCCATTTTGCAATCAACTGCGCTTCGGCTTCTTGTCCAAAACTCCGTGATGAAGCCTATCAAGAAAAAAAACTAGAAACTCAATTGACGGAAGCTAGTCGAGATTTTTTAATGGATAGCACTAAAAACAAACTCAGCAAAGATCAAGTCCAACTCTCCCGAATTTTTTTGTGGTTTGGCAATGACTTTGGATCTAAGGCAGAACGTTTGGAGTTTATTTCCCGCTACAGTGGGATGGATTTCAACCAACCAAAAATTGACTACCTCACCTATGACTGGAGCCTTAACCAAGCCCATTGAGTTAACGATTATTGTTCCTGTACTCAATGAGATCAGCTTAATGGCTGATTTTATGGGTCACATTAGGCAGCAGTGGAGCAAACCTCAGGAGTTATTGATTATAGACGGAGGCAGTTCAGATGGAAGTTGGGAATGGCTACAGACCCATTATAAAAAGGACAGCTATCAAACAAATTCTGGCCGTGGGCGGCAAATGAACTTTGGTGTTCAAAAGGCTTCCAAAAAATGGCTCTACTTTCTTCATATTGACAGTCGCCTACCCAAAGATTTTGATCTTGTCCTCAGCAAAGCCATACATTCAGGTGTACGTTGGGGCTGCTTTCAACTCAAATTCAATCAAGCCAATTGGCTGCTACGACGAGCAGCAGCTGGCAGCAGGTGGAACCACTCCCTTTGTAGAGGTGGCGATCAGTCGCTTTTTATTTCCAAAAAAGATTTTGATAACCTAGGCGGGTACGATACACGATATACAGTTTGTGAAGACATACACCTGATCAAAAAACTCTATGCACTTGGTGGTTTTAAGGTACTGCCAGAATACATCATCACCTCTTCTCGGCGCTTTTACCAAAACGGCATAATTCGTTTGCTGTTTCACTTTGGCATCATGCATCTCAGCCACTGGTTGGGTGCTGGACCTCAATTTTTACACCGCTACTACCTCAAATTTATTAGCTAAGTTACCTCACTGATAATCCAATAATAAATTCCAAAAATAAAGATCCAAAGTAAGCCAAAGGAAATAAGAAAATCAATCCATAAAGTGCTGAAGAAAACCAATCAAAACTATCGTAAAACTCTTTCAGAATTCAATTGAAAATGATAAAACAGCAGATAAAAAAAATAACATAGAGTAGGTAAATCATAGGGTTTGGATTTGGGCTAAAATTTAAGTTTTTAAGTCAAAAACAGTACCTTAGTGAAATGGGAAAAGAGTCCAGTAATAAAGCTATCGTCATTTTAGGCAACGGAGTTTCTGGAATCACTGCAGCTCGTCATCTGAGAAAAAATAGTGCCCTACCCATTACAGTCATCTCCGAAGAAAGTCCTTACTTTTTTTCACGTACAGCACTGATGTATGTCTATATGGGACATCTAAAATTTGAACATACCCAACCCTACGAAAACACTTTTTGGGAGCAAAATAATATTGAATTGGTTCAAAAAAGTGTCAACCAACTCGATGCTGAAAAACAATTATTGCACTTTGAGGACGGGAGCAGCCTCTCCTATGACCGCCTGATTATAGCATGCGGTTCCAAACCCAATAAACTGGGTTGGCCCGGTGAAGATCTCAAAGCCGTACAAGGACTTTATCACAAAAAAGACTTGGACAACCTCGAAGCTTGGACAGACAGCACCCAAAGCGCAACTGTAGTTGGTGGTGGATTGATCGGTATTGAACTTGCCGAAATGCTCAACAGTAGAGGGAAAAAAGTCCACTTTTTAGTTCGTGAATCCAGCTTTTGGAATACCGTACTGCCAGCTGAAGAATCAGAACTCATTAACAGTCATATTCGATCACATGGTATTGAATTACACCTATCCACTGAATTGGAATCCATTCAAGGAGATGCAAACGGCAGAGTAGCACAAGTACAAACTTCAAAAGAAGCAACACTCCCCTGCGAATGGGTCGGTCTAGCCGTTGGGGTCTCCCCTAATATTGACTTTTTAAAAGGAAGCGGTTTAGCTCTGGGTAAAGGAATACGAGTAAACCGCTTTTTAGAAACCAATCTTCCCAATGTCTATGCAGTAGGTGATTGTGCCGAACAATTGGAACCATTACCCGGACGTCAGGCTGTTGAGGCTGTTTGGTATACTGGACGAATCATGGGGGAGACTCTTGCTCAAACGCTGACCTCAGCTAAGACTGCATACCAACCCGGACCTTGGTTTAATTCAGCCAAGTTTTTTGATATAGAGTACCAGACCTATGGTCAGGTAAGTCCCTCACCCGATTCCAAAAAGGAAGCACAAGTCTTCTGGCAACACCCCCATAAAAACTGCAGCTTACGTTTGAGTTTTGATCCCCAAAATCTTTATTTTAAGGGGATTGTAAGTCTCGGAATCCGACTCAGACACGAATATTTTGACCGTTGGCTTTGCAAACCCACACTGATGAATGAAGTGGTCAAAACATTGGGGCAATCCTTTTTCGATCCAGAATTCAGTCCAACTTATCAGGCTGAAATTCAAAGTAAATGGGAATTAAAAAAATCAAACTTTGCCTTAAACCAATAAAAAACTAATGATGAATCTCCTGAAAAAACAAAGCAGTATCGGTGTCGGACTTTTAGGTCTAACTCTATTATTATCTGCACTTTTTATCGCATACGATAATAAAGTCCTCTGGCTGAGTATCAGTTTTATACTCATGACCCTGGGAGGTTTAATTTATTTTCAGACCATCTACGGACATCAAATCTCCGGCATTAAAAACAATGGAGTTTGGTTTAACGCCTTGACCACTAGAGGAATCACAGGTTGGCTTTTGGGCATGGGACTTACGGCTTTTTATATTGCTATTTACTGGTTTCCAGAAGTATTGGGCTTTAATACTCAAGGCGAAAGCACGGGATTAGTTGCCTTTTTTGACCCTTTGAGTTTCAGTTTAAACGGAAGTCCAGCCACCCAGTGGTTTATGTACGGCACCCTTTATACTTTTGCCATAATCCTGTTTGGAGTTAAATTCATTTGGAAGTATTGGGGCAATCGCTACCAGCTCTTCCGAACCTTGTCTGTAGTATTTTTTCAGTTGTGCTTCGCCTTTTTAATCCCTGAAATTTTAGCCAAGCTCAATCCTGAAACGCCCTATTTTGCAAAGGACCTAAAAAACATGTGGCCATTAAACTATTATTTCCTAGACGAATGGCATTTGACCAATATGCTAACAGGGGGAAATTTGGGCTTTTTTTTCTTAGTTTTTGGCTTGGCGATGATCTTTATCGGTTCTCCCATACTGACTTATTTTTACGGCAAACGTTGGTACTGTTCTTGGGTTTGCGGATGTGGTGGTTTGGCAGAAACAGCAGGAGATCCCTTCAGACAATTATCCAGTAAAAAATTAAGTGTTTGGAAACTGGAGCGTTGGATGATTCACGCCGTACTGGTTTTTGTCACAGTAACCACCATAGCAGCTATCTGGTCTTTTATCACTCTAAATCCAGAACTGAGTCTGATCAGTAGAACACAGTTTATCAGTGGAGTGATCGTATTTATTACAGCACTGATGCTTATTTTGTTTTTTTGGAATAAAAATGGTTTGGAAAAGGATGCTAAATATACCCTGATCAGCTTGTGGAGTATTTTAGTCCTTAGTTTTTGTATTCAAGGGTTTTCTGGTCAAAACAACATACTATTTATCAATAGTTACAGTTTCCAAAAATGGTATGGTTTTGGAGTAGGTGCTGCTTTTTCTGGAGTTTTAGGAGTAGGCTTTTATCCCTTTTTAGGAAGTCGGGTTTGGTGTCGTTTTGGCTGCCCGATGGCAGCTATTTTAGGTTTGCAACAACGTTTGTTTTCACGCTTCCGTATCACTACCAACGGAGGGCAATGCATCTCTTGTGGAAATTGTTCCGCCTATTGCGAAATGGGAATTGATGTAAGAGCTTATGCACAACGAGGAGAAAATATAGTGCGTTTCTCCTGTGTAGGCTGTGGGATATGTTCAGCTGTATGTCCTAGAGGTGTTCTTAAATTAGAAAACGACAGTTTGGAAAACCGAATCAACAGCACTCCCTATCCCTTGGGAAATGCGATGGAAGTTGATGCTTAAACCCCTACTACTCGTTTAGGTTTGAGTATCTTTACCACAATGGATAACATCGCAGTTCTTATTCCTGCTTTCAATGAAGCACCCTCTATTGCTAAGGTATTAAAAGCGCTCCCGAGCAGTGTCACAGAGGTTGTAGTTATTGACAACGGCTCAAGCGATCAAACTTCTGAAATAGCAAAAAAAAGTGGAGCTACAGTGCTATACGAGACGCAAAAAGGTTACGGTTATGCCTGCCTAAAAGGAATGGAATATTTAGAAAACAACCCTCCTGAGCTGGTCGTTTTTTTGGACGGTGATTATTCCGACTATCCGGAAGAATTGGATCAACTAGTAGCTCCCTTACAAAAGGCTGGTATTGACTTTGTGCTGGGTGCACGAGTGAAATCACTTCGAGAAAAGGGGTCTCTAACCCCACAACAACATTTTGGCAATTGGCTCGCCTGCCTTTTAATGCGCTGGCTTTACAAGAGTCGATTTACCGACTTGGGTCCCTTTAGAGCCATTCGTTGGGAAACACTTCAAAGTCTTGAAATGCAAGACAAAACTTATGGTTGGACAGTAGAAATGCAACTCAAGATTTTAAGAAGAAAGATTCCATACATTGAACTTCCAGTTGGTTACCGTAAGCGTATCGGAATCTCAAAAGTCTCTGGTACGGTCAAGGGAACTTTTATGGCAGGCTATAAAATTTTAGGTTGGATTGGAAGTTTTTATTTTTCAGGATGGAAATAACATCAAATAGCTTATTGCATTTTTTGACCTACTCTACTTTCGCTGTTTACAGCTTAAGTCTTATACTTATTTTAATTTACAGTTTAACACAGCTGAATATGCTGCGTTATTTTTTAAAATATCAAAAAAATAAACAAGCCCTAAATACAACAGAACCCAAAGCTGGCTGGCCAAAAGTGACCGTTCAATTACCAATCTACAATGAATTGTACGTCATTGAACGCTTGTTAGAATGCATTACCGCATTAGGCTATCCTAAAGACAAACTTCAAATTCAGGTCTTAGATGATTCCACTGACGAGTCATTGGAACTGACCCAAAAACTAGTTAGGGAATATCAAGTAAAGGGAATTCCCATCATTCATATTCATCGCAAAGAACGCAAAGGGTTTAAAGCAGGGGCGCTTAAAGAAGGTCTAGAAACTGCCAGTGGTGAATTGATCGCCATTTTTGACTCAGACTTTTTACCTGATAGCGATTGGCTTTACAAGACCGTTCCACAGTTTGAAAACGCAAAAGTTGGCGTTGTTCAAACCCGGTGGGGGCATCTCAACAGAACCTATTCCCCTTGGACTTCCGTTCAAGCCTTTGGCCTTGACGCCCATTTTTTATTGGAACAAATTGGTCGCAACCAGCAGCAGCATTTTATCAACTTTAACGGTACGGCTGGTTTATGGCGTAAATCCTGCATACTCGATGCAGGGAATTGGGAAGGTGATACACTGACAGAGGACTTGGACTTGAGCTATAGAGCCCAGTTAAAAAATTGGAAATTTGTGTATTTAGATGAAGTTGTAACCCCTGCAGAACTGCCTATTACACTTGACGCCATAAGGTCTCAGCAATTCCGTTGGAACAAAGGAGGGGCTGAAAATTTTCAAAAAATGATCGGTCGGGTGATGAAGGCAAAAAACCTCTCATGGAAGGTTAAATTCAACGCAGCAGTTCATTTACTCAATAGTTCAATGTTTTTTAATGTACTGATTGTTTCCCTTTTAAGCGTTCCCGTTTTATTTATCAAAGCAAAGTTTGACTCTCTAAGCCTACTCTTCGATTTGAGTGGTTTATTTATTTTAAGTACCCTCATCTTTTACACCTGCTATTGGTACGTGCATCAAAGGGTTTTCGGTTCTGGTATTCGTTCCTTTTTTAAATATACGGGACGATTTCTTCTGTTTTATTGTCTTATTATTGGGTTTTCAATTCACAATTCAGTAGCAGTTTTAGAAGGGCATTTGGGCATAAAAAGTCCTTTTATACGAACTCCAAAGTTCAATCTAAATACTACTGATAAAACTTTAAGACAAAACAAATACCGAGTTCAAAAAACTTCTATCTATACCATTATTGAGGTCATTTTTGCGTTTTACTTTTTATTTGGACTTTACAGTGCCTTTGAATTAAGAGCTGCTGGCGAATTTTGGTTATTCCCTTTTCATCTTATACTTTTTATTGGATTCAGCAGTATTTCTATATTTGGGCTAAGACAAAGCCGATAAATGCTAGCAGCTTCTCTCCGACTACTACTCCCTTTTCTCATCCTAACAGGATTTTTTATGCTGTCTGATGGAGTAAAACGAAGCGATACTGTCGAATTGCTGAGTCTGTATACGGGTATTTTTGTGCTGCTCTGGTTTTGGATTAGAAATTTTAGCAGTCTAGCTACTATACTGCTTATTGGGATTTTAGCCCGTCTGTGTTTTAGCTTCCACTTACCCGAATTGTCACAAGATTTTTATCGTTTTCTTTGGGATGGCCATGTTCAACAACTCGGTATCAATCCCTATTTATACACCCCCAATAAATTAATTAACCTCGTTGGCTTTCCAGATGCGCGTTTGCTTGTTGAAAAAATGGGGGCGTTAAGCGCAGGAAACTTTTCCAACTACCCTCCTGCCAGTCAACAGTTGTTTAAACTTGCCGCACTTTTCCATCAAGATCAACTGATGGATCCAATAATCTTAATTCGGTTTATTTACTTGATTGCAGATCTACTTATAGTATTTGTAGGCATCTCTCTGCTAAAACAACTCAAACTTGACCCTGCCAATATTGCTTGGTATTTTTTAAATCCATTGCTTATTATAGAAGGTATTGGCAACCTTCATGGTGAAGGTTTGATGGTCTGCTTTACATTGTTAAGTATCTTGTACTTAGTTCAAAGAAGAAGTCTGTTTGGAGGTCTTTTTATGGGCATTGCCATAGCAATCAAATTACTGCCATTGCTTTTTATTCCTCTTTTTTACAAATACTTAGGCTGGAAAAAATTCATTCTTTTTTCCCTTTCAACAGTGCTGTGTTCTGCCTTTTTTTGGCTGCCTTATTGGGAAGGAAGTATGCCGAGTCGATATGCGGAAACTGTTGATTTGTGGTTTACCACTTTTGAATTTAATGGTAGTTTATATAATATTGTTCGTGCCATAGGATATCAACTGAAAGGGTATAATATCATTCGTCAATTGGGTGAAATTACCCCCTTTATCGTTGCTGGTTTTGTTTTAGTTTTTAGCTTTTTAAGGTCAAACAGAACACACGCATCACTACTTAAAAGTATGCTGTTTTTATTGAGTTGCTATTTCTTTATGGCTACCACAGTCCATCCATGGTATATCATCAACCTGATCTTTTTAGGGATTTTAACCGGCTATGCTTACCCTCTTGCCTGGAGTTTAACTGTGTTTTGGAGTTATAATGCCTATGGAGCTGATGGCTTCGTAGAGAATACATACCTACAGTTTTTAGCTTATCTCGTTGTATATGTAACTTTTATTTGGGAGTTGGTCAAAGAACCTTTATGGGAGCATTTTCAAAAACCCAACTTCTTTAGCACTGAGTTTTCTCCAATTTCCTCTCGGTAGGTCTTTTTTGGTCATCCCTCCAAAAGTAACTCGATCCATATGAATCACCTTTAAGCCAACCGCTTCAAAAAGCTTAACTAAAGCTGCAGGGCTTAAGGAATGTACTTCTATACCTACTTCGTTTTTAGATTTCCCGTCCAGATGACTGATGATATTGATCTTGGATTCCTTATCAAAAATAAGCTGTCCTTTTTTTAACTGCTTCATTATCTCGGCTGTGACGTTTTTATCTAGTACTACTTGATAAACCATGGGAATAGATGAGGATTGACCCATTTTTTTTCTCAAGGGCTCGTCATTGGTTAAAAACAAAAGACCTGTCATGGGTCTTCCCATATCTCCTATCGGCGGAATTTTAGTCTTGGCAGCAGAACGTATCAGCTCCTGTACAGACTTTTTAATGATCCCTCCTTGTGCTGTAGCAAAAAATCCTTTTGGTTTGTTCAATAAGATGTAAACCGGAGCTATTTTTTGAATTCGAGCACCATCAAATTTAACCTCATCGGTTGAAGCTACTTGATATCCCATTTCCGTAACCACTTTTCCGTTGACATGCACCAAGCCCATTTTGATGTTTTCATCGGCTTCACGCCGAGAACATATTCCCGCATTAGACAGAAATTTGTTCAATCTAATGGTTTCTTTTTTCTTGCCTTTGGATTCACTAGGTTTTCCTACTGGGACTACTTTTTTTGGTTTCATTCTGATTTTTTACTAATGATAAATCAAGGCAATACTCAATACTCCTATCAATATCCACAATTTAATGAAATTTCGTGTCCAAAGGTACGCCTTTTCAGTTTGGGCTCGCCATAGAAAGATTAAAACAAAACTTAAAAAAGGAATGCTCGCCCAAAAAAAATAGTGTATGCTACCCAGATTCTGTTGGATCAAAAAACAATTAGGGATAAAAGTACACAAGACCGCGACTGTGATAAAGATCTTTGTTGTCCGATGATTAAATACCACTGGAAGTGTTTGATAACGTTGCACCCAATCGCCCTTAAAATTTTCTAAATCTTTGATGATGTCTCGAGCCAAAATCAAAAAGAAAAGATAAGCAGCATGATAAAAAATAATGGGGTCAAAGTTTTTAAAATAGAGTGTAATTGCCCAAAAGGGAAGTATCATTAAAAAGGCGGAAAACACATTGCTCAGCCAGAAAAGACGCTTTACGGTATTGCTGTACAACCAAATCGTCATCATATAAAAAAGAAAGAATAAAACAACTTTTATAGAGATGGCGCTAGCAATAACAAAAGCAGCCATATTGAGCAGGAGATAAAAAATGAACTGCAGTTGCTGTGAGATTAAATGCTCTAGTATGTATTTTTTAGGTCTGTTGATCTGATCTTTGGCTGCATCGTAAAAATTGTTAATGATGTATCCAGCAGCTGTAGTCAATGCTGATGCAGAGACTATGGTAAAAAACTTAAAGTCCAATAGCAGTGATGTCCAAGCTATTTGTGGAGCGAGTATGTAACGCGCTGTAAGGTATTGAGCAAGGACTAGTACGATAATATTATAACCCCTAACCAAACTAAACAAACTCAGAATTTTGAGTAAACTACGCCGATTGGAATCCGAAAGTGACATTAAAGGATTTAGAAATGATACACCACTTCAATAGGGTATTGCTTTAAGGACTTTTTGGCTTTTTCAAAATCTTGGGTAAAGCCTAAAATAAATCCTCCTCCTCCAGAACCACAGAGTTTGAGGTAATAGTCGTTGGTCTCGATTCCTTTTTGCCACAATTGGTGAAAGCTTTCTGGAATCATGGGTTGGAAATTTTTCAGTACCAAAGAGGATAGCGATTTGATGTTCTTAAACAATGAGTTGATATTTCCCTTTAAAAAATCTTCAACACAGGCATCTGAGCGTTTGATAAACTGATCCAGCATCATGTTGCTGAAGGCTTCCTTTTTCATATTTTCCATAAACATGGACACCATAGGCGCAGTTTCTCCCGTACTACCACTGTCTAATAAAAATACTGCACCTTTACCCTTAGAGTGTTGAGAAGGTATTCCAGTGGTCTGAATATTTTCTTTTGAATTGATCAGTATAGGCAAACTCAAATAACTGTTAAGAGGGTCTAGGCCAGAAGATTTCCCGTGAAAAAATGATTCCATTAGGCTAAAGACCATTTTGAGATAAACCAATTTTTCTTTGGTCAGATTTTCTAAAACAGTGATTTTACGATAAGCATACTGATCGTAAATCGCTGCGACCAATGCACCGCTACTTCCTACACCGTATCCCTGAGGGATACTGCTGTCAAAGTACATCTTTTTGGATAAATCACGCTCGAGTTTTTTCCAGTCAAAATCGATGATTTTATGATCTAAAGTTTTTAGGTACTCAGAGAACTCTACAAGTATTTTGTGGGAATCATCGTCAAACTCAGCTTCGTTTGCTGGAATTTTAAGTGCTCCTCTGTAAAAATTATATGGGATGGAAAGTCCTTTTGAATCTTTGATGATACCGTATTCTCCGAACAACAATATTTTTGCAAAAAACAGGGGTCCTTTCATGTACTTTTTTCTTTTTCTTTTTTAGAAAAACATCAACTGTCTAACTATTTCAAAGTTACACTTTTTTCGCTCCTGTTCCAACTTCGTCAAAAAGGTATTGACCTTGCTCACAAAAGCTCTCTAATTCAGCCGCTATAAAAGCACCTACAACTTCTTTATTTTTTCGAGGATAAAGCAAATGGACATTAGCCCCTGCATCCAAAGTGAAACACAATGGAATTTGGGTTTCTTTTCTGTATTTCCACACCTTTTGGATAATCTCCAAAGTATTGGGCTGCATCAAAACAAAATAAGGATTGGAGGTCATCATCATGGCGTGCAATGACAGTGCTTCTGTTTCAACTATACGTATAAATCCATCTAAATCTCCCGATTTCATAATGGCTACTAAATCAGCCAAATTATTCGCTGCTTGGATAAATCGCTGTGCTGCAAAAGGATGATTGTGCATCAACTGGTGTCCTTGAGTACTGGAGACAGCCTTAGTACCCTTGTCCACCAAAAGTATAGTATCTTGATAACTGCTAAATATAGGGTTTAATTCAGCCCCAAAGGGAGTTGCATAAAGGTCACTACCCGCTTTTTGAATACTGTTTTTACCCCAAAGGGTTACAGGTCCTTCAACACTTCGGGCAGCACTTCCCGAACCCAAACGCGCCAAAAAAGAAGCCTTTTTATAAAAATCTACCTCTGAAATTTCAGGAAATAATTTTCGTTCCATATCCATCAAACACAAACTTAAAGCCGCCATTGCAGAAGCAGAAGAAGCTATTCCACTTGAATGTGGAAAAGAATTTTGACTGCTTATCCTAAAGGAATAGGAATTTAACCATGGAATATAGGTCTTGATCCGATCAAAAAAAGAATTTAATTTGGGATTAAAATCAACTTTTAATGCACCTTCAAAATAAAATTCAAATTCAAAAGTTTCCCGAGTGTTTGGAATAAAATCAACTTCAGTTGTAGTCATACTTGAAGAAAGTGTAAAACTTAAAGAAGGGTTTTTGGGAAGCTGAGGTTCTGTTTTTCCCCAGTATTTAACCAAAGCAATATTGCTAGGCGCTTGCCATTTGGTTTTAAAAGCTACTGCAGTTTGATTGGCTGAGGATATAAAAGATGGGTTCTCCATACTGGACAAAGATACAGCTTCATCAGCAATCTTCTGATTTGGGTGAATATAAATAACATATTTCTAGTAGCTTTACAATTATGAAGAATCGAAGGTTTTCCTATTTTATTTCCATAGCTGTGGGTATAGGTATTTCAATTGCTGTTGGTTTAATTTCGAGCTTAGTCACCCGACAAGCCATACCCGTATGGTATGCCGGATTGGAAAAACCCTTTTTCTCCCCACCCAATTGGTTGTTTGCTCCTGTATGGACATTGCTTTATTGCATGATGGGTTGGGCATTGGGTTCGGTATGGCATTACGGACGAGGTCACATCTGGGGAAAAACCGCACTCTATCATTTTGGAGCGCAATTGATTTTTAATGGACTTTGGTCCTTAGTGTTTTTTGGCTTGCGCAGTCCACTTTTAGGAATGCTCGTCATCATTACACTTCTCATTCTTATCGAAAGAACCATTTATTGGTTTCGCTTAGTCGATAAAAAAGCTGCTTTTTTACTCTACCCCTATCTGGCTTGGGTAAGTTTTGCTACCCTTTTAAACGGAGCCATACTCTATTTAAATTAAGGAGGATCTTATTTTTTTGGAACGCGTTCTGGAAAATCAGTAATGATTCCATCTACCCCTAGGTCAATTAAGGCAGCTATATCCTCTGGTTGATTTACCGTCCATGGAAAAAGTTGTAAACTCGCTTCTTTAATTTTTGATACATTGTACTTGTTAAGTGATTTAAAGTTTGGATTGATGGCTACTGCATTAAGGGATTTTGCCACTGGTATAGCATCTAAAGGGTCATCTTCAGTTAGAACAGCTATTGGAACTTCAGTATTGACCTCGTGAAACAGCCTTAGCTCCTCCCAATTAAAACTCGAAATCAAAATTTTGTCTGGTGACCAAACTTCTTTTTTAAAATACTCTTGAAGAAGTGCATTTGTCAATAAAGCTGTCTGCGCCCCCTTAAGTTCGACATTTAAAACTACCCTACCGTCAATTAAATTCATGACTTCCTCAAAGGTTGGAATGGTAAATCCATTGAGTACTTCTATATTGCGAATGGAGTCTAATTCCAACTGTTCAATATAGCCTGTAGCATTAGTCAATTGATCTAAAGTTTGGTCGTGAAAGACGACCAGCTCTCCACTGGCACATCGGAAAATATCAATTTCTACTCCGTCAACACCCAATTCTAATGCTTTATCAATGGAGGGTAGCGTGTTTTCAGCCAAATGACCTTTTACACCTCTATGTCCAATTACCAATATGTTTTTTGGAGGAGTACACGAATTAAAAATCAGTCCCATTGAGAATAGTATTAATGCTTGTCTCATTTTATTCAACTTTATTCTTTGATTAAAATCCAAAATTCCCAAGGCTTCATATCGTATTGATAAGAAGAAGAAAGTTTTTTGGTTTTAAAATCCTGATAACGTTTAAAAACTCCGTCATAGGGCATGGTAAATTGGGCGTATTCTTTACTCAAATTCGCCATTACAACCAGCGTATCCCCTTCCTTCCCTCTTTCAAAAGCAAAGACTTGATAGTCTTTTGAAGTGGGAAGTCTTTGAAAAGAGCCAGCCTCTTTACCACTTTCCAAGGCAGGATGATTATTTTTTAAGGCCCCCAACTGCGTTAATAGTTGCATGGTTTTACCCTTGGTTTTAGGAAAACTATCCTTTTCAAAAAAGCGCAATCGTTTGTTCAGGTCGTACTCCTGGCCTGAATAAATAAGAGGCATCCCCGGAATAGTATAGTTCATCGCCATAAAAGCATGAGCTGCCTTTCCAAAACTTTCTTCTACAGAACCGTTCCAAGAATTTTCGTCGTGATTAGACACAAAATTGACTACAGTATTTTCAGAACCATAACGTCTTAAGGTGCGGTCAATATGTCGGGAATAATCCGTTGCATTGCTCTTAGACTGAACCACCTCTTTTGATAAATGATGTCCTGTCCAATCATAAGAGGCGTCAAACTTGCTGACTAGACCCAGTCCACCTGGGTGGTAAATATCGGTTTCTGCTAGAAGGAACACAGTTTTGATCGCTTTTAAAGCTTCAAAAGTTTTGTCGTAAAATTCTTGTGGCACGGCATAGGCTTGATCAATTCTGTAACCATCAATATTGGCCTGTTCAACCCAATAGATCATCGCTTGCCTCATGGCTTCACGCATTTCCATATTGTTGTAGTTTAAGTCGGCAACATCAGTCCATCCAAAAGACTTTCCTGTTCGAAAGTCTATAGGATCAATGATCTCTCCTCTTCTGTTTTTATGGTAAAAATCGCTATGCTCTTTTATCCAAACATGATCCCAACCAGTATGCCCTGGAACCCAGTCTAGAATAACATACATTCCTAGCTCATGGGCTTTGTTGACTAGCGCTTTAAAATCGTCAAGAGTTCCAAATTCTGGGTTGACCTTAGTATAATCTGAAACTGCGTAATAGCTCCCTAGAGGGCCTTTACTTTTAGTAGTAGATATAGGATTAATAGGCATTAACCATATAATTTTTATACCCATTTTTTTTAGTACTGGTAAGTCCTCTGCAAAGGCATTAAAGCTTCCTTCGTTAGAATATTGACGAATGTTGGCTTCATAAAGTACGGCCTTGGAGACAAGCTTATCACTGATCGGTTGATAAGGAGTGACTTTAGGTGTGGGGTTGACTTCTGGCTTTCTTGCTTCTTCTGGCTGCTCTTGGCATGACCAGATAATATGGCTTAAGATTAAAATACGAATAAGTTTCATAAGCTTAATTTAAAGATTAAAGTTGTTTCTGCAGCTACCTCAAAACTGATAGGCAGACTGAATGATTTTTCCGAGATGACGTATGATACCTGAGTATTCCCTTCGATTCCCTCTCCATAGCGACTCAGTTCAAGATTTTGGTTTTCCAAATTGTTATTCATCACTACCATGACACGTTTTTCTTCGGGATATCTAAAATAAACATAAACATCTTCATAAGGAATATAATGTAGGGATTTTCCAAAGTGAAAAGCTTGATTGGTTGTTCTCGATTGGATCAATTTTGTTGATATCTCCTCCGTGACGTCCGTCTTTATCATTTCTGTTGGACTGTTCCATCACGAAGGGGTATGCATCATTGGATGGATATCCATTTGTAAAGCAGTCTGGCATAAGGAGATAAATCACATCAGCTGCACTTAAGCTGTCTAGGTTTGTACGTTGCTCAAGTGTTTTAATTTCGTATTGAATACTCGATCGAGCTTTCCCCTTTTTTAAAAGATTAATTTCTACAATTCCATAGGGAGGCTCTATTCTTTAAACTTGTGCTTGGGTAAAAAGCAAAAAAAAAGAGTAGTAAAAAAGAGATAAATTCATTCATTTTTTAAGAGGCAATAGCATTTCCATTAAAATATACAATCAGATCTGGATTGCCATGAGTGACCCTTACATTTTCTTTGCTAACTCCTACTTTGATCACAGTTCCTCTAAAGTTTAGTTTAAAAGAGAACGCATTCCAAGCTTCGGGAAGTTTGGGATTGATGTGTAATTGGTCATCGATCACAGCAAGTCCTCCAAAACCTTCTACTATACTCATCCAAGTTCCTGCCATACTTGTAATATGCAATCCTTCTTCCACCTCCATATTATAATCATCCAAATCCAGACGCGAAGTTTGCAAATAAAGCTCATAGGCTTTTTGCATTTTGTCTAAACGAGCAGCTAAGATAGAGTGAATACAGGGTGAAAGAGAAGATTCGTGTACGGTTAGTGGTTCGTAAAAATCAAAATGTCGCTCTAGTGTTTGCTTATCAAAATGAGACTCAAAAAGGTAAAATCCTTGTAATACATCTGCTTGTTTGATGTAAGGAGATCTCAAGATTCGATCCCAAGACCAGTGCTGGTTAATAGGTCGCTCATCAGGAGGGAGTGTATTTGCTGGTTGAAGTTCTTTATCTAAAAAACCGTCTTGTTGAAGGAAAATATCTTGCATGGGGTGTTTTGGAAAGTACATTTGGCTCGCTATGCTTTTCCAAAGTACTGCTTCATCAGCTTTCCAAGCTAATTTTTTAACAAGTTCACTCCAGCGTTGTGGATGCTCATCAGCTATTTTTTCCTGTTGTTCAGCAGCGTAGTTTAAGCACCATTGGGCAATATAGTTGGTGTACCAATTATTATTGACATTATTTTCGTATTCGTTTGGACCGGTTACTCCGAGGATTACGTAAGCATTTCGAAAATCAGAATAATTGACTCGCTGTGCCCAAAAACGAGCGATTGCAATTAATACTTCTATACCCATTTCGGCTATGTAAGTTTGGTCTCCCGTATAGCGCTCATAATTGAATATAGCGAAGGCAATGGCTCCATTTCTATGAATTTCCTCAAAGGTAATTTCCCATTCGTTATGGCATTCTTCACCATTCATGGTAACCATTGGGTAGAGAGCTGCCCCTTCATTAAACCCTAGTTTCTGGGCATTTTTAATTGCTTTATCCAGTTGATCATAACGGTACTTTAACAAGTTTCTACCTACATCATGATTTTTAGTCGCCATATAAAAGGGAAGGCAATAAGCTTCTGTATCCCAATAAGTACTTCCTCCGTATTTTTCTCCTGTAAAACCTTTAGGACCAATATTGAGTTTAGGGTCTTTTCCATTATAGGTTTGGTTCAGTTGAAAAATATTAAATCGTATGGCTTGCTGAGCAGCAATATCACCTTGAATTTCAATATCTGAAAGCTCCCAAATTGCAGCCCATGCTTTATGCTGGGCTTGCATCAATTGAGCTACTCCTTTTTTAAGTGCTTCTTTTACCAGTTTTTTTGCTTTGCTCTTAAAGGTTAATGGCGAATGATTCAATCCATTGATATAGCCACCAAATTTGAGAACAGTACATTGTTTCCCCTCTTCAAGGAATTGATGTTTTGACTGACTCAAGCGCCCGTCTTCAGTTAATTGATCAAAATCTGAAATCAATTTTCCTTGGGGATTAATTAAATGGGTTTGCGCATAGGTCGCAACATCAAATTTCGTCTTATAAGTTTGTGACTCAAGAAGCATTAGTCCGTCGGTATAAGTTGCCGAAAGATGGTCCCAAAATGGATCATCCCAATTGGAATCTTGATTTGTAATTTTTCCTTCGATATAAGATTCAATAGCCAAATCACATGAGCCCTGAACTGCTTTGACTTGATACTGTATTACTCCTAAAGCCCCTTCATCCATTGACAAAAAACGCTTTGCGATGACTTCTATTTTACAATCTGGATTGATCTCTGCCTGAAAGGAACGTGTATATATACCTGTTTTCATATCCAATTCCCTTCGGAAGTTGGACACAGAACTGCACTGATTTAGATCGAGAATAACTCCATTTATAACAAAATTGATTCCAATCCAATTAGGAGCGTTTAATACCTTGGCAAAATATTCTGGATAACCATTTTTCCACCAACCCACTTTAGTTTTATCGGGATAATAAACGCCCCCAACATAACTTCCTTGAAAGCTTTCTCCCGAATAGGATTCTTCAAAATTTGCTCGCTGGCCCATCTCACCATTACCTAAACTAAAAATACTCTCTGAAGACTTTACTTGACCTGGTTCGAAATCTTCTTCGATGATTTTCCAAGGGTGTATTTTAAGATAACTTGATTTCATGCTGTATGCTTTAAAACTAAAATAAGGTTTGCATGACAATTTCGTCCAAGGCTTCAAAATTAGGATAGCAATAATCCATATTTTTAAACAGCTTTGAATCTCCAAGTGCGACAGCTGTCATTCCTCCCGCTTTAGCAGCATCAATACCTGCTTGAGAATCTTCAAAAACAACACAAGCTTCAGCAGCTACTCCAAGTGCATTACTTCCTTTTAAAAACACCTCAGGATTAGGCTTGCCGTGTTGGACTGAATTACCGTCTACAATGACCTCAAAAAAAGAAGTTATCTGAAGTTTTTGGAGTATGATCAATGCATTTTTACTTGCTGAACCCAAACCAATCTTTACTTTATTTACCTTGAGAAAATTCAACGCAGCCTGGACTCCAGGGAGTATATCATCTGATGTAAATTCTTGAATTAGTTGTAAATAATCTTTATTTTTTTGATGCAGATATGACTCAAAAGTAGTTTCATCCAAACTTGTACCAGCCATTTCTAATATTCGGCTTAGGGAATCAGGACGACTAACTCCTTTTAGCTGCTCATTGTCTTGTAATGTCAATTCGTATCCACATTGGATAGCGATTTTTTTCCACGCTAAGAAATGATATTTTGCCGTATCTACTATGACTCCATCAAGATCAAATAAAGCGCAGCGATGTTTTTTTAGTCTATTCATTTTTTATTCCTCAGGAGCGAGTACTATTTCCAAACCGTCCAATTCAGTGGTCATAAGAATTTGACAACCTAATCGACTCGTATCTTTTGCATGAAACGCCTCGGCAAGCATAGCCTCCTCATCATCAGAACGTTCATAAAGTGGATGCGAACTTTCTATATAACACTGACAGGAGGCACAAAGAGCCATTCCGCCACAGGTACCCTCAACTGGGAGTTCATTCGCTTTACAGACTTCCATTAAATTCATTTGCATGTCGGTAGGTGCAATCAACTCGTGGGTTTTGCCTTCTCTATCGGTAACATAAATCCGAATGTCTGCACTCATTTATTCTATGCTTTTAATTGTAGATTTTGCAGCCTGCTTTTGAGTACCGTCAAATCCACTTACACCACTTACCGTAGTATATTTAAATACATTTCTTCTATCGGGAAAAATCCGCTTAAAAGCACTTTGACACATGAGTGTAGCCTCGTGGAAACCACATAAGATGAGTTTTAATTTACCGGGATAGGTATTGACATCTCCAATAGCATAAATTCCAGGAATATTGGTTTGATAATCGAGACTGTTATCAACCTTAATAGCATTTTTTTCGATTTCAAGACCCCAATTTGCAATGGGTCCTAATTTGGGTGTCAAACCAAAAAGTGGAATAAAATAATCACATTCCAGCTTAGTGGAAATCCCTTCTTGGTTGACCCTTAGGGCCTCTAATTTGTCTCTACCCTCTACTGCGGTGACCTCTGCTGGTGTAATCAGATTGATCCTCCCCTCATTTTTAAGTCCCTGTACCTTATCGACAGAGTCCAAAGCTCCTCTAAACTCATTCCTTCTGTGAACTAAAGTAACTGAGGAGGCGACATTTTCTAAAAAAATGGTCCAATCCAATGCAGAATCACCACCACCAGCAATGACTACTTTTTTGTTGCGATAATACTCTGGGTCTTTAATGATGTAGTTTACGCCCTTGTTTTCGTAGGATTCAAGATTTTCTAGGGGAGGTTTTCTCGGCTCAAAATTCCCAAGACCGCCAGCTATAGCAACTACTGGGGCTTGATGCTTTTTACCTTGATCTGTGGTTACGATAAACTGCTCATCATCTGTTTTTTCAATCGTAACTGCACTTTCACCCAGTGTATAGCCCGGCTGAAAAGGAGCGATTTGATCTTCCAGGTTTTTGATTAAATCTCCCGCCATTATTTCTGGATGAGAAGGGATATCGTAAATTGGTTTTTTGGGATAAATCTCCGCACATTGTCCACCTGGCATGGGTAAGGAGTCAATTAAGTGGCACTTAAGTTTAAGTAAACCCGCTTCAAATACAGCAAACAGACCCGTTGGACCTGCACCGATAATGAGAATATCCGTTTTAATCATTGACAGATGGGTCTATACTTTCTACTGATTCAATTTCAGGTAGGTATTTTTTGATGGTCATTTCCACCCCTGACTTGAGTGTCATTTGGTTAACACTACAACCTACACAGGCTCCGTGAAGTTGAACTTTAACTTTGTTTTCTTTTAGGGAAACAAATGAAATATCACCACCATCAGAATTGAGAAACGGTCGAATTTCATCTAGGGCTTGGTGGATTTTTTCTATGATTTGTTCTTGACTTTGACTCATGACTTTACGGCTTCACATCCAACTAAATTTGTTATATCTACGGCTTTTGTAGGGGGTAAATTTTCATTTCGCAACAGAGTTTGGGTGACCAGTTTTTTGGTAATTTTATCAAAATGATCAGCGAGGCTACTTTGGTCTTGAAGTACTGCCGGTCTTCCAACATCCGCAGCTTCTCTGATGCTCTGAACCAAAGGTAAGCCTCCAAGGAAAGGCACCTCTTTATCTTTAGCCAAATACTCCGCTCCTTTTTTACCAAAAATGTAGTATTTATTGTCGGGGAGCTCGGCGGGTGAAAAATAACTCATGTTTTCAACGATTCCCAAAACAGGTACATTAATACTGTCTTGTTGGAACATTGCTATTCCTTTTTTAGCATCAGCAAGGGCTACATTTTGAGGGGTACTTACTACCACTGCTCCAGTCAAAGGCAGCGATTGAACTATACTTAAATGGATATCACCTGTTCCTGGAGGAAGATCAATTAAAAGAAAGTCCAACTCACCCCAGGCAGCGTCAAAAATCATTTGATTTAAGGCTTTAGCAGCCATGGGACCTCTCCAAACAACGGCTTGATCAGGTTTAGTGAAAAATCCAATAGACAGAACTTTTACTCCATAATTTTCTATGGGTTCCATTTTTGATTTCCCATTTACTTGAACGGACATCGGCCGAGCCCCTTCCATATCAAACATGGTAGGTATCGAGGGACCATAAATGTCCGCATCCAAAACTCCAACCTTACAGCCCATATTGGCAAGTGTGACAGCCAAATTAGCCGTAATTGTAGATTTTCCAACACCCCCTTTGCCAGAGGACACTGCGATAATATTTTCTATTCCCTCTATGGGTTTCCCTTTGATGGTTTGCTCGGGTTTAGCTGCGGCTACAACCTTAGTGTTGATTTTAATTTTTGCCTTTTCATACACCTCTTCATGTAGAGTTTTAAGAATGGTAACTTCAAGTTTTTTTCTGGCCTGCAAACTAGGATTCTGCAATTGTAAGTCGATATCAACCTGATCGTGAAAAATCATGATATTAGAAACCACTCCTTCATCTATGATATTTCCTCCTTCTCCGGGAAGACTGACAGTTTTCAGTGAATTAATTACCGCTTCTTTTGTAATTTTCATATCCATTGTGGTAAGTACGCAAATATACTGCTAAGGATTCAATAACAAAAGCCAAAGCTTTTTAAAAGTCACCTAGAGATTTTAGGGGATCCCAAAAGTATTTTTCAAAATCTTGAATTTGATCTTCTTTAATCAGAACACCTTCATTTTCTAGGAGTTGTTGCATGATCGTTCCCCCCCCAAAATGATGCTTACCGGTAAGCAAGCCTTTTCTGTTTACCACTCTATGAGCAGGTACATCAGCTAGTGAATGGGCAGCATTCATTGCCCATCCAACCATACGCGAACTTTGAGGAGAACCCAGATACTTCGCAATCGCGCCATAAGAGGTTACTTTTCCCTCTGGAATTTGACGAACAACTTCATATACCTTTAAAAAAAAGGAGGGCTCAGTGGTCATACTAAAGTGTGAATTGCATATAAGTAATTGCTTTCCCTTCTCTTAAGAATTGCTTCTCGTAAAAGGTCTGTATAGCAGTAGCTACCTGAGGGGAACTGTTGTTGTTATAGATATCGTGATGGGCATAGAGAATATCTCCTTGATTAGTCACCATCCCCAAAGTATATCCAAATAAAAACTCACTATCCGTCTTTAAATGAACGATTCCTTTAGGCTTGAGGATCTCCTTGTAATTTTTTAAAAAGTCGAGGTGAGTCAATCGGTGTTTGCTTCTTTTATACTTAATCTGTGGATCAGGAAACGTAATCCAAATTTCATCGATTTCATTTTCGGCAAAGCAAGAGCAGATATGTTCTATTTGTGTTCTTAAAAATGCAACATTATTTAAGCCTGTTTCAAGTGCTGTTTTGGCTCCTCTCCAAAAACGAGCTCCCTTTATGTCGATGCCGATATAATTTACCTTAGGGTTGTTTTGAGCAAGATGAACAGTATATTCTCCCTTGCCACAACCCAATTCTAATACAATAGGGTGGTCATTTTTAAAAAAATCTGTTTTCCATTTCCCTTTGAGAGAAAAATCGGCAGTAGTCAACGCATCTCTATCTGGCTGAAGCACATTACCAAAGGTTTCATTTTCCTTAAAACGTTTTAATTTATTTTTACTTCCCACTGCAGTATTATTTTGTGATAAAAATAGGAATTTTGAAACCCAGGACGAGCTTAATTTCGATCTAAAGTGAGGGAAAAAGAGAATTCTGAGCCAACTTTGGCTTCACTCTCCACAAATATTTTTTCACCATGAGCTTCTATGATATGCTTGACAATTGCAAGCCCAAGTCCGGAACCTCCCTGATTTCTATTTCGAGTTTTATCCACTCTATAAAACCGTTCAAAAAGTCGATGCAGGTGTTCTTCATCTATACCTTCGCCATTATCCGCAATACGAATCAAAATTTTATCTTCTTTCAGCACTTCTAAACTCACTTCTGTAACGCCCCTTTCGACTCCGTATTTTAAAGAGTTGACGATAAGGTTTGTCAATACCTGTTGGATACGCTCTTCGTCAGCATAAACCATAAGCGGTTCTGGATATTCCCTATCAAATTTTAATACACTCTTATTTTCAGAAGCTTGCATTTCAAGTAGTTCAAAGACGTTTTCAATAGCGGCTATTATATCAAAGGGTTTTTGATCTAAAGTTGCCATACCCGATTCAAACTTGGTAATCAAATCCAAATCTTTAATAATGTAAATAAGTCGGTCTACACCTTTGGATGTTTGCTTTAAATATTTTTTGACAATTTTTTTATCTTCAATACCATCGACTAAGGTCAAAACATACCCTTGAACCGTAAACAAAGGAGTTTTTAACTCATGAGCTAAGTTTCCTATAAATTCTCTTCTGTAACTCTGTTCTTTTTTTAAGAGTTCGATTTCCAAATTTTGGTCTGAATTCAGCTTTTTAAGACTGGTTGTTAGAAGGTCAATATCTTCTGACTGACCAACTGAAGGAGTGTAAGAGGTGGTAGGAATTAGGCTTTTATAAAGCTCTCTTACTCTGGTGATTAAAAACCGTTCAAAACTGTAGGATAATAATATATATGCCAATATTAGCAGCACAATAAATTCCATAAAAAGCATGGAACTGAATTGGGAAATGGGGAGTTCTAAAAAAAAGAAAAAGAATAAAAACTGCAAAAGAACAACAGCTACAGTTACCAATAAAGCTGAAACAAAACTTGCTTTTTTAAACTTGAATCGTTCCACAAGATTATTTTTCAGGTTGAATGAACTTATAGCCTACACCCTTAACTGTTTTAAAAAATCGATCTCCAATTTTTTCTCTAAGCTTTCTGATGTGAACATCAATTGTTCGATCTCCAACAACCACATCACTTCCCCAAATTTTCTCCATAATCTTTTCACGCTTAAAAACCTTTCCTGGTTTTGAAGCCAGTAAATAGAGCAATTCAAACTCTTTTCTCGGCATCGAGAGCTCTTTACCCTTTAGAGTCACTTTATATTCTTCTCTGTCAATCACTAAATTATTAAAAACTAATTGACTCCTAGTTGCTTCTCTTTTCTTCAGTCTTCTCAGTAAACCTTTAACTTTAGAAACCAAGACTTTTGGTTTTACCGGCTTGGTCACATAGTCGTCTGCACCGGCATCAAATGCAGCTACATAGGAATAGTCTTCTCCCCTCGCAGTTAAAAACATGATGATTGTTTCTTGGAATCGCTCGTCTTGTCTCAAACGCTCACAGGTCTCTATACCGTCTAAATCAGGCATCATTACGTCTAAGATAATAAGGTGAGGGAGAAACTTTTTAGAAACTTTAATAGCGTCAAGCCCATTTGAGGCTGTCTTTATTTGATAACCAACTTTTTCTAAGTTGAAACGAATAATTTCAAGAATGTCTGGCTCATCATCGACCAAAAGAATTTTAATATCTTCTTTTTTCATTTATTAAAAGAAATAAATTTAACACATTATTGATGTTTTTCATGTTATTTAAATATTAATATTAGCAATTAATTTATAATTTTGAATTGCAAGGCTTGCCCCTATGAAGCAATTCTATCTGTTCACCATTTGTTTGTTTTCGTTTTCACTTCTGGCTAATGAAGCAGAATGCTTGCCGTTTAATACTGATCCTTTTGAAATAACCCAGCAGAATGGTCTGGAGTTTTCAATATTCCCTAATCCAGTAAAAAACGAAAGACTGTATATCAAAACCAACAATAGTGCGGAGAAACATATAGAGATTTTTAATGTTCTCGGGGAAAGAAAGCTTGAGGTATTTACCTTCAACGAAAGCATCTATCTAGGGGAGCTTCCTTCTGGGATTTATATTTTTAAATTAGAACAAGATGGGAAAAGTGGGCTGAAACGATTGGTCATTCCTTAAACAACAGCAGTTTTTTGGCTAATTTTACCCCATGAGATCATCTTTACTTGCCTTTGATCGTATTTCTAACGATTCAATTTTTAAAGAACACACACTCGCTCTTTTTCAATATCAATTTGAGCATAATGCTGTTTATCGTTCGTATTGCGACCTGATTAATATTAATCCTTCTGATGTTAAAGAAATTAATGACATCCCATTTTTACCGATACAATTTTTTAAATCTCATATGGTTTGTTCTTCTCCAAACACACCAACAAATTACTTTGAATCTAGCGGAACTTCGGGTCAAATTCGATCCAAACACTACGTAGTAGATTACAGCATATATCATAAAAGTTTTGAAAAAGGGTTTGAATTATTTTACGGATCCATCGAAGACTACACCCTTATTGCATTACTTCCTTCCTATCTGGAACGAGACCACGCCTCCTTAGTGTATATGGCCAATGAATTGATTCAGCAAACCAAACAACCTTTAAGTGGTTTTTATTTGGACGAATGGGACAAGCTCAAAGCAACCTTGGATCGCCTGGAAGAAAAAGGTCAAAAAACGATACTACTGGGTGTGACTTTTGCACTCCTTGAGGCTGCTGAAAAGTTCAGTTGGAATCTAAATCATACACTCGTAATGGAAACAGGAGGCATGAAAGGCATGCGAAAGGAATGGGTTAGAACTGCTCTTCACCAGCATCTTAAAGACCGCTTTGGCGTCCATAACATCCACGCTGAATATGGAATGACAGAACTCTTAAGCCAAGCCTATTCAAATGGAGATGGAATTTTTTATTCTCCCCCTTGGATGAAAGTTTTAACCCGAGCCCCTGAAGACCCTTTCGAAATTCAACCTATTGGAAAAACTGGAGGACTAAACATCATTGATCTTGCAAACATCGATTCTTGTGCCTTTATTGCTACCCAAGACTTGGGAAAGCTATACAAAGATGGAAGCTTTGAAGTATTAGGCAGGTTTGACCAGGCTGAAGTCAGAGGCTGTAACTTGATGGTTGTCTAATCTTCTAACTTGAGTATAAAGTAATTTTTTTTACCCCTTTGAAGAAGTACATATTGATCTGCAATTAGATCTGCTTCTTTAATAATATAGTCTGAGTTAATTTTGATTTTATTAACTGAAATGGCGTTTTCTTTCAAAGCTCTTCGAGCTTCACCATTGGATTGTAAAAATCCTGTTTCAGCAGATAGAGCTGCTACAGCATCCATACCCGCCTTAAGCTGACCTCTTTTTACATTGGCTTGAGGAACACCTTCAAACAACTCAAGAAAAGTAGTTTGATCCAGCTTTTGAAGAGCTTCTCGAGTTGCCTTACCAAAGAGAATCTGAGAAGCCTCTTGAGCTTTGATCAATTCTTCTTCACCGTGGACTAAACGAGTTACTTCTTCAGCTATGGCCTTTTGCAACACCCTCAAATGAGGGGCTTCTGTGTGTTCTTGTATTTTTTGATTCACCTCAGTCTCGCTTAAAAAAGTAAAGATTTTAATATGAGAAAGGGCGTCTTCATCAGAGGCATTTAACCAAAATTGATAGAACTTGTAGGATGAAGTTCGGGATTTGTCAAGCCAAACATTACCTTCTTCAGTCTTCCCAAATTTAGAACCGTCTGCTTTTTTGATCAAGGGACAGGTAATTGCATAGGCCTTACCCCCTTCTTTTCTTCTGATGAGCTCAGTTCCAGTAGTAATATTTCCCCACTGATCACTCCCCCCTAGCTGAAGTTTACAATTCATGGTTTTATAAAGATGGAGAAAGTCAAAACCTTGGAGCAATTGATAAGTGAATTCTGTAAATGACATACCTACCTTAGCCTCTGAACTCAAGCGTTTTTTTACAGATTCTTTGGCCATCATATAATTTACTGTGATGTGTTTTCCCACATCCCGTGAAAATTCGATAAGGCTATAATCTTTCATCCAGTCGTAATTGTTGACCAATGTAGCTGCGTTGGAAAGAGAAGAATCAAAATCTAAAAATCGTTCAAATTGTTTTTGAATGCCTTCACAATTTTTTTCAAGTGTTTCTTGATCCAGTAAATTTCGCTCGTCTGACTTGCCCGAAGGATCGCCTATCATTCCTGTAGCTCCACCCATCAATACAACAGGAGTATGGCCAGCATTTTGGTAGTGCATTAAAATAATGATTTGAACCAAGCTTCCAATATGTAGGGAATCTGCTGTGGGGTCAAAACCGATATAGCCTTTGGTGGGTTCTGATAAAAGGAATTCTTCGGTATCAGGCATGATGTCGTGAAGCAATCCACGCCACCGAAGTTCTTGAACAAAATTAGTTGGCATTTATTTTTTGAGTAAAGATAGATTTCTCTGAGGTAAACCAAAAATCAAAATCAAAAAAGTGTACTTTCGTTCCTATGATTTTGGTTACCGGAGGAACGGGAATGATTGGCGCTCATCTACTTTTAGCCTGTGCTAAAGACAAGCTTAGCACCCTTGCTCTTTACCGATGGGAAAGCAGTATAGAAAAGGTTACCGAATTCTTTAAAGTGATGGCTCCAAAAAATCCAGAATACTTTGACAGCATCCAATGGCATCAGTCAGACCTTACCGATCTTGTTCAGCTAGAAAAAATCTTTCCAAATGTTACCGAGGTTTATCACTGTGCCGCAAAAGTTTCTTTTGCTCAATACCATACTGAAAAGTTAATTAAAACCAACATTGAAGGGACAGCGAACTTGGTTAACCTAGCCCTAAAGTATAAGATTAGGAAATTTGGCTACCTCAGCTCAGTTGCTGCCCTAGGTGTAGAGTCAGCTGTAAAGCTTGTAAATGAGGAACACCTTTGGAATTCGAACGAAATCCACACCCCTTATGCGTATTCTAAATACGGTGCAGAGCTAGAAGTTTGGAGAGGATCACAAGAAGGCTTGGAGGTCGTAATCGTAAACCCAGGTATTGTTTTAGGAAGTCCTTTTTTGAATCGTAGTAGTGGGACTTTAATCAAACGGATAGCCAAAGGCATGAACTTTTATCCTATAGGTAATGCAGGTATCGTTGATGTAGATGATGTGGTTGATGTACTCGTTGGATTGATGAAATCTTCCATAAAAAACCAACGGTTTATTTTAGTAGCAGAAAATATTAAATACAAAGATTTAATTCAACGAATGGCTAAGGCTTTAGAGGTTAAGTCAGCAAAATTGGCTCTTTCAAAACCACTTCTCTATTTGCTCTATATACTTGACAAAATTGCATACGCTCTCGGACTCAAAAAGAGTTTTTTAAATCAAGCTACAATTCAAAGCTTGTGTAGCCTTCAAAAATACGACGGGTCAAAGATTGAACGAAGCTTGGACTTCAATTATAAAAGCACGACTGAAACTATTGAAGAAATTGCGGCGGAATACCATTCCAATCCCTAACTATTTTCTTTGGAGCTTATCCAACTCAGTTAAACTGTCTTTAACCTTACCCATTCTCTTCTGAATATTGGAATAGATTCGGGTATAGATGCGCGGAAATTTAGCGTAGTAATTATCGCTTTCCACCAATTGCAAGCTGTCTATACCGTATTTTTTGTATATATAGGGCTTACCATAAACGGACTCGAAATCTTGATTTTTAGGCTTAAAAGTACTCATAGCTTCCAAAACTATAATGTCGTACAATACTCTTTCCAAGACCGATTCCTTTATCAAATTATCGGGTTTTTCAACAGCTCCAGTTGAACTACATGATAAAATCATGCTGATCAAGATTAAGCTTAGGAAATTTCTTGCAACTGTTCTCATTCTCTATCAAACGTTAATTCCATGGCTGCTGACTGAGAATGAACCTGTCCTTTAGAATACGCCCATTGTCCGTTGAGCAAAGTTGCTTCAACATATCCTTTAAATTGGATTCCCTCAAAAGGAGACCATCCACATTGATAGAGGACATCTTTTTTTGTAACCTCAAATTCTTTGTCTAGATCGAGTACGACAAGATCTGCGTAGTATCCCTCTCGAATATACCCTCGATCTTTTACATCAAAAAGTAACGCTGGATTGTGACACGCATGCTGAACAATTTTTTCAAGTGTAATTTTTCCTTGATGATAAGCGGTGAGTAAGGCTGGTAGCGCATGCTGAACAAGGGGACCTCCAGAAGGGGCTTTAGTATAAACCTGATTTTTTTCCTCCTCAGTATGAGGAGCGTGATCAGTAGCTAATACGTCTAATAGGTCAGTATTCAAACCTTCCCATAGTGCAGCTCTATCTTCTTTGGTTTTTACGGCCGGGTTCCATTTTATTCGTGTCCCTTTAGTCTGGTAATCTTCAGCTGAAAACCACAAATGGTGGATACAAACCTCAGCAGTAATTTTTTTCTCTTTTAATGGAATATCATTTCGAAATAATTCCAACTCCTTAGCTGTAGAAACGTGAAAAACATGCAAACGAGCTCCTGTCTCCTTTGCTAAGGCAACCGCCTGAGATGAGGATAAATAACAAGCTTCCTCACTTCTAATTAACGGGTGCTCAGCCATTGGAATATCATCACCGTATTTTTCTTGTGCAGCTTTTAAATTCGTTCTTATGGATTGTTCATCCTCACAATGGACAGCTATCACCAATTTTGTACTGCTAAAAATAGCTCTCAATACCTCAGGATTATCTACCAACATGTTTCCAGTTGACGAACCCAAAAAGAGTTTTAATGCAGGAACACGTTTGTTGTCTAATGCTAAAATTTCTTCTAAATTATCATTGGTGCCCCCAAACATAAAAGCGTAATTCGCAAAAGAAGTTTCAGAAGCTATTCGATTTTTGGCTTCCCACTCAGCTCTGGTCGTAGTTTGAGGTTTGGTATTGGGCATCTCTAAAAAAGAGGTAATACCTCCCGCCAAGGCTGCTTTTGACTCAGTATGAATGCAAGCCTTATGGGTCAGACCCGGTTCTCTAAAGTGAACCTGATCGTCAATAAGACCTGGAATGATGTATTTTCCGCTTGCATCAATAACTTCATAATTGGGGCTTACCTCAATATTAATAGCAATTTTCTCTATACGATTTCCACAAATCAACAGGTCGCGTTGAAGTATTTCATTCTCATTGACTAGTGTTGCGTTTTTAATTAGCTTGTTGTACTGATTCATCGAAATCTCTTTTTAAAGAAGCGTAAAAATAAAACACCAAAAAGTGCTTCCCAAATAATACTTCCATTCATTTTGGATTTCCCTTTTACCCGATTGGTAAAAATAATTGGGTGTTCAATCAGTTTGAATTTTTTAAGCCATGCTTTGTATTTGAGTTCGATCTGAAAAGCATACCCAACAAACTTGATTTGATCTAAATCTATAGCTTCTAAAACCTGTCTTTTATACCCTACAAAACCTGCTGTTGCATCTTTAATTGGCATTCCTGTTATCAACCTAACATATAAAGAGGCAAAGTAGGATAGTAATATCCTTCCCAAAGGCCAGTTGACAACATTCACTCCTTTAATATACCGAGATCCCACAACCAAGTCAGCTTGATTTTTTAAGAGAGTCATCATCGAAATAAGTTCTTTAGGATTGTGTGAAAAGTCCGCATCCATTTCAAAAACATAGCTATACTTTCTCCTTAATGCCCATTTAAAACCATGGACATAAGCGGTTCCTAAGCCTTTTTTATCTGTTCTAGACTCAAGAAACAAACGTTTTGGAAACTTTTTTATCATTTTAAGGACCTGGTCTGCTGTCCCATCTGGCGATTGATCATCTACCACTAAGACGTCCGAAGTTAATCCACTCAAAAAAACCGCTTCAATAAATGACTCGATATTTTCAATTTCGTTGTAGGTAGGAATGATGATTAAAGTATTTTCCATATAGTATGAACAAAAGTAGCAAATGTCAAGACAACATATCACCTGGTTTACTACAATAATTTTTTAGAAAAGCTTTAATTTTGGACTATGGGAGAATGGACATACAGACCAGACCTACAGCAAGATTGGATGAGTTTGGTCTTTTTGATCAACTCAATAGTAATCCTAGTTCTTTACAAACTTGACTCCAGTCGATTTATGAGTCTTATCAATATTTTAAAACCTCGTGTCTATTTTGGAAAATACAGCCACGAAAAAGAACTCAACTATTTTAGCTATTTTAATTTATTGAGCTTTATACTAATTATTTGCACCTTGTCCCTTACTTACTTTTCATTGTCAATTTATACTGGAAACCCACTTCGGTATAGTTTTGAGTTTTGTTACTTATTATCAGGGTTGAGTTTTGTGCTTTTGGCTAGACAGCTACTCTTCCAATTTATCTCAAGGCAAATGGGTTTTGAAAAGTACATCTATCTCCCTACTTACAAAACCTTCACTTTTGCTACCCAATCCTCGTTTTTTTTAATTGGACTCATTTTTATATGGAATTACAGCAGTCTTCCTTCTCTCATTACTGAATGTCTTATGATGCTTTTGTTTATCAATTGGATTCTCAATCAATGTAGAATTTTTTTTTCTTTTTTTAGATCACATCGAGAGAAGCTTATTTATATAATTCTTTATCTTTGCACTTTCAAAATAGCTCCTTGGATTTGGGTCTATTTTATATTTATTGAAATATAATTGTAATTAGACGTAATTATGAAAGTGAAGACTATTTTAGTTTCTCAACCTGAACCCTCTTCAGACAAATCACCCTACAGCCGACTCAGAAAAAAATACAAATTAACGGTTAATTTCAGACCGTTTATTCACGTTGAAGGAGTCGAGGGAAAAGAGGTGAGACAACAAAAAATTGATTTCAATAATTTTCAAAATATCATATTGACAAGTCGAAATGCAGTAGATCATTTTTTTCGTCTTTGCAAAGAAATGCGCTTTACTGTTCCAGACAGCACCAAGTACTTTTGCCAATCAGAGGCAGTTGCTTATTACCTTCAGAAATATGTCGTTTACCGCAAAAGAAAAATCTATGTTGGTGAGCGAAGTATTAAAGACCTAGAAAGTACTTTTAAAAAATTCGGAAAGGAAACTTACCTTTTCCCTACCTCTGATATTTTAAAACCCGAAAATCCTGAATTTTTGGATAAGATAAATATCAATTGGCAGCGTGCAATTTTATATCGTACCGTAGTAAGTGACTTATCTGATCTTAGAGACGTTTATTACGATATTCTTGTATTTTTTAGTCCTTCTGGTATTGAGTCATTATTTAAAAATTTTCCTGATTTCGAACAAAATAATACACGAATCGCTGTTTATGGAAAATCAACCACCAAAGCAGCTGAGGAAGCCGGTCTTAAAATAAATATTAAAGCACCTACCCCTGAGACTCCATCAATGACTATGGCGATAGAAAACTATATCGAAAAGGTAAACAAGTAATTAATTCCCTTTTTTAAAAAAAGCAATAACTATTAAACTCCATGCGAGTATCAATGCAATCCCGCCTAAAGGGGTGATGTAACCTAAAAAAGCAATTGAAAATGGAATGAGATTCTTAAAAGAAAGCAAGAATATACTGCCTGAAAAAATAAGAGTCCCCCACAATATCAAATAAAAAATTCGCTTTTTTTCTTTCGGGCTTTTAAAACTTATACCCGAAAGGAGTAGCAAGGCCAAGCCGTGATAAATGAGATAACGCAAGCCGACTTCGAAGCTTT
>Ga0228617_1000084_pt1 | contig 44143 bp, 39 predicted proteins | sample 18DmetaG_FD_190061 | JGI IMG/M metagenome (GOLD analysis project Ga0228617, IMG submission 190061) | Seawater microbial communities from Monterey Bay, California, United States - 18D | ecosystem: Environmental > Aquatic > Marine > Coastal | place: USA: California | collected 2016-10-20
TATTAACTCTGAGGGTAAATTGAAGATTCAGAAGCTGGTTGTTAGTAAAGAGTAAATAATAGTTTCTCACAGATTCACTTGGATATTACTATCATAATTATGAGTAACAAGAATTTGTATAATTTCCGAAGAGCGCTAGGTACGGTTAAGTATTCTCTATGATCGCTTTTAAAGTGTAATTTTTTTTAAAATAGCACTCGGTGTTGTTTTTCAAGAGCAGGATAATATCAAGGATAATAAACATGTAGATAAAGGAATACATCTATTTTTCATTTATGATTATACCGAATTGGAACTCAGTAAGCAAGAAATTAGATCTGTTATTCCTTTTTGGTGTAGAATAAAGTCAATATCTAAATCTTATAATTACGATAGCTTCGGAATGAATATGGGTCTTTTTGGAGTAGAATGATGAAATTGATATGAAAGTTAGATGAAAACTGTAGGCGTGATACAATAGCAGTGATAATAAGGGAAAACTTTCATTGGACTTGAGTCTTAGATTTAGCATTTTAGTAGTTTAGATTTAAAATTTTGAATGTTTTCAGAAATACTATTTAAAAAATGAAATGATTAGGATGTATCGCCATTGTATATCTGACTCAATGAATTCTCAGTATCAGTATGGTCATCGATATTTATAGCTGAAATTAGATGATAAACAGTTGGAATAAACAAACCTATAGCGACACACAATTATATCACCTTACTTCGCTACATTTGCACATAATATGGAATTTATATATCCTTCATTTTTGTGGGCACTTGGAGTTCTCGTCTTACCGATTATCATCCACTTATTCTACTTCCGTAGATTTAAAAAAGTGGAGTTTACCAATGTGAGATTTCTCAAGGAAATCAAGGAGGAGACAGCATCTCGTAGTAAGCTTAAGAATCTTTTGGTATTATTCTCAAGACTCTTAGCCATCGCATTTTTAGTATTTGCATTCTGTCAGCCATTTCTAAGTGATGGTGAAAATGTTAAAAAAGGAGATAGTATTATATCAATATTTGTAGATAATAGTTTCAGTATGAATGCTTTGAGTAGCGATACGCCATTACTCTCTATTGCTAAAGAGAAAGCTAGGCAGGTTGTCAATGCATATACAGAATCAGATCAATATCAGATTCTTACCCATGACTTCGAAGGGAGACACCAAAGATTGGTGAGTAAAGAGGATGCTCTTGGTCTTATTGATGAAATACAGACAACTCCAGAAGTGAAGACTTTAGATAAAGTGATTAATCGCCAATTGCAGGTAATTGATTTGGGTGAAGAGAACAAAGTGTCATATGTACTATCTGACTTTCAGAAGTCTATTAGTGAGGCGACGATGATGCCAGATACTTCATATGAGCTAAACCTAGTACCTATCCAATCGGTGCAAGAGGCTAATATATCTATAGATAGTGCATGGTTTGACTCTCCAGTAGCTATGCCTAATAAGATTAATAAGCTAGTTGTAGAGATTACTAACCATAGCGATGAAGCATCAGAAGGCGTAAGGTTGAGTATGACTCAAAATAGTGAAGAGAGACCTGTAGGATCATTCAATATAGCAGCACGTAGCACTACATTAGATACAGTTAACGTCAGTTTTATCAAGACTGGATATCAAGATGCAGTACTCAAAGTATCCGACTATCCAGTACAGTTTGATGACGAGTATTATCTCACTTTTTATGCAAAGGAAAATATCAAAGTATTATCTATCAATAATGGTGGACAAAATAGATACTTGACCGCAGTTTTCAACGGGCTCAATAATTTTGAGCTCACTAACAAAGCGATCAATCAATTACAATTTGACAGATTACCTGAGTACGACCTAATAGTGTTGAATGATCTTTCGTTTATTAGTTCAGGGCTATCATCTGAGCTACAAAGATACGTAACGGAAGGCGGTAATGCACTTGTGTTCCCAGCTGCTAATGGCAATAAAGAAAGCTATAATAGTTTCCTAGGTGCTTTGGCAGTGGATAGACTAGAAGAATGGACTAAAGACCAAAAAGAAGTAAGCAGAGTCAATACTGATGAATTTGTATTCAACGAAGTATTCCTTTCTAAAAATAAGAACAATCTAAAATTGCCAATTACTCAGGGAAATTATAACTTGACGAATTATCAGTCTAGAGGTCAAGAAAAACTATTAAGCTACAGAGATGGTAAAGTGTATCTGGCTAAATATGCCAAAGGCAGAGGAAATGTATACCTATCGGCAGCTCCATTAGCGATCGACTATAACGATATCGCTATCAATGCTGAAGTATTTGTGCCAATGCTATATAAGATGGCGTTGGCGAGTGGGCTGAGACAAGAGATCGCATATACTATCGGACGAGATGAAGTGATATCTGTAGATTATAGTGGAAGATCAGATGATATCGTATATAAAATCGATGGGCCAAGTGAATTTATACCTGCACAGACTAATACTGGAAATACTACTTACCTTAGTATGAATGATCAGATTAAGCAAGCAGGATTTTATAGTGTGAAGCTAGCAGACACAGAGAAAAGCAGATTAGCCTTTAACTATGACCGCATAGAATCAGATTTGGGATATCTCAATTCTGATCAATTAGAGGCTCAATTTGAAGGGTTGGATATCAATATATTAGATGCTCAAATAGATGCAGATATAGGAGCAACGGTAAGCGAAAAAGATAAAGGAATACCCCTCTGGAGATGGTGTATCATATTGACATTGATCTTCTTGGCAATAGAGCAATTATTACTTAGATTTTGAATTTAAAAATAGTTATTTAATTCTCATGGATATACTACTAAAGCGAGCTACGATCATTGCACCTGGAGATAAGAATCATTTACATACTAAAGACATTCTCGTCAGTAAAGGAAAGATTGAAAAGATAGCCAATAATATATCTGCACCCAAGGTAAAAGTCTTAGAAAGTGATAACCTACACGTATCTATAGGATGGATGGATATAGGTACGCATATAGGTGAGCCTGGTTTAGAACATCGAGAGACAATAGATTCGGCAGCTAGAGCAGCGGCTGCTGGGGGATATACTGATATAGCCATAATGCCTATAGTCTACCCAGTGACACACTCTAAATCTGAGGTGAGCTATATCGTTAATAATCAACCTAATAACGGTGTTCGTATTCACTCTATTGGAGCGGTAAGCAAAGATGCAAAAGGAGAAGATCTCACAGAGATGATAGATATGTCTAGAGCTGGTGCAATAGCATTTGGTGATGGCTTGAAGTCAATCAAGGATAGTGGCATGATGATGCGTGCATTACAATATGCCAAAGCAGTCAACAAGCCTATTATAAATTATTCCATAGACAAGTCGCTCGTTCATGATGGTCAGATGCATGAAGGCGATGTAAGTGTTAGTCTTGGGATGCAAGGTATACCATCTCTAGCTGAGCATGTAGCCATACAGAGAGACATCTCATTGGCAGAGTATACAGAATCTGAATTAGTATTGCATTGTGTCTCTACAGAGGAAGGTTGTGATTTGATCAAGAAAGCCATTAAGGATGATATCAATATAAGTGCTACTGTATCTTATGTCAATCTGATTCACATCGATCAAGATCTGAAGTCATTTAATTCTAATCTAAAAGTAAAACCACCGATAAGGTCTAATAGGGATAGAAAGGCACTTATCAATTCAGTCAAGAAAGGAAGCATACAAACTATAGTAAGTAATCACGTACCTCTAGAAGAGGAGCAGAAGAAGCTTGAGTTTAGTTATGCGGGATTTGGTGCCACTGGCTTAGAGACATGTTTTGCAGCAGTAAATACACATCTCTCAGAGGACATACCCTTGGAGCAAATTATATCAGCGCTTACCCTTGGACCTCGTATTCAAATGAAAACTTATCTTCCTGCTATCAAATCTGGTGAGGTGGCATGTTTGACAGTTTTCGACCCAAGTATTAGTTGGACATATGAGAGCAAAAAGAAAAAGTCTATTTCGGCTAACAATAAATATCTATCAACTTCTCTGACTGGGAAAGTCCTAGCTACGATCATTGGTTCTAAGGTGAATTTGTAATATTTATATCTAGAGAAGAGTTGGTTGTGCCTTCGAAAAATGTTAAATTCGAACTATAACTATCTATAGCTTTGAGTAGTTTGTCTAAAAATGTCTTTCGCTTAATTGATTTTCTATATATTGTATAATGGTATATATGTGCGAACAGTATTAGATTCGCTTATTAATACTAATTAGCACTATTGATGCCGCATATATTACAACCTCTAAATTTCTGGTCTTTATTCAAAATACTCACCATAGCTAAGGCTTTGTCTGTGTTGCCTTGATCAAGAGCTTATAACTCAAAATATTTATACGACATTAATAATACTAAATAGTATAAGTCAATTTTATAATAATCAAAACCAAACTAATTATGACTAATATGATGGATGAAGAGCATATAACTCCAATGCAAACCGCGATGAAATGGGGTGTCTACGGGGGTGTAGCCTCAATAATATTTGATCTTGTTCTATATGTGCTTGGAATGAAGACTGTTGACGGGAGTAACCTAGTTCAGTATCTAAGCGTTATTGTTTTCATTGCTTTTGTAGTGATGGGAATAAAGGCCTATGCTGATACGAATGGATATATGTCTTATGGGCAGGGATTAGCTACGGGTTTACTCACTTCGTTGATTGCTGGAGTAATTATTGCGATTTATAGTTATCTATTTATGACTGTGATTGCGCCAGATTTCATGGATGGAGCTATGGACGCAGTAAAAGATCAATGGGAAGCGCAGGGAATGAGTGATGAGCAGATGGAGCAAGCGGAAGGGTTTACGGAAATGTTTATGAGTCCAGGAATTATAGCAATTATGTCTATTTTCTCTAATGGTTTAATAGGGCTAATCATTTCTCTTATTGCATCAGCAGTATTAAAAAGAGTGTAATAATAAATTTCGTATTTTGATATTGTGATAATAATTTTAATACTAATTATAATCCAAATGAACAGCCTGCATCTTCTTAAAGGTGCAGGTTTTTTTACATCTTTTTTTAGTCTAAAGTTTTATTTTGAAAGTTATTTTAACGGAATATTATGAATAACATAAGTATCAGAAACGGATTACATTCAGGAATAGTGATAATGGTGCTTGGCAGTGTATTGCATGCTATAAGCCCTAGATATTTTCTAAACTGGTATGGGTTTGTAGGTTATGTAGTATTTCTGATTTTTATGGTTAGATCGGTACTACAAGTGAGAGAAAATGAGGGCGGTATACTCTCATTTGGTCCTGCATTTGTGGCTGCTTTTATCCCCATGACTATTGGTGTTTACATATCTTCGATATTTACTTACGCTTTGCACAATTGGATAAACCCTGACTTGATCTTCTTAATGAAAGAAATTGTCATTGAAACTACTACCGTGATAATGGAAAAAATGTCAGAGATGTTTGATATCGACATGGATGAAGATGAAGTCCTTAAGAAATTGGAAAAGGTAAATTATGGCTTCAGTTTTGGTAGTTTGGTTTTGTCTTGGATTACTACCTCTATAATGGGATGTCTTCCTGCGTTAATTATTGCAGTCTTTTTCAAGAGGGGAGAAGATTATTAAAAATTGTTATTCATAAAATTCACCCAAGTCTAACGAATACAAATATCCACCTTCGTTAGTCTCTGATTCCGCTCCTAAAAGATACTTGTGGTCTTCAATATGTACGATGGCTTCGATCTGTGTATTCTCAGAGATAGGTATACTTTCTTTGAGCTTGTATACGCCATCAGATACTTCGAGGATACTTATTTTATTAGCAAAAGTATTGCCGTTGAAAGTTAGGTAACTGAGTAGGATTACATTTCCAGACGGATCTTTTACAGCATCGGTAGCTAGTCCCACGATACTTATACTTTCACCTTTTGTGATTAGCTCTGTCGTGAGGTCTAATCGATATACATTCGTTTTTAGGTCGCTTCTGTTTTTAGAAAAGAAGGTCGCTACGTTGCCTTCTACTAACATAGATTCGCAGTCGTATGGATGAGAGTTGCTGGCTATAAATTCTGTCTGATCCGGCCATATAAAATTGATTGTATCTATGCAAATTATTTCTGGTCCAGCTTGATATGGTATTGTATATAAACTTAAATTTTCCCTATCTCCTTCATTGTTTCCTATGTCAGCGATATAGATATTTTCGTTATTATATTGAAGTGCTTCCCAATCTATATTAGATGTTTTAGCTACGTTGATAGTATTGATTATTTCAGCTGTACTAGGATTGATCTCTTGTAGTAAAGTATGTGTACTACCGTCATTCATAGATATGATTCTATTATCTATATTGATCATGCCAGAGCATTCATTGACCACACTTGGAAAACGTCCAATTTCCTCGATATACGCTACGGGATGATTCTCCATGGTGTCTATCTCCATGTCTTGATTCATGGTAGTGTCCATAGGCTTTTTTTTGTCGCAGTTGATAAATAAAATTGTACTGCAAAGAAGAAATAAAATTGACTTCATCATTGAACTATTGTTATTGGGTATGATTGATCGAAATTGTCGTTTGCGATATTGAATATATAGTAGCCAGCGGCTAGCTCTGGAAGGTAGAGTACATTTTGTCCAGGAGATAGGGTGCTATTCTTTTGTTGATATACTTTAGATCCATTGCTGCTGTATATATTGACTGTAGCTTTGGCGTTATTGATAAGGTCAACTGTATATAATAAATCATTTCCGTGGATGATTACTTTCTGTATTAGGCTATTTTCTTTTTTGGTTACAAATATCGCTTTGATTTTATCACCATCATTGACAGATAATTCGTCTTGATTGCGGTAAGAATAGCTCGTGATGCCGCCGCCTGCAATTTCCCAATGATCAAATATCAAATCTGAATTATTCGATGTTGCTGATAGTTCGATTGGAATATCTTGAAAATAATATCCTTGGAAGGGTAGGGTGATCTCGTCTAGAGAATTAAGAGAAATGTTAGTATCATCCGGGTGGCTACTAGTGATAGTAATACCCGCTTCTCCTCCGAGTTGAAAGTACTCATCCATAAATAACCTAGCATAATATGGTCGTTCTTGTATATAGATATGCATACGATCGATATAGTAATTGATCCAATCATAGTAAGTGCCAGGATACGTTTCAAATTGTCTAGGCATCTCAGGATCTAAGATATTTACCATCTTATCTAATTCTTTTGCAAATTGTATTTCTCCAAGTAATGTATTAAACAAATCTTGATGACGATTAGAGTACTGTTGTCTAAAGGATTTATTATCCATTAAGCTTTTTAGAATATTTACATGCTTGTTGGTATCTACGTATTCTACCATTTTAAGCCCAAGCAGATCTTGGTTATATTTGGTCCATGGCCATCTGTACATTGCGATATCCATATCGTACATAATATATCTCCATTTTCCGCCTTCTGTATCAGATTTCCAAAATCTGATATTATGTTGGGGCCAAGCTTTATTATTAAGTCCCAGCTCCATGATAAAGTAGTCTATGAAGCTATTGATATCAAGAAGTGTTTCTGCCTTTTCAAAATTACTGTTGTCAGTCATGTCACTACCCCAAATGAAATCATGCATCTTTACAAAATCACTAGATGATCCATGGACAACTGCGGTATCGACATCTACCACACTGAATGTATTGAGGTCTAATCCATAGTTCTGATTGATGAAATATTCATCCGCTTTTTCTCTGAGTCCCATTACTCCAAAATAAGATCCGTTGAGATAACAAATAACAGGTTCGTACCCTAAAGCATCTATGTCTAATCCATGAGTCGTAGCAAGCTTAGAGAGAAAACCATCTCTCAGGTGTGCAGCATTGAAGTCGCCACTTGCATTACGGACTACTATTTTCTTTACGGCTTGTAGATCAGGCTTACTACTATAGAATGGATATTCGAATCTCTGGTCGGCATATTGATTAGCAACCATACGAAATGATCGCATTGGACTTGTTCGGGATTCACGACCGCCATGTATTTGTAATGCGGCATCTTCTTCGTAGACGATCTTACCTTCCATGTAATATTGGAAATGAACTGGCTTTTCATCATTACTCCAGAAGTTAGCACCCCAGTGCGGCCATTCTTCTTCGGCATTGGGTCCAAATTCGAATAAACCTTCTTCAAAACTAAATAAGTCGATGCTGTCACCTACTACAGAAAGTAATGGTAGACTATGATCAACATCTATAAAGTAAGTCTCACACTGAATCGGTGAATCTAAGTATCCATCAGCATCTGCCCAGTAGCAGATAACCGTTGTCTCAGTTAGAGTAATCGATTCACCAGAGTAGATGTATTCATCTTTCTTAGACCGATTATTGAATTTGTAATGTACTTCTCCAAAAGATGTGAAATCTAGGGTAACATTATCTTGATAAATTCCACCAGCTATAGTTGGGGTAGGAATATCTAATCTAATTTGAATGTCTTCAACTTTATTGATAGCCAAAGGTGAGGGTGTTAGGTATTCTAAATTTCCATTGACTAATCCATAGCTTATATCAGATTTAAGTTGTGGAATGATTATATGATCCACGAGTTCGTTGTCAGGAGATTTCAATGTCACCTCTTCTCCCAGTTTAGCTAGTTTGAATGAGGTTCTTAGTTCATCAGCATTGTCTTGACCATCGGCGATGATGATCAGAAACTCTCCTGCACCTATTATGACATTAGGCATTCTCCATTTGTAGGAGTAATCTAAATTGTCAGAAATATAGTAGCCGTCTAGAGGAATAGCAGTGTCAGTATTGTTGTATAATTCTATCCAATCTGGTGATTCACCATTATTGTCGATATAAGATTCATCATTGCTAGAGCACACTTCGTTGATCACTAGCTGAGCATCAGCAGTATAACTCCCAATAATCAGTATTAGGAGAGGTATCCAACATCTTATTATCGATCTAATACACATAGAGGTAAAGATATGATATTATGCTGTAGCGAGTGGTGTGTAGGCCGACAAAGAGCATATGCGGATTGGATTATGATTTTAAAAATACATTTTGTATTTACTTCATGACGCTCTATTTTTCAACTGAGGATTGTATACATAGAAGCCGTAATTTCGAGGATTTCTTGTTTTATCTGGAATTTACTGATTATCAAAGGTAGTCTCTTGATTAATACACATATCATTATCAGCCTTTTTGCCTACTTTTACATATTCAATTATTGTCATCATATGAGCTTACAGATATCAGTAGCGATACCATTACTTAACGAGGAAGAGTCACTTCTAGAGCTTACGCAATGGATCGATAAAGTGATGAAGGCTAATAATTTTAGCTATGAGATCATATTTGTAGATGATGGAAGCACTGATGGGTCATGGAATCTGATCCAAGAACTGAGTAAGAATTATGACACAGTCAAAGCCATCAAGTTTCGCAGAAACTACGGAAAGTCGCCTGGCCTCCAGAAGGCATTCGAAGCAGCAAAGGGAGATGTGGTCATTACAATGGATGCTGATCTACAAGATAGCCCAGAAGAGATACCTGAGCTCTATTGCATGATCAAAGAAGATGGCTATGACCTAGTGTCTGGGTGGAAAAAGAAGCGATACGACCCTATAACTAAGACCATACCTACCAAACTATATAATGGAGTTACAAGGATGATGTCAGGCATTAAGTTAAATGATATGAACTGTGGCCTCAAGGCTTATAAGAGTGAAGTAATCAAGAATATAGAAGTATATGGAGATATGCATAGGTATATACCTGTGATCGCCAAGTCTGCTGGATATGGTAAAATTGGAGAGAAAGTGGTTCAGCATCAGGCAAGAAAGTATGGAACCTCTAAGTTTGGAATTAGTAGATTTATCAGAGGGCCATTAGATCTTGCTTCAATCATGTTTGTCAGCAAGTATGGTAAGCGTCCGATGCACTTTTTTGGTATGATCGGTATAGTATTGCTTAGTATAGGATTTCTACTTCTCGCATATCTGAGCATTAAAAAACTTTTCTTCGATCAAACAGGTATCGCTAGTTTACCATCCTTTTATCTAGGAATACTTTCTATCATTGTAGGAGTACAGCTGTTCATAGCTGGATTTCTTGCAGAATTGATATCAAGAAATGCTCCAGAGCGTAATAAATACGTGATCGAAGAGACAATTTAAAGAATAACAATGTTGGTATCTGTCTAGTACGTTGGGGAGAAATATAGGTGTGATCCTTCAAAATGTTTTGTTTTTTGGATTTGTCAATAGAAAAAGCAACTATTAAATCTAAAATAGAATACACAATCGATTATGAATCTGCGATTTATTTAGATGATTATTTTAATCGAAGGTCAGAGAAATCTTATTCTATTGTAGAATCTGTTCAGTAGAATTTTTATTTTATTATATCCGAATTTTCAAGTCATTTTAATTGGTCTGATAAAAAGAAAATAACGTACCAAATAAGATGTAAATATTTAATGGATGATGCTATATTGTTAAGAGGTGAAAATAATTCCAATCGCGATTAGGATGGTAAATGAGATTAAAAATAGATTTAGATCACTGTATAATAAGGAAGCTGAAATATTGGTTAAAGCTCCCGGTAGAATTAATCTTATAGGCGAACATACCGATTACAATGCAGGATTAGTATTACCTGCTGCTATTGATAAGTGTATGTATTTTCTATTCTCCTCTAATGACTCAAACTTAGGTAGAGTGTATGCCAAAGATTTAAATAAGCAAGCTACGATTGATTTAAATAATTTGCAGAAAACGGATTCGGTTTGGGTAAATTACATCGTTGGACTTTTGCTGGAATTTAAAATCAAAGGATTGTCATTGAAGGGATTTGAATGTGTCTTTTTTAGCGATATACCGATCGGTGCTGGGATGAGTTCTTCTGCAGCGTTGGAATGTGGATTTGCAATGGGCATGAATCATATTAATCAATTAAATTTAGGCAGTTGGGAGATTGTAGAAATGAGCCATCATTCCAATCATACTTTCATGAATATCTATGGAGGAATAATGGATCAGTTTACCTCCCTTTTTGGACAGAATGATAAGTGTATGTTGATGAATTGTGCAGATCGTAGCTTTAGTTATCATGATATTGATTTGAAGGAATATTCTATTGTAATGCTTAACACTAATGTAAAGCATGAGCATACTATATCCGGATATAATGAGCGATCAGCGGAGTGTAAGGAAATAGTAAAACGTCTACAGAAATTTGATTCAGATATAAAAAGTATAAGTGAGACAAACAACGAGACGATATATACAGCAGGAATAGAATGGCCTGATAATCTTAAGCGAAGAGCCCGATTTGTGATTAATGAAAATGATAGGGTACTAGAGTTTAGTAGAGCAATGAAAAATGGTGATATTCAAAAGTTAGGAGAGTTATTATATCAATCTCATTATGGTCTGCAGCACCTTTTTGAAGTCAGTTGTCCAGAGTTAAATCTATTAGTCGATCTCACCAGAGATAACCAACATATATTAGGCGCACGTATGATGGGTGGCGGATTTGGCGGATGTACGATTAATCTTATGAAGTCTGATTGTGTTGAGGAGATTACCAAAACCCTCATTTCTAAGTACAAGGAAAGAGTAGGAATTCAGGCAGAGTCTTATTTTGTTAAGGTTTCAGATGGAGCGCATGTGATGATGTTGTGATTTTTATTAGCAGGATGGCTTTACAATACTTTCTCTTACTTAATCTAAATCTAAATCTAAATCTAAAGGATCAATAATATATATTTAAAACCAAAGAGAACATATCGAAATTAGATCGTTTAAAAATAAATGCGAAGCATTATTAAAAAGTTATAATCTAGAATCTGATGACAAGTACTTATAGGATTAGTCTATCTTTGAATTCAGAATTAATAGAATAGATGAAAGTAATCGTAACAGGAGGAGCAGGATATATAGGATCCCATACTGTAGTGGAGTTAGTAAATGCTGGATATGATGTAGTGTTAATGGACGATCTGAGCAATAGCAGCATAGATATGCTAGATAAAATTGGGGATGTCATTGGTAAGAAGATATGTTTTATAAAAGTAGACCTGTCTGATAGTGATGCTTGTGCTCAAGCATTCAAAACTCATGTAGATGCTAAAGCAGTTATTCACTTTGCCGCATTCAAATCTGTCCCAGAAAGTATAAGTAAGCCGAACGAATACTATAGAAATAATATAGGCTCTCTACTGAATGTTACTACATCAATGGAGAAGTATGATATGCCTTACTTGGTATTCTCTTCATCATGTACTGTGTACGGTGATACAAAGGAACTTCCGGTAAAAGAGTCTACGCCAATGCTGCCGCCTAATTCTCCTTATGGACACACGAAGCAATTAGGGGAGCATATTCTAAAGAATCTGTCAAGTACGCTTGCAAGTAAAATTAAGTCTATAGCCTTGAGATATTTCAATCCTGTAGGTGCTCATCCATCGGGAATGATTGGCGAACTGCCCAACGGTGTGCCGGGTAATCTAATGCCATTTATTACACAGACTGCTGCAGGATTTAGACAGCAACTGTCAGTATTTGGAGATGACTATAATACTCCAGATGGTACAGCGGTAAGAGACTATATCCATGTAGTAGATTTGGCATCTGCGCATGTAAAAGCTCTAGATTATATGCAATCTGAGAAGTCTAAAGAGAAGTATCAGGTATTTAATGTAGGTACAGGGAATGGATCGTCAGTATTGGAAGTTATCCAATCTTTTGAGCGTACAAGTGGTGAAAAGCTTAATTATAAAATAGCTCCAAGAAGAGAAGGAGATATTGCTATGATCTATGCTGATGCTAAGTACACAATGGAAACTATAAATTGGTCAGCAAAATACAATCTCGATGACATGACAGGTAGCGCATGGGCTTGGGAAAAGAAGTTGAGAGGTTTGTAATTAGAATTGAAAAAAGAATTTTAATTTCGAATATCAATTGATTTCTCATTTAATCCAACCACGTGTACGGATAACTGCATCTGCCCATCTAGCCAATTTTAATTGTCTTTCTGTATCACTCATTTCGGGAGTAAATTTGCGTTCTACAGCTCTGTTTCGAATGACAATATCTCTGCTCCAGACACCTATTTGTATACCTGCTAGATAGGCCGCACCAAGGGCAGTGGTTTCTACTTCAGTTGGCCGTTCCACTAATACATTAAGTAGGTCCGATTGTATTTGCATTAGATAATTATTGTTGCATGCTCCACCATCTACTTGCAGTGATTTGATCTCTATTCCTGAGTCCTTTTCCATTGCCTTAATAACATCTACCGTCTGATATGCAAGAGATTCTAATGTACCTTTGATAATCTGATTGCTATCCGCACTTCTTGTCAAACCGAAGATAGCGCCACGTGCAGACATATCCCAGTAGGGCGCACCTAAGCCAGCAAAAGCAGGAACTACCACGACATCGTCTTCTTCGACACTGTATGCGATATCTTCCGTCTCTTTGCTATTAGAAATAAGTGATAAGCCATCACGCAGCCATTGTAGCGCGGCTCCGGCAATAAACACACTTCCTTCAAGTGCATACTCAGGCTGATTGTTGTCAGTGCAAGTAAGGGTTGTTAGTAATCCATTTTTAGATTTAATAGCATTTGATCCAATATTCATTAGCATAAAACATCCGGTACCATATGTGTTTTTTGCCATTCCTATATCATAGCATGCCTGACCGAACAATGCAGATTGCTGATCACCAGCTACTCCATTGATAGTAATTTTATGTCCGTCAATTACGGTATAACCATAATCAGCCATAGAAGGCAATACTGTCGGCAATATCTCCAGAGGGATATCCATTAGATCCATTAGCTTTTGATCCCACTTCAGGCTTTTGATATTGAATAACATGGTGCGACTAGCATTTGTATGGTCTGTATAATGCGATCTTCCCTCTGTCAGTTTCCATATAATCCAAGTATCTATAGTGCCACATAATAGCGTTCGAGATCTATTTTTATCTTGATCTAATATCCACTTGAGTTTGGTCCCTGAGAAGTACGCATCAGGGATGAGCCCAGTATTATCTATAATGTATTCTCCTTCTTCAGTATCTCTAAATGATTGGGCGTATGCAGCAGTGCGTTTATCTTGCCAGACGATAGCATTATAAATAGGGATACCAGTTATTCTATCCCAGACAACGACAGTTTCTCTCTGATTGGTTATTCCTATGGATAGTATTTGGTCAGCAGATACCTTGGATTCTTTGAGCAGGTTTATCATCATCTGATACAGCGTTTCCCATATCACATTGGCATTATGCTCAACCCATCCAGCTTTAGGAAATATCTGAGGAAATTCCTTTTGGGTAGTATGTATAATATTACCGTTGAGATCTACTAAAAGCGCTTTACAGCTAGTAGTTCCTTGATCTAAAGCGATAATATATTTTGACATCTTATATGCTGAAATAATAAGTCTTCAAGGTACAAAATTGATTCTTTAATTATTCTGTTAAAAATCATTTAGATGATATTCTATTCGTGCTTGCCAATACTACCACTAGCGACACTTTAATACCTTATATTTTACTTTCTGTAGTTTTAAGATGGAGAATGGTTACTTTTATATACGAAGTAACTGAATAGCTATGGTTTCCTCTAAATTGAATTAATAGAAATTATGTTAGAAGCAAATAGAATATCGAAAGTTGTAGCAATTGTCTTTAGCGTATTGGTATCACAAAGCTTATATGGGCAAGGTGTTCAGTTACACACCGACCAAGCAATGGACGGATATACCTTATACGAGTCAGGTAATACGGCAGTTCTGATAGATAATTGTGGGCATCTATTGCATGAATGGAACGACGTTGCAGCACAGTATCATCCGAAGCTAATGCCTAATGGAAATATTATTTACATTGAGTCATTTAGTCGTGACATAGTCGAGAAAGATTGGAATGATAACACTATAAATAAATTGTCAATCAATAGTTCGAATATTTTTCTTGATTATGAAGTGATTATAATGCCTAATGGAAATTATTTATGCCTAGCCAGAAAGAACTTCAGTCAATCTCAGTTTGAATCACTTGGGTATAATTATGGAAGTACTCAGGGAGATGGTATAGGTAATCCGTCGCAGGTAGATATGGTAGTTGAAGTCGATCGTAATACAGGAAATATCGTTTGGCAATGGAATGTTGCAGATCATGTAATACAAGAACGTGATCCCTCCAAGGGTAATTTCGGAGTTGTAGCCGATCATCCAGAATTACTAAATATGGATGCTATTTCGACCTATGATTGGACATTCCAAGAGTCATTTATGATCAATGGATTTGACTATAATGCTGAGTTGGATCAGATTGTATTGAGTATACGTAAGATGAGCGAAATAGTAATAATAGATCACTCTACTACTATAGCAGAAGCAGCTGGACATAGTGGTGGTAATTCAGGTAAAGGAGGCGATATACTTTATCGCTGGGGTAATCCACAAAACTATGGGCAAGGTGATGGGACTGAAAGAGAATTATATTTCCAACATAATCCAAATTGGATAAAATATGGATCGCTCAAGGGAAATATTGTTATGTATAATAATGGATTAAATCGACCGGGGACTAACTATTCTGCAGTACCAATAATAAATACCGAAGTGGATGTCAATGGAGACTATACGATTCAAGGAAATGGAATATATAGTCCTGAGGAGCCTAGTCTAGAGTATTCTCCAGGTCCTAGTGGATTAGGGTATTATGGTTTCTACTCTGGATATACGTCGGCAGCAAAGATATTGGCTAATGGTAATGTGCTAGTAACTGTAGGTGGAGATGATGAAATTTTTGAGATGACGCCAGACGGAAGTCTCGTATGGATTTATAGGCTCTACCAATCTGATCTTACATTCAGAGTAGAGAAGTATGCATCAGATTATCCGGCTTTCGACGGTAGAGATTTGACAGCTGGAGATTTATTGGAGTTTCCACCAAGTACTATAAGTTGTACATTGGTAGATGTAGAGGATGCGTATTTTGACAATAGCCATGCTTGGATTGCTGATAGTCAAGTAAATTTGACTACTGATATATCTGGATACTTAACTTTCAAGATGTATAGTTTGGATGGACAACTATTGATAGATACGAAGTTTTTAGGTGACTACTCTATCGATATTAGCGATTTTTCAGAAGGCATTTATTTTATAAATATAAAAACTGAGCAGTTCAACAAATCAATCACATTTAAGGTTAGTAAGTAGATTGCTGATAAGATTCACAATTGTTCCAGATTTTGTCTAACACAGAGATGAAATTATCGTATTCCTTTTGGTTGATATCCATCACACCAGCAGCTCTCAAATGGTACATGATAGGTTCGACAATCGCAATGATTTTGTGCCCTTTGGCTGTAATTGTCAGTTTAAATCGTTTGGAGTCTCCTTTAAACCTGCCTTTTATAAGTAATTCCTTTTTTACCAATCCAGAAATTACTCTGGAGGTAGTCGCGCGATTGCGATAGTTGGTTTTGGTGATCTCTGTCTGAGATGCTTCATCACCTAATTCATATATACGATGTAGAATAGCCCACTGTTCTATCGTCAGATCTACACCATTATCTTTAAAGGCATGTAAGTATATTGACTGTAATTTTTTGAGCGTCTTATCAATTAAAAATCCGTAACCAGAGGGTTGTTTCATAATACATAGATAATCATTTTCAGTTTATGTAAGGTACCTAGCTGTGATTTTTGTTGCAGACGCAACAAAATATTGTTTATATTTGTGGATATAATGTTTTAGAAATATTACAACTCGATGATACTCATCATTTATCAAAAAAATAACAATGTCGAACGCTACAATAGAACTACCAAAATTATATGATTCAGCTGCGGATTTTATGCCCTTATTAGGTACAGATTACCTTGAGCTATATGTCAGTAATGCTAAGCAAGCGGCACACTTCTACAAATCGGCTTTTGGATTTCAATCACATGCTTACAGAGGTTTAGAGACTGGGAATAGAGAGTTGGAATCATATGTAATTATTCAAGATAAAATTAGAATAATATTGACTTCCCCGTTGAAAAGTGGAACTGATGTAGGAAAGCATATCGAGAAGCATGGTGATGGTGTAAAGGTGATAGCTTTGTGGGTAGATGATGCTACATATGCATATGAGGAAGCAATCAAACGTGGTGCGACACATTATATGAAGCCAACCTTAGAGGAAGATGAAAGCGGAAGGGTAGTGCGTTCCGGAATCTATACATACGGTGAGACGGTTCACATATTTGTAGAACGAAAGGATTACAATGGTTTGTTTTTGCCTGGATTTAGAAAATGGGAAACACCAAACTATAATCCTAAGTCAACAGGATTGAAATATGTAGATCATATGGTAGGTAATGTAGAACTTGGACGTATGAATGAATGGGTAGAATTTTACCAAAATGTATTGGGCTTTGCGCAGATACTTTCATTTGATGATAAAGATATATCTACTGAGTATACAGCTCTTATGAGTAAGGTAATGAGTAATGGTAATGGTCGGATTAAATTTCCAATTAATGAACCAGCAGAAGGAAAGAAAAAATCTCAGATCGATGAATATCTCGATTTCTACGAAGGAGCAGGAGTACAACATATAGCTGTAGCTACAGATGACATAATTGGAACAATCAAAGAACTAACTAGCAGAGGAATAGAATTCCTCAGAGTGCCAGATTCTTATTATGATGTACTTGCAGAACGTGTAGGTAATATAGATGAAGATATCGAAGTGCTACGCCCATTAGGAATCTTAGTAGACAGAGATGACGAAGGATATTTATTGCAAATATTTACTAAGCCGATTGAACCGAGACCTACTATGTTTTTTGAGATCATTCAACGTAAAGGAGCAACTTCTTTCGGTAAAGGAAATTTCAAAGCATTATTCGAAGCGATAGAAAGAGAGCAAGAGCTGAGAGGTACGCTCTAAGAGTGAAAATTACACTATTTCGAATTTTAATTATATTGTCAATTATTAGCGATATTTTGGGATTTGGAATTTTCATTTCTGAAGTTTCATGAGTTTTATCGGGCTCAATTTTGGTTTTAAAATTTGACTTTTAGTTCGGTCAGAGAAACCTAAATGAAACAAATGAATGATATGAAATTTAATTTACTTTCTCAAAGAGGTTGATGTTTCCATCGAAAGGCGTAGTATCATTATGGATTTATTGCTCGCAGAATGTGCCAAGTCCTAGGCATACATTTAAGTTGGGAGAATCTTGGAGTGGATGCATCAAAAATTGGGATGTATTTATAATTGAACAAGGTGTAAATTCTATTTACTTCTCTTCGATTGAAATATATTCAAAACAAGAATTACTTGCGCCACTAATAACAATATAATACCCAATAGGAGTACTGGAGTAATATTCCATGTATTCTCTTGAAAGCAAGTCATGTAGAATGTTCCAATTGTCACCAGTGTCAATAAACTATGAAAGTTGATCATCCAAATAGTAAGTGGTTTGTTTCTGAGAGACCAATAGATAAATCCAAAAATCAATAGTAAGATACTGATGGCAATAGTTAAATGATGAAAATAGATTACAATATGGTTCTCATGATATTGTATATTCTGTGTGTTATGCTTGACAAACATAGATGAAGTGATGATTACCATAATTGCAAAAAACCAATAGCTATGAATTGGAATCGTTGGATGATTTTTATTTTGATCTGGTATATTATTTTCTTTATTGAATGCTTTTTGCTTTTTATTTTTCATAGTATTATTTTCATCTACTGCTATGGGATTAGGGTTTATAAATGTATCTGCGATAATCTTTTCATCGCCAAAATTTATTTGAATAATTCTATATCTTAGAAAAGTAATTTTTGCTATTATTACTGTCTTGATTAAATTATTTTGATCCTTACAACAACAACTTAAAATATTAATTAAAAGATACTGTGCCGATATTTCTTTTGTTCGAAAATAGTCCTCCTATGTATGAAGTAAACATATACTCTGATCTATTGATCGCTTGAAAGTCTGACATGGACAAACTAAAATTTTCTTCCTTAGCTCTATTTTTTAAAAAGCTGCGATAGTAATTACCTTCACTATTTACATTGGCCAATACGAGACTTGAGTGAGAAGGGTTTCTCATAGTTTTTGGCTTTTCATCATCTCTCCGTTCTAAGTTTTTGTAGTAATCTGTATAAAGTAGATATATCTGGTCATTACGAATTAAAGTTTTTGCTATAAGTTCACCAAATTGTGAAAGATAGTTTGACCTTCTAGGGATTCTAGTATATAGAACATTACTATCAGTGATCTGTGCCAATATAATGGAAAAAATATTGTGTCCTGACTCTACATTGTTTGCTGAATTCCTGAAGCCGTTATTTATATAACGTTCTTCGTATTTGTATGGTTGAATTATATAGACAATGTCGCCATTTTTTTTGATATGGATATTTGTTTCTACAGTTCGTATTTCTATTCCTGGATCTTTGTTTTTTGTTTGCCCAAAACCATCTTTTTTAATTAGAGAAATTAATTTTTTATCGAATTTATAAAATTTACTTTCTTTTGCCTTCATTGAGGTAGGATCTATGTCTGTAAAAAAAACTCCTGATAAGTTTCCGCCATCTTTAATACTATATGTTCCTACAGCCTGCACTTTCCCTTTGGTATCATTGTAAACTAGGTCACATTTTCTTACAAACTTATCTTGATCATTTATAGTTACATAAGCTTCTGTTTCATCTAACCCAAAAGTGATAATTCTTGTATCGTAAGCTGGAATCTTTTCACCTTTTTTGTTCTTCTTACTTCGTTGGTTACGATACTTATCAAATAATTTGTAGCTCAAGTAGATATTGCCAGTATTGTCAACCACAGCATCCGTAATTGTTATTCTCTCAGAGGTAGCGTCGAGATAAACTGGGTCAGACCAAATCGGTGTGCCTTGAATGTTAAATAAGGCGATATCCAATTTTACTTCAGCGTTATCGCCTAACCAGCTTTGAGATATAAAGGCCAGTTTGGTGCTGTCTGGAGACACGATTAATCGAGTTGCGGGAATTCCATGGGGGGATCTAATAGTATGAATATTTTGCCTCTTTTGTTTCTTTAAATTCTTAGTGTCAATATTCATTGAATATATGTAAACTTCATTACTAAAATTTTTTCTCTGCGAGTAATACAATGTAGTTTGACCATCATAATTATACATTCCATACATGTTTAGATCGTGAGCATCATCAAATAAAAGTTTTGTTTCAGCTATTATATTCAAATCCATGTCCATTTTACTTAGATAGACATTATTCTCATCAGGTATATAAGTGTAGTTAAAATCTTTATTGAAAATTGATGATGGATTCATTTTAGGATCTTCCCAGTTTCTCTCTTTGCTTTCAACGATAAGTGAGATATAGCCCCCATCAATTTTGACGGGTGCTATATTCACCATGTTGTCATCGTATGTTTCACTTTCAAATAGAGTAACATCTTGTGCTTGGACAGAGAAGCTAACTAATATGAGGAGTGAATTGATTATAATGGAGTAATATTTCATTTTTGTTATGTATTAATAGTCTAATATAAAACGAAGTAGATTGCTATATTGTTGGATTTATATTGAACTTCCTATAGTCTTGTTGGTCATTGAAATTAAAGTACAATCACCTTTTAGATGTTTTGATATATGCCTCAAGCATTGATTCTTCATTAGCTTTATCTGCCATAATAATATCTACATCAGAAATATTCGCTGCAGCATTGTAGGTGGTAGGGCCGATGCAAATAATACGCTTTATATTTTTGACATTACAGCATTTTAAAGCGGAAATAAGATTCATTGGACTAGTAGCGATGATAGTGTGTATCTCTTCTTGGATTTTAATGGATCTCGGATTGACGCTATAAGCAATCACTTCAGAATATTCATTCTTCCAAAATTTTTGTATCGATTGAGTAGATTGATCTGCACGTACAAAACAAATGGAAGTATCGGCGTATTTATTTATTAAAGACTGAGCAATACTTTTAGGCTTATCAACGCCAACAAAATTTGTTTTTATTCCTAATGATTCTAGCATTTGTGCAGTACCGCTGCCCATAGCTGCATGCTCAGACTTTGATAGGTCGTATTGAAGTACATTGGCTGCGCTTAAAAAATACTTCGCAGCATTCTTACTATAATAAAAATAAACACTTGCTATAGGAATTTTATGTATTGTTTTTGGTATGATATCCACAAACGATTGGGCAATAACTTTGTGCCCATCATTAGATAGTTGCCAAAAAGGACTCTCTTTGTTAATTGTCCTTGTAATAAGGATGTTCTTCTTATTCTTCTTCATCGAAAAGATCTTCGAGTTGTCCAGTTTTCATCAGCTTGATAAAACATCTTGCAGTAGCAATAACATCTGCACGTGCATTATTGGCTGGAGAGTACCTTTGTTGGAAACATATAGCATGCAATTCAGTCAGTGATGGCCATTTATAGCTTCCTCTGCGGTTTGGTATTTTGCAGAAGTAAGTACTCTCCTGCATCAGGCAGATGCGCTCTGTGCGGAACATTGGATTATCTATTCCTGAACGAATGTATTCAGCAGCGACGACACTCTCATTCATTTTAAGATTATGAGCTATTACATACGCCACTTTCTCAACACTAGCTGAAAATTTTGTAAGAATATCCTCCAATTTTGCACCTTTTTTTACGATATCATCATCATCTATTTTGAGCCTTTTCTGTATAGCCTTGATTAATTTAAATCCTTCTGGATTTATAATGCAATCAAAATCTTCTTTAGGTTTGAAGTCTTTATCTAATACGATCCAACTCAAATGTATAAGTCTTGGCCAAGCATTTGTATCTGAGAAAGGAGCCTTATAATCTTTCGGTTTATCTATCGGAGAGCAGTCAAATATTAAGTACTTCATCGGTATGCTTTGTTCTTCGTTGTTAATTGATTCAGAGGTAATTTAGTTCAATGATTATTCTTCTGCAGCCATCAGTTTATTATATATTTTCTGAGCCATTCCGTTAGTCGTACTTAGAGAAAGACTTACTTTCTTTCCATTACCATCTTCATTAGTAGAGTAATATGCTTCCGCATGGTAAAATCCCATTTCATCTTTACGGCAGTATACTCCCAGCGGCAGGTGACAGCCACCATCCATCATATTTAGAACTTTTCGCTCTACATTAGTTAGTTCGGCAACATCAGGATTGTGGATCTTCTTTAGCAATTTACGTATTCTGATATTATCTACTCTGCATTGATAAGCGAGTACCGCTTGAGCTGGTGCTGGGACAAACTCTCTTGGGTGTAATCTTATTACTTCTAAATCGTCCAGCTTTAGTCCTAATCTATTTAAGCCAGCTTGTGCCAGTAAGATCGCGTCATAATCACCATTTCTAAGTTTTTCTACGCGTGTAGGTACATTACCTCTAATATCTTTCATATTGACATCTGGTCTAAGACTAAGCATCTGTGATTTGCGTCGTGCTGAAGAGCTACCTACTATGGCGCCTTTTACTAGACGAAAATCAGCAGTCATATCCACTTTCTCTTTTTTAACTAGCAGTGTATCTGCTGGATCATCTCTATACGATAGTGCAGTAAGGCATAGGCCAGCTCGATTATCAGTTGGCATATCCTTCATGGAGTGTACTGCCATATCTATCTCACCTGCGTAGAGGGCATCTTCAAGCTCTTTGGTAAAAAAGCCCTTGCCTTCAAGCTTGTCGAATCCTAGATGCTGTATTTTGTCACCCTGAGTTTTGATAATTGTTATTGCCGAATTTATCCCATTGTTATTGAGTAGGCCTTGAAGATAATGCGCTTGCCATAATGCGAGCTTACTGCCCCGAGATCCAATTTTTATAAATGGTTTTGTGTTTTCCATAAGCTACAAATGTAAGGTTTTATGATGTTGATATCGTACAACTATATGCCTTATTGTTGTCATCTGATTCGGATGAGTTATTAAAACTAACCAAAATTGTAGCTCATCAAAAATATAATAAATTAGTATTTTATATTTTTCTAGGTACGTGGAACACGAAATTAATATTGGTAGCAATTAAAGTGTCGCTGAGAAAGGTTACTTTCTTTACCAATTTAATTAAGACTAATTAGTTTTTTCATGGATTGCTTACGTTACTCAACTCTTAATTTTTTGTAGGATCATTATTATTTAATAAGCATCTCATTTTAAGATAGCTAGAGAAATAGAGTAATAGACAGAATAACTTAAAATATAACATATCTTCAATTATAATAGCAATCTCTACTTTAGTTACGTTATGAAGTAGATACCTTTGTTGGTATATCGCAAAACAAACAGCAAATACAATATAATGGAAGTTACAGCACAAGACGTTGCCAATATCCTAGGTGGTGAAGTAGTTGGAGATCCAGCTACAATTATTACCGGACCAGGAAAGATAGAAGAAGCTATAGCAGGTAATATTTCTTTTCTATCTAATCCCAAGTATACAAATCATGTTTATACTACTGATGCTTCTGCGGTTTTAGTCAGTGAAGATTTTGAGCCAGAGAAGGAGGTGACAACAACTCTTATTAAAGTGAAAGATGTTTACACATCATTAGGAGTACTATTACAACAATTTGGTCAAGTAGAACATGGTATTTCAGGTGTGTCGGATCAGGCTATTGTAGATCCTAGTGCTAGATTAGGCGATAATGTAAGCATCGCGCCTGGTGTAGTGATCGCAGCAGACGTTATTATTGGTAATGGAGCGGTACTTTACCCGCAAGTCTATATAGGAAAAGGAACAGAAATTGGTGTAGATACTATTTTGTATGCAGGCGTGAAGGTAATGCATGGTTGTTTCATTGGGTCTAATTGTATAATATGGTCTAATACTGTAATCGGTAGTGATGGATTTGGCTTTAGCCCAGATGAAGAACGCAAGTATAATAAGATACCTCAAATAGGTAATGTAATTATAAAAAATGATGTAGAGATAGGAGCCAATTGTGCAATAGATAGAGCTACGATGGGATCGACAATCATACATGAAGGTGTCAAGCTAGATAATCTAATACAGGTAGCACATAATGTAGAAATAGGTGGACATACCGTCATCGCAGGCCAAGCAGGTATTGCTGGAAGTTCTAAAGTAGGAAAACATGTTGTAGTAGGAGGGCAAGTAGCTATATCTGGACACTTAACCATTGCCGATGGGGCTATGATTCAGGGGAAAAGTGGTGTCGGTGGTAATATCAAGGAGGAAAACTCAAGATGGTTTGGTACGCCTGCAATTGATTACCGCAACTATCTAAGATCTTATGCTCACTTTCGTAATCTACCGGATATGGCACAAAAAATGAAATCTCTAGAAAAAGAAATAGCAGCGTTAAAGAAATCTCTCGGTGTGGATGAAGCATGAAAAATTTATAGAAAGGTGGAAAAAGAATAAAGAAGGCGGTTTCAAAAGATATCTAATATCAACTGCCTTAGCTTGGACCTTAATTATGTTTCCATTTTTTAGAATACTCCATTGGTATTTCAATAATAAATATCCTTTTAACTATTCTAATTTATGGTGGGAATTACCCATGTGCTTTATGTCGGGAATAAGTTGTGCACTTATAATTTGGATTGTAAATAATTACCTTTACGCAAAATATACGGGAGAGTTTACTCCAGAAAATCATCATGATCATGAATGATACTAAAAAACAAGTGCCTGTTTATTTACACCTTATCAGTGGACTTATAACAGCTTTAGGAGGTTGGACTTTATTGAAAGTGTTTAAAGTGTTTACTTCAAGCGTAACAGAACAATTCAGGCCAGAGCAACTAAAAATGGAAGCGAAAATCTGGGTGCCGGCTATACTCCTATTTGCAGGATATAGTTGGTGGAAGGATAATAAAAATGGAAATCAATAATTTACTTGACGACAAATAGCTAGAGATTCTTTTCCTAGTATTCTGCAAAATCTCAATCTATACACGATGGTGATCATTACGCTGAGAAGAAGTATTCTAGCCTCTCTTCCCACTTTGATAAAGTTACTTGCAAAGCAGGTTACAAGCCTATCAATCCTAATTATATAGGAATGGATTATTTAGATAAGTAAATGAGGTGAGTTTGACTTCAATATTAAATTCATTCTTTTTGACTAGTATAATTGCAAATACTTCGTAAAATGAATTGGCAGAAAGGTTTGTGAGCGATTTGTATTATTACTTACTCAAGGGTAATTCTAATGCGAATTCCTCACGATATGATCTTACTGATTTTAAAGAGAACGTGCCCGATAATATTGTGTCATTGAAAATAAGACAAGTATCACTAGTCAATTCTGTTTAGGAGTTTATTTATTCCTATTTCAGTATTATATGCTATGGTGGTAGCCATTATTGCTGTACTAGTAAGGTTCATCTTTAATATGATATCATCTGATTATGTTAAAGAATAACAGGATAAGTATCGACAAGAGACTTAGAAACTTTTTTCTCTTGTAGTGCTAAATTTACTTCATCAACTCCAATGCTTTACTTACTTCTGTCACAGGGAATTTACAAACCTTGTTTTGACATACGTAGATCATTGTTTCTCCCTCTTGTAATTTGTCTTTGAGTAGGGCAAGAGTTCCTTCATCAGTTCCTCCCAATATAATGGCATTAGATAAATAACTAGTGTTAAATTCTTTCGCTTTTGCAACTGCATCAGGTCCCACAATCGCTACTTCGTAAGTAGGATTGATAAGGTCTCCATGAAGCTGTAGCCAATTAGAGTAGTAGTCAGTAGATTTTGTTGCTTCTATCTGAGGTAGCATGTTATTGAGCATCTGCTTAGCTTGTGCTTTATACTCTTTATTGTCAAAGTATAATCCTATGGCGTATAAGTTACGAGCCATCATAGAGTTAGATCCTGGGATTACATTGTCTGCTAGTTCTTTCTTACGAGCGACTAAGTCTGCATCTTGATTGGAAGTATAGTGAAACATTTGATTCTCGGGATCCACAAAATGTTGCGTTGTATATTCAGTAAGTTGTCTTGCGAACTGTAAATATGATTCATCTAGAGTGACCTGATATAGATTAGTAGCTGCTTTTATTATTGTAGCATAATCATCTAAAAATGCATTAATTGCAGATTTTCCATCTTTATAATTGCGATAAAGACTACCATCTTTTTTGACCTGTTTATTCTGGATAAATTTCATCGCTCTCTTTGCTTTATCTAAATAGGATTGATCACCGAAAGCTTTGTGCGCTTCTACGAGTCCGTCTATCATGAGTCCATTCCAACTAGTCAACACTTTATCATCCGTTCCGGGTCTGACACGAGTATCTCTATGAGCCATCAATATGGGGTGGTAGCGCTGAAGTATTTCATCTAGCTGTGCGTGATTGATCTTATTTTTATGAAGTATCTTTTCAGCGTCATCAGTTACATAAAGTATGTTTGTATTCTCCCAGTTACCTCCGGACTTGATCGTATAGTATTCACTAAATATTTTAGCGTGATTGGGGTCAGTGATTAAACTATCAACTTCAGTTTGGCTCCAAACATAGAATTTCCCCTCTTCACCTTCACTGTCTGCATCGAGAGATGAGTAGTATGCTCCAGCGTCATCAAGTAACTCTCTTTCGGCAAATGCAATAGTCTCTTCTACGATTCTCTTGTACTCTGGATTTTTAGTCACTTTGTAAGTATTTGAATATAAGTTGATCAACTGACCATTATCGTATAGCATCTTTTCAAAGTGTGGGGCTAGCCATTCTTCATCTACAGAATATCGTGAAAATCCTCCACCCAATTGATCATAAATACCTCCAGAGGCCATTTCATCAAGTGTAAGGACAATTCCTTCCAAGGCTCTTTTGTCGCCTGTCATTGCATGATATTTAAGTAGTAGATCAAAGTTGTTAGGCATAGGGAATTTTGGAGCACCTTTTCGACCACCTTTATTCCAATCTATTTTGTCGATTAGATTATTAGTGCTTTTTGAGTAAGCCTGTAAATCATAATTCTGTTCTCCAGTATTGATTTTTATTGCATCTCTAGAAGCTATTCCCTGAGTGATTTTCTGTGCTGAATCTTCTAACTTGGCCTTGTCATCTTTATATATTTTTGTAAATTGATTAAGTATATCAGTCCACTGATCTTTAGGGAAGTATGTACCTGCCCAAACAGGACGTCCATCAGGCATGGCAAAGGCATTTAGCGGCCATCCACCTCGACCAGTGATTAGTTGACAGGCTGTCATATACACATCATCTACATCCGGACGCTCCTCTCTATCCACCTTAACGGGTATAAAGTTTTCGTTCATAATACGAGCTATAGTAGTATCTTCAAATGACTCATGCTCCATCACATGACACCAGTGACATGCGGCATAACCAATACTGATGATCATCATCTTATCCTCTGCTTTGGCTTTCGCTAATGTCTCCTCATTCCATGGATGCCAATCAACAGGATTGTGAGCATGTTGTAATAAGTAAGGGCTGCTCTCATTGACGAGGTTATTAGTATACTCGTGATCATCTTGAGAGTTGTTGCTCTGTGATGATTTACACGAATAGAATGTAACTACAAGAGTAAGAATTGCGATATATCTTAACATGGTATGCTATATGTCTGATTATGAATGGTAAATGTAGCTAATTATGCTTGTTGAATTGTTACTATTTCAACTCTTAGGAAGTCTTTAAGCTTTGTCAAATATCACTTTTCTTTAATTTGGCACCTCTGTATATTGAATTGATGAATTCGTAGAAGCAAGATGATTTTTTATATAATAAATATGATATTCGTACTTTTCAAAATATCAATAGTTTACGTGTATGTTGTATAACGCGATATTTTCAATAGAATTAAATAATAAACATAGTTTTGTAGAGACTCTTGTTTCTAATTGAACTCACATTCAAGATAGGTACAATCGCTAATGATTTTGTAGCGCATATGAGAAAATTCAAACATAATCTTAAAGACACAACAATAGAATCAAAATTGGTAGCTTTGCAACATCAGATTAAGAGCAAAATAAAATTTGGTGATTGCATTTATGTTTAAAGTGAAGTTCAAGTAAAATCAAAATTAACCCAATTCGTATTCTTTTCTAATCGAGATCTACTTTACCGACTTCCTAATTCCAAAGATCACCAAAGTCCCCAATAAAATCTTTGCAACAGCTCCTGCCCAATAAGGTGTTACGCCTAAACTAAAGGCAGATTGAGTCCCAATATGAAATGCTAAAACTGCAAATCCAACAAATAGAATTATAGCAGTTCCTAAGACATTACCATGTATAATACTTAGTAAAGATCTACTATCTTTATATCCTCGTGTAGTACTCACAGAGAATGTTGCAAGAAGAAAGCCCCATAGATATCCAGCTCCACTTCCAGTTAATTTGTCCATTCCATATTCACCGTCAGCAAACACAGGTAGACCAAACGTACCTAATGCTAGGTAACTTACAATAGCGATTAATGCCTCCCATTTTGGAAGTAACATTGCGGATACTAACACAGCTAAAGTCTGACCAGTAATCGGAACAATTTGGTCAGCGATATTGAGATCAAACGAAACGCGTGCCGCAGCAGCTATTGTGATAGTGGCCAGTAGAATTCTTAATATAGATTTCATCTTTTATTTATTTAAACTATGAGTTTGAGAAAAGTGATTAACTTCATAATTTACTTCATTATATATCTCTTTTACTAAAGCTATACCAAGCTATACCAAGAAACAATATAGTGTATAATATACTTCCGATGATGGCTCCATTATTAGAAACTAATAGTCCAAAGTCGTATTCGTTTTTGATAAATTTATCTCCTAAATTCAGGAACGGGTTAGGCATCAAATCCTCAATTATATTCATAGGCCACCACTTCATCGCCTCATGTGGCCAAGCCCATACTTGTATGTACCTCAATACAACTTCAAGCATCATGACATATACGAGATAGAAGAAAATGGCCAATCCAGATTTACGCATAGTAAACCCAATCAGCAAAGCGAAACTCATATATCCCATACACATCAAGAAGTATCGGAATGGACCCCAGTTGCTATCCATCATCAATTCCAAATTATAACCATCAGTGTGAATAATGCCAATAATTACTGTAGAAATAATATATATGAGTGTGGCAAAAGCACTGAACGTTAGTATTGTATATACCTTACCCAAAAAATAATCTTTCCTGTTGAGCCCATTGATGATACTCTGTCTCATTGTTTTAGATGCTACTTCGCTTGTGATCATATAGATCACAACAAATCCTAAAAAAAATGAAGTTAGCCAATTGCCAATGTACCCCATGTAATCCCATATCGTTGGAAATTCAAAAAACACATTACTACTAGGTAGGAAATCAGGCGTAGATTTAAATATTTCCTTCGCTACCAATATCAACGTTGGAGCTAGTATGATGTAAAACAATGTAAGAATGCCTACTACACTGTTTTTTCTAAATTTTTTATATTCTAATGATAATAATCTAAACATATCATAATCGTTTTTACTCTAATTGGAAATGTGATTTTGTCTAGGACTCTCGTAATATTGAATTACTGTTCCTTAGTGATCTCTAGGAATTCATCTTCCAAACTTTGTTTCTTACTGACTAGATGTGTAAGTAATAATCCTTGTTGGAATGATTTAGCATTAAGTTCGGCTACATTTTGATCCTTTGATAAATTACATTCTATAAAATTATCACGCTTCACCACATTACGTATATAAGGCAGGCCGAGCAACATATTTTCTAGTCTCATCATATCCTCTGCAGCTATATGTACTTGTGCGTCATTGTTGAGCAAAGCACCGACTTCACCTGTCTTACGGAGTATACCATCCTTGATTATGGCCACATGACTACAGATTTTTTCTACTTCATCGAGTAAGTGACTCGCCATGATTACAGTATTACCGTTCCTAGCCACTCTAGTCAGTACATCTCTCACTTCTGATATACCCTGGGGATCTAGCCCATTAGTAGGTTCGTCAAATATTAGAACCTTCGGATTTCCGATAAGTGTAGCGGCTATCGCTAATCGCTGCTTCATACCAAGTGAGTAGGAATGGAATTTGGATGTTTTACGATGTGCTAGATTTACCTGCTCGAGTATTTCGTCGAAATTGGTCTGCTTTATATTTTTTATATGCGCTACGATTTCAAGATTGTCCACTGCATCGAGGTATGGATAGAAGTTCGGAGTCTCTAATATAGCTCCGATATACATTCTATGCTGATCACCATATTGTCCATCAAACCATTCATAAGTACCCGAATCATTGCCTAATATACCTAGTATAATTCCGAGGGTGGTAGTTTTGCCGCTTCCATTCGGTCCCAAAAGTCCATAGATATTGCCAGCTTCAATCTCAAGATTGAGATTGTCTAGAGCTTTGACCTTTCCATATGTTTTGGTTAATTTATTTATTGATAATACTGACATAAGTTATTTGTTGGTGGTTTTGATATTGAAGTGACTTACAACTTCAATGTAATCTAGTAATAATTGAATAGGTGTTGTTCCTATTGCTACCAATTATAAGATTTGATAGACGAAAGAATGAGGATGCCACACTATAGATGACAATCCAACATCAAAAAATTAGTACCTTTCTGATATGGATAGACAATAGAAAGTGGAGTTCAGATCAGAACTTTTTAGACATTTGGATGCATTTAATTTAGATGCCATAATGGCTCCATCAGGATCTCCTGCATGGAAGACAGATCACGCCAATGGCGATAAATTTACACTTGGAAGTTCATCCCCAGCGGCAATTTCTGGCTATCCGAGTATAACAGTACCGATGGGTTATGTGGACGAGTTGCCTGTTGGCCTATCTATATTTGGACGTCAATGGAGTGAAGGTGAATTGATAGATATTGCTTATCTCTATGAACAAGCAACTAAGCACAGAAGGGCACCTAAATATATTGAGAAGTAGAATCAATGCATAATCTATTATAAGACCAAAATGGACACCTAATTAAAATAAGCGATAGCCATATTTTATTCTGATTTGTGTCCTTTGAAAGGATTGCAGGATACCAATCAATAGAAATCGAAGGTTTATTATTATTTAGAACTAGATATAATAATAGTATATGGATGCTAAATTATAAAGTTTAGAAATGATTATATTCTAATATGATGATCTAATCTTTTTTAGGTCTAATATTAGGCTTTCCACTATTTCCTCTTGGTCCACGTCTTTTGTTGTTGCCACTAGATCTACTAGATCCACCGCTTTTCCCACGACTATTTCCTCCACGTCCTGACCCTCCACGGTTTCTGTCTCTTCCACCATGTCTTCCAATACCACCTCTTACTTTAGGTCTAAATTTAGGATCCCATTTTGGGCTTTGACCCATTTCTTTGGGTATCTCTAGTTTATGGATTACAGTATCTATCAATTCTTCGATCTTACTGAAGTCATGCATTCCATCTTCACTTATAAGAGTGATTGCCACTCCCGTAGTATCAGCTCTGGCAGTTCGACCTACACGGTGAACATAGTCAGCTGCTTCTCCAGGTACATCATAGTTGACTACAAGATTGATGTCTGCAATATCTATACCCCTACTGATTACATCGGTGCCGACTAGGATTCGAGTGCGCTTAGCTCTAAAATTAGACAATACTTTTTCTCTAGTCTCTTGAGTCAGATCAGAAGAGATGCTTTCTACATTATGCCCTTGTCTTTTGAGGCTTCTATGAATATCAGCTACTTTCTTCTTAGTAGAAGAGAATATGATGATCGACTTATATGCCGGTTTGTCTTTGATTAATTTATCAAGGAGCATTGTCTTATGCGTATCATTGACAAGGTAAGCTGCTTGAAGTACTCCAGCTGCTGGTTTGCCTATAGCTACATTTACTTCCTTAGGATCTTTGAGTATCTTTTTAGCGAATTCACGGATCTTTGGAGCCATCGTGGCAGAAAACATTAGTGTCTGACGATCTTTTGGTAGCATATCTATTACCTTCTGTATATCTTCACGGAAACCCATGTCGAGCATACGATCTGCTTCATCGAGTATCAGATATTTAAGATCTTTCAGTGTAATGAATCCCATATTCAAATGAGACATCAGTTTTCCTGGTGTAGCTATGATGATATCTGTCTGTCGTTTGAGTGCTTTTTTCTGCTGTTCCCAATCTGCTCCAGAACCTCCACCATACACAGGTATAGAGGTCACAGGGGCAAAGTATGCAAACCCTTGGAACTGCTGGTCTATCTGCAACGCCAACTCTCTAGTGGGCACTATGATTAGTGCCGTAGTGTTCTTTGACTTATTATTGATCACCTTATGCATGATCGGCAATAAAAAGGCTGCAGTTTTACCAGTACCTGTTTGAGCACATCCTATGATATCGTTACCCTCCATAATAAGAGGCATGGCTTTCTCTTGTATTTCGGTCGCTTCTTCGTATCCCATGTAAGATATCGCTTCCAATATCCCATCATCTAACCCAAATTCTGTAAACTTCATATATGTATTTTCTTCTATATAAGCTGCTAAGGTACTTAATTTATAGTAGCAGCTCTCTACTCACATCTAACAGTGTACGTATTTACAGCTAAGGGACTACAGTTTGAAGGTGATCGGCAATGTAAATTGCACTTTTACCTTTTGCCCTCGTTGCTTACCCGGGATCCAAGTAATCTCATCCTTCATCTTTTTTATCACTTCCAAGGCAGCATCGCCACATCCGCTTCCAGGATCACGTAATAATTTTAATTCTTGCAACTTGCCCTGTTTGTTGACTACAAATTGAATAATTGCTTTTCCCTGTACGCTACTTTCTCTTGCGTCCTTTGGATATTTCAGATTCTTACCTATAAACATTGATAATTTGTTATTCGAGCATTCCTTAAGCGCGTCCTTACTTAATTTTTTTTCTTCGCAGCCAGGAAATCTTGGCATTTCTTCTACAACCTTGAATATTTCATTATTCTCTTTATATCTATGTTGGTTTTGTTCCGTTTGTGCGTAAATACTGAATGCAAGCAATGTAAGGGCTATTGATAATGTTATATTTTTCATTTGTATGAATTTTATGTGTTGAATAATATTGGATGGTTGTTTATTGAGACTATATTTTAGATGCTTTTAGTTGAATAATTGGTATGATCACTTCTATATTCAATCATAGAGTTGCTACATTTTAACTTAAATACATATTTTGTTGAATTGGTATTCATATTTCAATTCTAGCCATTTTACAGAGAGGAATTGATGTGCAGAATTATTAATAGTTTTACTCTAAAGCTAGATGCAACACCAATTTAGGTATTTACTTTTATTTTTGGATATCTAAGAAATACGAAAAAATGGATTTAATAGTTGAATACTTTACTAATATGCCTACTACACATAGATCACTATTGTTGGTAGGTGGCCTTACATTTTTCTTTCTCATGGAGAATGCCTTTCCCTTCTTTAAACAAGATTATAACAAATGGAGGCATTCAGGGATGAATCTCTTTTTCACATTGACTACGGTTTTAGTCAATTTTAGTATGGCCTTCTTGTTGGTAGCAAGTACGTTATGGGTTACCGATAATGAATTCGGATTGATCAGTTGGTTGAATGTACCATTATGGGCCCAAGTAATTTTTGGATTGATGCTCATGGATCTTTTAGGAGCATATCTAGCGCACTGGGTACAACATAATGTAAAATGGATGTGGAAGTTTCATATTATTCATCATACAGATCAGCATCTTGACACGACTTCGGCTAACCGTCATCATCCTGGGGAAAGTATAATTAGATTTACATTTACGATTCTCGCAGTTTTTGTTGTAGGGGCCCCAGTTTGGTTGATCTTTTTTTATCAGTCTGCTTCTTTGGTAGCAACACAGTTTAATCATAGCAATATGAACATCCCAGAAAAGTTAGATACTGTGCTAGCTTATATTATCGCAACACCGCGAATGCATAGAGTACACCACCACTATAGAGAACCATATAGCAATACTAATTACGGCAATATTTTCTCTTTTTGGGATCGCATATTTGGAACCTTCACAAGAGTGGATAATGATAAATTAGTCTATGGTTTGGATACACACATGCACGTAAAAGAGATTGAAAGCATATGGGAATTACTAAAGATTCCATTTGTGCCTTATCGTGATAGAATTGAGTATGACAAGGAAGAGAAATTATAAACTTTTCCTTTAGCTACAGGCTCCTAAATTTATATTACCGAAACAATTGATATAATTTCGATTCATTGGTAACGTCTATTTGATCTAATATTATTATAATAATTCATGATATTGAGGTTCATTCTTTTGACTGTATCGTTGAACACCTAGAAATTCTAAATTAAAATCTGGATATTCGGAAAGAGAAGATGTAAGAGGATAATGCAGTAACGTCATTCTTGATGGAGTGCAGCAATAGCTTTAATAAATATAAAATGAATTCCCATAGAATTCGTGATCTATGAAGCCTATTATTTAATATTAAAAAAAGCTTCGCAGGATTAAGTTGAATCATAAAAAAGCGTTAATTCACCGATTTTGGTCGCCAAATTGAAACTTTAGGTATCAGAATTCTATTTTTACACATGAAAGCCTGACAAATAGGTTACTAATTTGAATTATAATCAATAATAACAATAATGAAAAAGCACTTATTAAGTTTACTCCTACTCGTAGCTCCAATCGCACTGATTACAATCAATGCTCAGAAAACTCTTGACCAAGGAACAATCAAGATGGAAATCACTAAAGTAGGGTCAGAAGATGCCCAGACAGCTCAGATGCTGGAGATGATGAAGGGAACATCGTTTACAATTATATTTAAAGGAGAAGAAAGTATTACTAAGACTAGTATGATGGGCGGTATGGTAAATACTGATATCAAGATGGATAAAGTTTCTGGCAAATTTGATATGTATATGGATATGATGGGTCAAAAGATGTGGATCGAATCTACTTTAGAGGAAGCAAGTAAATCGCAGGGTCAAGTAAAAGCTGTGGTTGAAGCTGTGAAATCTGATACTAAAGACATACTCGGATATAATACATATAGAGTTAATATTAAAAACGCTGATACTCCAGAAATGAAAATATCCGCTTATGTAACAGAAGATGTGAAGGCACCAGCGAATGGAATTCAAGGATTGCAAAGCGTAGATCTACCAGGATTTCCACTGATGGTAATTATGGAATCTCCTCAGATGTCTATGACAATGGAGACTAAAGAGCTTTCAGACAAAATGGATGAGTCATCATTGACTGTAGACACTGGTGGATATAAAAAAATGACTATGGAAGAATTTCAAAAATCCATGGGTGGAATGGGTGGAGGAATGGGTTTCTAAGATTCCTTATTCCACCTTAGTTAACAACGAATAGGTTAGGATATATAAGAGCTTGCATCAGTAATGATTCAGGCTCTTATGTAATTTAGGATTTGAGGGATAAAATCATTAATAAAACCCACCTTTCCAGGACTCTCCATCTTGTCTAATTATTTGATGGTATGCAATAATCAATATGTCAAGCCAGTATTATAGGGAGATACAGAAATCACTATTGCTCCCCATTAATCATATCTTTCATAATCAATACAGTTTCTTGCAGATACACGTCCTTATGAAGGCCTTTGAGCCAATCTTCATTACGTGCAATCCGACTGCTATCAGCTTGGATGTAGTCTAAGTCTATAGCTAAATTCGAAATAGATAACCCATCGATTGGATTCTTCATGATATTATCGTACTTCTGAGCTCTTGCTTCTCTTTCAGCGAGATACGCCTTGTAACCCTTGAGAGATAATGGCACATCAGAATCGTTTTCTACTTCTTTGATATATTGGGCATTGTCATCTATTAGATTGAAAATATTGCTTGCTGCTACACGCTCACTACTATTTTGCTTTAAGGTATTAAGATCTGGAAGTTGATATACATTCTGTTGATATTTTACAGGATCTATTTTTGACCATTCTAGAGCATTATCGTATTCTTTTTCGCCTACATTCACATAGCTAAAGTTATCTGGCAGTATAATGTCTGGTATGATTCCCGTCAGTTGATTTGATCCTCCGTTGATTCTGTAAAATTTTTGTGTAGTCATCTTCACTTGGCCAAGAGGCTTCAGATCAGAAGAACCATTATAGACTCTATCAAGATCATAGAAACCTTGCACTGTTCCTTTTCCAAAAGTAGAATTACTTCCTACGATAACCGCTCTACCATAATCCTGTAATGCTCCTGCCAATATTTCTGAGGCTGAAGCACTGACCATATTAGTCATGACGATCATCGGTCCATCATATGAAACGCTGCTATCGCGATCTTTATAGACACTAGCTTTTCCATCACCGCTTTTTACTTGTACGATAGGTCCTTCTTCTATAAAGAGACCTGACATATCTATTACATCTTGGAGTGATCCTCCACCATTCCATCTGAGGTCTAGTATAATTCCATTTACATTTTGTGCGTTAAGTTTTTCTACTTCTTTCTTGACATCTTCAGCACAACTATTTTTACCATCGAAAGTAGAGTAAAATACTGGCAATGATATAAATCCGATATTCTTTACATCTTCAAAGTCCACTACAACAGATCTAGCAAAAGATTCGTCTACGATCACTTCATCACGTTCAATAGTGATCACTAAAGTCTTTCCACTTTTCTTACGAATGGTGAGATGCACATTAGTACCTTTTTTACCTCGGATGAGCTGAACTACATCATCGATGCGCATTCCAGTTAAGTCTGTAGGCTCTTCTTCGTCATCTTGTCTTACTTGCAGAATTTTATCTTCTACGGCTAACTCTTTACCTTTCCATGCTGGACCACCTACAATTACAGTCGACACTTCGGTAAGATCGTCCTTGACGAATAGTCTAGCTCCAATACCTTCCAATCGTCCTCCCATCTTGAGATCAAAGTCTTCTTTAGCTTTTGGGCTGTAATAATCAGTGTGAGGATCGTAAGTATGGGTCACTACATTCAGGTAGGCTTCGTATCTATCAGAACGGCGAATATCGTCCAATCTTTTAAACCAATCGTCAAACATTTCCTTTGAGTTCTTTGTAGCTTTCGCTAGCAATTCTTCATCAGTTTTTTCTTTGTCAAAAGGATCGTCACTCTTATTTCGATCTGAGAGGTAACTTTCATATCTAGTGACTACATGGTAAGTTATATAATCCGTCCATCTTTCTGCTAGTTCGGCCTCGGTACTAACATATTCAGTCTTTTCGCCATCTAGTTCTAATGTCTTACTAGAGGTGATTGAGATTTCTTGATCAATAATAGATTGATACACTCTCTGAGCTCTTTTAATACCACTTTCCATAAGTGTATTAGTCAGATTAAAAAACTCAAATGTCGTAGCGTCTATTTGTTCATCGATACTATTTTTGTAAATAGCTAGCTGCTCTACCTCAGAGCCCAGCAAAAAACGCTTACTACTATCCATACCATCTAAGTATTCTTTGTATATCTCTTGCGATAAAGAATCATCGATTTTTTGAGGAGCAAAATGCAATCTCTCCAATACGGCCATAAGTACTTGCAGAGTGAGCCTTTCTTTATCTTTATTGGCTTTAGGGAAAACGGCGGCGATGACAGCCACTGACGCTGCAAGTGCTAGGGTTATGAGTAGTTTGATTTTCATCTATTTGAATGTCTATAATTAAATATAACGGTCTGACCTCTTGATATAGTTTATTAATACGAAGTTAAGAAGTTCTGATGTAGGGAACAATGAATGCTAATACATCGTTGCGATATATGAAGTTTATTATAATTAAATTATGAATTTACGTCAAGTTATCATTTTTATGCTTTTGTCATGTGGTATAGATGCTTATGCCCAAACCTATCAAAATAATAAAGAGTCCAATGCTGAAGTAGCACAGTATATTGAAGAAAAATACATTGAAGGAGATGATTACTCTAGAATGCATCTTCAAGAACTGTATCTACATCTTATCGATCCTACGAGTGCTTTGGAGCGCAATCTGAAGAGTCAGTATTTGGGTTTTGGCATAGATTATCTGCTGCAGATATCGAGTGATGCTCCGGGTTTTATTGGGATGGGAATTGATTACACATATCTTGAAAATGCTAGATTGAATACTGTAGATTTGATAGATGGATTTCCATTTGACCATAGTACTTCGACTTCGATGGGTAACTGGACTGCTATATATCGACATTACTTGGGTGATAATATTGTAGGACTTCAGCCTTTTGTGGAAGGTAGGTTAGGGTTGAGTGCTATGTGGACAAGCACTTCGGTGACATCTAATGAAGATGTTGATTTTTCAGAATTCGAATTCAATAATTTTGACGCTTCAGTGAGCTACTCCTATAGAGCTGGTGTACATTACGCGGTAGATGATGCTCTCTATATCACGGGTAAAGTCGGATATATTAGCTCATTATCTACAGAATATGATATTAGAGATTCTAATTTGGTAGGAGAAAGTTCATCCTATGACTTTTACTCTCGAAAGACTAGTACAATAGATGCCATTAGATATGATCTAGGTGTTACCTTTGCGTTTTAATACTCCTTCAGCTATATGTACCATAGGAGGATTTTTTTTACAATACTAATTAGTCCTAGTAGATCAACAGTACTAATACTCTATTGATCACATACATAGACTCACAGCAGCATCGATGAGCGATACACAAGATTATAACGAACTCCACGAACTACAGACAATGACTGTAGATAAAGGTCAAGGACCTATCCGTATAGATAAATTTCTAATGGCTCGCATGGAGCAGATGTCTCGTAATCGTCTTCAGAATGGTATAGCTGACGGTCTTATCACGGTCAATGACAAACCAGTAAAAACAAACTATAAGGTGAGACCTCTAGACGTTATCAAAGTATATCTGACAGAAGCGCCTAGAGATAGAACTATATTGCCAGAGGAAATGGATTTAGATATCATCCATGAAGATGAAGATGTCATGGTAATCAATAAGCCTCCAGGGCTTGTAGTACACCCGGGCGTAGGAAACTATAGTGGCACATTAGTAAATGGTTTGGCTCATTATTTTCAAAATCATCCTCTGCCACTAAAAGAAGGCAATGAAAATGATCGTCCTGGTCTTGTACATAGGATAGATAAAGATACATCAGGCCTAATGGTGATAGCTAAGAACGAGAATGCTATGACAAACCTAGCAGCTCAGTTTTTTGATCACACTATAGATCGAGAATATCTTGCATTGGTATGGAGTTGTCCAGATCCAGAGGTAGGAACTATAGATGAGTATATTGGGAGACACCCTAAAGATCGTATGCTGATGACGGTCTCTGAAGATGAGGATTTTGGTAAGAGAGCTATTACTCATTACGAAGTGATTGAAGACCTATATTATGTATCATTAGTCAAGTGTAAACTAGAGACAGGTCGAACTCACCAGATCCGTGTACATATGAAGTATAAAGGTCATCCACTCTTCAACGATAAGAGATATAGTGGAAACGTAATTCGTAAAGGAACTGTTTATAGCAAATACAAGCAGTTTGTATTCAATTGCTTTGACATTATGCCTCGGCAAGCACTGCATGCAAGAATATTAGGATTTACGCATCCGACAACGGGAGAGAGATTATACTTTGAGCAGCCTCTACCAGATGATTTTGCCGGCGTACTAGAAAAGTGGAGGCATTATGTAGAGTATAAAAAGTGATTCTGACAGTAGATAACGTTTAATTTATAAGAGTCAGATGTAAGAAACACTCAAGATAATATTTGATAAATGGTTAATCTGAAAAATGATTTTGCGTTAAGGAAGAGTTTTTTTTGAGAAGTGCTTAGATCAAAAACATTAACCATAAATGTGATAAACAGAGATTATAAAAATGATTTTGATCATTACGGCAGTGGATGTTTTGAGAAACATTTAGATCAAAAATACCCGTGACAAATGAGTTAAGTGATATGGATCAAGTGGGCAGTATCCTTCAAAATCTGTTAAAAAGAAATAAAAATAATGAACCTAAAAGATAGAATCAAAGCCTTGGTCGAATTGTCTAAGGTTCTAAATAAAGATAACGAGGAACTGGCTGCTAAAGTACTTCAATCTAAATTGTACAATCAATGGTTTACTGAAGAGAATAGTTGGAAGTCGATAGAGGCAATCAAAACTCAATTTTTAGATGAATCTATTTTAAATGATTGGACGTCAAAATATCAGATCAAAGACCGAAGTGACATCAAAAAAGTAGGTCTTGTTCTCGCAGGAAATATACCTTTGGTCGGATGGCATGATATCATGTGCTGTTTTGTGGTTGGACATAAATCATTAATCAAATTATCTGATAAAGATAAATTTCTTACACCATTTTTCATCAAACAACTCGAAGCGATAGATAGCCGTACATCTCAATATTTTGAGATAATAGAAAGACTCAAAGACTTCGATGCAGTAATAGCTACAGGTAGTAATAATACAAGCAAATACTTTGAGCATTACTTCGGTAAGTATCCGCATATTATCAGAGCCAATCGAAATGCGATAGCCGTACTCACAGGTAAAGAGACTGATGAAGAAATCAAGAATCTAGGAGCAGATATATTTGAATATTTTGGTTTGGGGTGTAGGAATGTATCAATGTGTCTCGTACCACAAGATCTCAACTGGGAACGATATCTCAACATCTGGCACGAAGGCTATAAGCAATATGCACAGCATAATAAGTATAAAAACAATTTTGATCATAATGTATCTCTATTCATCCTTAATAAAACTAAGTATATGATTAGTGGATCACTTATCGTTAAAGAGGATCCCTCTATTGCCTCTCGTATCTCTAGTATGCATTATCAATGTTACAACACTCAAGAGGGTCTTACAGTATATTTGACAGACAATAAGGATCTCATTCAATGTGTGGTTTCTTCTAATGAAATCGAGGGTATTGACACATTCAGATTTGGATATGCTCAGCAGCCCAAGATTAATGATTATGCTGATGGAGTAGATACGATGAATTTTTTGACAACTATATAAGCTGTGGCATTATGAACAAACAAGAAAAAGCAGACGATATAGCTCGTATCTTAGAAGAATTGTATCCAGTGATCCCTATACCCCTGGATCATACAGATCCGTATACATTATTGATAGCCGTATTGCTCTCTGCTCAATGCACAGACAAGCGTGTCAATCAAATAACACCTCTTCTATGGGCGATGGCAGATAATCCATATGACATGGTCTCACATAGTATTGAGGAGATCAAAGCGATCATTAGACCTTGTGGACTTTCACCAGCAAAATCAAAGGCGATTTGGAATCTATCTCAGATACTGATCGATGAGCATGGAGGCAAAGTCCCACAAAGCTTTGAAGCTTTAGAACGTTTTCCTGGGGTAGGGCATAAGACTGCAAGTGTGGTAATGTCACAAGCTTTTGGTGTGCCTGCATTTCCTGTGGATACACATATACAGAGACTAGCTTATAGATGGTGTTTGAGTACAGGAAAGAATGTAGATAAGACAGAAAAAGACCTTAAGAGGTTGTACGATGAAAGACTTTGGAATCGTCTACACTTACAGATTATATTTTTTGGGAGAGAATATTGCCCAGCAAGAGGGCACGACTATAAAGTATGTCCAATTTGCAGTAAGTATGGCCGTAAGTCATTATTCAATTAATATCTGTTTTGACCTGTAGGGGTATAAAAAAAGGAATATCAATTTACAAAGTGATATTCCTTAGGGGTTGATTTTAACAGTTATAGTTACTTGTGTGATTTAAGTATCAACATCTACTATACGTATAACAAGCACCATGCCATATTACTATTTTCTATAATATGTTCTGTTTTTTTATTTGGCAAATAGGTGAGGACTAACTTTGTAGTATCTCATTAATACTATTTTGCAGAGCATTGATATCTCTGAGCATGTTGGGTATTTATTTTTCGATTGCAAGTACTTAACGCCTTGTCTTATCAAATGTAGATTCGACATTATTGAGGGCATTTTTGATTTTACGCTGTATTACCCAATCAGATATTAAATTGTCAAAAAATATAGGGATAAATCTACCAAAACCGTCCAGCTTGATATACAGTTGTGTCTGCTCTATGTTGACATCTATTAGCTCTCTATCAAATAATTTTAGTTTGTGCTTCGCTTGTTGTGTGGCATTCTTTGCTCTATTTATCGCATTGTGTTTCATTTGAGAGTAGTACGTACTCTGATTATTCATAATATCCCAATTACCACAATGCTCTGCATCTTTGAGGTTTTTGATGACTTCGTCTATTGCTCTAAGGGCAGCATCTCCAGCAGAACTGCTTGATTTAGTTATGCTAACTCACTTTGCATATTACCCATTTCGCGATGAATATCCATTATCCACCTAATATGACGATCATTGCTATTAAGTATCTCTTAAAGACACTGTTTTTTGAGTTGTTCTATTTTGGTCTCAAGGCCTCCTATCTCTTGTACTTTGCTGTTTATTATTTTATATTCATATTCTAGTATTTCGATGTCTTTTTTGAGCTCTTTATGCTTAATAGATACGGTGAGATATTCCTGTCTTTCTTTCTCTAGTTGTTCATCTTGGGATCCTAGTAGCTTATAGAATACTGAGGTAATCCTCATTTTCTCCAACTCTTCCATGTTTTGTAGATTAATTATAAGCTGATCCTCTAATTTATATAGCTTAGTACATCAGTTCTCTAGCTCCGTAATTGTGATGGAGTGGTGTTTTTCTATAGAATTGAACTTCTTGATTTCGGCTATAGTATCCTGTATTTTCGCTTGAGTGCTAGTCATAAGGTATCAATTTTATAATTATAGACAAATTGCCGAATTTGTTCGTATTTTTAATCCTCTATATGGTATATAAATGATCTATATCGTAGGTGAGTTAGCACTTATTTATTGTACTGCTCAATTTTGTAAATGATTTTATGATTAAGAGGCATAACGGGATAGTAAATCGGTCAATTTCGAACGCCAAGTTGAATGATCGTCTACTACCAATATGTTTTAAGATACTGTTTGTTGGTGAAGACGTGATAAAAAGCGAGTTTTTAAGCAGCATACTGTCCTCTAATGGGCTCTATACTTTAGGAAATAATAAATAATGGCACCCCTAATTCTGAACAGCTTGACAGAGAAGGATCTATTACAGCAATGTCTAGATGGGGATCGTATAGCTCAAAAGCAAATATTTGAGCTATACGCGCCTAAGATGATGTCAGTATGCAAGCGGTACGGTAGACATCGTCTAGAAGCCGAGGAAATTATGCAAGATGGCTTTGTCAAGGTATTTACTAATCTTCACAAGTTTGAGTATAAGGGATCATTTGAGGGGTGGGTAAGGCGTATTATGGTCAATACAGCACTGAAGTTAGTATCCAAAAAGTCATTTAAAAATGAGCAAATTGGACTTGAGGGTTATCAAGAACGATCAGTAGAGCCCTCAGTTTATTCTAAGATGTCAGCCGATTACATGCTTGCATTAGTAGAAAAACTCCCAAAAGGATATCGTACAGTTTTTAACCTATCCGTATTAGATGGGTTAAGTCATAGAGAGATTTCTGAAGTATTGGGTATCAAAGAAAGTACAAGTAGATCTCAGCTAGTCAAAGCAAGGAATGTGCTGAAGAGTATGATTATTGAGTTGAATAAGATCGCTATGTAATGTAGCTAAATATATGAATGAACTAGATAAAATATTTCGATCCAAATTGGAAAACCAAACTGCTGAATATTCGGAGCAATCATGGGATAAGATCCAATCAAGATTGATGAAACAAAAGTCCAAACCTAGAAATTTTCTTTGGTTATGGACGAGCTTAGTCGCAGTCATAGTGGTAGGTGCAATATATCTATGGAGCAATGTAGATGATATTAAATCTGATTTCATCCAAGGTAATTCTAACCCTATGGTGGTCAATAACGACTCACATAATCAATCAATAGGTACTGGATCTACTAAAGGTAATTATACGATGACAACTCAACCCAATGAGTTAGGTACTGATAATAGTATTGATGTATTTGAGGAAGATTTATCACTATTAACGACATATGCAACTTTTAACCATCAAGTATCAACAGGAAGTAGAAATGAATCAAAAACAATAGCAAGAGAGCAGAATCTTAATTTAAATAATTCGGGGATACA
>Ga0228617_1000093_pt1 | contig 41669 bp, 74 predicted proteins | sample 18DmetaG_FD_190061 | JGI IMG/M metagenome (GOLD analysis project Ga0228617, IMG submission 190061) | Seawater microbial communities from Monterey Bay, California, United States - 18D | ecosystem: Environmental > Aquatic > Marine > Coastal | place: USA: California | collected 2016-10-20
GAAAACCTCTTTCAAGTTCGTCAAATAGTCTATCAAAGCCAATTGTGGCTCTATGGAAGTTAGGTAGGTCTAGGGTTGTTAGTCTTGTCATATGTTTTCTCCTTTAATAAGCAAGATTTTAATTTTAGCACCCTTTCGGCGTGCCACTGTATGTAAAAAAGAATCAGTCTTTTCTACACATTTATTTATCACTTTAAAGTGACAAATTTCATAAATTGGGCGTAAAAAATTATCCAAATGCATTAAACACTTGATTAACTTGCTGTGTACAACGTACAAATGTAGTACATTTAGGCATATCTTTAATGCGTTTTGCACCAATATATGTGCAAGTGGATCTTAGTCCACCTAGTATTTCTGTTAGTGTGTCTTGTACTTCACCTTTGTAAGGAATAGACACAAGTTTGCCTTCAGCACCTCTGTATCCATCTTTACGTGTACCATGTGTTGCCATTGCCGCATCTGAACTCATACCGTAAAACTCAACAAAGTTTTGTTCTTCAAATCGTGGAACATAAGTTCCGTTGTCTAACTTGTAAGCACCACCATTTGCAGTATGTTTTGTAATAACTTTTCCGCCACCTTCTTTGTGTCCTGCTAACATTCCGCCTAGCATTGTAAAGTGAGCTCCTGCTCCAAAGGCTTTACTTACATCTCCTGGATACACACAGCCGCCATCAGCAATAATGTGTCCACCAATACCGTTGGCCGCATCAGCACATTCGATAATGCCTGATAGTTGCGGAACACCAACACCAGTCATCAGTCTTGTAGTACATACTGATCCTGGACCAATGCCACACTTAACAATGTCAGCACCTTTGATAATAAGTTCTTCTGTCATCTCTGCTGATATAACATTACCAGCTATAATAGTTTTGTTAGGATATTCATCTCTAACCTTTGATATAAAGTCTGCATAGTTTTCATGATATGCATTTGCAACATCAATAGTAATAAACTTAATGTCTGGATACATTGCCAAGACCGCTTTCATAGTAGCATAGTCTTGAGCATCTTTATCCCAAATAACTCCTGTACCTGTGCAAACACTTAGGTACTTCATCTTAACACCTTGACTTTGTTCTTTCCAGTCATCTACTGAATAGTGCTTTCGCATAACAGTAATCATTTTGTGTTCTTGTAATACTTTAGCCATTTCAAATGTACCAACGCCGTCCATGTTACTTGACATGATAGGTACACCAGTCCATTCGTTTCCGCTATTATGAAACTTGAACGTACGAGTCAAGTCTACATCACGTCTACTTTCTAACTTGGACCTTTTAGGTTTGAATAGTACGTCTTTATAATCTAACTTAACATCTTGTTCGATTCTCATTGTTTAATTGCTCCGTAGTTAAATGATAGACTCACTCTATCGTTAGATGATTTATTAGTCTTGACTGCGTGAGGTTGCCAGCCGGGGAATACAAGAATATCTCTTTCTTGCGGTTGCATAGTAAGTCTTGTTCCTACTATGGGATTGTATTCTGCATCAGTAGGAACATAGTAGTCAGCGTCATCATCACGTACAAACTCAATGCCTCCACTGGTAGCATCAGGTACCTTAAGATATAAATTACCTACAAGCAAAGCATTTCTATGCTTATGCAAATTGTTATATGCACCTGTTGGATTAATGTTTAACCAGTAGTTCAACAAACTACACATTGGTAGTCCCATTTCTTTAGCAACGTTGTTTACCATAGTATCAAGATACTCTTGTAATTGTATACCTTTAGGAACGGGAAAAGCGAAACTCATTTCTTCTTCAGTGTCAAATGTTTGAAATCCATTACAGTCATTAAGTTTACCCATTGCATATTTTTCATACGCCATGTCTATAAGCCAAGACGTGTCTATGCTATCGGGCAACTTACTTTGCCATAATGGTGTTTCAAATAAATTACTTTTCTTCATCGCTAACTGGTTTTTGTCTTTCTGGTTGCCACATGTGTTGTGGTGATCCAACGCCATAGTTGAAACTTATACTATAACGTTCACTCTTACTCATATTACTGTTTACACTATGCTTTAGCCAACTTGGAAATAACAATAGCAATCCGTCTCTGGGTGCATAGGAACCCTTTGTACTTGTAAAGTGATTGTATCTATCCAGTGGTGGAATAAAATGTATTGCACTATCTTCTCTATGGAATTCAATGTTACCCATCTTGTCTGGGTCAATTACATTTGTGTAAAGTACGCCACTGATCAAACTTCCTTGATGGTCATGTAGTAAGTTATGATCCTTATGTCCGTTGATGTTGAACCACATATTGTTCATGTGCAATGGCGGAAAGCCTGCTTGTGTAGTTGCAATGCCAACTGCTTCATCAAGTTGTTTTTGAAACTTCATCATTTCAGGTGGGCATGTTTTATCATTAAAGAAAGGCCATTCAATGCTATTGCTTTGCCAACCTCCGGAGTTACTAATCCTTACACCTTCTGGGTTTGCATTACGCATTTGATCTGCATACTGTTTAAGCCAGGCAATGTCTGCACCTAAGTCTAATGTTGCCCAAACGATACTTGGGAACCATAAGTCTGCTTTTAATTCAATAGCCATATTCCTCTTTCCTTTTTGCGATCTTCTTAAGATGTCTTGCTCGACCTGCGGCCTTTGCCATCTTACGTTTCTCGCTTGGCTTTGTATAAGCCTGTTTATCCTTTAGTGTGAGTAGCACACCGTCCTCATTGACCTTACGTTTGAATCTGCGTAGGGCACCATTAATGTCCCCATTTCTAACTTCAACGTGTAATCCTTTATATTTCTTCTCGCCTTTATCATACCTCAAAGTACTTTACTCCTTCTGCTACTTGGGTCATATCATACACCTTGTTAACATTAATAATATTATACGGTATATGGTCGGTGTTTGTCAAGTAAAAAGTTTTGTTAAACTTCAACAACCACCCTTTTAGCCACTCAATTTTTTTTGAGTTGTCTAAGTTCACGTAAATGTGATCTACTATATTAGCGGCATTAATTAGCCACTGGTCGGTATCCTCTGGTACGTCTTCTTGATAAAGATATAAATTGATATCACTCTTAAAGTCTTTTGCAATATCATTAAATTGGTTTTTATCTACGTCACTTGGGTTAACAAGAAGTATGCTTGGATTATCATTTTGCAATGTATCCGGAGCAGTGATCAGATTCATTTTTAATTCTTTTCCCATGCAAGTACTTATTAGCGTCTTTTAAGGATGTCTTTGAAAAGTGATTTATCGCCTTGTTCTGCGTTTTGAGTGTAAGGCTCTATGACTTCGGTGTACTGGTCTTTCGGACCTGCTTGTTGCCTTCCTTTTTCATGTAATTGATTCCTTCCGGAGTTTTTTTTTGATCCTCTACTTCTGCACTGTAAAAGATTCTGTTCTTGGTGTCTGGAAGTTCTTTCTTTGGCTCTTCTGGATTCTTTTCTGCTTCTTCATTTGCTTTCTCTACCCACTCGTTCCATTTGTCTAAGTTAGAAAGTTCTTTAAGTGTTTCATCTTCAATTTGCTCTGCAACACTATCTTTAGGTAGAGTATTGTCTGCCTGTGCATACATATCGGCCCATTCTTCATTCTGTTCTTCGATAGCACGTTGTTCTTGTTCTTCTTTGAAGCCTTCCATTAAGAGTTCAGAAGTAGTCTTTTCTTTCTCTTTAGGTTCTTCAGGTTCAACAATTTCAGGTGGTTCGTTAGCATCGATTACTTTTGCTCTATCAAACTCGTAATTTTCTCTATGTGCTTGGTCCCATTCTTCATCTGTGTAACCAGGAGTGGGACTGGTTGGTGAATTATCTGGATCGGACTTTGGGGGCAAACTACCTCCGCCCTTTTGTTCTCTTGCCCAGTTAAATGTGTATTGTGATGCAATTAGTAGTAATACTGCAAGTGGGTCAAATACAAATATAATAACAATAATTACCCAACGTACTGCTTCTTCAAGTAAGTTGTTGTCTGCATTTTCGCCGTATATAAATTCTGCAATGTATTTGATTGGACCTACTTCTGCTTCTAATTTACGATACTCTTTCTCGTAAACAAATTTTTCTTCACGTACTTCATCAATCTTAACTTGCTCTAATTCAATAAACTTTTCAAGTTCTTCTACACGACTGTCAATGTCTACTGTCTTAGTATTTGCTTGATTACGTAACGTTTGTATTCTATCGTTAATTGCTTTAATGCTGTCTACATACTTGGCATCAATATCTGCAAGTACAGTTGTTAGATTCTCGTTGATCTTTCTAATTTCTCTTTGTGCTGAACTGGCAACACTTAATTCGTTTGCTTTTGCTTTTTCAACTGCTTCATCGTATTTTGTACCACCACCTAAACTGCCTTCGAATCTATCCTTGGCCGCTTTAATGTCTGCTTCTTTACGTATTTTGGCTTGTTCTAATCTATCGTTTTGTAGTTGTATTTGTTTGTCTGCATCTTCTCTGGCTGTATCTTTTTCGTCTTTGATCTGTGCATACAGTTCTTTGAGTGCAACTTGTTCTTTTTCAATTAGGCTGTCTACTCTAACATCTTCGCCCTTCATTAAGCGATCAAGTTCTGACTGCCATCTTGTAATTTTTGCTGATGCTCTGTTCTGTTTGTCGTCAAGTGTTTCTATAAGAGCAACTTGTTCTTGCGACATACTTGTTTGTTCAATATGTGCTTTAGATAAGAAACCAAAGATACCCATGCTTGTAATAAACATAAGAATGAATACTGCAATGGAGAGATAAGTCTTAAGCCACCAGGTAGCCTTGCTCCAATACCTGTGCAACCATACTGCCGTTACAAGTTTACCAACTTCAAGTGATACACCCATAACAATAATAGGGATAACGGCCGCGGCAAATATAGCCGCCAGTCCTGCTACGGAATAGTATATTGCTACTGCACTAATTGTTAATGCAGTTAAAAAGGTAATGAGTCCGAATATCATAGTTATCTCCTTAACGTAATATTTATCGTAGTTATAACCACAACATTTATGCTACTTTATCTAACAAAGCGCCATTTCGAACTTCCGTTCTTACATGCGGTTTCCTTAAAACTACGAACCTTTTGTTTGTAGTTTATTTGTGAAAGTAAAACTCTACAAAACCCTCCACCCATCGGATAAGTCATAACTACACTGACCTTACCATGTGTTGAATTGCTTTCTCCAATCCACTCGGTGACATCACCTTCTTGTAAATTGTCTAATGCAAAGAATACTGCTTGTTCTTGTAGCATCTGATCGCCTTCAGGAAGTTTGTATGCCTTCCATTTGGCAAAGTTTGCTACCATGTTTATGTATGAAGTGTTAGGTGAGTAACTTGTGTTAGCACTACTGCCTACAGAGTCGCTTACGTAGGTACGTTTAGTTGTGCCACAGGCCGCTAAACTAATACATAAACTTAGGATTAATAATCTCCCAACCACCATGTTCTCCATTCTCATCAAGTTTACGACATACAAAGCCACGTCTTTGTTCTTGCTTACCTGCAATAGTAACATAGTAATAGTGTGGCCTGCAACTGTCTGCAATGCCTGTTTTCACAATCATGTTGTTCTTTAGATTGGGTCTATCAGTACATTCGACTTTGGTTGAACTGCTTGTTTCACCGTTTGTGGTCTCAATAGTTTCGTCAGTATAACAATACTGAGGAGCCTTGGCCAAGTTCTTGGGTGCCGAACTACAGGCCCCAAGCATGATGAAAAAACAGATTACGAGTGCATATACAAAGATATTATACATAGTCTAACTCTTTGTCATTTTTGCTTGAGCGATTAAAGATTCAAATACATCTTTAGTCATCTTCACTCTCATAAATGTGTGATATTGATCACCCATCTTAAAAGTAAACTTCTCGTCTTCGAGTTGACGACTGATTGCAGTTTTATCTACAATGTGCTCAACATAAGTTCGTGTAACCTTGCCATTGTCTTTGATATCTACTTTCGTAGATGCTTTTATATTACTGTGTATTCTTTCAGCAACGCCTTTGTATGCGAAAGATTTTGCTTGTGCTACAGCCGCCTGGTCATTCCAAGACACACCTTTACCACAAGAATATACATAGTCAGTACCAAACCAGAATAAGAAACCTCCTTCTGATCCAATCTGTTTACACTTTGCATACCATTTAGGTTCTGCATAAGTGTCTCTTTCGGAAACAGTAGTCATTGTACTACAAGCACCCAACATGGATACGAGAGCAATGCCTAATACTGCATTTTTTAATACGCCTTTCATCTACTTGCCTTCCTTAACAAAATAGTGTGTGAAAGCACCTTTGATATTATCAAAGATACCAACGATTTGCTTTTTGTTATTTGCCGTTTGATCTTTAGCCTGTTGCCAACTATCTTTTTGGAACTCAACAGTTTTGTTATATTCGTTAATAACAAACTGTGATACCTTGTTGTTAACTGCAAAGTCTTTTGCGTTCTCAACATCTTTGATAATTGGATTATCATTTGCCTGTGTTGCGGCGGCAGAAACAATCAATGTTGCTACAGCCAATGTTGCCAATGTTTTCATTTTAGTCTCCTTGTTAGCCTATTCATTATCTTAACAGTATATACAACTCTATATAAAAAGTCAACCACTATTTTGCCAATTTGTTTTTAGCCAAAATGTTCTTGATTTTATTAACTTTCATTTTAACAAGTTTGGTATATTCTGGGTTTGTACTCCACTCGGACAACAAATCAATTTGTTTATCCAAGTCTATCTTACCTGAGTCTAATTGTTTTGCACGTTCAACTCGATATTCTTCGTATGCATGATACTCGTTTACATTACGAATCATATCTTTGACGCTATCGCATTTGGTTTTGTACTTCTTTACACCAAACTCTGCGTCAGGTAATTCTAATGGTTTCATTTGTGGTGCTTTTGGATCCCACGTCCTGTAACCAAATAAGTTATTGCCTTCTACTGCAAATCTACTTTTGCCATAGCCAGTTTCCAAAACTGCCATTGCTATAATAATCATCTTAGGAACACGTTGTTCATGTTCAATAGTCATGTTTAAAAAGTCCACACAACGTCCTACGCCACTAATGAATTCAATATCGTTTGTGTATTCAATGCTTGGTTGTACAAAACCAAATGCTTTCCATTCATTTTGAAATGAAGCCTTGGCTTTTTGTATAATGTTATTCTCTACCCAAAAATTAGGAAAGAAAGTACCTGCTCCATAACTACCAAGTCCAATTCCTATCATTAATATTATTACGAGTACAGGTTTCCGTACTCTATTCCAAAAGTGTTTTACAGTCTTTCCCATTTAGTTCCTTCGCATTTGTGCATATTCGGTTGCGGCCTTTTGTCCGTTCTTGTCATCATCGTCTGCAAACACAGGCACAAGGTTTGACTTGTGCATCATAGCAATACCTACAAGTTTACGTTCACCTGTATAGTGCATTGGTTCTTTCTTCTTTGCAGGACCAAAACTGTCCTTAGATGATAATGATGGAATGTGTTCAGTTTCGCGAACCTGTGGTCCAGAATAATGCCACGGTGTACTCATAACTGTTTCTGTCTTACGTTTGTAACGACCGTGGATATAATCTATATAGTCATCAAGTGTCATTTGCATATGATGGCAATGTACCCTACGCATTTGTTTATTATGTTTCTTTAACTCCGAGGTCCACTTCTCTATTTGCTTTTTTGTAAATTTTGTTTTCTTCTTAGGCTTACGAGTATTAAGTGTTGTAAGTCCTCGTTCAAGATGCATCGTCATAAGTAATACCTCAAAGTTAAAATTGTATTATAAATGTAACATATATTTTGGTGTTTGTCAACGATTAATGAAGTAGAATTGGTTGATCGAAAAACGTCCTTTACCAATAACTGTGGATACTTCATGTTGCTCAAAACTTGGAAATAGAATAATAGTATTGTTATCCATGTGCGGAGTATATTCATACTCTGGGAACTTTAGTTCTCCGCCTGTAAATTCTTTGGGTACTTTCCAAAATGTAGTTACTGCACTAATTGTTGCATGATCGGCATGATGTGCATATGAACTACCATCTGGATAGTAATTTACCTGTGTTAAATCCTCATTAGCCATATCCAAATATTTCATAAAAGGATTTTCTTTTAGTTCATCTGTAATACTATAAATTAATCTGTTTGCTTGAAGTGTATGACTTTTGGTTCTGTCATCTTTGTAATACCAATCCAAACTTAATCCAAGCATTCCATTGCTTCGTGGATCACCTGTTGCTCTCTTGTCTGCAAGAACAGGACTTAATTCATTAAGTTCTTTCCAAATTAAACTTTCATCACGTGGCGAATAGTAATCATATATAATGGTATGATTAAAAGGCACGGTTAGATTTATTATTCTCATATTATTATTATACTTTCTTTAGTTAATAAAGTCAACCGGAATTGGCAGAGGACCAAGGAATTGAACCCTGTCTTGCTGGGTTGGAGCCAGCCGTGCTACCGTAACACTTGTCCCCTATATATTACTTTGTAAAACGTAAACTGTAACTTCTACCGTTATGTGTAAAACGGACGGTTGAGTGTGAATACACTTCAGCCTGTGATTCGTTATAACGTGTTTCTACAGTACAGAACCTTGCAGTTCCTGATTTGGCTTTACTATTGTTGTGTCCAATAATGCCTCCAAGTAGGGCTCCAACTGCTCCCCCATTCTCAACATTTTTGGTTACGTTATTACCAATGATGCCACCTACGATTGCACCAGTTAACATGTCTCCTGACTTGTCCCCTGATACTGGTCTGTCTGTGCATACTTGCACTTCATATGGTTGCTTGTTAATAACAGTTTTGTAATGGTCTTGCACTACTGCAATCTCAGCCTGTGCTGATGATACGGTAGCCATAAGAAAGGCTCCTGCTAAAATACCTGTTCTCATTTGATTGTCCTTCTCTGCCGACGGCTTTGTTAAGTGCAACTTTTCTGTTGCCAGGTAAGTTGCCAACCCCGTCACATAGTTAGACTATGCGGCAAGAGCAAAGTTTTCGTTTGCGTCTATAGTTTTGCTTGATTTACGGTCATCGCCTACCGGTAACTCCACAATGCCTAATCCGCCTGTCGATCCTACATCACCCCCTCAAAGCACACCGTGATGTGTTTTAAGTGATTGGTGGAGGTGCCGGGAATTGCACCCGGGTCCAGTTCGTTGTCGCCACGCTTCAACGTTACAATACTATTTAAACATCTTTAGGCTAAGATGTCAACCTCTTTTTTAACTTTTATTGCTTTTTTAGGCTGTTTAATTGGTTCTAACCAACTATCTGCTATGTAGGCTTGGGGACTTGGCCCAAGTAATGTTGTGATGTCTTCTGCTTCTATCCACCAGTAATGGTCAGATATTAAGCATTGGCAAGGCATACCTCTGAATTGGAATTGCTCGCCTTTTTCAAACTTTCCTATATACTCTTTTACTTTTACTATCAAGCCAACATTTTGTGGTCGTATGGAAAAAGTGATGTGGGCTACATCGCCTTGAGTACACTTCATAGGATTAGACTTTTTTAAGATTGCCGGCGACAGTTTTGCCCCTGAACTCTACTTCGTCGTATGTTAATGCCATACCTTCAACGATAGAGTCCTCAACTATGCCTGCTTTTTTGAATTCTGAAATATGGACAAATATGTCCTTGGTTGCACCACTTGGCGTAATGAAACCAAATCCTTTTACAGGATTATACCATTTTAAATTTCCGTTGTTCATTATATTATTAAGTACCCTCTAATTTATACTTATATTTAGTTATAGGAATCTATTTATCAAGAAAACAGTACAAAAAAGTACTGTTTCCTTGTATTAAGTTTATAGAAATTAAAGAGCGTTTTTCTTCTCTTGAATCTCAGCACGTCTTGACTTTGCAAGTTTACCCATGTTACCTAAGGCTTTTCTTGCTCTTGCCGCCGCCGCTTTGACATTCTTTGTATCGAATGACTCTGACTCTTTTAAATAGTTTTCATATTCAGCAATAATTTGCTCATGAATTGTTGACATATCTTTCTCCTGTAATGTGTTTATAAACGGTGCTCCAGAACTTTGCAAGTGGAATACCGTCTACGAATTCGTTCTTATTATATTCGTGTTCGATGATGATAGGGTTCAGTCCAAGTCGTTTACCGACCAATGCATTTTCTACCTTATCTTCTATCCACCAGGCCCCTGAACCTTCGTACTTTGCAAGTGCTTCATCTTTGTCAGCACCCGTAGGCAAAAAGGTAATGTCGGAAATAGTGCCTTTACCAAACACATCTTCGCAGTTCATTCTGCGTAGTGCTTGTGCAGGCCTGTCCGTGTGTAATGATGTGATAGCCTTAAATTCATAGCCTTTTTCTTTAAGTGCTTTCATAACCTCTACACTGTCTCTCAATGGTTCCAAGAAAGCGATCCAAGCACTTCTGTTGAAATACTCGATTAAGAACTTGCCTTGTTCTACACTTATCTCTTTACCATGTCGTTCTTGCATCCATTCAGTAACTTTGTATTTTGTATTGTCTACTTCAACAATATTTTCCAAAGCCATGAATTGTAAGAAACTGTTCTTCCAGTCTAAGACTGTACCGTCAATATCGATTAAAATTAATTTGTTGCTCATGATAATGTTTTAATCCCTGTGGTTACTTCAATATACTTCTTCTGTGTCTCCTTCTCACACTCTGCAATAACCATTACACTTGTTCTTGGTAGTGTAATATCTGCAAGTGGATTAGCAGTCATCATAAAGGAACCTAACACAAGACCTTTTGGACCTTGCATCAGTGTTAACGGCTTATGCAATTTGTAAACATCATCTCCAATAGATTCAATACGAGCAACTATCTCTTCTCCTGATACGAGTTTAATAGATACAGTATCTCCTTTTTTGTATGGTGTTTCAATTAGCATTATTGTTTAATTCCTTCCATTCCGGTTTCTTCAACATATGAAGCCAAAGCCTCATAGCCTCCTATATACTTACCGTTAAGGATAATTTGCGGTACCGATCTTGGCTGTGGCATACCATTTACTTCAAATTCTTCAAGTAATTGCTCACGGGTTAAGTCTGTTCCGACTTCTTTTACTGTGTATTCAATATTCAAATTATCTAATAGTGCCTTTGCTTTAACACACGAAGGGCAAGATGGTTTTGAATAAACGACTGTTGGTTGTTTGCTCATTGTACTTCCTTTGCTTTTGGTTATAGAGTAAATCCTTTGAACGTATCTTTTTCTACGTCTTGTTTAATTCCACCAATTAGATAACTCTCGACTTCTGTTTCTTGTGGTGCGACTTGTAATCCTGCACTTGACAACCAATGTTGTGTCCAAGGTAAAGGATTAGTGTTAAGTGGACGATCGTAAATTGTTTTAAGACCAAGTGCTTTCAATCTCTTGTTAGCAATAAACTCTACATAGGCATGTAGTAAGTTCTCGTTCAAACCAATAATTGATCCGTCTTTGAACAAATAGTCTGCCCAACGTTTTTCTTCGTCAACACAATCTCTCCACATCTGATAAACATCTTCTTCACATTCTTTTGCAATCTTAACAAAGTCCTTGTCGTCATCACCTTTCGCCCAATGCTTTAGAATGTGCGTTGAAAGGTTAAGGTGTGTTGCTTCATCTCTTGCAATTAATGAAATGATCTTTGCAGACCCTTCCATAAGTTTAAGTTCACCAAATGCAAACGTACATGCAAATGAAACATAAAAACGTAAACCTTCTAAGATGTTTACAGTCATCATTGCTTTGTACAGTTGTTTCTTAACTTCGTATAAATCGCCTTTACCTCTTTCAAAGTAATCAGTAGCGATATTATAAAACTTATCGTATTCTTTTGTAACACTTTCAGCACGTTCGATAATTTTCTCATCATCTAAGATTGTATCAAACACTTCTGCTGGATCAGGATAGACGTTCTTAACAATATGTGTATATGAACGACTATGGATAGTTTCAAAGAAGTCCCATGCTACAACACAACTTTCTAATTCAGGTACAGAAACATATGGCAAGAAAGCAAGACATGGTCCTCTTCCTTGTACACTATCAAGTAACGTTTGATATTTCAAGTTACTTGTAAAGATATGTTTTTGCTCTGGACGAAACTGTGCATAGTCCGCCCTATCCTTCTGAAGGGAAACCTCCTCAGGTCTCCAAAAATAACTTAACATTGTCTGATTAAGTTTATCAAATTCTGGGTATTTGAATACGTCATACCTCTGAGTATTCTGATCCTCACCAAAGAACATGTGTTGCTTTGTGAAATCTACTTTGTTCTTATTGAACACTGTTTTCTTTGACATTTGCTTTATGCACCTCTCTCTATGTACTTGTATATGTTACTATCTTTATTTAAGTTTGTCAAGTATTAAATTGCACAAGAGTCGCAATATTCTTCGTATTCTTCATCAGAACCGTTAAATTGGTCTCTTGGAACTTCTACATTGACAAGTGGAGTACTTATCTCTTCTTTCGGTTCTTCTACTTCATCAGCACCTTTAAAGTCATAAGTATTCTGATAATAACTTGTCTTCCAACCGTACTTGTATGTGTTCAATAAGTCCTTAAACATTATGCTCATAGGTACTTCATTGTTTTCGAAGTGTGTTGGATTATATGACCAGTTACCACTAATGGCTTGATCGAAAAACTTCTGCATTACTGCTACTATATTGATATAACCATCATTGCTTGGCATATCCCAAAGTAGTGTGTAGTAATTCTTTAATGTAGTATATTGTGGAACAATCTGCTTAAGAGGCCCTTTCTTACTTTTCTTAACGGACAAGTATCCTCGAGGTGGCTCAATACCGTTTGTGGCATTCGACACAATGGAACTGCTTTCCGATGGCATCTGTGCGGACAAAGTTGAGTGCCGTAGGCCGGACTCAGCGATAAGTGATCTAAGATTTTCCCAATCATACTTTAGTTTAATGTTACATACTTCATCAAGTTCTTTTTTGTAATGGTCAATTGGTAAAAAGCCATCAGCATATTTTGTTCTATCAAAGTAATCACATTTACCTTTCTCTTGTGCAAGTTTGTTAGAAGCCTTTAACAAGTAGTATTGAAATGCTTCTGACAGTTCGTGTACTTTTGTTAATGCTTTCTTGTCGTTGTATTTAACTCCTTCGCGAGCCAAGTAGTGTGCAAGTCCAATATAACCTACGCCTAACGAACGTCTTGCTTTTGTAGATACTTCTGCCGCTTTCACAGGATATCTTTGGTAATCAATAATTTCATCTAATGCTCTAACGGCAAGTTCACATAGTTCTTCTAAGTCATCTAACTCTTTAAGTACACCTACGTTAATTGCAGAAAGGATACACAATGCAATCTCACCTTGCTCATCATCAATGTGCTTCAATGGTTTAGTTGGCAATGTAATCTCTTGACACAAGTTACTCATGTACACTGTGTCTTTGAATGAACTGTGTGTATTAGCATGGTCAACGTTCATAAGATAGATACGTCCTGTTTCAGCACGTTCTTTTAACATTGAACTAAACAGTTCCATTGCTGGAATAGTTTTCTTTTTAACCTTAGGATCCTTTTCTGCTAACTTATAAAGTCTTTCAAACTCTTGTTGGTCGCTATAGAATGCTTCGTATAGTCCTGGCACATCGTGTGGTGAGAAAAGACTTATTTCGCTACCAGCCAAAAACCTTTCATACATTAATTTATTAAGTTGAATTGAATAATCTAACTTACGTACTCTGTTGTCCTCTGTACCTTTGTTATTTTTTAGTACAAGGATGTCTTCAATCTCTTTGTGCCACAATGGAAAATGGACAGTAGCACTACCGCCACGTACACCATTCTGTGTACAACAACGTACAGTACTTTCAAACTTTTTAAGGAAAGGAATAACACCTGTGTGTGCTACTTCTCCTCCTCTGATCTTTGAGTTGATGGCTCTAATTCTTCCACTATTAATTCCGATGCCTGCTCTTTGGGCCGTGTAACGTCCAATAGCCATGTCACTACTAAAAATGGAATCGAGGCTATCATCACTATCAACAAGAACACAAGAAGCAAACTGGCGAACAGGAGTTCGAACGCCTGCCATAACAGGGGTCGGTATGTTGATTTTAAAAAGCGAGGTCGCGTCATAGTATCTCCTTACGTAGTACATTCTTTCCGCTTTAGGATAATTTGCAAACAAAGTTGCGGCAATCATCATATACATGTGCTGAGGAGTTTCAAACAGTTGTCCACTGCTTCTATCTTGACACAGGTACTTGTCAACAATTTGTCTTAGTCCTGCATACGTAAAGTTCTCATCACGGTTACGTTTAATGTATTTGTCTAATGTTAATATTTCTTCTTCTGAGTAATATGCTAAGATGTCTGGATCGTAAACACCACGGTCGATGTTTGTCTTAATCATTTGCATAAGAGGAGCATTGTCGAATTCGCCGTAGACATCTTTGTATGTTGCGTACAATAATAAACGTGACGCCACATATTGATAGTTAGGATTTTCTAAACTAATCAAATCATTTGCAGACTTGATCATAATTTCTTGAATTTCGTCTGACGACATACCATCGTAAAACTGAATGTGTGAACTCATTTCTACTTGCGATGAACTAACGCCTGTTAATCCTTCACATGCAAATTCTACTACCTTGTGGATCTTGTTTACATCTAATGGCTCGCTGGAACCATCACGCTTTTTTATGTTAATATTTGACATTCGACTTCCTCTTCTTTCTTACATTATGCAAAAAAATATTTAGTGAAGAGCTGGCATTGGATATACCTTTTGTGGTACCCAACTTCCTGGCGCTTCGTTGTGTTGTATTATGCTTTTGCCCATAGGTTGTATAAAAGTTTGTCCTATAGATAAGAGCATAAAGGTTTCCTGTTTTTCAACTTCCGTAATAATATGTATCTCAAAACGGTTCTTGGAAAACCGTTCTGTTAATTGTAAAGTATAACATATTCCTAAAATAATGCAAGTCTCTGTGTAACCATTTTCCTGAATAAGTTCCCATGGACCACGCCAAGTTCGGTTATCCCATATGTTAATACTCTTGTTATGTACTACCGGAGCATGTGAGTAGGCTTCTACAACATCACGTAACGGATCTTTCGATGCTTCGAGTGTGTCTCGGAGTGCCTTCCATTTGATTAATCTATCCTCATATACTTCTGAAAACATTATGTTACTATTTAATTTTTAATTGATACTTTGTATGTAAAGTCGGCATTTTCACTAACCACGGTGTTCTTCATTCTAATTGCTAACGTGTCGTTAACAGTATCAGAATTGATATCAAATAGTTGTGCTTTTAACTCTAACTTGTCTGCAATTCCTGCATCTCCGTTATAGTCATATGTGTCACTGTATGTTACTGAGTCATTGCTTTTGTTAACAATAACTTCTAATATACCTTGACGCATAGCATCTACTTGGTTACTCTTATATTGGTATTCAATAATGTATGTACGAGTATAGTCACCTGGTAGTCTAAAGATAGTTTCAAATGAGTTCTGTTGAATTGTTTGTATCTTATTACTAAAACTATATCCTGAATGGATTGGTCCTTGTACTTCTGAAATGTAAGGTGTAGTTTGGAAAGCAGTATCTAACATAAGATCGTTTGTTCTGCTAAACCAATCGCCACAAGTCTTGTTGCCTTCCTGTACACTATTGATAATAGTGTAAGCCGCCGCAGTACTTGTACCGCCGTTGTTACCTACATTTAAAAATTTGTTATTTGAACTTACATTGTATCTGCCTGTTTGGAAAATGATTGCGTTTCTATCAATGTTACTAAATGTAGAACTTTCAAACAAGTTTCTTTGTGGTCCTGTTGATTGTCCTTGAGCACCTACGATTGTGTTCTCTCCAAACCATACTCCGTATGATAAAAGATCAAACAAACAATTTGTAAATGTATTTTCGTATACATCGTCATCACTCTTAACACCGTGAGCAAAGCCATCAATCTTAACATCATCAAACAAGTTATTGAAACAACCAACAACTGTACTTAGGTTGTCCATGCTAACTCCAATACTTGCCGCAACAATACCTATGCCTGATGTCCACGGTCCTTTTATCTGTAAGTTCTTAAACACACTGTTCTTACAACTTACAAGTTCAATACCTGTGAAACTTCCTAAGTTGTGTTGTAGTGTCATGCCTTCTAATGTAATGTCTTGTGCTTGTGTAAGTGATGTACTTGTACTGTCATCAGCATAGTTGCCTGGGGTACTGTTACTGTTCACTGTAGTAAAGATAGGATAGTTGCCTGTCTGTATAATAAATGTTTTGTTTCTACCTGCACCTTTGATAGTTGCGTGTGGAGGTATCTTAATTGAGTTTGAAATGTTATATGTACCTGCTTCTAAAACAAGTGTAACTCTACTTTGTGTTGTACCTTTTGAAGCAGTGTTAATAAACAACTGATCAATAGCACGTTGTAGTGTTGAAGTTTGATCTGAACCATCACCTATTCCACCGAAAGACTTAATGCTAACGATGTCATCTAATCTGCTTTGAAGTGTTCTTTTAATTGGTCCACTAACTGTTGCACCAGTTTGGATTGTGCCATCTTGATAAGTGTATTGATCTGCAAGTGTAAAAAGGTTATCGTTTTCAGTTAATACTTTTGTATTACCTACTGCCGGTGATCCTTCACTAACACTGCCGTTACCAATGTATAGTTCTTGTGAGTCTACTGCCCAGCCAAGTTCACCACCTGCAAGTTGAGGTATTCCTGAACCACTGTTTTTGCGTCCTCTACGTATTTGAATTCTTGATATTTGAACTACAGCCACTTACTAACTCCTAAATTGTTATTAGTATTTATCGACTTCAAGCGAACTTATCGTAGTACATATACACACGATCCCACCACTTTTGCTCCCACTCTGCAAAGTTTTCTGGTAATAAATCGAACTGTTGATACTGTAAGTCGCGACTGCACATGAATACGTGGCCTTCCTTAATATCTGTACCGTATATTTCGTTATGTGCTAAGGCATAGGCTACAAGTTGCAAATAGTAATCCTCTACCCATTCTGCTTTCTTAGGTTTGTTAGTTTGTTTAAAGTCCATAATAGCAGGCTGTCCTTTGTATTGTCCTACAAGGTCTGTAGTTCCTGCATAGATCTTAGGATGAAACAAGTTAATCTCTGATCCCCATACTTCATCTACATGCGTCATTGCTTCTTCTTTAATTACTGTTGCCATTTTATGTGCCTGTTGGGCATATGGATTACTGCCTGGCTGTGGCCATTCTGCAAGTTCAATATAGTCTTCAAGGTACTTGTGCATACGTGTACCAACACCAGCCGCTTCAGTAACAATCTCTTTGGCCTTTTGTTCTCCTACACGTTTCTTCCATGCAATCAATCCTGACTTGTCTTTTGTTTTATCTAAGATTGTAGTAACACTTGCGACAGCATTACCATCTGGACAAGCATACAAACGTTTACCGTCAACAGACTGTTTTTTGATTTCGCTATACTGATAGCGTTCTGTAATTAATGACAAAATTATTTCCTCTTATATTCGATATCGTAAACGACAGTACGTCTAATACTGTCGGTAGGATACACACCGTGCCACACTTTACCTTCAAGGCATACTATGCCTCCTTGTACACTTGGAAAGTGTTGTGGGTGTTGGTATCCATTGGGTTCTGGCATTATTGAAAAAAGCATACCGTTAAACTTATTCTTTGTATTATGATATATTGGAACATCATCTAAGTGTATAACGGCACTAAAAGTATTCTTATCCATATCTCCTTGATGTACATGAAGTCCTTGGTATCCACCTTTTTGATAGTAGATGATCCAAGATTCAATACATTTGAATTCGGTTATATTTTTAAATGCAAGTTGCTGTTCAAGCCATAGAAAGAATCTATCTTGTATTCTTTGGTAGTCTTGATTATCTTTTGGAATATAGATCTGCTCGCCATCTACAGTTGTAGTGCCGGTGCTTTCGTCATCTGCAATAATTTTATCAAATAATACTTCAAACTCTCTATATTGAGGATAGAGAGAATGCCAAGTCCATTGATCTGCAACTTCTTTATAATTTTCCATTACTTACCTTTAGTCGTAGCGTACATTATATAGTACTTACGTTATAAAGTCAAGTGTTTTTTTATAAGTGGATTATTGCATTGCATTGGCAGTAGCACTTTGAGCCATTTGGTCAACTGTGTCATCGCCTTGTGCAGGTTGTTGTGGTTCTTCGCCACCTTTGAGTGTTATGCCTTCAGGATCAAAACTTGCAACAAGTTCTTGTACTATTGGATCCTGGTCGTAAACTGCTTTGAAAGTCTCTTGGTCATGTTGCTCACCGCCCATGTTATCCATGTAACCGTTAAGTTCGTCCCAAGAGACTTTTTCAGTTTTGTTTTTTACAAGTAAATTTAAGATTTTCGTTAGATTGGGTGAAGCAGACTCAATTACTTTTTTTTTGAGTCAGCACCTCCAAGTATAGTACCAAGTCTACGTGAACGCTCTATGCTTTCTCTTGCTGGTCTACCTGCGTCTTCTTCGCCACCTGTTGCTGGCTCTGCCGCGGCAAACTCATCACCACCTTCTTCTGCTGGTGCTTCTGCTTCTGCTTCTGCGTCTACTGTTGGTTCCATTTCTGGATCTTCTTCTGCTGGTGCTTCGTCGCCCATTGTTTCTGGTGCACCCTCGCCTGTCAGTACGGCTACGCCGCCTGTTAATGCGTCACGTGTTGTTTCAAGTGTTGTGAATAATTGTTCTAATGCTGGCTTAACTGTTCCTATGAATGATTCAGATTGTTCACTGCCCATTTCATCTCTAATCTTGTCGCCTATTTCAAGCATTGATTCTGTTTGCATTTCTGCTGTGTCTTCCATCCAGCCTGTAACTCTGTCAACCATGTCCTTTGCGGCCATAACAAGTGTTGCTTCTTCTTCAGCGCCTTCTGTGATTGCTTTGTCTGCTTCTACATCGCCTTCTACAATATGTGCTCTTTCATCAATTGCCTGGTTAATAACTTTAAGGAACATACTTTTCTTTTGGTAATCTTCGTTACCTACTGCATCAAATGATTCGTTAGTTTCGATATCATGTAATGCTGTACGCAATTTGTTTCTTGCGTCCATTAATTGATCAGTTGAAAACTTATCTACGTCTACTGTTTGTCCGAATCTTTTATCAAGGCTTTCGTTCAAGCTCTTTGCTGTGATCGGTTTATTAAAATGGCTTATTCTCATTGCTTGTTCCTTTTAACTATATTTATTTATCAAAAAGATAGTTCTCAATTTGATCCCTGATACGCATACATTCGTCCATTGCTATCTCAAACCGCATTTGCGCCGAATCTGCACGTATTTCGTCCTTACTATGCTCTACAGTATACTTATAAAATATAGCATCGTTATAGTATTTACTCAATTTAGACTCTAAACGCTTAATATCAGATACAGAATGGTGTAACCCATGTGCTGTGCAATGTGCGATTGCAAGTGCAGTAGTCTTAGACGGGGTAAAGATTACATGGGATTTGTCTACAAGATTGAATACATGATACCCTTTACCGTTTCTACGCATGACAACATTCTTTATGCGTATGCTATTACCCTTTTTATATGGTACGGGATACTCTGCCAGTTCGGCATCCATTATCTCGTTTAAGAGTTTAGTTATATTAGGGTTTGTATGTTTCATTTGCCATAACCAGTATTCTACCGTTTTTAACTACTTTACTTACTAAAGCCTTTCTGATAAGAGATTCAATCACGAATTGCTCTCTTTCAGTGTAAGCATGAATAGGAGTAACATCTCCTTTAGACATTTGGTTCAATACTTCTGATTCCTCATTGCTTAATGCTATTGTAAAAGTCTGTAAAAGTTCGTTAATTTTCATTGGTTATCCAGTTGTCATTTGCTTGATAATTGGATCCAAATCTTTTTTAACATGAACTGTTTTTATTGGTTCGCCTGGTTTGGCTTTTGGATTTTTCAGTGTTACTTCATTGCCCTTAACACTGTCTATTTCAAAGTCTTGTTGTTTTCCTTGTGCATCTGGCATCGGAAGAGTACTTCCGGGTTTTAATACTGCCTGTGCCATCTTGTTAGCAACCATACCTTGTGCTTTATTCACTGCCTTTGTTGCAAGTTTCTGTGCGGCGCCTTTAGCACCTTTCGCGGCCATCTGTCCCATCTTCTGCCCTACTCTGCCAATGCCTTTTGCACCTGCCTTCGCAACTGCTCCTGCACCTTTAGCCGCCATCTTACCTGCGGCCGCGGCACCTTTCATTGCTAACTTGCCTGCCGCTCCTGCGACTGCACCTAACATTGCTGGGACTGCCTCGTCAATCTGTTCTGGAGTGTAATGAGGATACTTGTTTGCAAGAATTTCTCTTGCACGTTCTTCAGTAAGTTGAATCTCGTTGTATCTCATTATCTTGATCTCTTTCTACTTCTTGTTTTAGGTCTAATGTTTTTCAGGTTACGTCTGCCTGACCTGTTAATCCTTGCCAAGCGTTGTGACTGACCTCCTGCTCTTTTTCTACGTGCCGTTGCAATCTTCATCGCACTACCACGTCTTGCCTTTGCTCTCTTTATGTTAATCGAACTTTGTACCCTTTTAGGTTTGTTACAAGTTTCTGGCTTTGCAACAATACGTCCTTTACGTGAGCCTGTTGTACATCTGTATTTACGCACAATCTTACCACCACGTCGGCCTGCAATTTGTAACGCTCCTTCTGTAATTATCTCACTAACAATCATTACTTTCTCTTCTTAATTGCTATACGTTTGTTAGGCACTTTAAACCCTGCTCCAGATCTGTTCATAGTTCTTACTCTGATACTTGCTGGATTAGTACGTTTAGTTCTTCTTGCCTTACGTGCCATTCTTGCACCAAGTCTGGCTCTTGTTTTCTTCATGCGTATCTTTGCTTTGATATTCGGTGCGGCAAAGCACTGTCCTATCTTAGATACAATACGCCCTTTGCGATGTCCTGTGGTACAACGATACTTACGGACTACTTTCTTACCTGAACGAGCCCATATCTGTTTTTCTACAAGAGGTGCGATAATATCTTCTATTAACATAACACTTGTATTTAGTGTCTTAAGGATTAGTTGAAGTTGATAAGGATAACGATTATTGTAGAAAGGAGCCCTGCTACAATAGTTCCGGAAGCACCAACGATTACTTTGATCATAGACTTATTGCCGTTTTGTATGTCCGAATGGATATGTTCTACCTTTTCTTCGATCTTACCTAAACGACCTTCTAAGGATTTATATCTCTGTTCGCACAAGTCTACGTGTGCTTCTAAATTTTCTTTTTCTAAACTTGTGGCTCTTGCCATCTGTTCTCTCCATTGCGTGTTTATCGTGCAAGGGGCCTATTATGTACCTAATTGAGATGTAATGTTTGCCTAAATTATAATAATATTTATACTGATTTTACTCTGCATTCTCTGGTAAGATAAAGATGATATTACACTTCTTCTTACTCTTTGTTCTAAATGCTTTGTTATCAGTATTTATCGATTCTGTTAGGTTCGCTACCACAGGTACTAAATCAAAATCATCTTTAAGTGTATTAAGATCTGTTCCTGCAACTGCTGTTTCAACATCAAACTCAAAATCCCAAACTTTATGTTTACCCGTAAAGTCTGTACCAAAAACCCCAGTTACGTCTTGTTCAGAACATAATGGACTTACTTCGTAGTAAGGATTGAAACGCATACTCAAACAGTTAAAGAAACTCATGAAGTTGGCTTGTTGATTGATTAACTGTTTATCAGCCTCGTTGTGTTTATACTTACGAGTCTCCGTAATATCTATTAGGGTTCTGATCGTGACTTTCATAGTATTACTTATAGTCATAAAAAAAGGGCCCAGTAAAAACTGAGCCCTTTTAAACTTCGTATTAGTTAAAAACTAATTACGCAGGGTTTTGGTCAAAGTCTGCAAGTAAACTTGAAGTTACTCCAGTTGAACCAGTTCCAAAGTCAGCCGCCGCAGTAAATGCGCCAGTTCCTTGAAGTGCAACTTGTACTGCATCAGTAGTTCCACTTGTGAACACACCTGATTCAGTTAAAACAGATACACCAGCGATTGTGTGTGCATCGTTAGTTCCAGCAACATCACCTGCCGCAAGATATGTTAACGCCGCATCTAATTCTGCTTGTGTCATGTTAGTTTTTGCAAGGTTGATGATTCTTGTTTTTCCACCTAAACCATTTCCTGCTTTAGCGATTCCGCCGTTTCCTTGTGCTATTCCAGCCATTTTTTTTCTCCTATGTTAAAATAAAGAAATACTTCTTCTCTTAAATGACATCTTCATTACTCTATGAAGTTGTTACTATTATTTAGTCTTTTTTGGAAGTTTGGCTCTGTAATGCACGTCTTTCCAGTGCTTTTAGCATGGAAATGAATGCAGGACCGCCTTTTACTATATTATCTATAGTTTTAATGGCAGGCATGTATGCTCTAACCATTTGTGGAGGAATAGGTTTACCTTGAACGGCCATCTCAATAAATTTCTTGGCAAGCATTAAATTCTTTGTGCCAAGTAAGAATCTATAGAAGCCTAAGTCTTTTATGTCAACACTTACATCTGGTATTGATACAGTTGGCTCTGGATCTCTAACCTTAGCAGATTCAAGATCTCTAACTGCCGCCAGTGCTTCTAAGTGTTCAATGATGTCACTGCTTCTTAGTTTTGCTCTACAAGCATACAACAAACGTGTAACAATTTTCTTTTTGTCGCCTGTTGATAATCTATTGAAGTTGAATAAACTTCTACGTATTGCTTTGTAGTCTGTGTTTACAATATTCAAAGCACTTTCAATACCTAAGAATACTGTTTGGTCATTTAAAGAAGTTACCCTGCCTGTTGACATAGCCATCAAATATCTATTGAATGCCATTGCAGGCAATGTAGTTCTTCTACGAATAGCCATTGCCGCTTTGGGATCTTTAAGTTTGTTTAATGCTTCTTCATCACCTTGTACAAAGTATGCAAAGTTATATAAATCTGTTGCATACATTCTAAAGTGTTTGTAACTATCTCTGTCTGTTGTTCTCTTAGCATAACCGTGAGCAACTGGAGCAAACTGAGGATACCTTCTTAATAACTCAAGGACGAGCATAGTAAGGTATAGTCGCTCACAACAATCTGTGTAACTTAATACACGTTGATTGCCGCTATCGCGAGTCATTCTCGCTTCGTGCAGTTCTGTTAAGAAATCCATCATCTTATGTGTAGTTACTTCTCTCTGGTGCGTCCCCTTGACCTTTAACATACTTCTCAAGGAATGCTCTAATCATATCGTCTTTGCTACCTGCTTTTAAAAGCATACCAAGTGTTTCACTATTCTGTACGTCTTTTGTAAACTCACGTTTGATTGCAGGTTTAACTTTATCAGTAGTTAACAACATTTTAATTGTTGCCGCTTGTTCTGGACTACATGGCATTTCTTTACCATCATCAGTCTTACAAGTTTTTACTGGGTTTGGATTACCTCTTGAGTCAAGTACTTTGCCTACTTGGATAATCATTGGTGTGTTTTTGAATTCAGCATCCATGCCTGCATCATCATCGTCTGCTATATCAGGACCGCCAAGTCCTAAGTCTCTCATGTCGTCATCGATTTCGTGCATTTTCACGTCATCTAACATTTCTTTTAGTTTCATTGTTTGCTCCTATTATCTTTGTACCGATCTATTGGCTTGAGTAAACCCGCCCTTGCCTCGGTTGACAAGTTTCATATCACCCTTGGAACCAGTTACAACATAACCTTCACCACCCGGTTGTCCGTTAATGGTTGCTTTTACATCTGCATCTTGGTTGTTCAATTGATCAATGATGTTATTTTTTACATTCATGATGCCGTTTACGGTATCCCATATAGCACTGAATGTACTTACGTTCTCACTAATGTACTCTTGTATCTTTCTTTGTTTGTTTGCACTAACCTTAGAAGATCCTATCCATTTAATAAAGTCACGGCCTAAGTTTTCTAAGCCGGAGTCTACTTTCTGGTTTACATAAGTGTACAATATGTTCGGGAAGTCAGTAACTTGCATCTGTTTAAGTTTTGCTTTGTCAAGGAAACTGTCAATAGCACTACTGTTTCTTGAGATGATGTTCTCTAACTTCCCTATTGAACTTTCATCAACCTTTACGGTTTCTGAAACTGTTACTGGAGGAATCACAAGTAAATCTGTACCCTCCATAATGTCAAAGTCGTTGAATGGTTGTTCGTTACCATCTTCGTCAATGACTCGGTGAACTACTACCCCTATCTTACTTTTATTAATCTCTTTACCTAAATCACTATCTGTCTTAACTGTGTATTGTACAATGTTAGGTTTGAAGTGATACATGTTTTGTTCTTGTTGTGGCTCATGGAAGTATAGCATGTCTCCTTTAAAGTAACCTTTAAAGTTTTTAGGTGTAGCCTTTTCCATAATAGGCCAAGCCTTTGCCATGTTGGCTCCTAATGCTTTAAAACCTTTAGGATCATTCTTTGCTCCGGGTCTGGCCAAGAACATTTTGTTAACTGCTTCTGGACTCTTTGCTTTTCCATCATATCCTTTTGCGACAAAGCCTCCTTTGTCTGTGAGTATAAACTCTCCATTTTCATCGCGGCCAAAAATGACTGCGGGAGATCCATCCCATTTGATTTGTACATTGTCTGTCTTCTCCGCCATTGCTCTAATTTTTTGTAATGCTCTCTTTGCACCTGCACTACCATTAAAGAAAATTAAATCTTCTATGTGTTGGATACGTGCATCTAAACTTTCTAACATTCTTGTACGGTTCTTGTCTTTGTTAAAAAAGTCTTTACCTTTAACTTGGTCTATTGGCTTAATGCTTCGGTCAGTAGTTTGTGGTCTCCATACTTTATCTGTTGCATCATATTGATATGAAAGTCTGTTCTCTGGGTGAATAAACTGTGCACCATTTGTATAATCATCTACGCCTCTAATAGGATCACTAACTAATTTAGGATCACGTTTCTTAGGCTGTGCTTTTTGTTGTTGTGGTTTTGCATCTCCACCGTCTTGTTTCTTTTGAAACTTTTGATCTGGTCTGTCTTTTTTAGTTTGTGCCAAGTCACCGTCTACTGGCTCTGCTCCTGGTTCAGAGTAAGCACCTTTGGCGGCTCCTTTGATTTCACTACCTGCATCTTTAACTGCACCAATCAGGCCAAGCACACTTGCATCTTTCTTACCTGATCCAACTGCGGCCAAGTTTCTTCCTGTGTTAAAGTTTTTCTTAGCGGCACCGGCTACTTTCTTAATACCTTTTGTAATCCCCATATCATTAGGATCAAACTGTGCAGGCTTTTTGTAACCGCCCTGTGTATCAGGTGCTTCTTTTTTTATTTCACTAAACTTCATTTAACTTATCCAATGTGTTTCTAAACCATTCACGTCCTTCATACTGAACTGCTTCTGGTAGTTTTAATCCGTCCTTCTCAAAATACTTAACAGCGTCTGCCGTCATTGCATCATAGTTAGGATCACTTTTAATTTTGTTAACAATAGAGTCAACACTATCTAAGTCTGCACCTTTGGCATTGTCGCCTAAAAGATACTGTGCAATCTCGTCTGGGTCTTTTGAAACTGTTTTATTATTAATTCTATCAACAAGTCCTGTTTGACTGTTAAACTTGTAACCATGAAACTTTGCAATGCTTGAAATTAATATTGCTCTGTGTACACCTTTGTACTTTGTATCGTCACCGTAACCTTTTAGTGCGAACTTCATAAAGTCTGGCTCACCAAACATTAAATCTAACTGTACAAATCCGTTGCCTTCTTTACCATTGATGGGTGCTTTGAAGTGTACGTTGATACCTGACTTGGCTACCCACTGTCTTGGTTCATCGTCTGGGTGATTCTTTTGTACCCACTGCATAAGTTTTGTTTCAACTTCTGACTTATCGTACTTGTCTTTGTCTACTGCAACATCTAAGTCACCACTTGAACTTTTAATTCCTGTTGAACCTAACTTCATGTTAACATGGTCCATACCAGTGATTGACTCAATCCACTTTAATGTTGGGTCTACGTCTGCTTGTTGAATGCGTTGAGTAGTAGGCTTACCATCTTGGTCTTTGAATACGTTACCACCTTCATTAAGAATCATTTTTTCTACTTTCCTGTACTTTTTGGATACCACGTCTAAATTTCTTAGTATCGCCAGTTCTAATTGAGTTTAGGAATCTACGTTCAATGTCTAATGCTTCTTCTTCTGAGTACTGTTCGTTAATACGTGAAAGCAAGTTTACTGCACTTTCTATAATATTAGTACCTGTAGTAGCGATTAGCGAATCATTATCACGATCTCTATGTAGATTGTTTAATTCTTCTAAGATTGATCTTGTGCGTTTTTTCATAGTGTTCAGTTTCCTTACTACTATTTATGGCAATTACAAATAAATATTACTGCAAAAAGGTTTATAAACTAAGAGGGAGTATAATATGGGAACTTTTAATAACAAAATCATGGCAGAGTTCAACCCGCCACGTAAATGGGTACTGGGTCGTGATTTGTCATATGATTGTCCAGAGTTAACAGAATTAGAACTTAAAGCATTAAAAGGCGTGGGTGTTAAACTCAAAGGTTCAAAAATAACTGTTCCTACTGGATTTGTTACTGATTTAGCATCAGTACCAAGAGCAATGTGGTGGCTAATAGCACCGTTTGATGTAGCACGTAGCGCCATCATACATGATTTACTGTACAAAACAATTAGACAATACAGACACAAGATGCAAGACAAACAAGACGAAGCACTTGTTAAGTCAGCAAAGAAAGCCTCTGATATGGTTTTCTGGTATGGCATGGTAGATGCTGAACCTTCAGTACCTAAGTGGAAAATGTATTCTGCTTGGAAGGCTGTTGATTTATTTGGTAATGGATCAATAGTACCTACAGAAGATAATATCTAAAGATCAATAAAATAGGGTGCTTGTTGAAGGCACCCTATTTTTATGAATTACAGTCCTATACCGTTAGGAACAATAACATAGTGTATCGTTAACACTACTCCCACAGAAGCACCCAAGCCAATCATCATCTTAATGAAGTCTTTAGTTACAAGTGGAAATACTGTCTTGAACTTTTCCTTGCCTGTCATAGTTGCCATAGCAAGTTCACGTCCACATAGTAGTCCAACAAACACCCATGTTGTTGACATAGGTATATCGTTTATTTCTTTGAAGAACAATAGTATTAAAAAGTATACTGCATCAATTATTGTAGCACTACGAACATATCTTGTGTTGTGCTTTTCAATAACAATATTTTGTATCTTACCTCCGCCTTCACGGAACATGTATCCTAATCCAAATACAAATATAAGACTTACTAATACCATAAGGTCCCAAGGTATCTGTCTTGGTAGGAACACGGCAATGTTTGCCATGTCATGACTGAGCCAAGTAAACCACAGGAAGCCTGTTGTTACCCATTGTGCTACACGCCATGCTTTCTTATGTTCTTCTTTGACAGGCTTTGCTTCATCAAGTAGTTTAGTAACTCCTATCCAAATAATATATGCCGCGACTGCCGCCACTGCATAACCCATCATACTCTTTACGAGCATCTTCTCTAATACAAATGTACTTGCAAAGGCACTTAAAACTAAAAATGACGTACTCACCGGTACGCCAATTCTTGTTAGTATTAAAAGTAATGCTGGTGCCATTGCGTGATACCATTGTATTTCTTGGAATGGTATTTTGTTTAGTCGTCCATAACTAATGTCTCCACCATTCACTGTCCAACCGTACCACAATGTATAAAGGAGAACTGCACTTGCACACCCCCACATAATTTTCCAATTGAATCTCTCATTATTCGAAGCAATCCATGTACCGAGAGTCTGTACGGAATCATTTGCTATTACGGAATAAGCGGCAAAGGCGAAACCTATTGCCATCCATAGGGTGAGTGCGTCCATTCTTATTTCTCCTATCTGCTTGATGCTTTTACCACATCGCTCACAAGTTAAAAAAGATCGGGCTCGACGATGCCCGACGATTATTCATTTATAAAATACGAATTACTTTATAAACAGTTTTATTTATAGCACAGGTTTTAATAAAAGTCAAGAGTGAAGATTAAACTTTTGTTACAATTGGAAAGAAAGGGTGCAACTTGTGATTGCACCCCCAGCGAGGATTAAGATAAAGAGTTCGCTATTTCTCTTTCTGCTTCGGTTGCAAAGTTTTTGTCCCAGTTGTCTAAATGCTTTTTCATAAAGCGATTAAACACAGGAGGTATCAATGCTAACGCAAAGAGTGTAAAGTAACCTACACCTGTGTTAGGTGCGCCTACTTCGTCAAGTTCCCAGAAGTGTGTTTCACCTCTGTCATGATGATCAGCCTGGCGACCAATCTCAATGAAGAACCAACTTGTGAATAATGTAGAATTATCCCATGAGTGTCTATAATCTATTGGCTCGCTTTTAACACGACATAGACCATAGTGTTCAAGATAGTTAAGTGCTTCTAACTCGAAGTTTGATATTACCCAAACTGCGGCAAGACATGCAACACCTAACCAACCACCTGCAAAGAAAAACAATGCAAGGCTTGGTACACTCATCATGTATCCTCTTATCCATCTGTTGCCAAATGATATAAAAGGTTTACCCAAACGTTTTAGTCTACCCTTCTCCATTTCAAACAGGAACTTAGATTGTCCTAAGTGTGATTTGATATAGTGTGAATAGATATCACGTCCACGAGGTGCAGTTGCAGGATCGTCTTCACTTGCTAATTCCAAGTGATGATTGTACACATGAGCATAACAGAAATGTGCTGAACCTGATAGTCCCATCATCCAACGGCTTATTATAAAAGCAACGCCTTTGGTGTGCGATAGTTCATGCCCATAGATTATACCTATGCCTGCAAATATACCTGTTGATAACACAGCACCTAATAGTTCTGCACCTGCCATACCGTGAAAGATTTGGTAAGCAAGAACTACCTGTAGTGCTACGAACACTGGCAACATCATATACATAACCATATTCTGTAGCCATGGGATGCCTAAGGTCTCACCGTTCTCATCAACTGCTCCACGTGTCTGGACGTTGATAAGGGTGTCAAGTATAATGCCTACTCCCAATAAGCCTACACCTGTCCATACCCATGCTCCACCTGCCATCACTCCTGCGAGTGTAGCCAATATCAGCAATGGTGCTATGAAGTACCTTATGTTTACGAAAAGTTTTTTCATTGCGTTCTCCCGGGTTGCCCCTGATAGTTAATCACAATGTTTTACTATATTAGCACAACGACTAAAAAAGTCAAGTGCATATTAATACTTATACTACCAAAAGGAAAAATAGGTTCTTATAAGAACATGCTAATATTAGTGTCAACTTATACTTGACACACTGTTGCGAAAATAGCATAACAGCCTTTACAAAAAAAACACTGAAATCACGTCAAGATAGGGCAGGAATTCTGTACTACTTTTATAAATACAGGTGAAGTAGAAAAGATGCAATGTTTTTTCTAAATCACACACAGACACTGGGAAGAGACCAGGGCAAGTTCACTTTGCCTTACCAAGCGAATGACGGTGGAAAAGACCACTGACACCCTGAAAAGACAGGGGGTATTGCTTTCCTTAAGCATCCATACATTAGGAGAAAAAAATGACACACTTTAATATAAGTGGTCTGATGTCTTGGATGAAACGCGGTATGACAGATAGTCACCGCAATCAACTTTTGACTTGGGCCAAAACAGAATACGGCAACGATTGGGAATATGCTTACCAATTTATGCTGAAGAACGAAGGACAAGCACCAACCCACGCACAACTCCACGGACCAAGAATACGTTTCTCAGGTTCAAAGGAGGTGGCTTAAATGCTATCATCGATACTTAAATCACTTAAAAAATTATTTTGGAATAAACGAGATTGGCAAGAAGATTATCTCGGTAAGTCTACTGATCACGCTGACTTGGAACGCAGGATCAGGCAATTGGATAGGGGCGAGGTCCAGGTCGGACCATTTGGACCTGTTCGCAAATATTATAACTGATACTAACACATACACACTAAGGAGAATATAAAATGTTATTATGGGAAAGAACAAAGAACTTGTTTGCACAGGCAGGCTTAGCCAGAGCGGCGGCTGAACTGTCAAGACAAGGTTATCATGATTCAGCAAAGACACTGATGATTGAAAGATCAAAACTATCTGCTCACAGACTTGAAGCAATTAAAAGACTTGAGAAAAAGAAAAAACGTATGTCAAACTACGAGCCAGGCGATCATTACATGCGTGGTAAGACTGTAGCGACTTGGAAGGGTAAGGCACATGCTTAAAAACTTTGTTGAAGTAGCAGTACCTTTAACAGTTATATTCGGAGTACTTGTAGGGTACTTCGCAATAGTAGCGGCGTTCTGGGGAGGAATGATATAATGTGGCCTTACACCGAAGACGAACAAGACTGGGTATCAGGAAGATAATTTAAAAACGTAGAGGAGACACCTACCAAGACGACTCCTCTACAACTTCTCATTGTTGAGTATTCTTTATATTACTTTCTATTGTAAATTGAATATAAAACCCACACCGCAACTAAACCAACTAATCCTTGTGCAGAAAAGCCTGCAACAATGTTTTGGATATTGCTGATTATGTTGATGTTTGGCCAGAACGGAATGTTCTGTCCGTTGAACAAGACTTCTAACACGATGCCTAACGAAAGCAAACTTATTCCTGCTTCTGTTAATGCTCCGGCCCAAGCCTTTACTTTATTTAAGATTTCCATTTTGGATCTCCTTTTCAGTTAAACTAACCAATCACGTTTGTCGGTCAGCAATTTATTTAGAGTCGTACAAACAAAAGAAAAACACTCTTAATTGCGATATGATCCGTAATTAACGATTCTTAATTAACTTTTTTAGTTAACTTGTTACATAAAAGCCAGATTATTACAATTTTATATAACGTACAATAAATACTATACACACAAACACACAGGAGAATAATCAATTATGAGTACAGTAGAAACCAAATACGGCGAAACGATTTTGAAACAGACGCAAGAGATTGCTGACATGTTCAAACAAGCAATGCCAAAAGTCAACACAAATAAAAACGGTTACGAGATTCGCACAGAAGTTTTGAAACTCGCAAGTGTATCAGTCTGGAAAGACTATTACGCAAAGTGGGATCAATACAGTACTTCAATCACAAGAGAAGGTGATGAAGTTGTTACGAAAGTAACATTGCCAGACGTGCCTGGCACCAAAGAAGTCCTGGAGGCGGCTGATAAATTTTATGCCTTCATTAATAACACAAAGTAAATAATGATACAAAACGATATGCAAAACAGGACATAGTCCATACAAATAACATTAAAAGCCTTACATTGCCATAAACAGTGTAAGGCTTTTTTATTGGCCATAAGTATATGCATGTTCGAAGTTATAGATAATTTTCTACCACAGAAGTATCAAGACGAGATTGAAGCAGTTATGTTACGCAACGATTTCCCTTGGTTCTATCAACCAAATATCACAACAGGTAAACCTAAGATTCAGGACGAACGTTTCCAATACAGTCATGGGTTTACTCATCAGTTCTATCATCAGGAGTATGGACCACAAAGCAATTACTTTGGTATGGTGCAGAACTTTATACAGTTTGTAAATGTAAACTATGACACACAAGGTTACTATAGACTCAAAGCAAACCTAACAGTTCCTGTTAATGGTTGGACAAAGGATACTGTACAAGAACCGCATATTGATATGCCCATACCACACTTGGTATGCTTGTATTATGTAAACGACAGTGATGGAGATACATTCTTCTTTGACCAAACATTTGACGAGAAAGCAGAGCCAGATGAGTTTACAGTTTACAAACGTGTTGCTCCTAAGAAAGGCACTGCGGTTGTGTTTGATGGATTACGCTATCATGGAAGTAACAATCCTATAGAAAATCAATCACGCATAATTCTAAATGCAGGAATGATCATATGATAGAAGTAATAGATAATTTTATTCCACAACACTATCAAGATAACATTGAAGAAGTGTTGAGTGCTGTAAACTTTCCGTGGCACTATAGACCGAGCATCAACAACGGTAAGCCTAAGATACATGATGAACGTTTTAAATACGCACATGGATTTGTACACAACTTTTTCAATGACGAAGAAGGACCAACAAGCACATTTTATTCTACAGTCAGTACACTAAGATACTTTGCTGAGAAGCATGGCTTTGATAACAACGGCTACCACAGACTGAAAGCAAACTTAAATGTACAAATACCTGGTTGGCAAGATGGACAGTGCCAAGAACCTCATACTGATATGCCCAGTGATCATATGGTACTCATCTATTATGTTAATGATACTGACGGCGACACTTTTATATTCGATCGTAAGTTTGATCCTATGGATCCCAATCCTGGTCAGTTCGATCTTAAACAAAGAGTAGCACCTAAGAAAGGCAGAGCCTTGCTATTCGATGGCAACTACTATCACGCAGGAAGTTATCCTATCCAAAATAGACATAGGATAATGCTCAACGCAAACCTTATTACTGCGTAGCCATTATCTACGCACATAAATACTGCACATGATAGACCTCGAACCATTTAAAAAACTGATTAACGATCTTGAAGCCTCAGGCAAGTATAGAGTGTTTAACGACATACTGCGTGAGCGTGGTGAATTTCCTAATGCCATTTGGTATGGGAAGTATGCTATTAAAAATATTGTTAACTGGTGTTCAAATGATTATCTTGGAATGGGACAGAACAAAGTTGTTATTGATGCCATGCATACCGCTCTTGATCAAACCGGAGCAGGTTCGGGTGGGACTCGTAACATCGCTGGGACCTCTCACTATCATGTAGCACTTGAACATGAGTTGGCCAAATTGCATAGCAAAGAGTCAGCGTTAATGTTCACGTCAGCCTATGTAGCAAATGAATGGACTCTTGTTTCACTTAAACGTATCATTCCCGACATTGTGTTTCTATCTGATAGTAAGAATCATGCAAGCCTTATACAAGGGATTCGACACAGTGGTGCAGAAAAACACATTTTTCCGCACAATGATCTTGAAGCATTAGAACAACTACTGCGAGACGTCAAAGGCACACCTTGCATTGTCTTCGAGTCTGTGTATAGCATGGATGGATACGTCAGTAAACTTCCAGAAATTTGTGCGTTGGCTGAGAAATATAATGCTGTTACCTATCTTGACGAAGTTCATGCTGTAGGCCTGTACGGTGAAACCGGAGCCGGCTACGCAGATCAGGTTGGTTGTCTAAACAAGATAGATATACTTAACGGCACACTCGGTAAAGCCTTTGGCGTTCAAGGCGGATACATTACAGGGAATAGTACTGTCATAGACGCTATCCGTTCTATCGCCTCAGGCTTTATCTTTACAACTTCAACAAGTCCTATTGTTTGTGCAGGAGCATTAGCAAGTGTCAAATATGTACAGGACCATAATGAATTAAGAATTCAACATCAGGGTCAAGCAAACAAATTGAAACAGATGTTAAAGGATGTAGATATTCCTATTTTAGAAAATGAAACACACATTGTACCAGTGATGGTAGGAGAAGCAAAACTCTGTAAGAAGATGAGCGACATGTTGTTAGATGACTATAACATTTACTGTCAGCCTATCAACTATCCAACAGTTGAAGTAGGAACAGAACGTTTACGTTTTGCACCTACACCTTTACACACCGATGCAATGTTACATGATTTAGTAGAAGCACTTAGAAAGGTCTTTAAACGATGCCTGGTACAGACGTAATACTTGCTGACAAGTTCCCTATTGTAGCATACCAAGAGCCTTACAAACTCGTTGAGGAAAAAGTAGTTTTTACAAACAGAGAAGATGTGCAACAACAACTTCCAGATATTTGCAGTCGTGCTTTAGCCAGAGCATGGATTGACACAGAATTCTATGAGCAGTTAGAACAAGACGTTTTAGGTACTTTTAGATCTCAGGGAGTAATACTTCCTGACAACATGACTATACAGTTTGATCACTCAGGGAAGAACAGACCAAAACTTATAGTCTATGAACAATCAGAACATAATAGTAAGTTCAAGGTTAGAGTGTGTGCGTTGACTCTTACTATGATGGCACAAAGGTAGTATAATATGTTTAAGAACTTTAATATTAAGAAAGCGTTTTGGTTCACGCTCGGTTGTATCTTATTAGGGGTAGCGTTTGTAGGAGTCTACTTACCTGGCTTACCTTGGAGTACACCAGCAGTTGGTGCGGCTTATTGTTTCGCGAAGTCAAGCGATAGAATGCACAACTGGATTATGAATCACAAATTGTTTGGCCCGTTTCTACGTGGCTGGAGCGAGAAAAGAGTATTCCCAACAAAGGGAAAGTATTTGATGATTGTTACAATGGCATCAAGTTTAATTATTATGTGGTTTACTACAGGTAATATAAAAGCAATAGCATGGACAGGTGGCTTTATGGTACTTGTTGCTATTTGGGCATGGAGATATCCAGGTTCACATGAAGAACATCAAGCAAGAAAAGATGCAGGCAAAAGAATTGCTTGGTTAAAATAGAAAGGTGTTATGACAAAGATGAGAACGTTCACGTTTTATGACGGGGACAAAGTGGAAACTAAAGAAGCAATAAGTTTTAAAAAAGCAGTTAAGTCTTACCAAGGAGGTACAGAAAGCAAGAGTGTGAAAGTAGAATGGGAAGCCAAGAAGGGTGGAATATACGAAGTCATACAAGCATTACCGATTGGTAGAAAGATAAGACAAGCGGCAATAACAGAAGCAAAAAGAAAAGCCGCCAAAGCAAAGATGAGTAGATAATGGAACGAGGAGAGTTTGAAGGAATGGACGGACTACAGGTGCTATGGCATCTGTTAACAACTGAGCCTTTCTTCTGGTTTATATTATCAATAGGATTTGTTGCAATAGGAGTCAGCATATGGATAGACAGATGGGAAGATCAAGAGAACATTGTACACTATGACGATTCACACCACAGCAATCGATAACATAATCGTATTTGATAATTTCTTTGACACGGAAGTGTTTGAAGATATACTATCAAAGAGTGAATATGTTCCTTGGAAGTATTGTGAAGTTGTAAGCGAAAGCGAGGGAAACCCTGTTGAAAGGTTTATGACTTGGAATATTTACGAAGAGGGACATGTTCATTTCGATCCTATGCAACTCATGGACATAGTCGATGAGCAATGCAGAAAACAAATACAAAAGAAAAAGCCTGAAGCAGTTATACATGACATGAAACGTCTACGCTTCAATGGCACAATGCAAGGCAAAGGCTACACCATGTGGCCACATGCCGACATACACGATCAACAAGAAACTGTATGGACTATTGTTGTTTACCTTAAAGGAGATGGAGGTACAACATTCTACAAAGAAAAGAACGGTGACTTATTAACAACCGTTGACTTCAAACCTAACAGAGCAGTAATGTTTCCAAGCATGTATTGGCACAGAGCCGAATCGCCCCGTAAGAACTATTTTCGTACCAGTTTGGGAATAGTATATATGATAGACTAATAGTCTATTAGAACACGTTTAGTTACGCCTGGCATTTCGCCTTCACGTGGCATAATCTGTTTGTCTTTTGTTTGCTTCTCTTGTGGATCAACCCAAGGACCAAAGTTACTTCCGCTTAGGAAGAAACAAATGTTCTCTGCTTCACCAAAAGATACAATGTAACTCCACGTACCTGTTGTAACGTTAACTGTGATTGTACCTTTGCCTGACAACACTTGACCTTGTGGAGTTCTAAACATAACGTCCATAGAAGCAAATGGTGTTTCGGCATACTTGGCTACAATGTCTGGCATCAACAATTCTGCTGGGCCACAGTCAACCATGATAGGAAGTCTACTAATCATTTGTTCAGGAATCATAGGACCTTCTAAACCTTTAGGTGGTGTCACCTCAGGTTCAATGGTACTGCTGTCATCTCTCTCAATAGCAAACGATAATGAACTAAACATAGTTGCACTTGCTGTCATTCCTAAGAACAACAACAATGTCATAAGGATTTGTTTTGACTTGTTTAACATACTAATATTTACCTTAATTACAGGTAACTTTCAACCTGTTCCGAACTAACTTTCTTAATACAGTCCATCCAACCCGCTTTTCCTTCCTTAGTAAAGAACATATGAGGATCGGGTGTGCTAATTTGCAACCAACTGCCGTAGTGTATTTCCATTGCAAGTTGTCTTGGGTGCCATGTACTTACACCAGACATCATTTTATAATCCTTTGGACAGTTACCCATTAGCAACTTCTCTATCATTAGTTTGTCGCTACTAACTGCAAGGTTGTGTGCTACTTGATGTGTGTTTGTGCTTTGCCACTCATTAGAGTGTAACAACACAAGGCTTTCTTGTCCTACTGGACCACCTGTGTATAGTTTTTGTTGATTGTCTATTAATGAATGTTCGTGTTGAAACTTTGTTAAACGACATGCATCTGCTATAGTTAACTTAGACGGCTTGTTAAGAACAAGTCCAAATATGGTTTCGTCCTTTTCCTCGTATATGAATACAACACTTTGTCTGAACATTTTATCACTGTCGAGTGCCGGTGTTGCTACGAGAATCTTACCGCGGTATAGTTGATGTGTCATATGTTAGGACCAATCAGGAAGTGGCCCACCATACTTCTTTCCCTTGATCTTCTTGCCGCCCACAGTCTTACGTGTGTCGCCAACCTTGTGACTTTTCTTACCCTCACGTCTTCTGTAACCTTGGCTCTTGCAAGAAGATAAAGCAGACGCACCAAGTGATGAATTAGAGCGTGAACTCTTACATAACTTGGCACTTGCTTTTGCTTCTTCTAAAGCATCAATGGAAATATCTTTTAATAACATACTATCTATATTTATCCGCCGTTGACTCATACTCGTCTTCATTCGATGACTCAAGTATTCTAAATGTTAACGCCTTTCGTGGTCCTCTTGTTGTGTTAATAGATACATCTCCGCTTTTGGGAAAGTATTCTATCTTGGTAATCTTTGCGATGTCGTCATGTTTGCCGACTGCAATCTCTTGTCCTACTGCTAAATTTAATTGTAATTGTCTGAGGTTTGCCATTGGATATCTCCTTTGTGACACATTCTGTGATGCTGAGTAGCATACAAATATTTATGTAAGGCCCCGCTGTACAATGTACAAACTTATCGATTATGCAGGATTAGGAATAAACTCTGGGTTGTGAATATAGCATACCGTCTTTTTAGGCACGTATGTTACGAGTAACACCTTATCTTTGTCCGGGTGATTGTGTACATGACCTTTAAAAGCACTCTCATGTGGCTTGACCTGTATAGGATACTTGCCTGCCCACCCGTCAATGCCCTGTGATTCTTCCTTGGCTGTACTAAATCTATATGGTAGGTTGTAGTAGTCTGCAACAACTCTTACTGCTACTTCTTCTCCACCCATACCCATGTGAGTCTTATTGTACACCACTTCCTTTACATAGTCTATACACATGTCTTTGGTAATACCACCTACTTGCATTTTGCATACCATGTCATAGATCTTCACTCCGGCCGTCACTAACCCTTCACTGCCATGCTCACTATTATAATAGTCTGTCCACTCCGTCAGTGTTCCCTTAATACCTTCACTACGCATTTTTAACCATGTGTCTTTACAATGTCCTACGAATTGTGATCTGAAGGCCTGTGAATTTTGACCTGCAATGTTTAGAATTTGTGTAGAGTATTTTGGCCACTCTCGTCTTGTTGGAGTGATGATGTTCTTGTAATGTCGTCCAGTCAACTTAATCATGACTGTGGCTCCTGTCATTGTTTCCATTGTTCTTATAATAACACAGGAAACCAAAAAAGTCAACCATCTTTTTACAAAGGCCCCGCTGTAGCATATCATAAATATTTACATGAGATATCAACTATGCAAAGACGATATTGGCAACTTCCTAATTGTAGATTCCTACACAGATTTAATCATCTCCAAGGTCAAGAATGAACGAACGGCTATTTTGGTGACGCAAAAAATCAATAAAAACGATAACAAAGAAAGAAATTCTGCCAATTTCCATTGACAAATACATTTAATGATACTATATTAGTATTATGAATGGCAAGGAAAGACCAAACATATTCGTGGCAAGTCTCTTAGAGAGCGGAGTCAGAGGGTGTGCATATTATGGACTATTTAGATATAGTGATGATATGATGATACAGGTCATTGTTATTCTATTAGGCATTGCAGAAATAATAAAATTATATAAGGACTCACTATGTTCAAATCACTAAGGCATCTTTCACTATGGCTTTCACTAATAGTTCTCACTACAGGTTGCTCTGTCACTAAGAACAATGAATGGCTGATGGGGTCAATACAGGCAGATTCACTACAGGAACCATGCATCAAATGTAATGAGGATTGGATCTTTATTCAGAATGAACCTTTCGGGGCTCAATATCATTTCAAGCGAGAAGGTTATGTTCCTGGAACAGCCGGCACAGACTCGAGTTGGTCTAATACCGTCCGCTATTAATCTTTCAAAAAATTTTACCAAAATAATCATATTAGGGGTTGACTTTTGATTAGTCTGGCCATATACTATATAGATAATAAGGCAAACAGAGAGGCAAAAAAATATGACGGGCTATGTAATATATCGAACAGATACAACTGAGATCGTAAGTGAGAAAGATTATTCTTACACAGGTCAAATCCATAAAACAGAAGGTCATGCTAAGGCATCCTTAACACGAATCAAAAAGAAATTCGCAGAAGGTTTGAAAAGCAAAAGACCTTATGGCACATTCAAGTTTGAAGGCTTAGGCATTCATGAGAATGGTAAGACAGGTAGACAAGCCGAAGGTGAGTTGACTGGCGAAATGGTTGAGATGAAAATTATCAACACCGATACCTACTTTAATAATATAGAGGCTCAAGAAGAAGTCACTAACATGATGACAGGTAAGAAGTTCAAACAGAGTGTGAACACTCCAGGCTTCATGTCACCAAGTTCAGAAACATATTGGAGTATGTAATGGTAGAGATTTTTATTACATTGGCTGTGGCCAACATTATATTATCGGCGTTAGGACCTCTGTAATGGCAAAGTTCAAACAATCATATCTCAAACCAACATTGTTCAAACCTAAAGGACATCCATGGGAAGGTATTACATGGCCTGTCAAAGGTAGCAAGGGTAATGAATATGATGTGGACTTGACAGAAAAAGGATTCACTTGCACCTGCCCTGGATTCAGTTTCAGAGGCAGATGTAAGCATTCAGAACAAATCTTAAAACAAGTGGAAGGAGTAATGGCATGGGATTAGAAACACATTCAAAGGTAGAAATACACGAAAGATATCATAAGGAAGGTTTGACACCTCCTGCAATTTCGTGGACGAACGGAACGATGTATATCGACACCAACGATCAAAAAGACTTGGACATTATTAAAGATGTAATGTTGAACGAAGTTCTTTCACCTGGATATAAATTAGACTTCAATTGTTTGAAGGCAACAGAAACAGAGCCATGGGACCAATGGGCCATGGACATTTATAAGTAGGAGGCTATATGAAAAAGAAAAGAAATAAACTTGAAAGGAAACTTGACGAGTATAATCACACAATGGAATTGATTAGAACTATTGTACCGATTGCCGTTTTGGTTTTACAAGTCATAATCTTAATGAAGTTGATATAATATGGAAAATTATTTTATATTCATCTCTTATGTAATTGGAACAGCCTTTGGTTATTATTGGGGTAAAGGCAGTGGTAGGCTACAGGGCATCGCAGATTGCATTGAGAATCTTATTGACCAAGGATATTTGAAGTTTCGTGGAACCAAAAGAAATGCTGATATTATTAAGCATGATGAAGAATATTAGGATTTTGGTAAATTAATGGTTGACTTTTATATCAACAGGCCATATACTGTAAAGACAATAAGGCATATTAACAATTAAAAGTGAGGCAAAAAATATGAATAACAATTTGGTAACAAAGGCAAGCGAACTTATCTATCAAATGGATAACGATCAACTCAATCAAGTTATTGAGGCAATCAAACTTAAAAGAAATCACATTGCGACACAGGCTGTCAGATCATTTATGGTTGGCGACATTGTCGGATTCACGGGCAAGTTTGGTAAACAGGTTTCAGGTAAAATTAAAAAGATCAATAAGAAGTATATTATTATTGATTGTGGAACAGACGGACAATGGAGAGTTCCAGGTAATCACCTTACCAAATTGGGTATTGGAGAAGAGGCTTAATGGGTCCTTACTCTGAAGAAAAGCAATTTCAACGAGCAGAGTCTATCAAGGCTCTGCTTGATAACAATCCTCAATTGGATCCACTCTACAAGGCTATGTGGGAAAAGAAATTGAAGAACTTGGCATTGAACGAAAGCCATTACAATTTCAGAGTCAAAAAGATTTATCAAAAACTAAAGAAGGGACTATGGGTAAGGTAAAGAACAAGTCCGGCTGGGACTTCAAAGACCCTAACCGAAAGTCGAATAGAATGAAAAGTATTGAGATGCCAATGCAAAAGGTTATCGAGGCTCGTCATAAGAAGTATGACGAAGTCATAGCAAGAGGCGGAAGCCAAATGCAAGGATTGATTGCGGCATGGGAGATCGTTCCCACTATCAATAAACGTCAACCAACAAAAAGAAGGAGTAAGAAATGAGATTGCTATTAGGAATAGGTATTGGTGTTATCGCCACTTATCTTTATTTCAATCCAGGATCGCAGGACGAAGTGATTGGAACTATTAAAGATGGTATCAATTCAGGTGCGTCGATTGTGAAAGATCTCACTGACAAATAATTGGTTAACATTTAGGTTGACTTTTTATCTGTCTGACATTATAAACAAACTATGACAAATAATTTTTTATATGACGGCACAGACGATAAGACAAGAAGGGAAGAATTCCTTGCAAAGAAGATGAAGGAGTTTTTGAAAAACGGAGGTAAGATAGAAGTTCTTCCACCGTGTATGACTTCAGAAGAATACAATAACATGAAGAAGCCTAAAAGGAAAAAGGCTAAATCAAAATAGAGGGAGAAGTTAAATGCAATTCGCAGACCTAAAATTCGAGCCATTGTATGATGGCGTTCAGGCTATGGTTCCAATCGCAGATCATCAGTTGAGCATTGTAAAGCACAAGATGTCCTATGGTGGCAAGATGGGGCTTTATGAAATCGCTGTCTTTGGTCCTGATGGGGAACAAAAAGAATTGGATGGGATCACCCAACCAGGAGATACTGTGAAAGGCTTTCTGACACAGGACGACTTAATGACTACAATCGACACAATGAAAGGACTATTAAATGCCTAAATTATTTCACTTTGAGTTAGACTCTAACGAAATCTATGAAGTCGTTGCTATGAGCTTCAAAGACGCTTGTATCACCCTGGAAGAAGAATGTCCGGAAGTCAAGCCAAAGAATATCAAAAGCATTACGGAACACGAAAATCCTACTCCGGGTGTAGATACAATCCATTAAAAATAAATCAAAAAAAAGTCAACTTTCTGGTTGACTTTCTTTTCGTTTGAGTCTATAATAATAACATAATTAGAAATTAACTTAATGCTGGAGGGCAACATGGAAAACATTCAAACAACCGCAGAGTTCTTAGAAGAGAACAATACAGCC